>Ga0307512_10004825_pt1 | contig 14475 bp, 22 predicted proteins | sample 14_EM_MG_FD_200267 | JGI IMG/M metagenome (GOLD analysis project Ga0307512, IMG submission 200267) | Populus trichocarpa ectomycorrhiza microbial communities from riparian zone in the Pacific Northwest, United States - 14_EM | ecosystem: Host-associated > Plants > Roots > Unclassified | place... | reverse complement strand
CGACCTCATTATTGACGGTCCAAGTCGCGATGGTCTCAGGGTCCCCCCACTGGCTCCCTTCTTCCTGAAGCTGACCCCACAGGTAGCTTGCATCTCCGGTACGCTCGGACTGTTTTACCTCAGTGATCTCCACTTGGACGTCCTCCTCGTCCGGTATTTGGTCTGCACTGGAGGTATATACCGAGCTGGCGTCCTCTCCCGAGGGATCGGAAGGTGAAGAGGAAAGTGGACGTAAGGATAATGGCAGAGGGCTCGGGGGTATGACGAGTACGCAGGCACAAGTCTCGTTTTCCCCAAGCTCACTGCGACATTTGTCACAGTGTCTCTTTGAAAGGGAGGGAGGTTCCTGGTCCTCTTCGTGGGGGGATGAGGAAGTGGACTCGGACTCGCTGAACGTGAGTCCGTTGCTGGATGACGAGGAGGTCGATGAGCCAGATAACTCTGCACCATCGGTCGAACGACGACGTAACGTCTTCCTGTTCCTGTTAACGTCATACAACGTGTAGGCGATCAGCGATCAATCGACGTCAGCGGGGGGAGGGTGATTCAGAAACTGAAACGCCGACGGAGAGAGAGGGAAAAGAAGCAAGGGTGGGTGCACTCACGTTTCAGAAGGGAGAGCGACGTCATGAATGACCTGGCTAGACGGTGTCGTGTTGAGTACGTTTTTGCGTTCCTGATCCAGGTGGACCGTGGCCGAGGAGGGTATGTGGATCGTCACGTCAGGGACTGCCCGAGGGTGTTTTGAGAGCTTTCTGGCTTTCCGAGGGACAGATGCGAAAGACTCTACTATCTAGAGGAGTGTGGCTCAAGATCTGACATGTGGCTGAGAAAAAAGAAACATACCCATCGCTTCATCCGTCGACCAGCGATTGTAATTGGCGCGACCTTCCTGGTATGTGCTCCGGTAGAGATCATTATGAATATAAGGATACAGATGGTTAAGATTAGGGATGCAGATGACCAGACCCAGCAAGGGTATGCGGAGAGAGACCAAGAAACTCGTGAGGAGTGAGGGGGGAAGGTGGACGGAAGGTGGGAGAGATAGATAAAGAACAGATTGTCAACGGAGCACGTTGAAATAGGGGAGGGTGACCCGCCACGGTCGTAAGGGGACCATGCGTGGACATGGTCTCTCCGCCTTGGATGGCCCGGAAGGTGGTCATGTTTCAGTCGATCGCCTCAATTGTCCAGATATGGAGGCTAGGCGTCTATTTGGTCACCTTTCAGATCTGCAACGGACTTGAAAGGAACGAGGGGAGAAAGAGTTGGGGGTACATCTCCTTTGTATGTGAATGACCATCTGTAAGGTCAAAGACACGTACAAAGCATGAATGCCCATGGACTCATAAGGGAACCTTTGAGACCGGTCCGGTCGCTCTCAGTCAGGTCACAGACTAATGGCGGCACGAGACTCGGCCACTGGCACCTTCATCACTGCGATTTTGACCTTGTCCACTCACTTGATAGGCTCTTTGAATCAGGTGCATGTACGTGCATTCGCATCATTATCCCGCGGTCCGAAATTCATGAGCAATGTAAACATCTAATTCAGCACACACCGGCACTCGGGGATATAGATCACCAAACTTTGAAACTGCCTTGCTTTAAACGTTGTGAGGCACTTTGCAAGCCGTTCCCCACCTTCTCTACCCCTACCAAGAGCACTATGGCCGATGTACACCCCTTGAACCCTGGATGGCCGGAAAAACTCCCTTACCAGAACCAGTCTCTCGTTTTACCAGGTCCAGGAAAACCAGGGCATTCAGGTATGTTGTCTTGCAGAGCCCGCAACCATCCGAGTTCACGAGAGCAACATCTTTCTGTAGACATCTATAGGAATGGCAAGTTTCTCCATCCGCACCCCACACTCTAAAATACAGGACAGTTAGCTCATCTCCGAGAGTAAACCACAGCTGTGTACTCACAAATCGCCCTCGACGACGGCCGGACGTTCACGCACCTTGCACAAATATTCGACCGGGGACTCAAAGTAGCCGGTCCAAACGCCCCATTCATCGGCCACCGACCAATGATCTCGGCGAACCCACTCAAATTCGCCGACTACTTCATCTGGTCAACCTGGGGTGAAGTAGCGAGACGTAGGATTGACGTCGGAAGCGGCATAGAGAACCTATTCCGTTCTGGGTATGCCGTCAGGGCGAATGGGCTCGAGACCGTCGGCTTGTGGTCCGCAAACATTCCCGGTGAGTTTGCGTTTCACATGTACCTTTCATTTGCAGTCTCGATCGCCCAGCATATGTCCATCACGTGTTCCCTTACGATAGAATTCACACACACACGTGTTCCCTTACGCCATCCCTCGCCGCTCACACGCGTTTTGATTCTGCAGAATGGCGGATTCTTGATCTCGCCCTCTCGCTGTACGGAAAGGTCGTAGTGCCTCTGTACGAAAACTTTGGCCCAGATTCAATTGGTGCGTCTCTCAATCCCTCCAGTGTATGCTTCCAACCTTCAACTCGGAATTCCATTAGAGTACATGTGGGTTCCTTGGCAACAAGGTTATCACTCGCATACGCTGAATCAAAGCCTAAACCCGATAGCACCAATCACTCGGACCTCAGCGTCATCTTCGTTCAGCCTCAAAATGTGTCTACGCTGCTCGGTTTATCTCCGAAACTCCCAACTCTCAAGACGATCGTCTCTTTCGAAGAGATCCCCGAGGCTGCCCGTAAAATTGCCGATGCTTGGGGCAAGGAGCGCGGAATCCGAATTTTCACTCTAGACGATAGTAAGCTTGTATTCGGCTTTCTGCATTTTTCGCGTTTGTCTGACCAGTTCCGGCCTAGTCGAGGCGATCGGAGCAAAAACACCCTTGCCACCTCCAACTGTAACAGCGGATACGATTGCGACTATTTGTTACACCTCTGTATGTGTCTTTCAATATCGCCAATCGCGTATGGTTGTACTGAGAATGCGTTTTAGGGTACAACGGGTAATCCAAAAGGTGTCGTGCTGACCCAAGGTGCCCTTGCCGCGGCGACCTACTCCAACCTTTCTGGTTGGGACTTACCCACCAATGCCATTCCTATCGTGCTTTCGTACCTACCCCTCGCCCACATCTTCGAGGTAAATTCGACCCCCTCTGCACATCGGAATCTAAACTTACATTCATCCTCGTGCAGCGAATTTTCGAGCTCAACGTCACCGCCACGGGCGGTTTGATCGGGTATTCCACCGGTTCCCCCTTGCGTCTAATCGAAGACATCCAAGTCCTCAAACCAAACGTTCTCCCCTCCGTCCCTCGAGTTCTCAACAAGATCTATCAAATGATCGCGGTCGACCTCAAAGCCCCGGGCCTCAAAGGTGCCTTATTCCGACGCGGCGTAGCTGCCAAGCTGGAGAGGTTGAAGCAGACCGGTGATCACACCCACCCATTCTGGGATAGGCTGGTGTTCAACAGGGTCAAGACGATCACTGGGGGGAGGGTAGGCCTGTTGGCGAGTGGAAGCGCACCACTGAACCCGGAGATTATGGATTTCCTCAGGGTGACTTTGGTGTGTAATGTGATTCAAGGATATGGTATGACCGAGAACTGTGGAACGTGCACGAGGGGGTTCCCGATGGACCCGACTGCTGCAGGAACGGTTGGGTGGCCTCATCCAGTGAATGAGATCAAGTTGGTTGACATCCCGAGTATGGAGTACAGCGTGTTGGACAAACCCTACCCACGTGGAGAGATCTGCGTGAGGGGTGTCAACTGCTTCTCTGAATACTACAAGAGTGAGCTCCCTCCCCCCTCCATATTCGTGCCTTCAACGTATGAATCTCTGATGCACCCGTTTCGCCACGAACAGATCCGGAAGCGACAAGAGAAACGATCGACGAAGAAGGCTGGGTCCACACCGGCGACGTCGGCCTCATCGACGAAGTCGGGCGGTTCAAAATCGTCGACCGGATCAAAAACATCATGAAGCTCTCCCAAGGCGAATATGTCGCCTTGGAAAAGATCGAAAACGTTTACGCGGCCTGTCCGGTTGTGCAACAGATTTACGTTCACGGAGACTCGATGCAATCATATTTATTGGCTGTCGTGATTCCGGATCCGGTGGTTTTGGCAGAGATAGCTTCGGAGGTTTGGAAGAGGAGAGTGAATGAGACGGATTCGAGGATGTTGGATGAGGCGGTTAAGGATGAGAGGGTCGTCGAGGCTGTTTTGGATATATTGACGAAGGATGGGGTTAGGTATGGATTTAGAGGGTATGTCTCCTCCTCCGCCCATCACCCCACCCTTACCCTTGTGTGAAATCCGCGTGACATTGTTTTTCTTCCTACAGGTACGAGTTCGTGAAGAGGCTATACCTTACGAACGAGCTCTTCACGATTGAGAATCATTGCCTCACGCCGACAATGAAAGTCCGCAGGAGGGACGTTCGAAAGAAGTACGAAGCCGAACTCGACGCTCTTTATGCCCTTGGGGAGCCTATGTGGTTTGTTTCGTCTAAGCTCTAGGGCCTAACACCTGCTCGCGGCGGCGGCTCTCGACTCCGCAATTAAGGACGCGGGAGCTTTGTTTCGGCATGGCTACTCAGTCGGGAGGCCCAAGTCCTGGACACCCCGGTTTCAGTATAACCATCTTCACCTATTTACACGTACACTCGTGTCAAGAGCGCCGACTGGTGTCGCAAACGGACATAATGATCAATGTAGACTAGGGTGTGTTTGGGTCCTGAGGCCTGAGGGACGACAATATTACGAGGAACGAGTACACCTGGGAGCTCGTCTCAAATCACTATCCCACCGTTTACAAACGCGAGAGCAAGTTCATGGGGAATTCATCGATTGTCTATTGTTGTCCTTGTAAAATATCTTCCGAACGGGGGAAGAGGAAGCAGCGCCAAAGAATGAAAAAGACGTGCCGAGAGAAGGAAAATCGTCAAATAGGATGCGAAAGTATACAAAACATCAAAGCTTGAGAGCGCTTGACATATAGCGGGAACGAAAATAAACGTGTATGGGCGAGCGGCCGGAACGGAAAACAAAACAGAAAACAGATACATCGGGAAAAAGCGAGGGGAAGGGGGATTATACGGAGCACGATGTGATAGATTTACCTAGGGAAATAACGTAGGATAGGAGGGATTTGGGGTTGTACAATCTGTGGGTAGTAAACGAGGAAAAGGTCACTTCAAGATGCGTGGACCGAAAACAAGGGGTAAAGTGGGAGTGGGATAGAAAGTGTGTAAGCCGCTTGCGCTCCTTGTTGCGACTTGATCATGAGGAAGTGATTGTGTGGCGGTGTCACAGTCGTACAACGGCCAGAACTCCGCATTCAAGGAAGGGGGGTGGAGATCGAGATCAATTAACCGAGTCCAGCTCCGTGGTCTCGTCCGGGCTAGGAGAGGGCAAGGGAACTGCTGCAGGGGAAAGGGATACTAACGAAGCCGAGGGAGAGACCGAAGGAGGCAGAGCGGACAACTCGAACGGTGACATCATTCGTGTGAACATGGGGGACGGAGAAGGAGACGAGGTGAAGTAACCGCCAACGTCTACATTATTTTCTGATGCAATTGATTGTTGAGAATGGCGCTTTCCGAAAGGATTATGGGCCTGCGCGCGGTTCACAGGCGAATCTAAATTGTTTGGTTAAGTGGTGAGTAAACGGCAGCCACAAGTAATACGAGGAGGTTGAGCGGAAGAGTCCATAAACGTAATTTTTGTTGTAATTGATGCGACACGGATTGACGCATAGCGTGTCGATAAATCAAAGGCAGAAAGACATGATGGAAAGGTGGATGATGAGCGACTTACGTAGCGGAGAGTAAGTGGGATTGGGACCGCCAGTCCTCCAGTCGAAAGGGTACCAAGTTATACTGCCTATATCGTAATCGGAGTCAAGACGATCCGTAGGTACGAAATCGTCCGGAGTGAAGGTCTTGGTCGGACTGGAGGGTTGAGGGGACCAAGCGTTCTCGCCCCTCCGGGTGGACTGTTGTCGGTCAAAGTGGATCATGGCTCCATTGTTCCTACGACGCAAGATCGGGGATGTAGGAGATGGATAAAGGAACGAGGAGGGCCTCAAGATGGATAGGAATTCCTCAAGGGCCTCCGAAGGCAGGCTCGCACTGTGAATATCAAGATCGGAGGTGGGCGTTAAGATCGTTTCGATATGTAGATCCTGCGTCAGGAACTTACCGAGGGGACATGCGCGCGGCGGTCTGCTCCGGGTGGCCCTCCTTGGTATCTGGATTGTCATCCGCAAGTTTGAGACGGTCGAGAGCTTCGGTCGGAGTGGCGGAGAGCATTCTAAAGGCCGCGCTGTTCGTCCTTGTGGCTAGCACGGGGGAGAAGCTGGCGGCGAGGCGGACAGGGCGGGGTGCAACGAGCACGAGATTGTCATCGGTGGCATTAAAACTCATGTCGGAGAGAGCGAGAGACGGGAGATATCTACGGGTAACCTCTTGGGCGGACAATGGAGGAAGTGGGTTAGGGGAAGAGAGAAGCAACACAGCACGTGATTAGATCGCGGGAATTTGATCATTACATGTTTGATGTTAACAACGCTTAGTAGACGCCCAACTTCTTTCCAGTGGACCTTGATGATAGACCCGTGCTTAGGATCAATTACATCCTACCATCTGATACAAAAGACGTAAAGATGGATCCAAGGATTCTTGCTGATTACTCTCCAGAAGGTTTCCTGGGGATATAAATTCCCCCTCGCTTCTCCTGGCTGATCGATTCTCCTGTCCTCGAACCGCCATGCACACGCCTTCTGCGTCCTCTGCTTCGTCGATAACCCTCCAAGACGACAGTCCAGCAGAAGGCATTCCCGGCCCAGGATGCGTTGGCGAGTGTATCCCCGTTTTCGATGAGTCCACCGCTCTGCTGTCCGGTGCAGACCAAAACGTCGTCGAAAGTCAGGTATTCAAGCCTGTCAAGATGACCCCTATTCCCAAACGCCAGCTGGCGATCATCTGTCTCGTTCGTTTGCTCGAACCCATTGGCTTCACCCAGCTGTTTCCCTACATCAACGAGATGGTGGTCAGTTTGAACATGATCGATGATCCCTCCAAGGTTGGCTTCATCAGCGGACTGGTGGTGAGTAATTGGCCTTGAATGCGTTGAACACCCACGGCGGATATCTTATCCGATCATCGGCAGGAGAGCGTTTTCGCTATCTTCCAATTGATGTCCATTTACCACTGGGCCAAAATATCCGATATCGTTGGCCGGCGTCCGATTGTCCTCCTTGGTGCTATCGGGGCGGGTCTCATGACGCTCCTCTTCGGTTTTTCCCGCAATCTAACCTACATGCTCATTGCAAGAAGTTTACATGGTTTCTTCGCTGGTTAGTAATACGTTCTATCTCCTCGATCTTACTGAACAGCGGCGTAACAGGAAACATTGCGGTGATTCACAGCGTCCTTGGAGAACTTTCCGATCCGACGAACCAAACTATCATCCTGCCGCTCTATGCGCTCTGTTGGCCACTCGGCGTCGTCATCGGCCCTATGCTTGGAGGCGCGTTCAGTAACCCCGCTGACAAATACCCACTCCTCGACGTCCCTTTCTTGCGTCAGTACCCATATGCCATGCCCTGTATAGTTTCTGCAGTGATTTCTGTATTTGGTGCTACGTTGGCTTATTTCCTGATGGAGGAGGTGGAGTTTCTTACCATTTTCTTGCTGTGGCACGCTTTACTCATGAATGGGTCACAATAGACGCTTCCATCAAAGAAGGCGCAAGTGCAGAAACAACCCAAGAAGGCAAAGTCCTACGGATCTGTACCCGTTCCCCCAGCTGCTGCTCCGTTGTCCGCCCGGGAGCTGTTTGCCATTCCGTTTCTGCGGTCGTTGATAATATCTGGCTTCGCTCTCTCTTTCGTTTCTGGTGCCTTCGACGCTGTCTTTGTGCTGTTTGCTTACACTCCTATTGAAGTCGGCGGACTAGCCTTTAGCGTACGTATCGGATCTCAAAAGTTCCTGGATGTTCATCTGACCCACCTTTGAAATCCAGGCTTCCCAGATTGGTTACTCTCTATCCATTGCCGGGAGTCTTGCTTGCTTCGTTCAACTTTTCATCACTCCTACCCTCCTTCGGAGGTTTGGCTGCGCAGAGATGTACCATATCTGCATGTCGTTCTGGTTTTTACCATTCGTTGTCCTCCCATTCTTGAACCTCATCTTGAGGAATGGGAGGGACGAGTCCGGTGAGATCTTCCCACATGCACGTGCGATGGTTTGGTCCGGAATCATCTTAGTCATGTTCGTTTCCCGGTTGACGTGTCTCGCTTACTCGTGAGTCACTCCATCCAATTCAATGCCTCAAACTTCTGACCCCTTCTCTTACGGTTCCCATAGCTTCAGTATGGTCCTTGCGAAAGAAGGAGCCCCCAATCCGTCCTCCTTAGGAGCTACGAACGGTCTAGTTCAAATGTCCATGTGTCTTGCGAGGACGATCAGCCCCGCGTTCTCCAACTCCGCCTTCGCAGTTTCCATAGAGTGCAAAATTCTTGGCGGCAATCTGTGGGTTGTGGTCCTCGCCGGAATCGCTTGTCTAGGATCCCTCGCCTCAGCGAGGATCGCGAAGGAAAGTAAAGCGAGGAAGTATTAGAGGATTGGCGAACCAAGCTAATCCTGTGCTTTGACCGAAACTTCTCAACCCCCTTGGCAGTATCTATGACCACGGCCCAAGGCGATTCACCGCACACGATCATGCCCATCTTGCCTCCCTCGAGTGAGGAATCTCTTGTTTACTCTACATTCTATTTCATCTGGGTTGCATTCTGCGTTACCACCTGTCGTTTCTCGTTCTGTTGTTGTCTCTTCCCTGCTCTATATGTAGTCCTGTTCTTGCACCTCCCCACATCCCCTGTTTTCCTCGTCTTTGGTGTTCTTCAATTCATGAAGGACGCGGACAGGTCCTAAAATCACGTATTTTCTGTTTTTCTCAGTTCCGCACAAGTTGCATCAGCTACAACAAACCGACAAATCGTAGCTCCAATCCCTGTACATCGTGTATATTCGCATGGATCAATACCGACGTTTCTACTTGATTTCCTCCAGACTATTCCTCATTCGTCTTATCTCCGTCGACCTGGTGATCTTGTTTGACTTTCTTTGGTTCCGGCTCTTCACCCGGTGAACTTGGAGTCGCCGGTCCAGACCCCCCTTTCTGAAGCTTCGCAATTAAAGCTTTTTTATGCCTCAGTCTTCCCCGCTGTCTGATTGACAGTTCATCCACCGTCTCGGACCCTGGATCGACCGGTATGTCATCCCTCATGGGATCACGAGACAAATCGATGTTCTTTGGAAGCCAAGAGAGGTCTGCGTAAAAATCTAGACGTCTATGCTGATCTGGAGATGCTGTGAAAAACGTCTCAGCCTCACACTGGGGAAAGTCTCGACCAGCTTAATGGTTCACCTGGAAGTCGGATCTCAGAGTTTAGAACGTGTAACAAAGGCGGGGCTTCCTCAGGATTTATGGCAATGAACTACGAAGGGCGTGGCGTTTAGCTTCGTTTCGCATGTGACCTTCATCCGCAGTAACCTACCTCCTGTGACTCATTCGACCACTTCACACATCGCACCGGGTTCGATTTTGCATTCTCGTCACCCCATCCATCATCCACTAGCACCCAGAAGATCGAGTCGTTAATGTGAAAATCGATCACGGGCTTGTTAAAGTCGAAAGTCCGAATTGCGGGAGACTCATCATCTTTTGACGGGAAACCGCAGGTAAACAAAGAAGTGCAACTTAAAATAGGACATAAGCGGAGCACGAGGTAGAGGAAAGAACAGGACAAATACCCGATGGCGCTGAAGACAAGGTGGTTCCCCTGTAGCGTTTCGAAAGAGTTGATCTTGTGAATTGCCAGAACGAGTTCTTCGACCTCTGGTCTGATACTTTCCTGAGGACCGCCTTCTGCTTCTGGAGTACCTTCTACGATCGCTGGTGCTGGAGTATCGTCGTCTCCAGCATCTTCCATGTCCATGTCTTGTTCAGACACTTCTTTCGCTTTCCCCCTGCCTTTCCCCTTTCGACCTTTCTTCCTCGCACGGAAGGTTGAGTTTTCACCACCCATCTCTGTTTCGTCGAACCACCGTCGTTTCTTCCCTTTGACGACAATGAAGGGTTCAACAGCCTCTTGGATGGGGATGTCGTGTTTCTCTTTACCCGTCACCCAATCCCACACCTTCAATACTGGGTCTCCTCCACCAGAAACGAGGAGCGAATTATCGAAAGCTGGAATATGAAGCGCGGAAATAAACCTGAGGGATCAGTCTACACTCATGCATACTCCGCTCGAACAACAGCATGACGTGCGAAATAGGACATACTTTTTGTGACCTAGGCAAAACATCTCAATGTTGTATCCTTGCGGATACCAACTCACGCGAATGTGTTCATCGCGATCGGCGGTGATGATGTACCTCTCATCAGGTGTTAAGATGAAGTTTGTCAGGAGAGAAACGTGGCCCAGAACGAGGGAACCTCCGGAAGGATTCTCGTGGGCCGAAAGTGAGTCGCGTGATCGTTTAGCAGGAGTCGAAACATCCATGGAGGGATCTGGTTGAAGAGAATAGCTGGAAAGGGGGGTCAAGATACAACCTGAGCACCAGATGAGTCTTGCACCCACCTGAGTACGTCACCGAATTTATCGGAGACGAGGATCGTTTGGCCGTTCTTCGTGAGACTTAATGAAGTCGGCCGTTTTGGGAGATCTCTGTTGTGTCGCGTGAGGTTTAGTATCGGGTGGCTAGATAAATGGAGACGCGAGAGGGAACCTTTGGCTACGGAGTTTGGGTCCATCCAACTCCCACACTTTGAGCTTCTTGTCCTCTCCAATTGTGACGAGGTGCTCAAATTCTGCGTCGACCGCCGAGAAGCGGATTGGGCCGGATTTGAGGAGGTCTGTCGCGTTTCGTTCATCGAAATTCGTCGTCGACCCTTCGAGTTTCCCGGTTCTAAATTCAATTTCTGCGTGAGCCGGTATCCGTTAGGAGAAGTCGTCAAGGGGAGCATACTCCGATCCCAGAATAAAAAAATGTGGACCCGCAACAGCCACACTTCTCGTTTTACCGAGATACAGCTGAGTGTAAGGGTACATTTCCATTTCTGCTACTCTCTCGAAGTTGCAACGGTGAGCTTGAGGGAAGTGATCGAGAACAGAGTTTGCATCGGAAATCTCCGACACTGTTTTCATACCCACTTCCGCTCCCTCAGTTTCATTGACGTCCACACCCTCAGGGCAGACGTATCTTCGTAAAATGGCTGACGAGTCTCTGGTCGAATCCAGGACAAGCTTCGGTTCTTTCTCACATTTGTTGGATGCAAGGGTTCTACGCGCTTTGGCCGACATGGGGTTCGCCCATCCCACTCTGATCCAGGCCAAATCCATTCCACTCGCGCTGGAGAATAGAGATATCCTCGCTAGGGCACGTACAGGGTCTGGAAAGACGGCAGCGTATTGCATACCGCTGGTTCAGAAGATACTGAATGTAAAACCAGCTGTGGGTGCGCCTCTGTCCGTACGTTGCATTTCGTGGAGACTGACGGTCGATGGCTGGCTTTGTTGACAGGATGGAGGTGAAGACACCAAAGCTACGAGAGGGCTGATCCTGGTACCTACGAAGGAGCTCGCCGAACAAGTCACACAGCATCTCAAACAATTAACTGTCTATTTGGATCAAGCGGTCACGCTCGCAAATGCTGCTTCCGGGACTACGGCGCATCTACAAAGGTCCTTCCTTCCCAAATGATATTTCATTATGTGGAGCTCAACTCCGAACTCGTCCAGAACAATCATGTCGGAGAAACCCGATGTTATCGTTGCGACTCCCTCCCGAATCCTGTCGCTGTTACAGTCTAGGGTACGAATAAGCAGTATCCCTACAGTTCTCCTTGCTAATTTCCTCTAGACCGTCTCATTGGAGTCCCTTGAGTCGCTAGCTATCGATGAGGCGGATCTTATATTCTCGTATGGCCACGACGAAGACATTCGCCAGATATTTGGCAGCCAATACCTTCCGAAGGTGTTTCAATCCTACCTCATGAGTGCTACTATGACCGAGGATGTTGAGGCACTCAAAGGGTTGACACTACGGAACCCAGTAAGCACCAAGTCCTCCGGTTCACCAAAATCCTACTAAACTGCTTGTCAGGCGATATTGAAACTCGAAGAGGGCGAAGATGAGCTGAAAAATCTGACACAATATTCTGTTCGGTGTTCAGAAGTCGACAAATTCCTGCTGACGTTTGTCATCCTGAAATTGAGGCTGGTCAGAGGGAAGTGCATACTATTCGTCAACGATGTCGAAAGATGTTATCGCCTCAAACTGTTCTTGGAGCAATTCTCAATCAAAAGCTGCGTTTTAAACTCGGAATTACCCCTCAATTCAAGGTTGGTCGGATTCGGGCACCTTGAAGCTTGCCTGAACACTCGCAGGTATCACACAGTGCAGGAATTCAATAAAGGCGTGTACGACTATATCATCGCATCGGACGAGAGCGCTGCTACCTCTGAACACGATACCGACGATGAAGTAGAAGAGGTTGAGCAAGAGGAGTGTGCGTTTTCTCCATTAATCCATCTATTGAATAGCCAACACTCTCATAGTGACGTCAACGCAGCGAGAAGCCGCAGAGTCGTCGACATCGACTTTGCAAAAACGAAAACGGTCTTCACCAGTCCCTCCATCATCCCGGAAACGGGGACAACGCAAGGGAGGAGAAAAAGAGTACGGAGTGACACGAGGTATAGATTTCGTTGACGTGTCCTGCGTCCTGAACTTCGACCTCCCTTCCTCATCACGCGCATATACCCACCGCGTTGGGCGAACTGCTCGAGCCGGTCGATCGGGGATGGCACTTTCCTTTGTCGTACCCTCTGATCAATGGGGCAGAAACAAAATCGTGGGCGGTGTACCGAGCACAAAGAACGACGAGACCGTTTTCGCACGGATAGAGAAGGAACAAGCAGCGAGGGGGAGCAAGGTGAAGGAATACCGGTTTAATATGAAACAAGTCGAAGCATTTAGGTATCGAATGGAGGACGCCCTGAGAGCCGTTACAAGGAATGCGGTCAAGGAGGCGAGGATCAAAGAGCTGAAAGCCGAGATTTTGAACTCGGATAAGTTGAAGGTTTGTGTTCCTTATCACACCTCCACCCTGCAACTAAGATCTGGGGAATAGGCTCACTTTGAGGATAACCCACTTGATCTGGAGTACCTTCGCCATGACAAACCGTTGCACCCTACGAGAGTGCAACCGCATATGAAACATGTGCCGAAGTATCTGCTGCCGCAGATCAAGCCCGTCTCGACACTAGATAGTGGTGACACTGGAGCGGGGTCTCATGACAAGGTTGGATTCACCGCTTTCCGAAAAGACGGTACCAGAGGTCGGGGGAGGGGAAGAGGGCGAGGTGGGAAGACAGTGAGGGGTGGCCGGAAAAAACATGATCCTCTGAAGAAATTTAGCCGATGATGCGTCGCGATTTTCTTCATTCCATTGTATGCCGTCACGGATCATGGGAAGGCATACTTAGTGTACATATTGGTGTTCAATCGCTCTGCTATCAGTGGGGAATGAAACATGCTCCGGCCGAGTGGAATGTGATGTTGTGTGCGATCACGGGGCACGATAGCGGCTGCGCAGGAGCTGTCGTAGACGCGGATGGTAGTCTACTAATAGTGGATCAAGCTCAAGCCTCAGATCCCATGAGTAACGTGGAAGAGGAGCCGCTCGGGAGAGCGGAATCTCCTTCCACCATTTTTGTTTTCCTATCACCCCAATGTTTTATTCACAGTGGCTGTTATTTTCTTCGTTTTAACTCCTACGATCTACCTGTCTGGATGGGAGAAGGGATAATAAATTAAGATATTGGAATGATGGGGATGTATCGTGGGCTGTGGCAGAAAAGTATGGAGCCCGAAACCAAATCGCTCATTCTGTTCCGTTGGATGCACGGTGCGGCTTCGGCCAGGCTCCGCTAGGGATCTCCCCATCTTGCTCAGGGTCCTGTTGGTCTCTTCATCCACAATGACGTTAGGCTCGTAATCGGTAATGGCGCAAGATCGTTGAATCGCTATTGAGCCATTGGGCATTCTAGCCCGTGCGAATGGGATAGAAAGTAAACGATGGTATTACACATTACAGGCGTCTGTAGTGGTTGTGTTGTTAAATACATTAATGCGGATGGACTCAAACGTAGAGAATAAAGCAGAGAGGGAAGGAGAGTAGCGTTTCCTGGAAACAGCTCAGGGGTCAGCCTGGGCCGCACCAGTAGAAGTCGGAGGAAGAGGTGAGGGGGGGTCATAGCGGACAACGAGCCCTTCTAGCGCTCCTTTCAGGTTGCGGGCTGGCTGGATGAGGGTGGGATACGTGAAGTTCCCCTCCAATGTTTCGTCGTCGAAGGCGGCAGGCTTAACCCCAGTTTGCTCTGATGTCTCCATTAGCAGCTGTTGCCGCATCCTTTTCTGGCGATCGTGCTGAGCCTTCGCTTGAAAC
>Ga0307512_10004824_pt1 | contig 14475 bp, 8 predicted proteins | sample 14_EM_MG_FD_200267 | JGI IMG/M metagenome (GOLD analysis project Ga0307512, IMG submission 200267) | Populus trichocarpa ectomycorrhiza microbial communities from riparian zone in the Pacific Northwest, United States - 14_EM | ecosystem: Host-associated > Plants > Roots > Unclassified | place... | reverse complement strand
GCACCACGGTGGGGCAGAGGAGCGGTGGGGGGACTGGTCAGCACAAAGAAAATGCGAGGGTGAGAGAGACGTACAGTGAAAGTAGGTATGGCTCGGATGAGTGCAGGCGTGGGCGGACGATGTGGGCAGTGACACCCTGTCTGTTTAGCATCGTAGGATTTTTGTGCTGGAGGAGTGGGGTGGCGGCAAGGATGGGGATATTGCGTGCGGGAGGGCTAGGGCGAAGCACACAGAACTGGGGAGAAAAAAGACCCACTTACTCGAACCCCACACAAAAAACCATGAGCCCCTCGTCGTTGTTGTTGTATGCATTGCCGACTTTCCCATCCACAGGGGTAGAAGAGGTAGGAGAGCAGGCGGGTGCAGGGGCGGTGTTTGTCAAGACCTTGTGACGGTGAGGAGATGGAAAGATCACTGAAGGGAGATGGGTGCAAGGAGCAAAGAGACGACTTAGAAAAGTAGCATACAATTAATCGGAGCCAGGCCAGCAGATCGGGCATAACCAGATCGCATACAGGACAAAACCCGGGCCCTACAGAGGGCGGAATGTGGCCGGATGATATGCACAATGCAGTTGAGTTCTTTCCAGATTCCTTAGATAACATGATTCTGATAAATTTAGTTTGATACGAGTAGTTTTCCTTTGATAACTTTCTAATCGGGTCAAATAAATGTATAATTATTAGATAGTATTCGATCCTCTTTGATTGTACTCGACTCTATTCATTCCGATTAGGTCCATTTCTGGCTGGGCCTGAACCTCAGTGAACCGGACCCAAAGTCCAGTTCCAGGTTCGGGGGTTGGCCTGAACCTGGTGAACCCGTCCGGACCGGTCCGAACCTCCGAACCATGAGGTCGGTGTGCCATGTGGTGTGCCCCGAAAGCAAGCAAGGGAGCACTGCGTGCTTCCTGACTTCTGCAAGTTGCCCAAGCCGGTCACCTTGTGTTTACGCACATTGCCTCAAACGTGCACTCAAGGTTCAAGACCCCAATGCCTCAACGCCTCTGGTAACCCCCCCCACCACAACATGCCTCTGTGCCTGACTCCCTTCCCCTAATTTCATGCCAATCCTCTCTGGCAATGGGAGGGGCTGGAAGGACTTGGACTAACTTGATGGCGATTCACACAGAACCTGCTCTCTGCAGAAGTGCACCTCACCGGTCCTCATGGAGATTGTGGCTGACCTTCAAACCCCACACTGCTTGCAACGCATGCTGCTAAGCACACCAAAACCTGCCCATCCCCTTTCTGTCACCACCACAAAGTGAGTGTTAAGGTCCAATGACCTTTAAGGGTGCGACGTGCACAAAGTGACTTTGGAGGCGAGTGAACGATGAAGGAGAGTTCTAACAAGTAGAACTCAACTGAAGAGAGAAGGGGAAATGGGCGGGCAAAGGGACGGATGAAGTTTCAAGACGTTTGGATTGGAAAACCAAGTCAAGCTTAAGGCTTGACTGCAGAACTATGGCTGGCTTATATACAGGAGGGACAGTGCCTATCCTAACTAAGCGAACAATGGGAACTGTAGCTAATGACATAGCACAATAGGATCTGAGAACAATAAGGGAACTGGAACAATGGTGAAAGAGACAATAGGCTACTAGGTAAGAGTCATAGTTGAGTGAGCCTAGAGCGAACAAGACTACTGCAGAATGTGAGTCAGAAATGAGTCAGGATGTAGGTACAATAGAGACAGTCATGTCCACAACTTTGTGAGTCAACCAGATAACATAGCGAGGACGCGCAAGTGTCCAAGTGAACTGTGGCTGGTCTTCCTAAAGAGGAAGTCGAGATTTGCATCCAAAGAGGAAGGAGGTTTGGCGCATCAAAGAAGGTTGATCTGCATAGGAGGTGAGTCCGTATTGGGACTGGCGGCTGTCGACTGGGCGCTTGGGGTTCTTGGGGTATAACTCCCATCATCATGATGTAAACGTTTAGGGGTGGACTCTTCACTGCTTGGTGATATGGACCTCCTCTCAGGGCGGGACGGTCCGGGCTGACTAAGCCATGCTTGCCATGCTGGCGATGGCTGCTCGTGGGCTTCTAGTACGACTACTGCAGGAGAGCCAGATGGCTCAACTGCCGGGCTAGGACTTCTGGTCCTCATTGGGCTGTCCTCATTGCTATTGTCGGATACGACTGGTGTGGGATCTGCTAGGTACTCCATAGATGAGTATTGGCAGGTATGTCTGGTAGGCCACGTGATCGGTATCTCTGGTATGGCGGTTGCGAATGAAGGTGGTATGACAGGTGCGGTTGGTTGGACGTTTGCTGGTAGGGTTATTGTTACAGTGGAGGGTGTTGGTATGACGGGTGGGTATAGAAAATTTGTAGACCCTGGTCCTGGATTGTAACATGAGGTCCCTTCCAAGGGAATCGGTACCACACAATTACTAGTGCGGTCTGCCATGAGTGCCAATTTAAGGCCAGCTATGGTTTGTCTGTCGTTTAGAAGTCATGCCCATTGTGAGGTTACTGGGGTAGGAAATTTCGTTCCTTTAGTCCTAAGTCTTTTGGTTGCTGCGTCGTATGCTGGGGGGAATATTTTCTGTAAGAAGAGTGCTGTGTCTGATGATTTTCTCCTGAAGTGATCTGCCATTGCTGCGTGTTTGAGTAGCTCAGTCATGAGCCTCCATTGCTGGTACATTCTCCTGAATGCCTGTGTCAGTTTCCTGCGCTCCTCCTTGAGCTCCTGTGGGTTGCGTCTCTGCAATTTGTATTGCTGGTTCATGGAAGCTTCCTGCGCTTCCATATCCACTGTCTGTGACATTGGTTTCTTGTTCTTGTTCATCAGCAGGGAATATTCCTTCTGTGCTTCCTGCCGGGTTACTACCTTCTTCTGGTACAGACGTGTGTCCTTGTGGCTGCTGTTGTTGGGATGGAACGTAGTGGAAGTTCCCTGGTTGATGTTGAATTGTTTCATTGAGGACTGTATGTCCTTCGAGGGGGACGATGATTGCTTCATGAGTGATATCGGTAGCATCTTCTTGGGGGTGCCAACTTGTCCAATGAAAGTGGACATCGAATTGGTTTCTTGCAATGAAGGCGGAGAAGAGATGTAGGTCATCTCCTTCTGTGTAGGTCCTGATGAGGATGACCCCGGTGTTGGTTCCAAGAGTGTATATGGTAGAAGTGGGAAATCCACTGCTGGGGATGTTGGGGTGATTAGACATGGTTCTTCAGCGGTGGTTGTGATGTCTGTGGTAGGTGCAGTAGTGCTCTTTGCAGAAGCAACTATGTTTGAGTGCATGAATATAGGTGACGTGTATGCGAACTCCAGGTTTGAATTTGTGGTATTTGTGAGTACTCCAAATGCTGGGATCTCTGAGGAGCTGTTGAAAGAAGAGGGTGGACGATATGGGAGAGGACATGCTGCCTCTTGGTCTGATATCTCCAGGGTTTTTATGCACTCCTGGATGACTGGGTGACTATTGTTCGAGTGATTGTTGTTGTGACTCTCTTTGTCTGAGTGACTGCTATTGTCCGAGTCATTGACTCTTATTGCTGTGGGATGACTCTTGTAGAATTCTTGGACTAGGTCTGGAGCGTTCATGTCTGACTTGTCGACCCATGAGTTGTGTGAGGGTGAGTATCCTTTCCATCTGACTAGGTATTGTTTCTTTTTGTTACGCCCAAAGTGTCTTGTTTGGAGGATTTTCTCTACCTCCCATTTGGGTTCTCCTTCTAGGATGTCAGGTGGAGGTTCCAAGAAGTTGGGTCCATGCTGACTAGTTTCTTTATACGGTGTGAGTAGGGATGTGTGGAAGACGTTGTGGATCTTCCAATGTTCTGGTAATTCTATTTTGTAGGCAACTGCTGATACTTTGGTGGCTACCTTGAAAGGTCCGTACTGCCTTGGGGATAGTTTCTGTGTGATGTTTGCTGGGAGGCGTAGGTTTGTTCCTTCTAGCCATACTTTGTCTCCTATGACGAATGGTCTATATTGGGGTCGATCTTTGATCCATGACTCCTGCGCTTTATGTTGTGCTTCTTGAGTGGCTTCTCTGGCTTCTTTGATGTGCTCGAGTCTTTTCCCAAGAGTTGGGATGTCTGTGCTTCTGATTGGTTGATGTACGTGTGGTGTATAGCCCATGATTAGATCAAATGGAGCTTTCTTTGTTGTTGTGCTTGGCCATGAGTTCTTTGTATACTGCGCAAGTGGTAACCAAGTGTGCCAATTGTTTTGTTGGGTTCCGCAGAACATGCGGAGGTATTGTTCGAGTGTCTGATTTGTGCGCTCACTGGCGCTATCTGTCTGTGGGTGGTAGGCTGTACTGATATTTTGTCTGATGTCTAGGAGGCGACAGAGTTCTGTGCCAAATCGGGATGTGAATCGGGGATCTCGGTCCGAGATGATCTTCTTTGGGATACCGTAATGAGGTAGGACATGTGTTAGGTATAGTTGCGCGACTCCTTCTAAGTCAATGGTTTCTTTACATGGTAGGAATATGGACGCTTTACTGCAGTCCGTATCCGTGATCGTGAGAATTGTGTCGTATTCTCCTGAAGGTGGCAACTTTGTAATAAAGTCCATAGCTATTGTCTCGAAAGGCCTGGCATTTTCTTCAGGCGTGATTGGCGAAAGCGGGGGATAGGTAGGATGCGTGTTAACTTTGTTCATTTGGCAGGTTGCACATCTGCAGATATACTCTGTTACGAAGGTTTTCATGTTGGGCCACCAATAGTACAGCATAAGAAGTTGCAAAGTTTTTGTTATTCCAGGGTGGCCAGCGGTTATTTGGTCATGAAAAAGGGATGTTACACCCCTCCTAAGTTTGTCTGCCATGACGACCAAAGCGGTGCCGTGGTGCCAGTGGATCCCATCATAGGATGACAAATTGTGGGCGCTTGCCCATCGCTTCATTGTTGCCTGATTTGATCGTTGTGCCTGATGTATTGCCATATCGAGATTATCTTCTAATGAATCCCAATCCGCCATGCGGATTGTTGTATGTTGTTAAGGTCCAAGGGCCTTAAGGTGCAATGTGCACGGGTTGTCTTGCGATGCAAGTGATCACAAGGGACTGGCACCCTTAGTGACGTTGGTAGTGCCCTAGAGAGTTTACCTAAGATGAACGTCTTAGAGTAAAGGCAGTTGAAGGGAGAGTCTCAAAGGACTTTGAGACAACCCAAAGGGAGATGAAATAGAGGGAAAGGAGAAGGGCACACAGGAAAGGTTGGAGGAGCAACAACACTTGGATTGGAAAACCAAGTCAGGCTTAAGGCCTCTCTCTACGATACAAGCGGGCTTATATACTACTAAGGCAGCTACCTGACTAAGCGTTCAAAGGAGGCGAACAATGGGTCTTGGAGAACAATGGGGGCCTGAGACAATAAGGTGGGAACAATGAAGAAGAGGGGACAATAAGAGGTAGAACAATAGACGTCCCCTAACGAGGTGGACAATGGCTATGAACAATTAAGCCAGTCAGAACAATAAGGCGGTTATGTGATAAAGTCAGGTGACTGGTCATGTGATAGACCATATGACAAGAAGTCACGTGACTGAAAAGGTAAGGTGGAAAAAGAAATAAAAAATGGGGGCAGAACCAGATTGTAACATCATGCCCCTCCTATGTCAGTTGCTACCACGCAACTAGTTTCGCAACTCTTCGTCTTCGTAGTCCACAGCAGCGCATCTCAACTTGTACAAGTCGTCTTCAAAGGCGACTGGGCAGTAATTGCCAATCATTGGGTGCCACTCGGGGACGACGCAGGTGTTCTTGACACACTGATAATGGGGGGTGGGGCAGTTGTCGTGAGTGTGGTCAACGCGGAAGCACCATCGGCAGTACTTCCACAAGGGACAATCCCCTTCGGCGTGGTCAGGCTGTTCATCACTACATTTGAGGCAGTAGGGGAAGGGGGTGTGCTTGCGTTTGTGGGTCTGGTTCTTGGGGATGGCGCGTGCTTCTAGACTGTCTTCTCCTTCTACGTCACTCCACTCATCTTTGGGTGGCCCTTGAGCAGCAAAGATGCGGGGTAGGAAAGATGAGGGAGGGGATGTGGGTCGAGTATGGAGGAGGTGGTTTTGCAGTCTTGTCTGGACTGCAGCGTGGGTTAGGTATCGCTCGCAGTCTAGCCTTTTCTTATTGGCGCTGTGCTCCTGATTGTCAAGGTCAACGCGCTGACGCTTGATCCCCTCAAGCTTGTTGATCTGTGCATGGAGTGTGTGTATGTCAGCCACGACACTGGGGTCCCCTAGATGATAAATCGTGTCATCGACTATGAGGCGACTGGTGCTGCTGGGGTCGAAGATGGTGTGATCAGTATCTTTAGCACCAGGACGGTTGAAGTTGGGGGTAGGGAATGCTCATGCATGAAGAGGGGTCCCGAGGATGGCTTTGCCTTTGCCGTCCATACCTTGATGGATTACTCCATTGTTGATGTTGAGGTAGTGGATGTATTTGGTGATACGTGGTCTATGATCCGTACCTATGAACGAAAAGGGGTAATGGCTGGTATTGCTAGGGTTGTAATGCATCCACTGGCCTCCTGGGTGATCAGCGTCCCACTCCTCAGTCTGTGTGGAGGCATGAGCCATCCCTGCTGGGTTAGTGGCACAACGGAGAAGGGTAGGTGGGGTGTCGTCAACCGACTCTTTATCCTCTTCTTCCATGTATGGGTCGATGATGTCAGTAAAGATGGGGATGTAGCGGAGGTATGAGAGGTCGTCAAAGGTGTCGTCGGAGATGAGGATAGGGTGGGTAGGCTGGCCGCTCCTACTCATGATTCTGATGGCAGGTAAGAGGTGGTCTGTCCATTCTTTGATGACATTAAGTGGGGTGGGATGAGCTGCTCGGTATTGTATGATACCTCGTGCCATTCTTTGCATGTCTTGTGCCTCTTCTTGGCTAGGTGGGATATGGTGTTCGCTATCAGGGGTAGGTGGGGGAATGGGGGAGATAGACTTGCGGATTGCCCTTGATATCAACGGAGTGTTGCCGACATGGAGGGTGTTGAATTCGCCCATTTCCCTCATGATAATCATAGCTTCGGCGATCTCGAGGGCTTCAGTCTCACTTTGGAATTGGTGTGGGGTGTTGGGGGTGGGTGATGTAGGATGGTACTGGGGGGATGAGCTTCGTTCACCATAGCCGGTGAGTGGCCTGTTGCGGAGCTCCAAGAGTATCTCTTCTCCTACTGTGCTGTGTGGGGAGTTGACATTGGGCGTTGGCATCGGGATTGTCAGAAAAGCTGGCGATATGGTACGTGGGGGAATAGGGATTGGGGATGGTGATGTTGACGACGAGTCTCCTGTATCGATGTGTGGCGACCTCGGTCCTGAAGTGGGTTGTGTCTCTGTTGACTGTACACCTGGTGTTGAGAAAGGTTGGTTGGCTTCCGCCATTTTGCATGATGGTGGAGTGGTAGGTGATGACGTTTCCATATTGCTGGGTCCTTGTGTAGACAACACAATTGTCGTAGACTTGGGAATAGGAGTGGGATGTGGGGGGAAAGACATTGGTAGGTGAGCTGTTAGACTGGTGGGTCTGAGATGACATGGGCTTGACTTGTCGAATGAGAGGGTTCTTATACTGCTGTGATCTCTTTTGAAGTCTGATAGTAGGTCCGATGCATGGAGATCCTCGGAGTTAACCCATGAGTCATGGGCGGGTGAGTAACCCTTCCATCTCACAAGGTATTGCTTCTTCTTCCATCGACCATGGGAGTGTTCTTTTAGAATCTTCTCTATTTCCCACTCCTCTTCTCCTTCGACTATTTCTGGAGGTGGTTCGATAAAATTTGGTCTGTGCTGATCGGTTTCTTTATACGGTGTTAATAGTGACGCATGGAAGACGTTGTGGATTTTCCAGGTCGAAGGGAGGCGGAGTTGGTAAGCGACTTTTGATACTTGGGTGGCTACCGTAAACAGTCTGTACCGCCTTGGTGCTAGCTTTGTTGTGGCGTTGGCTGGGAGTCTAAGGTTGGTTCCTTCTAACCAGACCTTCGATCCTATTGTGAATGGGGCATAACATGGGCGGTCTTTGATCCAGGATTCCTGCGCTTTTCGTTGCGCCTCTTGGGCGGCTTTCCTGGCTTCTTCAATTCTTGTGATTCGTTGTTGGATGGAGGGAATATCCGCTTTTCTTGTTGGTTGGTGTATTTGTGGGGTGTATCCTATGAGTAGGTCGAATGGTGTTTTCTTTGTAGTTGCGGAGGGCCATGAGTTTTTGGTGTACTGAGCGAGTGGGAGCCATGCATGCCAATTGTTTTGCTGGGTGCTACAGAAGACGCATAAGTACTGTTTGAGCGTTTGATTGGTTCTTTCACTTGCTCCATCTGTTTGAGGGTGATATGCTGTGCTGATGTTCTGTTTGATGCTGAGAAGCCAACAGAGTTCTGATGAGAATTTTGATACGAAGCAGACATCTCGGTCTGAGATGATCTTCTTGGGGATGCCGTAGTGGGGAATGATGTTATTGATGTATAGTAAGGCGACTCCTTCTGAGTCAATGGCCTTGTGACAAGGGATAAAGATTGACGCTTTTGAGCAATCTGTATCCGTGATTGTAAGAATGGTGTCGTAACCTCCTGACTGTGGGAGTTTCGTGATAAAGTCCATTGCGACTGTTTCAAAAGGACGGGCATTTTCTGCGGGGAGGATAGGGAATAGCAGGGGGTGGTTGGGATGAGTGTTGACCTTGGTCATTTGGCATGTTGCACATCCTTTGATGTATTTGGTGACGAAGGTCTTCATGTTTGGCCACCAGTAGTATTGTGCAAGCAGTTGGAGTGTTTTAGTAATCCCAGGATGTCTGGCGGTCACATGATCGTGGAAAAGGGAAATTACCCCCCTCCTAAGCTTGTTGTTTGCCACAACAACCAGGGCGGTCCCGTGATGCCAGTGGGTCCCGTCCAATAGGGTAAGACTGTGCGTTGTTGCCCATTTCTTCAGTTCTGGTTGCTGTTGGTACTGCGCCAGCCATACTTTGCTATCCCAATTGTCATAGATGCTGTCGATGTCGAACACCCGAATTGATGTATGGTGTTTGCAGAAGTATTCATCCAGCCATACAATTACTTCGTTGTTGTCTGGGTTTGGCCCTTCGTAGTCGGGCCGTCGTGAAAGGGTGTCAGCCTGATTCGTCGCTCCTGGTTTGTATTCCAGAAGGATGTTGTACTGCTCTTGCTTGGGTAGATATCCAGCGACTCGCAGGCCAATCTTCCTGGGATCTCTGTAGTAACGGAGATTGGCGTGATCTGTGAATACCAGGACGGGGGTTTCAGTTCCTTTGAGCAGGTGTGACCAGCAGCGGAGTCCCCTCATGATTCCAAGGAACTCGCAGTCGTATATGGGGTAGTTCTGTTTGGTGGTTGTGAATTTTTGGGAATGAAATCCTACTGGCCATCTTGGTCCTGGTTTTTCCTTTCCGTTTGGTTTCACGGTTGGTGGATCCCATTGGTATAATATAGCACCTGTGCCGATCTGTGAGGCATCTACCTCCAATTTGAATTGTTGTGAAGGATCTGGTTTGACAAGTACTGGTGCATGAGTGATGGCGTGGATGATCTTGTTTTGGGCTTCCAGCTGTTCTGGTCCCCATTCAAACGGGACGTCTTTGCCCATTAGACGTGTGATAGGTGCTGTGATCGTCAAGAAGTTCTTGACAAACATGCGATGATAACCGGCAACTCCTAGGAAGCCTCTTGCTTGCTGTAGGTTGATTATGTTGCAGGGGTATTCTGCCAATCCTGCGATTTTGGCAGGATCTACTGTGACGCCGTTTTTGGATATCCTGACACCTAGGAAATCCATTTGTGGTTGCATAAAGATGGATTTCGAGAGTTTGAGATGGAGTCTGTGTTTTGCCAGGAGATCAAATAGGAAGTGGATCATTTGGATATGCATGTCGATGTCTTTGAGGAGTGTCCCTAGTCCAAAGTTGTCCATGTAGTTTTTGAGGCATCTTCTGCCCATTTCTCCGAATTTCCGGCCGAATTCCTCCATTATGTGGGTATTGACAAATCTTTGGAAACTGGCGGGCAAATTTGACATGCTGAAAAACATTACTTTTGGTTTGAAGAGCCCTTGTCATGTCTTGAAGGCTCCTTTCCATTCGTCTCCTTTGCGGATCCGGATATTGTTATATCCCCATCGTATGTCGAATTTGCTGAAGATCTCCATCCCTTGTAGGTCCGTTATGCACTGGTTTAAGTTAGGAAGGGGGGTGACGTCCTTCCTTGTGACAGCGTTGAGTGGTCTGTAGTCGATGATGTATCGTTTCTCTTTTGAGTCCTTCTTTGGCACCATGAATGTTGAGAAACCATACGGAGAATCAGATGGTATGATGTATCCTTTGGCAAGATTCTTGTCGATGAATTTATCTTTGGTTTCCTGTTCTCCTCGTGACAGAGGGTAGACTTTGCAGTTGAAACTCCTTGGGGCTGTTTCTAGGAGTTCTATCTTGTGGTCGCCTTCTCCTCATGTTGGGGGAAAGGCATTTGCTTCTTCGTCAGAAAAGAGGGCTTCATGTCATATGAATTCTTTCGGGAGTTTAACTTCCTCCCTGGCGTGTTCTTGGTCATATTTGTGAGCCATTTCTATGGCGTTATGTGCGCGTTTGATTTCCACCGGGCCTTCCAATGTTTCCATTGGAGTTACTCCCAACCATGGATGGTGCTCTACCTTTGCTGCTGCGATTTGTGTTTTGAGTTTCTGCATGTAGCTTCTTGCTTTTTCCATTACTTCATGCTGTATTGTTTCCATCTTGATTCCTGGTCCTTTGAGTTTTGCTTCCGCCCAGTCGATATCTGGGTTGAAGGCCCGGAACCAAGGATATCCCAAGATGAACCTGTCTTTTCCTAGGTTTGACACATAGAAGTGTTGCCGTACTTTCTTGTTTCCTTGTTTGACCATTAGATCACAAGCATGTGTGATGGTTCCATGTCGATTTATGGTTCCATCAACATTGTATACTGGTCTTTGGAGGTTGAGCTTCTTGGTGCCAAGTCGAAGTCTGGTCACCGTTGTATGGTCGATGAAGTTTTCCATTGCTCCTGAGTCGAGCAATGCTGATTCTTCCGCCTGTCCTCGATAATGTGATAAAGTGAAGTTTATTTGGACATAGTTCTTCAAGCTAAAATACACACTATTGAGATGGAGGGTCCTAACTATGGTGGCTAGTTTGGACCCATCAGAAAACCCATTGGCAGGATTTTCTCTATGATGGACACCTTGGTTTCGTCGTCGATGGTATCCACATTGTCTTTCAGGAATTGAGCAATGTCTGATGGGGTCATGTCCAGTAGAATCGCCGGGTTTAGTCCTTGGGCTTGCATTGGTTTGCCAGCGGGTCTTCCGCTGCTCTTAGCGCAGTCTGCTATCTTTTTGCGGCATTCCCTGGCTTGATGTCCTATTTTGAAGCAGTAAAAACATGCTCGGTTAGCCATAAGTTCAGCTTTCTGTTTGTCCGATATTTCTGGTCCACGTATGGCGTCTATATCCATGGCATTTCCTCCTTGGGTGGTAGTGCGTCTCCCTGGTTGGCCTATATTTTTCGGTTTGATTCTGAGTGCCTGATACAGGCCTTGTCGTCTGTTGTCGTTTTGTCTTTTAAACTCTTGGCCATGTATCCACTTGAGATGGCAAGAATGGGCGTTGTCTTCCCATTCTTTGAAGGTTGTCCATGGGTTCTGGGGTGTATAGGCGTTCAAGGCGATAATAGCCTGCATTAGCCCTGGTTTGAGACCTTGTTTGAAGTGGTAAATCGTTCTGTGGTCATCAAGCTGTACTTCTGCTGCTGTGACAAGCCGCTTGAACTCTGATATGAATATATCGAGCCCATCTGGTCCATGTTTGAGCTTGATAAGGCTATTGAATGCCTCTTGCTTCCTGTTGGCGTTAGTGAAAGCGTCTTTGAATGCTTGTTTGAATTCCGTCCAGTGGATTTCTTCTGTATCTGCGGTTCCTCCCATGATATGATCTTTGAGCTTGGTCATTTGCTCTTCTTTCCAAGGTTCCATCATGTTTCCTTGCATGTAGGTGAGTGCGGTGGTGACTCGTGTGGCTGGGTTGCTCATAGCTTCATTTTTTCGATTGGTGAATCGGAAGATGCCAAATGCGACTAGGAATGCGTGGCTTTTGTTCCTATTGCCTTCGAATGGTTGGGGAGGGGTTCCTTTGAATCCTCCATTCGATGCTGCGGTGACTGTGATGGTCTGTCCTCCACTAGCGGCTACTTGAATGGGTGGTCCTGACATTGGGACATATGACAAGGTGTTTCCTTGTGCTGAGGTGGCTACTGGGATAGGTGTGGTTGGGGGTCCTTGAGTAACTGAGGGAAGGATTGCTGCAGCTGGTGTGACATCAAGAGGGATGCTGATGCCTTGAGCGACTGCCTCTTCGATCTGGGGAAGGATGGGTTCCTGAGGAGATAGTGGTGATACTCCTTGGAGAGTGGCAATGTGGTGAAGTCCTCCTGCAAGGATTTCTTCTTGGGCACCTGGGTGTGCTTCGATTGGGAGATGTGGTCCTTCACTTGTCTCCGTGAATTGTTCTGGGTCGACGTATTCGGGGTGTTGGGGATCGTCAAGACTCCACCAACCGAGTTTCCACTTGTTGTCTCTGGAGATAAGTGCTGGTCTGGCTGTGTACCAGAACTCTTCAACGTTGTTCCAATGGAGAGCTGTCCAATAGTCTTCTCTGTTGACCTCGATAAATTCTACTGCGCAGTGCTTTTGATTGGGTCTGTCGATGTAGTATCCAGTGCTTTTGTTGAGTGACCCTCCTGTCCTTGAGTAGTCCTCAAAGTATGCTTGTCCTTTGACGTGGCTAGGGAGATTGTTGACCTGCCGTCTATTGACCTTTTTATGTTTGTTTGTAAGGTCTCCCAAAAGTATGATTGCTGCCACTTTTTCTACTTGTTCCTATGTTTCAAGGAGTGTTCTGGTAAAGCCTGACTTGTGTTAAGGTCCAAGGGCCTTAAGGTGCGACGTGCACGGGTTGTCTTGCGACGCAAGTGATCACAAGGGACTGGCACCCTTAGTGACGTCGGTAGTGCCCTAGAGAGTTTACCTAAGATGAACATCTTAGAGTAAAGGCAGTTGAAGGGAGAGTCTCAAAGGACTTTGAGACAACCCAAAGGGAGATGAAATAGAGGGAAAGGAGAAGGGCACACAGGAAAGGTTGGAGGAGCAACAACACTTGGATTGGAAAACCAAGTCAGGCTTAAGGCCTCTCTCTATGATACAAGCGGGCTTATATACTACTGAGGCAGCTACCTGACTAAGCGTTCAAAGGAGGCGAACAATGGGTCTTGGAGAACAATGGGGGCCTGAGACAATAAGGTGGGAACAATAAAGAAGAGGGGACAATAAGAGGTAGAACAATAGACGTCCCCTAACAAGGCGGACAATGGCTATGAACAATTAAGCCAGTCAGAACAATAAGGCGGTTATGTGATGAAGTCAGGTGACTGGTCATGTGATAGACCATGTGACAAGAAGTCACATGACTGAAAAGGTAAGGTGGAAAAAGAAATAAAAAATGGGGGCAGAACCGGATTGTAACATATGTTGCTTGCAGAAATATTGATCTGGCCATACTGTTACATCTTCATTGTCCGGATTGCTTCCGGTGTCATAGTCTTCTCTGCATGAGAGCCCGTCAGCTCTATTTGTTGCGCCTGATTTATATTCCAATAAGATGTTGTACTGTTCACGTTCCGGTAGATATCCGGCAACACGCGGTCTGATTTTCCGTGGGTTGCGATAGTAGCAAAGGTTGGCGTGATCTGTGTATACAAGTACGGGGGTAGTGGTACCTTTGAGTAGGTAGTCCCAATTGCGCAAGCCGCGCATGATTGCCAGGAATTCCCTGTCATAAATAGGGTAATTCTGCTCCATTGTGCTGAACTTCTGTGAGTGGAATCCCACAGGGTGTCGTGCGCCAGGTTTTTCTGTTCCATCTGGCCTGATTCCTGGTGGGCCTCTTTGGTATAAAATGGCCCCTGTTGCAATCTGTGATGTGTCGACTTCCAGCTCGAATTGTTTGCTGGTATCTGATTGGACTAATGCTGGTGCCATAGTGACTCTTCGTTTGAGCTCCCGTAATGCGTCTTTGCATTCTTGTGACCAAATGAATGGTACATCTTTGCCAAATAATCTTGTTATTGGTGCTGCTATCGTGGAAAATCCGGGAATGAACATCTGGTGGTATCCTATGACTCCTATGACGCTCTGTGCGCCTTTGAGTGTCATAATTTCTTCTGGCCATTCTGTTATGCCTGCGACTTTTGCTGGGTTGATTGTCGCACCATCCTTGCTGATGCGTACTCCTAGGAAATCAATGCTCGGTTGCATAAACACGCTCTTGCTAAGTTTGAGGTGCAGTCCATTTTCTGTGAAGAGATCAAATAGGAAATGTAGAATTTCCTTGTGTAGCTCTATGTCTTTGAGCTTTGTTCCGAGTGCAGTGTCGTCCATGTAACTGCGAAATATTTTCCTGATGTTGTGTACCCCTTTCTTCTCG
>Ga0307512_10004823_pt1 | contig 14475 bp, 25 predicted proteins | sample 14_EM_MG_FD_200267 | JGI IMG/M metagenome (GOLD analysis project Ga0307512, IMG submission 200267) | Populus trichocarpa ectomycorrhiza microbial communities from riparian zone in the Pacific Northwest, United States - 14_EM | ecosystem: Host-associated > Plants > Roots > Unclassified | place... | reverse complement strand
CAAAACTTTTCCATTCACATCGTGCTTCCATCCGTTCCACGGCATCACAACATGTTGTCAAAGACGATGCAATCTTTGACAAGTATCTAGAAAAACCGGATGACGGTGGGTCCTTCATTTGAGTACTTCCGATCCTGCTGACATATACCCTGTAGAGTTGGAACCTAGAAAACCTCGGGATGAAGAAGTAGACATGTTCATAGACCTCGAAGCAACCCATGTGGACCATGAAGAGGTTCGAGACTTGACCTTCCACGGCCCTCTTCACACACTTGTTGATCTCACGACCGTTATCTAGACCGGGAACGAGAAGGATGTGACAATGCAGGCGGGGAAACAACGTGGAGCATTACCGCTCATCCGTAAGTTTAATGAACACTCTGAGCGCCTGCTCAAGTCCGCTATGTGCGTCCGGTGTACCTTGAGCTCTCATCCATGTTCTGAGGACATTCCCACAGATCCATGGACGATGCAAACAAACGGCGGAGAGTTGATACGGGAGATTCTAATGACGTGCATGGTCTTCCTGACATCCGCATTGCCCAGCTCTCATTCGGACGACCTTTTTAGTCGCATAGCCACTTCTCACAGATTGACATCGCCGACCTACACAACCCAGAGTTGTCGAGTGGTATCTTACTGGAAATGCAAGACCGTCAGCGCTACTTTGAAGCGCGTCCCGGTGCTGTTGTTTCCGCCGAGCAGGCCCCACGCCCCGTAAGACCGTGTCGTTTACTGTTCTGATCACGGGTATAACTCCGCAACAATAGACCGTCAATTTACCCCCCGCGGTGCAACAAATGAGACGCGATCTCGACGGATGGGCCCCACATCTTTCTCAGCTCAAGATTGAACGTAAAGCAGCAGACGCTGCGCTTGAATCCATGACACGAAACGTCGCTACGCGACTCGATGCTTACAAACGCAAGGCTGATATACCAGAAGAAATATACAGACAGATGCGTACTTGCCAGACGGCAGCAAACGAATTTTTGCGACAATTTTGGTCCGCGATCTATCCTCCCGCTGGGGAGACTCTAGTTGGACCTACCACACCCGCCCAAAAAACTGCAAAAGCTACACGCATGGCAGGTTATTTGACGAAGACCCCCGAAAAGGTCGCGGCGATTATTAAGGCCGCAGAGATGGCAGGGGCCGATCGAGGGCGAGTGCAAACTGTGAATCCATTTATCTTTTGCTCAGTAGTTGTAGAGCTAACGGTGGTGGTTCTTAGGGCATGCAGCCGACGTTGGATGCAGTGAGGAAAGCACTTGAATTTTGGGAAATGAGAAAAGCAGCGCCAGGGCCTGGAACCCCTGGTGTGCGTCGGCCGTGATACAGCTGGGCATCAGGAAAGGACATTTCGTTCGAATATGCCAACCACGCGTGATATTATTATAAACCCCATGGGACTATTCGCATATATATATACGCACCTCCATAGTTGAAATGTACAATTGCATGCAGTTAGCGCACTTAGCTGGAGTGGAGACCGGCTACATGTATTATTGTTATTACGGCACGGCTTGTGCCATCGGACCTCCCGCAGCTCACCTCGCTCTCTCTTGTTACGACTACACCCCCACTCGCACATACGATGACGAACCGTTTGCTCATCCCCGTCCTCATTACGGGGATGATCCTTACTGTGCGTAACATCACGTATTCTTATTCTTCTCAAAGTTCATCCTTTAAATATGTGCTGGCAGGGTGCTTGCAATTCCCTATGGTCCAAGTACCAGGTAATGGCTCTGCTCCCCATCCTGAACGCACCCTTATGCCACGATCTACTCAGGACATGCAATGCGTAGAAAATTGTGATGATCCAGACCCGAAACGCCACGTATTGTACGAACAACCAGTATGGCAGACCCTTCAGATGTTCCGTACGTCATACCCTTCTCGCACTCCCCTAACCCACTCCCCCATCCGATATGCATGTCTGATTTTTTGCCATAGTTGGGGAAATGCTTTGTATGCTTCTCTAGCCTTCTTTCCCCTTCCCTGCCTTGGGATTAATGTTATCGCCACGTGTGGGACAGGCTTCCTCCCAGTGCTATACGCCACTATCTCAGCGCGCTGGCGTGGCTCGTCCATCAAGCTCCCCGATGAATCCGCCGACAACGCGCTCGATGACCCCGCTGAATCTCCAAAGATGAAGCCACTGACGGGACGGCGAGTCCTGCTGCTCTGGCTGCCAGCTCTGTGTGACCTTACCGGAACAACGGTCCGTGCTTTCTTTGACTTACGGCCTGAGCTGCTCACATCTGTGCGACTGGGGCTCTGTAGCTCATGAACGTTGGCTTGCTGTATACCCCCGTGTCGATTTATCAAATGACCCGTGGGGCGCTGGTGCTGTTCGTTGCGCTCCTTTCCGTGCTATTCTTGCGCCGCAGACTGTATATCTATCAGTAAGTGGTGTGTCTGCCGGCACCACCCTTTCAGTTCATTAACGCGCGTCTTAGATGGCTCTCGTTGCTGACTGTCATGGCGGGAGTGTCTCTGGTCGGGTTCAGCGGCTCTCTTATCAAGGACACACTCCACCCCATTGCTCCATCTCTTGTGAATTTATTGGACTCAATACCTGCTACCGGACCGCCCGCGAACGAGCCTATCGATAACCCTGAAGCTACCAAAGTCGTTATCGGTATTTGTTTTAGTGTCTTGTTGGTTGTCTCCCTGTTAATTCTCCCTGCCTCTATTTCCGCGCAGGTGTCTTTTTTATCCTATTTGCGCAAATTTTGTGAGTGACATTATTTCATCTCACCTTTGTATATCTAACATGTGCTGCATCTCAGCACAGCAACCCAATTTGTCGTCGAAGAGAGGATTTTAGAGCGATATAGTGTCCCACCGCTTCTCGCCGTCGGCTACGAGGGCCTCTTCGGCACCATCTCCGTTCTCATTCTCCTGCCACTCCTTCCGCACATCAAGGTCCCCGAGTCTTCACCTGCCGCCGCGTGGTTCGACCTCGTACGCGGATGGCATCAGCTCGTCGACACGCCTAGCGTACTCCACTCTGGCGTCGTCATCGCCATCTCGATCGCCCTCTTCAACTTTTTCGGTTTGAGCGTCACGAGGCACGTGAGCGCGACCGCCCGGAGCCTGACCGACACGTGCAGGACGCTCGCGATTTGGATCGTCAGCTTGTTGCTGGGTTGGGAGATGCTCATGTGGCCCATCTCTCTCTTGCAGGTGGTCGGGTTCGGCCTGCTGGTCTATGGGACAGTACGTTGACTCGGCCTGAGTCCCCTACCCCTATGGCTTCCGTGTCCAACTAACTTTGTCTTCCCCAACACCCTCTTTTAGTTCTTGTTCAACAACCTCGTGCAGCCACCGCGGTTCCTATATCCATCGGGGTTGTCCGTCGACCCAGCGCTCGCAGCGGCAGACTCAGAGGAAACGCCACTTCTGTCTGGTGATGTCCTGGACGAGACGGCGCGCTTGCCTGCCGACCTTGGCACGAGCGGATATGACGTTGTCCCAGAAGGACAGGGTGCCAACCGCCGCCAGAGTGGACGCTGAACTCTGTTAGAAGCCTAGTTACTCGATGACGTTGGGCGCTGATCAACTAATCTATGCTTCAATCTGAACCATGCCAACAGTTCAATTTATCTGCATATAGATTGTACACGCGCGAGCGACTTTTGAATGGCACCCACGACAGTTACAGCTCGACTTTCTATTATATTGCACGAATATAGCATACGACATACGATACTTGCAGAAGCCTTCGACCCCTTGCCGTGCACTATATCTCGTATGATCGTATGTAATAAATGAAATATATTTGATCGTATCCTCGCTCGTCCCTAGGACGCAACAGGGTGATACATGAGTGCGTGTGCACCCCGTGATTCCATGTAACACAGCTGAAATAGGCCACTATGAAGGTCCGTTTACTCGGTAATGGCAGTATGTCTACGAATATGGCGGGCGCGGCGAAGGCCTCAGTGTGGAGCTGGAACGGGCGGTATCCGTATCGGTGGGCCCGAGTGTGCGCTCGAGCCCGATGACATGGTGCACTCGTATAATGTGAACATGACGAGTAAGTGCATGCCGATAGCATAGACGATAAACGCGTTGCGTGCTCGGCGATTACCCAGCACCGCCCGAGTCAACACGAAAACACCCCGTTCGAGCGGGTTTAAATTCGAATAAGCACGCGCAGCTTCCTGAAAAGTAAACAAGGAAAGATTCAGCCCAGCCGCGTTGTTGAACAAACGGATGAAGTGACGCATACCCTCCCGCGGAATGCTTCGAATGGGTTCATAGCTTCCTCATAGCGCGCGCTATATTTGCTGAGTTCAGTAGTGTTCGGCGCGCTCGTAGAGGACGCTGGTAAGGGGTCGAGCGTCGAGTGCGCATTTTCGCGATAGCTCTGCATGTAACGAACTTTTTCGTAGAGCTTCAGATTGTCCGATTGCAAACTTCGGATCTCGGCTCGCAATTCAGAGATTATCTGGAACTGCTTGCGAAGTTCCTGGGCGGGTGTGGGATCAGCTATTAGATGCAAGCTTCGAAATCCACCCATACATACCTCTTCAAGTTCAGCATTGCGTTGACGGAAGCGGTCGCGTTGGCTGGTGACGATGGGAAGAATGGATGTGTTGGCGGAAGATGTAAATGGTATTGGTTTGGTTTGTACCGAAGGGTCTTTCTACCAATCGCAGGGGTTAAAATTTAGGAATGGGAAATAGTCGGGGCAACACACATTTTTGGTTGCTGGACCGAGTTCGAGCCCTAGTCCAGCAAGGATGTCATCCTCCGCGGCATCTGCTAAATTTGCGTCGCCGTTTCCTGGGCTGCTTTGATGTTGTCCGTGTTGTTCAACCTTAAGTAAATCCGACTCGAGTCGCTCGTTGAGCTGTCGGTGTTTCTCCAACTCCGAGGTCGTTAAGGCGAGGTCATCCTGGGCGCGCTGAAGCGACGCTTCGAGTTCACCATGCAGGATCTAAGCTAAAATTAGCACTTGAAGTCATCCCGCAAAGAAAAAGAAGACACACCCGGAACTTCGTTAATTCTTCGAGGATACGCTTGTTTTTGGTTGCTAAAAGGGCCTCGAGCGAGTTGGCTGGGTGTGCGTTCGCCTTGGATGCATTTGGATTTGGAAGCTGTAGGCCCAGCTGGTTATCCGAAGCAAGTCCATCCTCTTCGTCCAGATCACCTTCGAGACCTGCAAACTCGACGTACTAACGAAGCCATGAGTGTCGAGCTCAACGCATATATTCTGTCTCTACCTTCATAATCTCAAGCTCTCTCTTGATTTCGTCATAGTCAGCATAGCTCTTGAGAGACTGCCTCAGTTGTTCTATCTCTCGTGCCTTGTTGATATGACGTCAGCTCTGAATCCCACAGGCACGTATGGCCTACCCTGTGCGAAGCTTCTCTTGCGTGTTCTCCTGCCGCCTTGCGAGCACTAGACTCAGCCTCAGCAGCTGCAGTTCGTTGTGCAATAAGAGACCGCGTCAGATGATCAACCTCGGATTCTAAGGATGTCACCTGCGACTCGAGGTCTTTGACACTACGATATGAAGGACAGGTGAGAACACGCGCGATGATTAGAGGACGTATAATTACAGTTCAGACTTCTTGTTACCAGTCTTGAGGGACTCGATCTCTGCACGCAGGAGTTCCTAAAGGAGGTATGAATACGAGGTAGCGTTCTACCAAAAGGAAATCATGTACATTACGACGCTCGACAGTGGCGGCGCGAGTGTTCGCGCGCTCTAGGTCCGCGACGACCATATCCATTTCCACCAACTTTGCGACGACCTCCTGGTCTGACTACAATCAGCTGAGGAGGTTGGAACAGAGAGAGACCTCACCAAGTCGTTGACTCTGGTCAAGGAGTCGTACTTCCGTCGATTCGTTTGACACGCGTAAATCGCGAAGTTGGTCCTTCAAGAGCGACACTTGACGAAGCAAGTCCTGTTCCCTGGCAGGACTTCGATAACAACCCAAGAAATAAGAAGATTGTAGTGTACCTTGCTTCATAGTTACGCATCCTCTCATTATATGTGGCATTGAGCTCGTTCTCCTTCTGAGCAACTCGCTCCTGGATTGTCACGTCCATCTATCTCGGAGGTCAGCCAGTATTCAGCACATGACCAAAAGGGCATGCCTTCTCTTCCAGTTGTTCCACTCTGTTCTCGGCCTTTTTCTTTGCAGCCTCTATATTCGCCGACTCGGCGATGCGCCTCTGTAATTCGGCATTCTCGGCTTTGACACGCTGGAGCTCGTCTTGTAAATCCCGGGCCTCTGCAACCTTCACAGCCTGGTCCTAAATAAACCGATGAACGAAAGTTGGCGTGACCTAGACAGTAAAGAACCCACAACCGCGGCCTCAAGGAGCGGGTAAGGATCGGGTGCATCTGCCAGGACCTTGTACACGCTGAGGAACGCGCTCTCTGCAGATTTCGAGCGTTTGGTGAGGCTGTCAATCTCGGTCTGATACGCTGCATGGAGAAACGAGAGGATGAGCGAACTACGAATAGACTGGCAGCTGAGACGCACACTTCAATAAGCCCTTGAAAGCGTTGACCTTCTCTTCGTCGGGTATCTTTTTGAAGTCTGACCTAAAGTAGGTGCACGCGTTGTAGAGGGAAGGTAGGTATTCCTACCCTTCGTTTTGTCCGCTAGCGCCTTTCTTCCGACGACGCTCTCCTTCTGGCTCTCCACGACCTCAATTCCCTGTGCGTCCAGGGTTTTCTGCAGCTCGGAAAGGTTGATGTCTGGAAGTAATGTGTGAACCAATAAGAATAATATAGATATAAATCGACGTACTCTTCCATGTTTCGAGAGCGCCGGAGAAATTCTGCTCTGGGAGGGCCATGGGATTCAAGACAACTGGAAGCGGGTTCGCCAGCCAGCGGTAACTCAGCTCAGGCGCACAAGTCACATGGTTTCATAGGACCTTCACGTGACCCAAACAGCCTATTTGAGGGTGCGCGTACTATTTTGAGCGCTTATCTGACCTTCATCACCCTGATCTAACATGTCCAAGCAAGTAGAGAGACAGCTCATCGTTTATGATTTTGACTGGTGAACGGGTCGTAGTATTCTACTTTGCTCAATGACTAATCTGAATGACCGTGACCAATGTATACTCTAGGTCTATGGCAGATCAGGATTCTGATAGATGGGTCTTTGAAGTCCTGGCACCGGACATCCGTCGAAAGATGGAGGATGCCGATGGTAGGCAAGAGTGGACTGATGTGGTGTAATGCGCTGCCGAGATTACCTGTGGTGACGTCGTTTTTTGAGCGATTCGTGTCTTTACAGTGCTCAAAGTGTTCGCGAATGGCACGAGCGTGGTGGTACTAGAGAGGACATCGAAGGAGCGCTCCGAATCATGCCCTTTGTAAGTCCTCCCGTTGTTGTTTTTCCTGTCCAACGCGCTCAACCCCCTCGTCAGCATCCCGCGATGATTCGTGGTGTCGAAAGGCTAAAGGCAGCAACAAAGCCACAGACGACATTTCTCTGTCTCTCCAGCGCCAACACCGTTTACATCTCGACCATCCTGGAAGTAAGTGACGGTTCTTCGTCGGCGGATTCTCCAACCAAATAAAGACAACTCACCTACACATACAAAGTCGAAAGGGCTCCAGGATCTCTTCACGGAGATAGTGACCAATCCCGCGGAGTGGGACTCATCCGGTTTGCTCAAAGTCAGACGGCACATCGATCCAAACGGACCACAGCATAACTGCCCGATCGGCTGCAACCCGAACATTTGCAAAGGTGATTCCTAGGCACGATATCATTTGATGCCTATTCAACACCCAGTGCATCCTCTGCAGGTGAAGAACTCCAGGCATTCCTCAAACGCCACGGCGTAGATTACGAACGCATCATTTATGTCGGAGATGGCTCGAACGATTTCTGCCCTGCTGTGAAACTTAGAAGGTATCGTCCATTATGGCTTGCAAGCTGAAACCATGACAACATTGCTTTCAGGCAGGATATGGTATTTTGCCGCAAAGACAAAGCATTGGAAAGACGCATCAAACAGGAAGGCAAAAGAAGAGGTCTTGTGTGTCAAGTCCAGTATTGGGAAGGCGCATGGGAAGTTGAGGAGCTTTTTGGGAAACTCCCCGATGTGGTTGAGACAAGCTAAGAAGCAAGATCATAATGAAATGAGGATAGCAGTGGTCCTTATCCATGTAGAGTTCACGTTGCACCGCCGAAACATATACATTTGCGTGGTAGCTATACCATACATACGCGCAATGCAAACCGGGTCCGAGAATCGTTCGGCAGGAGCTTTGACCTCAAAAAGAGGCCTACAATGTGACATCGTTGACCACAGGATGGGTTATTGTATGAAGCGTATTGAGGTCGATCTTAAGTGCATGCGTTCGATAAACCGAGACCAAAACTCTCGAATGGAAGGGAGAAGGGAAGAAAAAAAAAAAAAGAAATTTGCACGAGGAGATGAAAGAGATGTTGGGTGGCTCTGCGTGAACGTTGGTAGAACGAGATCAACGGGGAAACCAGCCGCGCTGGTGATTGCGTGCTGCCAAATGCAATCGTGGGCGCTTACCGCGGCCAAAACTCAATTCCGCTACCTCTTCTATCCTTCGCCACGTTCGTATTGCCACTACTTCCGGGCACCGCGCTCCCAGCGGATGAAGCATCTCCCGAGAATGGATTGCGCAGGGGTGCAGCGTTCGCCTGCTGGGACACCGCAGAGTCATAGAAAGAAGGGGGAGCTGCTGGCGCGGGCGGGGCTATGGCACTTCGGCCGCCCGCGACCGAAGTGCCAGTATACGGTGGGTAATGATCCGGCTGCAAGGGGACGTACAGCCCACCCATGTCCGGTCGACGATCCAACGAATCAAACGGAGACGTCGGCGACTGGTGCTGTTGCTGCTGTGGTTGTGGAGGTGGTGGCTGCGAATGCGGCTGTGACTGGGATTGGGAACCAGCTGCAGACTGTTGTGGGTACGTCACAGAAAAACGACTGCCAGCTGTTGCCGCGGAACCGGTGTAGGCCGCGGGTGGATTTGCGATGGGGTTCGAGATATAGCTTTGACCCTGCGCAGTCGCCCGTACATTTGACATTATTGCGTCCCTTCGCTCGTCGTCCACTACGATCGCTGAAGGCGGGTGAAACTGGTGTGCAAGCCCAGAGCTCTGTACCGGCTGGTAGCGCGTCGCGGGCTGCTGCCAACTTGCTATGCCAGATACCGCAGCGAGCTCTGCCTGTTGTTGCAGAAACTCGAGTTGCGGGTATGGCTGTGCTGCGGTAGCCTTGCCGGACTGTCGCCGCTCCCACTCCTTGATAGCATCATCTCGGTTGAGGACAGGAGTGAGGGCATTGCGCCCACCAATCACGTCCTGCGACATATGCTGGAGACGCGCAAGCGCGGGTGGAACCCTGTCCATATGGTTAATTGTGTTTGCGCGCGTGCGGGAGTTGGGATAGTACGCGTTCGAGGGTGGGTTCGGATTCAAATGAGATGAAACCGCAATGTTGCTCCCGGGTGAGTTGTAGGGTTGCTGTGGTGCCCCGCTACTATTGTTCGGTCCTGTAAGATGGCATGTGAACACTGATGAACCAATTCCAGAAAGAGGCACCCTGACTCTGTGAACTTGCCGCGTATTGCGGATGTTGTGGCTGTGGTGGTTGCGAATACGTGTTGCCCGAGTCTGCCGCAGAGGCAGGGTATGCGGAGGATGACGGCTGCGACGGTGGTTGCGTTGTGATATAGGGATTACGAAACACGTTGTTTGCCGCCTGGGACGCGGCCTGGGCTTGAGCGGTGTAAGCCTGGTGTTGAGCCAGGTGCTGGTTGTACGACGCGGCATCCTGGAAGGCCCGTGTGCCCTTGGGTTGAGATGGAACAAGACCGCCAAATGGACGTTTGGGATCTGACGTAGCTGCGGTTGGTGAAACAGCTGAAGTAGCAACTGGCTGCTGTGAAGGGTGCCCGGAGGGCTGATGTGACGCGTGAAAAAAATGATCGCGGGTAGGTTGCAGATCGTTGCGACTCACCACGAAAGGCTTGGTGAACTTCTCCCCAGTGATAAATGGGTGAAGTCTAGCTTGCTGAGGTGACCAACGCTCAATAGGGTTCAAATTCAATAAACCCTGGCAAAAATCAATGAAAGAAGCACGGTTGTTCAGCTCTAAAGGATATCGTTCACGAGCGGGTACAGCAGTTAGTTCGATGGGAAGATTCAAAGGACGGGGAATAAAAATACCTTTTTCCATCTCGGCGCTGTGCCGCCCGGACTTGAATTGCGGCATCGGTGCCGTATTTACGATTTCGGGTAGCGTCGTAGCCTTGAAGTACTGCTTCCCAGGTTGTTCATTGGTGTTGTGCTCGCGAGAGTATTGTTCGAGGCTCTTCAGACGCCACTTCTTACGACCGTACATATCCACGAAGGAATCAAAGAATTGGCTAGTCTGCTTGCCCATGTCCATCATATATCCTGGTGGTTGCCTACATATACGTCCGTCAAACTCATAAAGTTCGGCACCGTGGAAGGTCTTACCCAAGCATTTCGACAATCCGGGTGATCTGGTTGTATTCACTGGTACCAGGGAAGAGCGGAAGGCCAAGGAAAAGTTCAACAGCAATGCAGCCGAGTGACCACATATCTATCGCCGCGGTATAAGGCAGACCCAGTAACACTTCGGGCGAGCGGTAGAATCGGGATTGGATGTACGTGTAGACCGTTTGTCGTTCGTGACAGGCTGAACCAAAGTCGATAACTTTGATCTGCGGCGACTGTAACCTATGAAAGCTCCAGCAACATAATTTGAGTGTGGAATAAAGTGACTTACGACTTCAGGAGAATGTTTTCTGGTTTCAGATCGCAGTGAATGAGCCTGGCATCCTTCAAGACCGTCAAAGCGTCTAGAAGTTGGGCCGTAAAGACCTTCACAAGCTGGGTACTGAGGCCTTGGAACTGGTTCTGCTTAATCAGTTCGTATAGATTCGACGATAACAACTCAAAGACGAGGCATAGATGATTGCGGTGGATGAAGGAGTCTCGCAAACGAAGGATGTGGTGTTCGTCTTGAGGGTCACATTGATTGTTGAGCTGTAAACCCCAGTCAATGGGGACGAAAGTTGCGCTAAAATAAAGACAAACCAATTCCAAAATGGTAACTTCCATCATGCTCTGGTTGAAATAAGCGGGCTTGTTCTTAACAACCTTGACCGCCACTATCTCATGCGTCTTCATGTCTTGACATTTGACGACCTGCCCGAAGGTGCCTTGGCCGAGAACGTCGAGGATCAAGTATCTAAGATAGTAAAATTGTTCAGGAGATGTCAAGACTGAGCAGGACATTGACGGACTTGTGTCCCTCTTCAGTCCCCAACCAATCATTGACGTAGAGAATATAGTCGTAGTCCTCATTGTCATATCCTTCGTTGTGCGCCGGCTTGCTCGGCTTTGTGAGTACTCGTCTTGGGTTATGCGTAGATTCATACTTGAATTGGGGGTTACATATGCGGTAGGTATCAGTGATGTGTGTTGTCAGTTGACGCAGGGGCTGCGACACGAGAATAGTAGTCATTAAGATACAGGCTACAACATGGCAAATTTGTCAGAACGTACCGACAGAAACGTGCCGGACGCGTCCATGCGCCGAGAGGCAGGTCGAGTCTGGACTTGAGGGCGCAGATCGCGTTGATCGCGCACACGTCTGAGGCCAGACGCCCGTCGCTTGACAGGGGGATCTACCATCATGGGCTGCTCCTGCGACTGAGGATAGTACGGACCAGCGGGGCCGGGACTGTGCTGGGGGCCAGGGAACCCGATGGGGGTGCTCGGTGTGGAAAGGGACATATGTTGTTTCAGTGGTTGGGTTAGAAGCGCTGATGGAGGAAGATGAGGACTGCTGGTGTCCATTGCGTACGACGGGGAATAGATTGGCGGAGGGGGGGCCGGGGGTGCATTCGGTTGGGAATAGGGCGACGGAGCGGGAGGAGTAATGGGCTCTGCCTTTGTTTGAGAATGGGAACGCCCGTGATAGCTGGAAGACTGGTAATTGTAAGGAGCAGAAGTAGGTGAATATTGTGATTGTTGGGCGTAGGGGTCGAGGAGAGATGGGTTGGCATTGGCCCTGTGCGGAGAGCGGACGGCGCGGGTTGCGGTACTAGGATCGTGCTGAGTGTGCGCTCGCTTGGGAGGCTGGCCACCAGGGTTACTGAAGTATAAGTCTTGAGGATAAGTGGCATCGGTCGTGACCGGTTGTGGATTCGGATTCGAGTCACCAGCGTTTGCGCCGAAAGATGTTGTTTGGAACGCAACACTCGAGTTGTAAAAGGAGGTGGACTGTTGTCGCTGATGACTAGAAGGGGTGGCGTTGGCGGTGCCATATGCACCCTCTAAATCGTCTGGCATGTGGTGTCGACGGGCCCGTGCGGAACCTGTTGCTGCACTAGCGCCGAGGGATGCACTACGAGAAAGTTGGCTCTGGGAAGGAGAAAGGTACGGAAGGGAGGTGCTCGAGAGAGGAGAATCGTCTTCAAGTAGTTGGGCAATTCTTGGTGCTCTTGTGTTGGAAGAGGAAGGGGACTGGTGTAATGTGGGGGGCTGTGCCCTATTTCTAGATGAGGTAGAAGACGATGTTTGAGCGGGCGGGGGTGGAACTGGATAGAGATATGAAGGACTGGTTGCAGAATGGGTAGAAGAAGTGAGGAGGTCGCTGGGTACGTGTGCAGATTGTGTCTGCCAGCGAGGGAGATCAAAGTCGTCGTTGGCACCGCTCATGTAGGCGAGTTCAGGTTCCGACATGTCCTGCTTACTTGGGCGAATTGGAGGGGCTGGCGACCGGACACCAAATGGATGACGATTAGTAGCTCACAAAGGGTTGGGGAGGGAAAAATCCCGCCAGACACGAAAAAAAGTGAGCGGGCGAGGAGAGAAAGGCCCGAGGAGTAAGGTTAAACGGACATGATCGTGGTTCACGGCTGTGAGCTGTGGTCAGGTTGGGTTGACTTCTTTCGCCCGGGATCGATACAGTACACTAACGGTATTATTCCGACCAACTTCCCCCATCTATTTCTGCTCCATCTCTTTCAACGTATCCACTAGCGCCTTTTCGACCTCTACAATCATCCCCGAGTCATCCCCAATCGAAACGGGTACATCTACGGATATGAATATCTGCTTTCCAAACCGTCGCGCTGTTGGCAAAACATCTGTCACCAAACACCGCACAAAACTCCCACAGTTATTTACTCACCGAGTCTCTTCGCTATCGAGAGGGCTAAATCAGTACTCGTGGACCGCAGCAGTTGAGTTCCCGTTGCTGGCAGCATCTGTAATTCCATGTATAAAGACAAAATTTCGCCATTCCATTCTTCCATTCTGCGAAAACCCACGTTCCATGGGGGCATAGCCACCGCCCAATCTTTGCCAAGATGACCTCGCAAAATAGCGCGACCGGCATTCTCCTCAACTTCCTCCGTCGCTCCAATCCAGAGCATGTATGAATCTGCCAGACACGTCACCTGTAGTGCCAGCGCAGGCGACGATGCCCTCGAAGATGGAAAATACTTTGTCTTGACACTGACAGTCGTCATGGACGCCGTGGAGGAGAGGAGTTCAAGGTGACCGCGGCCCGTCCGTCCCTTCCTCGGCGCGTTCCGCCCCACTATGAGTGAACTGGAGACTGGTAACTTATCGGATCAGCCAAGCCAAGCCTCCTATCCCGCCCCATCCACTTCCTCGTCTCGCTTCTCATTGCGCGCATTGCGAGGGATAATGAGTCTGATCAAAAATCGTCGATCCCCCTATGACCGACCCATCTGGCGCTACTCTATGCCGGCAAACCAGCTGTCCGCCGCATGAGCCGTCAACCGAACTCGTACGGAAGGTCAGTGTGCAATCCAATACCTTGACCCCCGATCATAGAGTCTTCTTCACTTGTTTCCGTGACAAGCATGACCCCGACAATGCCGCTTCTTTCGTAAATTACTATGTCTGATCACCCATTACACACCACTCATTGAAATCAGTGTGAGATCCTGACCCTCCGCGTGACGAGACTGCTGTGGATAGTGCTTCCAGGCCGAAATCAATGGTGTCATCTCGGTCTTCAACCCAAACAAAGACCCGTCCTGATCCTAGTTTTCCTCCCCCCGCGGTCAAGTGGCCACTTATGGAGGCAGATGAAATGGGCAAGGCCGCTGTTGTCGTTGATGTAATCACCACCCTTCCTCAGGCCGAGCCCTACTTACATCATAGTGCGCAAACCCATCACCCTCCTCAGAAAATGGTTATATCAGTCTAGACTATCATCCACGAGAAAACCGCTATCCCAGCTCGCTTCCCCAGTCGAATCATGAGACGAAGTCCTCGCACGCGACTGGAAAAGACATAGCGAAGACGCAAGATTGCTGATACCAATGTCCCATTTCGCATCTACTCACCAGATTGCTGCTTGACAGTATAAGCATCGGGAATTCGTGGCAGCACCGTCTGAAACTGCTCCGGCTCACCAAATGA
>Ga0307512_10004822_pt1 | contig 14476 bp, 22 predicted proteins | sample 14_EM_MG_FD_200267 | JGI IMG/M metagenome (GOLD analysis project Ga0307512, IMG submission 200267) | Populus trichocarpa ectomycorrhiza microbial communities from riparian zone in the Pacific Northwest, United States - 14_EM | ecosystem: Host-associated > Plants > Roots > Unclassified | place... | reverse complement strand
TAGGGACATCAACTTCACCCTCTTCACCCTCGGCGCCGTCAAAATCCTCCGTCTCGACGTCATTTTGAAGGTCAGAGACCGAGAAAACTACTCGGATGCTAATACCACATTAGTCCAGACACGAGAAACTGAGACAGCGAGAGGTACCTCTCGTTCCCGAATTTACGTGTCAATGCCACTTCATCACTCCCCTCAACACTCTCAATCTGCGTGACGTCAGTATACACGGAAACGGCGGAACCAATACGGTCTGACCTCCCAGGTGCCACGCTTCTTGAACGCGGTCAAGAATTCAGGTTCCTCGGCCTCAGTGCTAGCCTCTTGCTCGTACTTGAGCTCTTCGGCAAGCTTTTGGGACAAAGCCAAATCGGCTGTACGCGTACAATCAGCAAATAAACTAGGAAAAAGGTTGCACGGCCTACATGAACCATCGCCCATCACCCGTGCGGAAGCGGAGAACCAGCGAGTGGCAGGGACTGCAGCCCGAGGGGCGAGCTGGGAACCTAGTCGGGGAACATGAACGGAGCGAGCAAAAGCCCGAGCGGAGATCGTCCTCGAGGAGGAAACAGTAATGGAGCGGAGAACACGGAAGGCAGACATTTTTGGGATCGGACGCGGATGGAAGGTGAAAGGATGCGTTGGCAGATTGAGATTGATCGCGTGATCATAGTTACACGTGACTTTGTTTGGCTACAGCCTGTGATCCAAACACACGACTTCTTCCGTGGGGATGTCGAGATTCCATTGATGGATGACTCCGGATCGCACCCAGCCCTCGTTCTCTTACGAGATCTCTCGGATCCTCCAACCCACGAGTTATCCAGCTGACCGTAAGACGTGTAACCGCGAATCAAATCGATCCCCTTGAAATGCAATCCATCATACGACCTCCCGGGATTGAGCGCTGAGCATGTTCCGGTCACGGTGTGTAATCCTTAATGGATGCGATTCGCGTTCAGATGACGATCACGTAAGATGGGCACACAAAGAGCTTGGGCATCTACTCGGGTGCGCCATTACATAGTTACCGAGAGGTTGGTCAAGTATGGGTGCCCGAGTACACAAGACTCAGCTGATTAGGTTGTATTGACCAGCTCCTCGGGTCACCCACACGCGCACGAGAATCCATCGAGATGGGTCCTCATTCACACAGTTGTTCAAACTTTCCCCCATCACCTGTCGTATGGGTTCCATAAAGATGCAGGACGAAGGTCCTATGACCCATGACTCTATGTCATGGGAATTCTAGATCGTCTGGGGTTGGCTCCTTGAATCGGTGTTGTATATCCAAATTCATTTTCGAGATTAGGGATTTGCGTTCCCCTTGCACAAGGGCCATCGCCGCCAGATCATTTACCTTTCCCCGATGACGACGATAACGGTTAACCGTAACGGCGCGCATCGTTCACCGACGGCCATTTACCGTTCGGGACAGCTGTCGTCATATGTGGCTCGGGTACGAGTGCTTGTCCATCTGTTTGCAATATCAGACGTTGATCGGTAAAAGTCGACGGAATGTCCGGAAAACTCGTTGCTTATCGGTCATCGGAGGTAGTTGACTAAACGTTATTTGGGAGGCTTCGCAGATTGAGTTTCATGAGGCACAAAAACCTTAGCTAGTTCGCCGATACATTCAAACTCGAGGGTAAGAATGAGCGTGAGCATGTTTCAAACTCATACGATGTTACCCCCCACAACCCAAACCCTGTCCAACCCCCTTTTGGTCTTGGACCCGCCTATAGGGCACGGCCGAGGATGGAACGTGACCTCTCGGAGATCCAGACCCCCAGAGGATCTCGCTCACATGGACGTGTGCCCCCTGGCTGCGTCGCTTGCCACGGTCGGGAACCAGCCGAACTACCACAAACACCAGCGTTCGTCCTGGATGACGGCGATGGATCGGAGTGACGATCAACGACCAAGTTCATCAACTTCCTGGATCCTGACGGTATCGGAGCCAAAGAAACTATCTACCCTGCAGCGGCGCCAGTGTGAGAGTGTGAGAGTGGAAAAAAACCTCGGTCGAACGGCACCCCAAAAACCGCTCCTCCCGAGATCAATAGGGGTGGGGAGAATTTCATCACACTCTCACGAACAAAGGCCGAAGGTAGAGCTTCATCTACCCGAGTTCCATGGAAAACCCACAAGACCGGGTAGGCCTTACCAGCTAGAACCCGAATAAATTTCAAGTGGCTCGGACCGTCCACGGACCGCCACCCTGAAGATTACCATGTAGGTTGATCATTGATATAGACTACCCCGCATTAGGTGCATCAGATAACTTTGGTCTCTTTTCACTTCGAAACTTAGTTTCCATACCACGGGTGCCATGACACGCTGCGGCTTTGAATTGTTGACACACAGACGCATCTCCTTGACACCATATAGAATTCGATTGGAATGCTGCTCAGGGAGGTATAGTAAAACAAAAGCATGAGGGAACGACAGCACATGGCCCTCGGCTTACGCATTAGCCTGCTGCCTCGATCGGCACGGTCTAGACTCCGGATCTCACGATCAAAATGTTCGTACGAAATGGGTAAGACGATTTCGGCAGTGGCGGATCTACATTCACCGGCCCAACCATCCCTTGAGACGTGTAAGATACGGGTACGAGTGTGAAAATGAGTATGAAACGCTTACTCCATCGACGACCAACAGCTCACCACAAACGTATTGACTGGCGTCACTCGCAAGGAAGACGATAGGGCCGGCGAAATCCTTTGGCTGTCCCCATCTGCCGGCGGGAATTCGCTCAGAAATTTGTCCCAACCTCACAGGATCGTTCAGCAATTTCTCGTTCCTAGCATGGAGAGAAAGGTGGACGATGGTTTAGCATAGCCTTCGGCGATGAGGGATGAATAATTTTCAAACCCCAGGTGATCGGCGAAACGGGCCGTGGGGCTTATCATACTTACATGTCGGTCGCGATATATCCAGGAACAATACCATTGACCTGGACGTTGTGTTTGCTCCACTCATTGCTGAGCGACTTGGTGAGCTGGCCTAGAGCACCCTTCGCGGCAGTGTAAGCCGGAATTGTGAGTCCGCCCTGGTATGACATCAGGGAACAGAAATTGATGATCTTCCCCTCGCGGAGAGGTGTCATATGCCTACCAGCTGCCTGACACAGCAGCCAGACGGACTTGAGGTTGACGTCGATGACCTGGAGGGAACATCGAATAGAGCGATGGACAGAGTAGGTGAATACCGCGGCTCGTTATGAGTCAGAAGCAAACAAGGCGAACGCACATCGTCCCAGTCCTTCTCCGAAAAGTCCACACACGGCGATCGCCGCTGAATGCCAGCACAGTTTACTAGGACGTGAATGCGACCGCCCATAGCGTCAAGCGCGCTCTGGAACAACGATCTGACGACAGGGATATCACTAAGATCGCAATGAACGATCTTGACTTGTACGCCTAGTGCAAGAATCGCATTGTAGGTTTCCAAATTCGGTGAGGCACCATCTGTGGGTTTCCTTTGGACGAGACATATGTTGGCTCCAGCTTCTGCAAGAGCAATGGCGCATGCAGCACCAATGCCTGAGTCACAAGGTGGCAATTCGCACGGGTTAGCGAAAATGTGATGGATGCTTGATCAGGCTGGCATCAAGATTACCTCGCGTCCCCCCCGTGACAAGTGCGTTCTTGCCAGAGAGATCAAAAAGCTTAGGCGCGGCCAATGAAGGTGTGGGATCCATGCTGAACGAGAGAAGCGATGAACGGCTCGTGGGTCGTTGGGGAGAGAATGGACTTTATTTGTACCAGACCGTGTAACCCAGAACCGAAGGGGATCGGGATATTCGCGCCGGAAACCATTCCGAGGAAGTGGGTATCAGCGGTTGACCACGCGCGGAAGCGGCACCCCATAATTGTCACGATTGTGACAAGAAACACCTCAGTCACAGTCACACTCCGCACCCTCCACCGGCGACTCGGACCGGGCACACCTCCTGTTCAAGATCGTGGGGTGAGTTATTATACTTGCCCACAACACTTTAAATACCGAACTTGCCGTCGTAAGTTTTATCCTCAATTTCCCGTCCCCCCTCCCATGTCTCCTACTCCTCTCCAGACACAACACGCCGCCGTTCTCTACGGCTCCAAAGATCTCCGTTATGAAGAGCGCACCCTCTGGCCCCCACGTCCAAACGAGGCTCAGGTCAGGGTCGTCGCCACCGGTCTCTGTGGGAGCGATCGTACGTCTCCATCCCGGCCCACCCCTGTCCCTACGCTTACCCATTTTTTCCAGTCCATTACTATATCCATGGCCGGAACGGCGACTTCGTCCTCCAGGCTCCCTTGGTCCTCGGCCACGAGTCCGCTGGCATCGTAACCGCGGTTGGTTCTAGTGTTAAGAATCTCGTGGTTGGCCAGCGCGTAGCTATTGAGGCCGGCGTCATGTGCAACGATTGTGGCTTTTGCTCCAAGGGTCGTTACAACCTCTGCAAGGGTCTCCGGTTCGCCAGTAGCGCGAAGACCTTCCCCCATCTCGATGGAACCCTTCAGCAATATATGAACCACCCAGCCCACGTCCTCCACCCGTAAGCTTGCTCACCTTGCTCACCTGAAATCACAATTAATCGGCTCTCCCTAGCCTTCCCAACGACTGTTCATATGAACTCGGTGCTCTTGCCGAACCCCTCTCCGTCCTTCTACATGCGTCCTCAAGAGCAAATCTACAACAGGGGCAGACGGTCCTGGTTTTCGGCGTTGGCTCCATTGGTCTCCTGGCATGTGCTCTCGCCAAAGCCAAGGGTGCCTCCAAAGTTGTGGCAATCGACATCAATCAAACTCGGCTAGATTTCGCGAAATCAAATGGATTTGCCGACGACGTTCATTGCCTCCCGGTCGGAGAGAGAGCGAAGACCGCTGAAGAAGGACTCAAGCAGGCGAAAGAGAAGATCACATCCGCCCTTTCACAATTTGGCGAGGAGGAAGGGTTCGATTTGATCTTTGAATGCACCGGTGCTGAGCCCTGTATTCAGATGTCTGTTCACGTACGTTTTTTTGTGTTTGTGGCATTGCTTGTCTCTAATTCTGTTTTTACTTTTCAGGCGGCAATCACCGGTGGGAAGGTTATGCTGGTTGGAATGGGATCCCGCAACGTCCTACTACCGCTATCAACAGCAGCCCTCCGTGAGGTCGACATTCACGGATCATTCCGCTACGCAAATACTTATCCCGCGGCGATCGAGTTACTCACTTCTGGGAAACTCGAGAACATCGAAAAGCTGATCTCGCATCGTATGCCGCTTGAAGATACAGCGAAGGCTTTCAATCTTCTATCACGGGGCAAGGACGATAGCGGCAATATGGTTCTCAAAATCATCGTGGGCTCATGATAAGGCCCACGGCCCCTCTCACATCCTGTGGACTTTTTTTTCATCTCTTTTTTGTTGTACAGCTGTCGTCTCCTCATAATCCGTGTCATTCCATTGTTCGCATCACGTACATCGTTTATCGCCTTATCGCACATGTTTATGTTTTGTTCGTTGTGCTTTACATACGTCCATCTCCCATAGATTATCATGACCACCTCCGGAGCACCATTCGTGTGATCTCCCTCTATCGGCTCAAAGTCGACACCTGACTCGGCGCCAGCTCCAAAGATGGGGCGGGGTTCTGAACAGAGTTTGGTGGAACCCTTTACCATTGAGAACTTATGACGTGTAAGATGATCAGAAAACCTAAAGGCTCCGGGGGTAGATCTGGCCAGATTGTGATGGCAAAATGTGGGGCTCCGACTGAGGGTTCTTTGCATTGGGGGGAATGCATGCTGCGGTGAAGACTCGGACATCAGTGTCACGCGGGTCATGGTTTGGAAATGGACAAAAACTCACGCAAACGTGTCGTTGAATTCCATCTGGCTGGGGGCGCTACCATCAAGATCCAGTCACGGCAAAACTGAAGGTCGAAAGAATGGTGACCGTGATCGGAGGCAAAGGAGACCAGGGGGAAGAGATACAAGTAAAATTACGATGCGGCAGTAGGCGTGTACAGCATGCTGTTTGAAACAAACCCCATCGGAACAAGTACATGCGCTAACTTTTTCGAAGCGAACATGTTTAGACGCTTGCATAACGAGAGCGAAAATGGCCACTTGATACGCCCGTCGGACTTGTGGTGAGGGATTTAAGTCCACCCGGCCGCTGAGAGCGAGACCACTCAATGATGCCGATGAGCTCATTGATCCTACTCGCACCAATTTTGACCCATACGGTGGTTGGGGCCATCGAAGCCATCGGTACGACGACAAGAAACCCGGTCAATCGCGCGATAAGAGCGGGATCGTGAACCGTACAAAACGGCATGGGCCGTTAGTAAAATGAGATGGTTGAGTAAGTCATAGTGCGCGTGAACAGGGGTCTGGAACCTCTTCTTCATATGTATAGCCCACTCAAGAAGGTATAAACAAAATCCCGAGCAATGGGGCATCAAACTCATGGCTTGCCATGCATCATTAGAGCGGCCACGGAAGCGATTGACTCTGCGAATCAGCGACAACAGAATCCCCAAACTTCACAGAGAATTGCTGAAGCACGGACGGTACATGATAGTTTGCGTATCCCCATCCAGCGGGACGAACACGTACCCAGTATCTCTCCTGGTCAGCTGAGGGGACGGCAAGCGGGTGCCATAATTATCGGACATGCCGACCGAGAAAGTTTGCGTTGCTCCGTCCGAAGGTCGAAAAAAAGTAGCACACCTGATTAAATTCTCCAGGCACGGAAACGGGCTGCCCCGCATATCTCCACGAATCTCCAAAGAGTGCCTGGCGTCGAGGATGCTCCACAGCACAATCCTCGCCTTAATTTCCAGGCAGCACCCGCTCTCCACGATAGGGGCTGCCAGAGCGATCGGTGTCACTCACGTGGCACGCTTCGCCGATTCGTCACCGCCACCACCACCAACAACTGACCCTTTCGCGACCGCGTCGCTGTTGAACCCGTGAATATGGCCGACGCTGGTGAGCTGACCGGATACACGCCACGGTATTCTCTTGGTCCGCTCACACCGTAGCCTTTGCTCACCCGATTCAGGGTTCTTCAAAGGCACGTCTGCCGACCAGGATCGTAGATTCTCTGACAAGGAGCTCAAACTCTTGAAAACCATGAAATTTCCCAAAAACTTCGACAAAAAGGTACGTAGCTGATGTCGCTTTTACGGTTAGACTCATGGTAGTAACGCATTTTTTGATTGTAGGTCGACATGAGGAAAGTGAACCTGCCGGTCATCAAACCTTGGATCGTGAAAAAGGTTATCGAACTTCTCGGTTTTGATGACGAAGTGGTAGTTGAATACGCCATGGGCTTGCTCGAGGACTCTGCCCATCCGGTAAGTCGGCTCCTCGGGATTTCCAACTCTGTCGTCTTACCGCTTTGATAGGTCCCAGATCCAAAGAAGATGCAGATCAATCTCACCGGCTTCCTAACAAATTCCACCTCTGCCTTTATGGAATCGCTCTGGACGCTGCTATTGGAAGCCCAAGAGACCCAGAGTGGGGTGCCTCGCACCTTCATTGAGGAGAAGAAAGAAGAAATGCGCAAGGCGCGTGAAGGTGACGCACGCGCCATGGAAGAAAGAGATAGGCGTATGCGCCTGGACGACGTTAGAGAACGGGAGAGGGCAGACCGCAATGAGAGGGGTCGCGGCCGAGGGAGAGGCCGTGGGCGGGGTAGGGGCGGTCGAGGAGGCGGCTTTGACGACGATCGTGGCGGACGTCCTCGAGACAGTGGATGGGGCGGTAGGGGCGGAGTAAGTCTCAGGTACTCTAAGTAACAACGTAACTGACAAGGTGTCTCGCAGCGCCCCCGACCCACATCACGGTCCAGGTCCAGGTCACCTCGAAGACGTGGTTCTCCTTCTCGTGACTCCCCTTTCAGCCCAAGGAGTTCTCGGTCCCGCTCCTTCAACTCTCCTCGAAGGTATCGCTCCCCGAGAAGGCACTCGAGGTCGCACTCGAGGTCCCGCTCTCCCCCATCCCGTAGACGGCAGCGTTCTGTCTCTTCCACACCTCCCCGTGAACGCCTGCCTGGTCCTCGTGGTCAGAAGCGTGACAGCCGTAGTCCCCCTCCCCGCAGGAGGCGGTATTCACCAAACGATCGTTCCAGGTCACGTAGCCGGAGCCCTGGCTACGGGTCAAGCAGGCGTCGTAGGAGTCCTTCCCCTCCACGGCGCCGAAAGCGGAGCGTCTCCAGATCTTCTACACCGGGAGGTAGGAGGCGCAAAAGAAGCCCAAGCTATAGCCGCAGCCGCACTCGTAGTAAATCACCTGATGGTGGAGACCACGTGGATGCCGATCGTGGTGGCTTGAAAATTAAGGGCCAAGCCCAAGTTGAGAAGGCGAAGGAGAGGCAAGGGCTTGAGGTCTGTGATCATGCCCCTTGGTTTCTTGTCGAACCCTAATGTATCGTGAACCTGTGTAGGACCGTCACTCTGAGAAACCGCGTAGCGAAGACTTAGACAAGAGAGAAAGCGAATTAAAAGAGAAGGCACTTCGGAACAAGGTCGTTAGAAGTAAGAAAACAAGCATCGGTCGGGGGTGATATAAACCGGTCTTGCACTCTTCACTCTATCTCGCCTTCCGTGAGCCAGTCCGCTCCCTCTATTCTATCCGTTTCCCGCTATCATACTTCACTCAATCCCAAATGTTCAGCCTTGTCATAAATCAGCACGCGAAATGGTATACTTGACCCTTCGATTGAGCACATACCTTCCGATGATCTTCCCCTGGGTTTAAGCCGTTGGGGTCGTGGGGACCTGATCAAGCGAAGACATGCCGAACACCTGCGTATCTCAGACTCTCGTACTGCCAAGCGTCTTGTACGTTGGAATCCCCTCTTGACAAGCCGAACCCTGGAGCACGATTTGGATTCTCAGGGATGGTGTGCCTCTCATGTGGTACAAGCGGCGCTCGCCGGAGGCCCCGACTTTTCTCGCTAAAAGGGCAATGCCTCTTCGGGCTTGTGTGCTGGACCTATGGCGGCTGTTTTGACGCCCTTCGGTTGAATTACGCCAACAGGTCGACGTACGAACCTGTAGTATTCCCTCTCTTCGAAACGGGCACCTGGTAAGTGTACCACCTTCGAATATTTCTCTCATCTTCATGGTTGTCGCCAGCTCAAGCGGGACGCGTTTTCGATGACCCATTCCATGCCTTGAATCTTCGGGGGTCTGTACGGTACCGCTGATGACGCAGTATTGCGAATGGTACAACTGGAAAGTCGTCAGGAGTTTCAGGGACTGATTACCTCTTACTCGGTATACTCTGAACTCTGTTTGAACTGGATTCACTCCAGAACATGACCTCGCCTCGAACAATCAGACTGCGCTTATGGGACGTTAGTTGTTGAGTTGACAGAAGACGCGAGATCATAAGGGTGTTTTTAGACCTCCCAAGTTGGTGATAATGATGGCTCCCCGAGTTTATATCATACTCGTCTTCCCTGCATGAACTCATTGGGCTTCAGAACGTCATTCTAGATACCGTCACCACCTCTGGTGTATACAATGACGCTGATCTCGACCTTCTGGTTGACGTCAACAAGAGTATTTTTACATACCGGCTCTAACCTGTATGCGTTCTCGAGTATCAAGTGACTTTGTGGTGAAATCAACGACAGCCCCTATCCCGCTGCTTGACTCGTATTGAGACGTGAATTAGTCGTTTCGACCTTTCGTAGCGGTCCCGGAGAACCCGATTCGGACCGACTGCCGTTCCTGCGAATCTCCCATCCACGGTACCCCTCCACCTACCCGAAGGCAATCACGTACCTCTGCGAAGAGCTTCACCGGGACCTGCGAAGCGATTTGTCGGTATTAAATGCAGCGAGGCGGTTGAATAGGATATCGTCATAATACCGTATAACGAATTTGAGCGCACTGACGGTCCAATCCATGGGACTTTGGCGCTATCCCCCGTTCTGCCGTTTGCCCCACGTGAGCGGCAATCGCGGTTTCCAAAATTGTTTGAGGTCAGTCTAAGGGAAGTGTAGCAAGCGTGAGAATCTAGTTTTCGCGATTTGCCGAGTAACTGTACAACACTAAGCCCGCTCGATCAACAAAACCACATCAACCCCAAAAGGACAGTAACCACCAGGAAAGCCCTCCGCCATGGTAAGCTGATATTTTACTGTAGTGAGAGGTGCAGTTCATGAGATGCGCCATTAGCCAAAGGAGATCCGCGACATCAAGCAGTTCATCGACATCGCCAGGAGGAAGGATGCCTCCGGTACGTGGATTCATTTCAATGACTTTGACTCGTAAGAACGAGAAGGCTGATGTCTACACCTGCATACAGCTGCCCGGATAAAGAAGATTGCTCCTCGAGTGGCTGGTGGGAAGACAAAAACAAAGTTCAAGATCAGGTGCTCGCGTTATCTGTACACACTGTCACTCGATGATCCCGAAAAGGCGGAGAAGCTGAAGCAAAGTCTGCCACCTGGTGCGTCTACTTGCGTGGTGCAACTTAGTCTAAACGCTAACCCCCACTCTTCTCTAGGCCTGAACGTCGTGGAGGTCAAGAAAGCTTCCAAGAAGTAAATTTCGACCTTCTCTGCACGAGTGTATCAACTAGGTTGCTCTTTTGAGCGTGTTTCTGCAGTATGACACAGCATAACCATGACATTTTCTAATGTGAGACCTATCACGTTCATCCGAAAATCCGTCAAGTCATCTTCGAGTTGTCATGAACGATACCAGTGGACCAAGCCAAGTGCGGATGATGCACCCATCAGCACCCAGGTGCCAAATTCGGCTGAAGTCATAATGAGAACTTTACGCTTTCCTGTTCTCCCACTACCCTCCAGACTCCTGAAACCCCTGCCTCCGGCTTCCAGATCTTTGATGTCATCTGAATCTTTGAGTAAGAGGTCTGCCGTGGCTTGCAATACCTGGCCGCCATCGAGGAATGGAAGCGGGAAAAGATTCATGACGAAAAGAGAGAGCATTATCGTTTTCAGGTATCTGTGCGCTGGAATTAATGATAATTTGCGGACGGGATTGCCCACCGGACGCACGACATGTAACTTGCGAGTGACTTCGGCAGCCACAGCGGATATATGAAAGCTCGAGGACGAAGATCCCCTACCTCAGCTGCGGTGGAAATGAGTAGGTGCGCACAAGTGAGGGGAAAAGGAATCACCCTGCTCCCAGGCCTCTAGCGGAGGACCGCTCCAAAGGACTGCTCTCGACTTCTCATCCTTACTTATTTCGATTCTTAGGAGGGGAGTCGACGAGGTGTATGTTACACATGTAGAATTTCCTGCGCAGGTGCTGCTGGAGGAACACCGCTTTCTGTCGTTCTGGGTCATTACGATTATGGGGTCGAGGCAACGATTGATTTTTGTGGTCGAACGGAGTAGGGACGAAAAACAGGCAACGTCATCCGTATGGGGTACGTCGCTGGAACAGCAGGCGCTTGGTTGACCTGGGTCGCTGTTAGCAGGGATAGATCACTTGCGAGGGTGAAATATTCACCCTGGAACCATTCCGTCTCAACGCACCATCCCGGTGATGGAGATGCTGGTATGGTGTCTGGTTCTAAGAAATACTGGGACCACAGGTCTTGGTGAAGATCCGATCCCAATGTGAAGTCATTGAGTCTCGTAATCGTTTCTCCTGGCACAATATTTCCGTTCAGAGGAGAATCCTGTGAATTCCCAATTCATCTGACTGCTTCGAGGTGGATCTTGCCTGACGTACGCTGTCGATGCTGATAACAACCTTCCCCAGCCGAGAGACATCCTCATAGCCGATAGCCAGCATCCTGTTACCGAACCTCGTCCGCCCGAGGAGCAAGAGAATTGCGAAGATAAGAATGTTATGATAGGCTCCGGCCGAGGCTATGCGCAACCTTCCCGTAGCAGGTAGTCGTGACATGGTCCCAGAAGAGATGGAGACAAATGCGGATGGCATCAATACAAGCAGTGATGCTCCTGCAGAAGTCAAAGGAACGTTATCCCTGTGAAATAGAATTCAGTTGGTGGGGAATACGTGGTCAATGAAACGGCTCACACCGCTGCGGCCACAGCATGCCCAAATTCGAGGAAACATAGACTGATAAAAAGAGAGAACAAAAGGATTGGGAGGTCACCAAGAGGCGTGGTGACACCGGGTATCTGTGTAGCTGCGGCTATCAGTCGGACCATAGATGGTAGAAGCCAACTCACGATAAGGTAGAAGGGGAGTCCACCACTTTGTGGAGGTGTTGGAATAGTATCTCGCCTCACCAGCCCGTCTCCGGTAGGTGGGGCCGCTAGAAGCAGATAGGAGAGCTTCCAAATTGTCCACACGAGCATTCCGACCCCACCCAACATCCCAATGACGCACAGAGCAGCGCCGAAGCCATAGAATGATTTCAAGAAAACCTTTAACGCTGGGTTCCGAAGCAGATTCCACGCGAACTTATCATGTATTTGATTGAACGCGGTCGTCTCGACCGTCAGATGGAACGGCCTGAGTTTGACCTGATATTGTGCCGCTTGCGTCCGCGGTGTACCATATACTGGTAAGGGAATACGACTAGGTTTCTCTTGCCGCCGCCTGTTCACAGCATAGATGATGGCCCAGAGTAGAGCAAGCGAATAGAGTAGGCCGAGCATAGGCCGTGGTGGCCGTTCGCAGCAAACACCGTGCGCACGGCTTAGGCGGACACATTCACTGACCATCTACCACCATCTGTGCTCTTCCTCTCCGCCCTTCATGAAGATTTACTCTCTCTCTGTAATTCTCGCGCCTCCTGCCAAGGCCTGCACAACTCTTTCCACCGCTTCAGATTTATCCTCGTTCCCGTTTTATCAGAGAGGATCGGTTGCGGAATTCGTGGCCTTTTTCTCCAAAACAATCGCCGAACGAACCCCTCAAGGACAGCGCCAGAGTGTACAAGAGAACGCCTATACTGCACATGTGTACAATAGAGGAGGTGCTGAACAATTGGCTGGTCAGTCTGTATTGTCCAGGCTGTGGTGCTACGTCTTTTCGGAACGCTAAGGCGTCCCTCCCAATACAGCGGTGCTCATCTGCGACCACGAATACCCTGTCCGACCTGCTTTTTCGCTTCTGACTAAGTTGCTCGATGACTTCACGGCAAAAATTCCCCAATCCTCGTTCGGAAACCCATCTGCGATTGACTTCCCAGAAGCGACTACGTACTTGCAGAAGTATCAGGATCCAAGACAGGCGGATGCGATCATGAAGGTGCAGCAGGAACTCGACGAGACCAAGATCGTTTTGGTACGTTTTCGCCTTCATGTCATATATCGGTCACGGCTGTGAACGCGACCACCCATAGCATAAAACGATCGAGTCAGTGCTGCAACGTGGAGAGAAGATTAACGATCTGGTGGATAGGTCCCAAGCGCTGTCAGCTCAGAGCAAGATGTTCTACAAGACGGCCAAGAAGGTACGTGCGTCATTGTATACCACAGAGGACGTGTGTTCACCACTCTCGTTAGCAAAACTCGTGCTGCTTGGTCATGTAATGGAGGCTCTCTTACTTGTTTTTTTTCTATACACCGCAACAGCAGAGGCTGTATTTCATCCACACAGGAGTGTCTCGAATAGGCTGCTTCCTTTGTTGAGACATGGGTATCCGGATGCTTGTGTATTGTCCGTTGGTGATGAATCGGAATGATTCCATTGAAACGGTGCTTCCCAGTTAGTGGAGGTCGCTTCTTCTCAGGCTGCGATAAAGTCCGGTGATGTGCGCTGCAGGATCTCAATTCCCGAGCGACGAATCCCCCTAGTCTGATTTGATTATCCCGGTTAATATGCGTCGGAAGTGACCAGTGAACGCGGCAGTTGCTCGAACATGTTCGATTCTGAACACCTCCGCCCATATCATCCAATTCTAGGCTCACATTGCAGCCCCCCCGTAACCGCTTGGGTATATCAACTGGCCTCTTTCATGCCATGGCTGCTGCTGCCTCCAGCCCAATTTCCTTCAACCCCTCTCTCTCTTTGAGATGCCTTCTCCGCTGACGAAGCTCGCAGGAGCCGCCGCTAACTTCCCAAGAAGTCGGGTCGAGGTCAACGAAACAACTGGGACGTCTATTCCGAAACTCCTCACCAGGAGCGTTCACGAGGTGGAAAAGGCATGTCGAACGGGGCCGCCTTTCAGTCTGAGTGATTTGGTAGGTATTCCCGCTCTATTGTTGCATTCGTGATCAACTGATCCAGAGTCGGTTATCAGCCCGCATACATCGATGCAGTGAAGAACATGAACGGAGTAGGACTCGATGATAGGAAGTTTCTGGTGGGCGAACTTCCCGTCCATCCAAACAGCCGGCATTTTCTTATGAACGCGAATGGGTTGAATACAGCTCGAGAAATTGTTGACCCTCATGTCACGCCTTCCCAAAGGATCCAGACTTGGCAAGACGATCGAGCAGTACGTCGTTGGACTTTTGTACAAGGACCTCCCGCATCCCCCGGGACCGTATCTTGCATTGCCTCCGCCGGGTACAGTTCCA
>Ga0307512_10004821_pt1 | contig 14476 bp, 17 predicted proteins | sample 14_EM_MG_FD_200267 | JGI IMG/M metagenome (GOLD analysis project Ga0307512, IMG submission 200267) | Populus trichocarpa ectomycorrhiza microbial communities from riparian zone in the Pacific Northwest, United States - 14_EM | ecosystem: Host-associated > Plants > Roots > Unclassified | place... | reverse complement strand
ATAGATGCGGTGATCGGTGCAAGACCGAGAGGATGCTCCGAGGCCAGACACGTGCCTTTAGCGCAGGGTTGGAGAGATTAGTCATCAATAAGAGGCCGGTTGTTGCCGTGATTTGGAGAGAGTGTTGGAAGGGCGGCGGCGGCGGTGGTCACACTTTGCCCTACCATCAGCCATGTCCGCTAGACGACAGGCTTCCACAACATCCCTCTCAAAATATGCCAGAGGTGGCTCCCCGGATCCTACTCCTCGCTCCCTTGACTTCTGTAATGCCTTCTGGGGTTCAAATGACGCCGGTGTTGACGTATTATTCGCGAGAATGCGTGGCGCCGCTAGGACCATGGAAGAACTTCGTAACTTTTGGAAGGAGAGGTACCTCGCTTTGACCCGCTTACAAAACAACCTTACTTATTTCGTCCTTTAGGGCCATTATCGAGGAGGAATACGCAAAAAGACTCGCAAAGCTCGCAAAGCTGACCTTGGGAAGGGACGAAATAGGGTATGTCTCTATCTGGTCTGGCACCGATAATCTTAGGCCCTATTAACTTCCCTCGTCAAGCGAATTCCGAAACTCGCTCGATACACTGCGACTAGAGACAGAAAAGCAGTCCACCTTCCACATCCAGCTTGCGCACCAGATTCGAAATGAACTCGAAAATACCGTCACCGCCTTTGTTGCTCGCCAGGCCCAACATCGTAAGGGCTATCAAGCTGCAATCGAGAAGCAGTTCAAGACGAAGCAGGCCCAAGAAGCTCACGTCAACAAGGCCCGCGAGAAATACGAGCAGGATTGTCTCCGCATCAACGCTTACACGGCCCAAAGTACCCTTGTCCAGGGCAAGGATCTCGAACGCATCTCTACCAAACTCGAACGTGCTCAACAGACAGTCCATACCAATGAGCGTGAATATGTCAACTTTGCGCGTGCTCTGCACGATACCCTCGCCAAGTGGGAGCAGGAGTGGAAGCAATTCTGCGACAGCTGTCAAGACCTTGAGGAAGAGCGCATGGATTTCACAAAGGATAACGTCTGGGTTTATGCGAATGCCGTTTCCGTTGTCTGTGTTTCCGATGACGAGGTATGTCTTTGGATACCCTGTGTTCTCACGCCCACTCATCAGATGGTGATTTTCGGTGATCATCGTCTCTAGTCTTGCGAACGCCTCCGTCTCTCCCTTGAGTCATTCGAACCAGAGAAAGACCAGGAGAGTTTTGTTCGGGATTACGGGACAGGAAATGCCATGCCTGATCCCCCACAATTCGTCAACTACGCCTCCGCAGATGGCGTTCCTCTTACATCTTCCGCATCAAAAGTCACCAGTCGCCCCGCTCAATTTTCCCGCACTTCACAACGTGTGAATCGACCTTCCAATGTACAGCCCCAACCCGACGACGAACCGTTGGTCAACACAGCTGGCGTTGGTTCTGGTAATCGTGCTCCTCATCCTAATGAGAACCTGCCTACTCGCGGCGCCAACCTCTCGAGGGCAAGCACACGACGTCAAGCCCCTACAGCAAATGGTAACAGTAATGGCCCAATCAATGGAATCTCTCCCAGTTCCTCGCCGACGGCGAACTCGCGACACCCAATTGGCAATGGCCCCATGGCATCGTCGACCCAGAATGAGCTTGTTGGCGGCAATTCACAACAATCCGGCCCTCGTGGACCCGCCACGTCTTCCCATGTCGGTGATGAGACGGATCCTATGGTGCAAGCGCTGACGAATCTGCGCACTGGGCCGGGTGCCACTGTTGGACGTAGTGGAACGCGCAGGGTGACGGCTCCAGACCCCTCCGCAACCAGTGGCCCTTCCCCCGTTCCACCCAATAAGGCGCTCACACCACCTGCACCTGTCTCTCCCCAGAACAGGAATGTAGACTACCGCAACTCAGCGGAGTTCGTCGTCGGTGTTCACCCTGCTGCGCAGGCTCCTCCCTCGCGCTCAACCTCGCCTGTACCACCGACCGCTAACTTCATGCAACCCCCAGCACCAGCTCCAGCCCCTGTTGTTGATGCTGTCATTGACTCATACCACCAGAGCTTCCCTGGTGAACGTCGGAGCCGCTCCAACAGTCGTCGCGCGAGCTTCAATGGTCAGCAGCCTGCTTTCGCACCACCACCACAGGGTCAAGGACAGCCTCAGGGGAATTTCCTGGAGCGTCCAGCTAGCAGAGATGGCCACCCTGGCATCGGTGCTAACGGCCGTTCTCGTAGCCCATCTATCAACCATCCCGCTTCCCGATCTACCTCCCCCGTTCCACCCGCGCCAGCTCGTGGTGGTAGTGTTAGCCGCCTTGACCAAGGCGCAGGGCAAGGTCAGTATCGGGCAACGACACCAAACAGCGTGGGAATCGCCCTTGATCCTCATGGAAATGTTGCTATGGACGCGATGGCAGACGTCTATCGCCAACAGCAGCAGCAACAGCAACCGGTGGTTCAAACGAGGCAAGTACAACAAGCACAAGCGCCCCCGCCGATGCAACCCCCACCTCCTGCACCAGCGCAATATCAACAACCTGTAGCCCAGCCCCAACAACAGCTGCCAGCCCCTGGTGGCGCCGCCGCACGGCCTCCGCAGCAACGCCAAATAGGTATTAGCAATACATACATGGCGCCTGCTTCGTGGCAAACTCCGGCTCCCGCACCACCACCGCAGCAGTACATTCCACCACCACCCACACAGCAGCCTCCGCACCACTCGCCTACGTACGTGCAAGCTCCGCACCCATATGCGAACGCGCCTCCATCGCAGGCATATCATACGTCGCAGCCCGTTTACGGCATGCAACAGCCACCACAACCACCTCAGCAACAACCGAGACAGCCGGCGCACGCCGCGACTGGCTCAAACAATGGGGATTATTACTCTCCGACGCAGACGCACCAGGCATATGCGCAACCACATCAGCAGCCACGACAGCAGTATCCACAACATCAGCACCAGCACGTCGCTTACGGAGGTGGCGGCTATAACAGGTCGCTCAGCCCCGGTCCGGTGAACAGGAGCCCGTCGCCGCAACCGATGGCGCTCACACAACCTCAGCCGCAACCTCTCGCAGAACCGCCAACACGCCAGTACACGGAGGACGGACGGGGCGTGCTATTTTACGGTGCGTTCTTTTTTCTTTTCCTTCCTTTCTTTTTTCGCTGATCGTCCTGTGTTGTTTCGTGCTTTCCCGATGTAGTACGGGCACTTTATGACTACACCGCGACGATTCCGGAAGAGTTTGATTTCCAGGCGAACGATATTATCGCCGTCACCGCTACGCCCGAAGACGGGTGGTGGAGCGGCGAGCTGCTCGACGAGAATCGGCGCGTGCCAGGCAGGCATATATTCCCGAGCAACTTTGTGCATTTGTTCTGAACCCTCCCATTTTTCATCACCTCGATCCGCGGGGGATCATCACCATACCGTGAGGATGCCGTAAGGCTTCACGCAACGCATTCGTTGTGACGTATTTATGTATGCTCTCTTCCCCTTCCTCTCAATTCTTTGTCTTTACGTGCAATGGGCTGTGCAAGCGGCGAAGATGGATGTGACAGATTCGGGAGTCGTTTGTTGTAGGAGGAATGGACTGTCTTTTTACTGATGCTAGGCCAATTTTGTGTGCGAGTACTAATACCCTCGTTTATCGAGAAAGTTTACCCTACAAGTGGAGTTCAATTCCGAATGCATTTTGTGTTCTCAATCAGACGAATGCATGCTTCGCGGCGTTGTTAGCGTGCTGGTGAACTGCAATCGGATGTGAAACGGCTGATACTGTATTTGCACTTTGCACAACGGGACAGCACATCCGCTGGTACATGATAATAACGAAAAGCACGGGTGTTCTGAGGATACAAATCCTTTACAGTACATCAAGACAAAGACACGTTCCTATCTAGAGAGCAGAGTCGATTATACGTCAATCCATGATCACATTCGCCGCTATCAAATCTTCCGCCAGCTTATCTCTAGGTGTGATGGAACACCCAAAAAAACCCGGAGAACTTTTTTTTTTTTTTTTTCGTCCGACCGACCCGCACAACGGTTTTCGTCAGCATACAGTGCTAAGAATAGGAAGATAGGGAAAGGGGAAAGGAGCCCACTCACTCTATGAGGCCGCTGACCGTCGGGTCCGTTTCGGACGCGGACTCCTCGCCTTTGGGCTTGGACACGTCAAAGACGGCCAGCACGGACGCGGCGAGGATGAAGAGCGTCGCGTCGACAAAGTGTCTCCCTGGACAGATGCGCTTGCCCGCGCCAAACGCGAGTGGGATCAGCGACGGGTCGTTGATGCGCCAACCCCGTCCGATCGGCGTCGTGCCGTCTTGGCCGTCACCATCGTCGGCTCCGTTGGGCTCGTTGGTGGCGGAGGTGGTTGTTGTGCTCTGCAGGAAGCGCTCGGGGTTGAACGTTTCTGGGTCTGGATAGAGTTCTGGGTCATGTAGGACACCCCTGAGAATTTGAAATTCGTGAGGGAACATGCATGATATGTCCCTCGACAGGCAGTGATGGGATCACACGTACCATGCATTTGCTATGATTGTTGCGCCTTGACCAGAGTAAGGGGGGGATAAATGACATGTCAGGTGATTATGGAGGTAGTCGGCGAATGAAGAAAACCAGACCTTTTGGGATGAAGAAGCCCTTGTAGACGCCGTCCTGACTCGGTGCGTGAGGAAAACCTTAAGAATACGGCATTCGTCAAACTACGGGTTCGTGCCAAACAAGAATAGGCGACGCGTACCCAGGGGCACTACCATCCTCCACCTTAGCACCTCCTTGCACAATGCGTCAATATATGGCAACCGTGGTCTGTCTTCAAACGTCGGAAGCCTGTCTCTTCCAATGACAGAGTCCAGTTCTCTCTGTGCCCGGCTATGAACCTCTGGGTATTCTGTCAGTGCTAGGAATAGAGACACCATCGAAGACACAGTCTGAGTCGCGTGCGTGAGCCAAAGGTGGGGAAATGCAACGAGATGCCCACTGTGTCGGAACCAGCTGACACGATCATGTGTGAGGTATCCGTCTTGCCAGCGGACAGGATAGAAGCTCACCATTGAACAGGGATCCCAGAGCTTGCTGAATGATATTTTCCTGCTTTTGCCGTTCTTGTCCACTCAGATGCTCTACGTCGCGGAAATTCTCGCTCGCTAGCGATGGTACGGCAGTACCCTCTAGCTACAAGTCCCGGCGTCAACTCAAGTAGACGTAAGGAAGTGTCAAATATTACGCACCATGGCATCCCTCACGAATTCAATGGGCCCATTCTTCATCGTCTCACTCAGGCGTCTACATCTCCGCGCCATTTCCTCGTAGCTGAGGAATGGGACCCAGGAATGGATGTACGTTACTGGAAATTGTCATAAGTCATCAGAATGAAGCGAAGTGAATATTATGTTTCCGCACTGAAAGGAATATGATTTATTAGCACTGCGCCAGGCAAGACTGATTGTGCCAGGATCTTGTTGATTTCCACGGGGGCTTTGATCAAGTCGTCATTGTACTCCTTTAAGTCGTAGCCGTATGTGACGGCCATGATAAGTCTACCCTGAAGACTAGATGATCACCAAAAGTCAGCTATAAGAGTCTGTGATGTGACGTTGCCACTCGCAGCTCAATATGATTACGAAATTCTTTGGGAGTTACGACGAGTTGACCGAGGAACATGCGCGTCTTTTCCTCCATCATCTTCCGGTATGAGGCCGGTGCAGCAGGTCGAAGGCTACGATCTAATAACTTGCGGCTGTCGCTCCATTCTTCGCCCTTGTGAAGAATAGGCAAGAGCCAATTCACACCCAATCTAGCATTTCAGGATTGTCACGTGGATAGAGAGAACAGGACTTGAGTTTAGAACGTACATCTCGTGGAGAGGAAATGAGGGTCGATCTGAGAATGTTTCCCCACGCCTTTCGAGTAAATCCTTGATTGCAGATGCCGAAGACAATACCACTACGACCTGGCCGAGAACTCGAAACGACATGACATCGCCTGACAACCCCTGCTCTCAGTCCCGTAGAACTAAGTGGAGAGGTGAACCGTACCGTATTTTTTGGCCATTTCGGCATATGCAGCCCATGGATGACGGCTCGGGACATCGAGTAAATTGCCTATAATTGGCCGCGGTCGTGGGCCAGGTGGATAAGGAAGTCCTCTTCGCCTCTTGTTGTCCTGGAAAGCGAGGACAGTATAGACGGAAACAAAGACCACGAGAAGATCAACTGCCGTGATGTTAGGAAATTGCATGGCCCTACCCGCCTATTGACTGAGAGAAGGTAGGGGAGTGCCAAAGTGAATGGCGCTTTGGTAAGACTAGCTATCCTTTAAGGGCGATTGATCTGCTGGACTAACGTGTTCGACATGACGTGAAGTAGTTCACGAGGCCCAATGGGATACAGCAACGTCAAAGCCGATGAACCTTAGCGCTACCATACTATTGACTTTGTTCGATGAGAACCTTGTAGGAGGGATATCACCTGATTCACCTCTTGCGCAACGATCTATAAATCTCGGTTCCTGACGATTGGGCTGGCTAGGGGTACGTTTATTGATCCCGTTGGCCGCATGATCACCCCGTCGCAGAAATAGCTACAGGCAAGTCTGGGAGAGGCGATTGTGGTCCGAATAGGCGAACCATCATAACGGCTTGGGTCGGGAGCGATATAACCATCCCACATTGTGGTCATGCGCGACATACAGGGAGAGGAGAAAGGAGTTGTGGCTTTGTGGGGAGTAATAGTGGTAGTGTTTGAACTTGAAGGAGAATGTGTACCACTCGTGTACCGCACGCGCTCGTTCATTTTTATGACGTAATAACCTTGGTCAGTTCCTTCCATATTCACCGAAGATCCCGCGAGCCTCACTCGCGACATTTTCGCCGTTGGGTTTAATGTGTTGATATCGATGCTTTAGAAGGCTTTTTCGTTATTCGTGAAAAACAGGCCTGGTAGGTCAAGACTAAGATCCCATTCAGTTGTTAGCTCGATAAGCCCCCGACAGGAATCGCCCAATCGCCCCTTCGTGACGATTCCATGCCGGATTCGCTTTCGGTTAGTGCTCGCTTCTCATCTGTGACAAAGCAAGAACAACCAGAACGGACGGTGATGAAGAGTCCCCCAGTCAAAAAGAAACACGTGTGAGATTGACCACTTCTGTGACGTGGGACGGACGGACTAGGTCTCAGCTGAGAACGCAGCGCTTTGACGGATCTGAAAAAGTAGTCATGGGGTGATGAAATCACCCAGCGAACGACGAATCAGGCCATGAAGCTGAAGAATTGTGAAGCCTCCATAGACTCGATCATTCAACGTATTCAACGTGTGAGGGAACCATCTGAATGATCAGCACAACGGAAACCTCAACAAGGGTGACGAGGAATCGGAAACCCCACCCTGGGCGCTTCCATAACTCGAAGCCACCCCATCAACGCTTTGCACAGCCGAGTTGCCGCGATGCATGGAAGTCATGCCATGTCCGACGCTGCCAGTGGATATTTGAGGCCTGGTCCGAGCAACGACGTTGTCGTGCCCTGCCTCTGCCCGCTTCTACCCATCTAGTCTACTCCAGGAAATAGGAGAACACGCATCGTATCCGAACTGACTGATATGCCAGCAGTTGCCTTCCAAGACGAGAATCCGCGCGTGCCAGGCATCGGGCATATCTTCCTGGGCAACATTTCTGAATCGCCTTTGTCTCGATTCGCGAGAATCTAAAGAGGATATCACGGGCTAAAAATCGATTACTTCTGGACCAACAATCGATTCCATTTAGAGAACAAACGAAAGGAAAGACAACTTGTGGCTTATACCGCGTAAGATAGCGGTTCGCACACGCACATCCAGTGGTGCCTATTTCTGTGTGCGTATTTTTATGACACATCTACAGTAGAAATGTGCATGTGATTCAATTGGTAACCTCCCCACATCCACCACGTAGTTATCTATCACAGAGTAAGCACCGTGGTATTGACGTTCAATAACGGCAATCACCGTGCAAGTGGTCGTTCTGCCCACTTCGTGGGTCACGAACTTGAAAACTACAGAATGTATATTTTGTGATGATGGTTTAAACCCTTATCTCATTATCCAAGTCTTTCTATGATACGGAGTGACAGGTGACGAAGTCTCATTTGATATTGCCCTGCAACATGGCCTTGATGTACTAGTAGTACAGTAGTAGGTTGTCGACGGACCGGGGCATCTGAGTCTCTACTGCCAGAGGAACACTGGTCTCCTCGATCTGCTCCACCAAGTGGAGTCATCACCGTGAGTTGGTTTGCTATGGATAGGCCACGAAGCGCATCGAGAGAGAGGGACTGAACCGCCAAAACTGAAACTTCAGAAACTTGCTTTCAAATCGTCTACGCGTTGGCAAAGACCTGGCTTGCAGTGTTCCACCAGCTTTCCGGCACGCGTGACCGAGTTTCCCTGCTGCTATGGGTCAAATGGTCAGCCTACTCCAGAACGGACTACAGGTTACATCACAATGCCAGTGTCCGGCGGTGGAAGCTGAGGAGCGCTGGGGTGGGCTGACGGCGATCTATATCCGGGCCGTTCCCGGATCGTTTTTTTGGGGAAAATTTTCACTGTCAGATCGGTTTCTGTCATCCGACTGTGTTACATCTCCAAATGATGATGGCCCTCGAATCATTGTAATTTCTCTGCATAGGGAGGTCTTGTGCAGACTACTGTATTCGAGGCTTGACTAGTTTTCACGCTGAGTCGCCATGGAATATACTGTTTCTGTTCTTGCCCTGCGGTCAAGTAGTCGTCGCTGCGTTACCCAACCCCTTTAAATCCGATGTGGTCTGGGCGACCCAGATACGATCTGGGATCTTCCGATAATAGCTGCCTAACTTCCCCGGGCCGCGGCAGTTTCAGGTGGCCTGGTAGGTGCCCGTCCTTGTTCTGATGGCGATTCCTCTCGGGGCTCGGTTGTGCACCGTAACGTTCCTGGGCGCATTACCGTAGGACCGAAAGGACGGAATGGTTGGATGGCGGCCGTACAGTTGTTTCAAATGAGCGCTAGTAGGCTAAAAACGAAATCGGCTGCTGCCATTCTAGATGTGTCGCCGATTCGTACTTTACGCCGTCGGACGAACTGAAAATGTGCATTTTCAAATGCCCTAAGGGATAACAAACCGCAGTGCGGCTTGAAACGTCTGTCATATAGTAGTCCTCGATTCCCCCGCGACTTTTGCCTGCCACTGGCATGTCGTTATGGGAGGATGCTGAAATACTCGAGTACTTGCCGGTCCAGTGTGATCAGCCTCGAGGAAATATGGCCGAAAGCGAGGCATTTACAGTCTATACTCGAGTCATATCCTTGAACGAGAACCTTAATCTCGACAGGAAATTCGGCCAGTTCACATTTTTGATCACCGCAACACGGAACAAGATCGATGGGACTATCGGTAAATAGTGTGGGTGACTTTCGACATTTACCAACCACTGGCGCGGTCGTCGGTTACTTATACCAAAGAGTCACCACCACATGCCCTCGGAAGTTGCATTCGGGACTCGCATGGTCCCTTCGTATCGTTTCTAATTGTCACACCACAGATGGGCTTGTCGCGCGATCAGTTGCTTGATTATGGGTCCTATATGATAGTAACATATCCTCTATGAATGGTCTCTCGAACGCTGTCCCTGGCCAACTCTACGCATAGTGGGTTCCCTAGTAGCCCTACCTTACCAGTCACTGAGTCTCGAACAATGTAGCACGCAGAGTGAGAGATGCCTCAAGCCAAGTTAGCCGCTTTGATCAGATCCTCTGCGAGTTTATCCCTCGGAGTGATAGAACATTCGAACATTGGTGGATGCCTTCCCGCCAATCCCATCAATTAGTTTGCAGTATCGTTATCGGAAGAGTAAGCCTACTTACATGGTAAGCCGGCCTTCGACCACATTCTCGATCTTGATAGAGATTTCGTGGCCGTTCTCATCTTTTGCCTTTGTTACATTGAAAACGGACAAGACAGATGACGCAAAGATGAAGAGTATTGTTTCCACCAAGTGGCGGGCAGGGCAGATTCGCTTGCCAGCGCCAAACGCAAGAGCAATTGTGGGGTCATCTCGGAAAGTTCCGTCTGCGTTGAGGAATCGTTCTGGCTTGAATGTCTCTGGGTCGGGATATAGTTCTGGATTGTGCAGCACCGCCCTGGAAATCTTTCAGAAAAATCTTGGCAGGAGCAACTTTTATGACCCTCTGCCTACCATGCATTGGCATACACCAGTGAGCCTATCAGGTGGACAAATCAGCTCAGAGTCCCACAGGCATATGAGTGGTATATCAAACCTTTTGGAATAAAGAAGCCTCTGTAGATATCGTCCTCGGCGGGGGCGTGGGGAACAGCTTTATGCAAGCGTCATGAGTCCTTGGTTAGTGCCGATGTGGAAGAGAGGTTATACCCAACGGTGTCACTACCCTCCATCTCAATAATTCTTTGCACATCGCTTCAGTGTAGGGAAGATGCGGTTTGTCATCAAACGTTGGTAACCTGTCTCGCGAGAGGACAGAATCAAGCTCTGCTTGTGCCCGCTTCTGTACTTCTGGATAGAGGGCGAGGGCCATGAACAGAGACGACATCGAGGACACGGTCTAAATGGTACGTGTCAGCCATAGGCCATGGGAGTAGCCTAGTGCACGCACTGTCTCTGCGCCAGCTGGTACTTGATATTAGCTGCGTTCCTTCACAATGAATACAACACACCTTGAAACACAGACCCTAGGGTTTCCTTGATGGCTTTCTCTTCACTTTGGCGCTCTGAGCCACTCAGTTTCTCTGCCTCCTCGAGCTGTCGGCTTGCTAGTGACGCCACAGCGGTACCCTCTCGCTACGGCTCAATCAGTCGGGGAGGGTACCAGGCATGCTGTCACAACAAACCATGGCATTTTTCACGAATTCAATTGGCTCATTTATCATCCTCTGGCTTAGCTCCCTGCATATCTTGGCCATCGGCTCGTACTTAAACAACGGGACCCATGATGGGGTGTGTCGTACTGTGAAGAATAGTCATCACATGCATCTGGGAGTGAAAGAGATTATTACGTACGGAATGGGATGTGATTTACCAATGCTGCTCCAGGCAAGGCGACCTGTATCATAATATCTCCGGTCTTTCGGACGGGTACTAGTATGTCATCATTCTCTTTCAGGTCATAGCCATACGTGAGGGACATGATGATTCGTCCTTGGAAACTGTATATGTGTTAACACCTGTTGGACTTGTAAGATAATACCACTGACAGGTCGATATGGGAGCGAAACTCCTTTGGAGTTGAAAGTAGCTGGTCAAGCACTACTCGTGTCTTATCTTCTATCATCCGCCGATACGAGGCTGCCGCACCGGGTCGGAGGCTGCCATCTAATAATCGTCTGTTCTTGCGCCAATGTTGCCCTCTCCGTGCGATGGGTAATATCCAGTCCACTCCAAGTCTGGCGTGATGAGACTATCAGCACTCGGGATGAGTGAGGACTAAAGAGCGGTCTGAACGCACATCTCAAATACTGGCATACGGGGTCTGTCTGCATACAGTTCTCCGCGCCTTTCGAACAACTCTTTAATCGCTGTCAATGAGCACAGCACTACTATGACTTGGCCAAATACTCGAAGGCATATGACATCCCCTGGGAATCCTAGTTCAGAGGTGAGGCATCGCGAGAGAGCCATTCCCTACCGTGTTTCTTAGACATGTCCAGGTATCCAGCCCAGGGTGACAGCTTTGGGACATCGAGAAAGTTTCCTATCACAGGCCAACAAGGGGGGCCTGGGGGATAAGGGAGCCCTCTTCGCGTTCGGTGGCTACGAAAAGTAAGGATGAGATAAAGAAATGCGAAGATCGCAAGGAAGTCAGCTACTGTGATGAGGGAAAGAAGCATGTTTGATCCAAGGGGTGGTCAGCGAGAAGGTTGGCATTATATGGAACAGGCAATTCGGATCCGGCTATGACGAAAACTGGCAGAGAGACCCGTAGCTGAGCGCCACTGCTGGAGACATACCAGAGCCGGCGCGCGCAATCATTGACACATACAGACTGCAACTCAACTCGACCAAATCTCCAAGGCCGTAACCTTGATGATTAGCGTATTTGATTTTGCGGACAAAATAAATAGGAAGAACTTACCTCAACTTGAAACATTGCATTTTTTTCAAAGAGGCGCCTCTAACCCCAATTTCTAACACATCCTGAAGCTTCGAATTCTCAAGGACGGCATGTATAGCCTAGACGGTGTTTCTTCAGCTAATTGGGACTATGTGTCGGTGTGCGCGGCTTTCGGTCTACCGTCCCCGTCAACAGTGCCATGGGGTCCATGACCGAGCGCCAGGTTGTAACCAAAAGCATCCCAGTTCCGAAGTCCTACTAGCAGTGCACTTTCCCTAGTGTGGCGTTGGCATTCAACACGCCGTTTCCCTCAGCACGTTTCCACGCTATTTTGTTGCTTAAGGGGACACTTCTTGCTTCCAAACGTTTGGAACCGCAATGACCTGGAAATGATTGATAATCCTCGAAACGGTGAGGGTGAGACTCAAACAGGAACACTGGTGGCGTGGAAGCTGGAACTCATTCCTTTTGGATGAAAGAGAGCCTAAATCTGGAGCGGTCAGTCATAATGATCTACGTGGAGGAGACTCGGAGATAACTCGAGTTGAGCGGAGTTAGTAGCTCAGCAGCGTAACTCCGAGCCTGCTCAACAGCCTCAACTCTCCGGCAACGCGACGTAGCATTTGAGATGCCGCCCGCACTGCCGAACTGCCCAATGTTAAAAATACGTGGCGCCCGTGTTGAAAAAAAAAAGTTACGTGGTTTCACCAGCCGACAATGAGATGTCCTTGCAAGCATCAGTAAAAAATCCGCCAGTGTAATCAAAAAAGTAGACCACCTGAAAAAAGTACCTTAGCAGAGTACCCTCTAAGGACACTTAGGACAGTTCATTTCAAAAGTAGTTGGCTTTCACTAATATTGCACACAAAAATTAGAGTACAGGTTTGAAAAAGTACTGAAAAGTAAGACGTATACCTTTTTCCAAGCAGAATTACTTTCTGAAATCTACCTTTTTAAGCAAAACATAGCATGAAAAGTATTAAAAAATAAACACTGGGTTTTCCTGGTGCAACAGCACCGTTTAACTGCGAGTACGAGCACGCTCACAGAATTCTAGAGCCAGTCTTCCCCGATGTCCAAACATAATTTCTTCCCGTGTACAGTGCGACGTTCGGCGACCATCAATGTTGCGCTGGCAACCACTGGTGCCACATCTCTCGCTACAAACCTCCTTCCCGGTCCGAGTGCGAGTATATCGGACATGCCTGTGGCAATATAAGTTTGGCGATACACACCCTCTTCCCCTCAACTCAAATCCATCCGTCTTGCGTTTTGCACCAGTTTGGCACGACGGTGACCTGGATTTCTCGGCTGTTTCAGTGCGTGCATCCAAATCGTATGCTCACCAACGCTGGGTAAAATTTACTGGGCCTTTGCACGCGGGATCGTACCAAATATCGCTTGCCTACACGCGCAGCTGCTATGATACGTATCGTTGCAAGCCGGACTTGTCTCACCGTCAATACATTCTTCTTCCGCCTCCCGCACGAGATACACGTAAGTTGCTCTGCCTTGAAACCAATAAATGGCTATTCATAATTTAGGATGTCCAAACTCAACTGCACACACACACGAATAGTATCCGATCATCGTCGATGAGCATGATCAAAGGCTAGGCCACTGAATGCATTGACCGCTGACTCGTCAAGACCAACGGAATATCCTGATCGTCTTCCAAGATCGTCGCATGTGACGCGCGGCTAGATATACCGCAGCGCTTATCTGGTGGAGCGGTGTTTTTTTTTTTTTTTTTTTTGAAAGCAATGTATTTCTCAATAAGTAGCTACCATAACTAACCTATCAAGAAAAATACATGCCGCATGGTGGGAGACGAGCGTCAGCCCCATGTGGCGCGCTGAAGCTGGACCATTGGGACCGGAGGTGAGGAGAAAATGCATTTATGCACATCCCATGTCAGGATAGTGTGGGACTCAGTTGCCGCTTATCACAGGGGTCTACTACCCACTAAAACCTCATGCATACTTGTTTATTTGTTCGGGAGGTCCTTTTCTTTTGCCAGGACTTGTTCCCAGGTGTTCACTACGAGTTTGGTGAGCCCTTTGTTTATTATTATTTTGGCGCGGTTAGCTTGTCCTTGGTGAGTCTAGGGTTGCTTGCGTGCAGCCATCTTGCTAGATTTTCTGGTGGTTGTATTTTTCACTCTCTCGCGGCGCAGGACCCATATAATGAAGGCAGACTCGAAGAGGAGGATCTGGAGATGTTGGGACGCCCTTTGAGGTGAGCGTTTCTAGGGTTCTTTCTTGGTTTTGGCCTGCATTGGCGGCGGCTTAGGATACTGATGATCTGCATCTTAGGATCATACTTGGATCGATTCCCGGCCAGGGGGTGTTCCTGTAGGGCCACGCTTCTCTGGCTATGTTTAACCCATT
>Ga0307512_10004820_pt1 | contig 14477 bp, 14 predicted proteins | sample 14_EM_MG_FD_200267 | JGI IMG/M metagenome (GOLD analysis project Ga0307512, IMG submission 200267) | Populus trichocarpa ectomycorrhiza microbial communities from riparian zone in the Pacific Northwest, United States - 14_EM | ecosystem: Host-associated > Plants > Roots > Unclassified | place... | reverse complement strand
TGGCCACCACGCGCACGTCCCGGGTCGCCACCGTGGACCTGGACATCTCGGATCAGCGGCTGGCCAAGAAGGGCGCGACCGTCGAGGTCACCCTGCCCGACGGCAGCGAGACGAAGGCCAAGATCACCGGCGTCGAGACGGTCGCCGTGCCGGCCGAGGGCAACCAGCCGGCCAGCACCAAGATCGTGGTGACGATCGGCTTCAGCAAGGCGCCGAAGGGGCTCAACCAGGCGTCGGTGACCGTGGGCTTCACCGCTTCGCAGCGCAAGGACGTGCTGACCGTGCCGATCGAGGCCCTGCTCGCGCTTGCCGAGGGTGGCTACGGCGTGCAGGTCGTCGAGGGCTCGAGCACCCGGATCGTCGCGGTGGAGACGGGCCTGTTCGCCGACGGCCGGGTCGAGGTCTCCGGCGACGGCATCACCGCCGGCACGACCGTCGGGATGCCCACATGAACGTCATCGAACTTGAGGCCGTCACGAAGGCCTACCCCGGTGGCGTGACGGCCGTGCGGTCGGTCGACCTGGCCGTCGAGTACGGCGAGCTGGTCGCGATCGTCGGCCCGTCCGGCTCGGGCAAGTCCACGATGCTGCACCTGATCGGCACCTTGGACCGGCCGTCCGCCGGGACCGTGAAGATCGACGGGCACGACATCGCCACCCTGACCGACCGGCAACTGTCGGCGCTGCGGGCCCGCCGGATCGGCTTCGTGTTCCAGCAGTTCCACCTCGCGCCGGGGCGCAACGCGGTCGCGAACGTGGCGGACGGGCTGCTCTATTCCGGCGTACCGAAAAAGGAGCGGGAGTGGCGCGCGGAGGCCGCGCTGGTCCGGGTCGGCCTCGGGGCCCGGCTCGGGCACCGGCCGCATCAGCTCTCCGGCGGCGAGAAGCAGCGGGTCGCGGTGGCCCGGGCCGTCGCGGGCGACCCGGCGGTGCTGCTGGCCGACGAGCCGACCGGCAACCTCGACTCGGTGGCCGGCGCGGGCGTGGTCGACCTGCTGCGCGAGCTGAACGCGGCGGGCACCACGGTGCTGGTGATCACGCACGACCACGAGATCGCCGGCGCGTTGCCCCGCCAGGTGCCGATGCGCGACGGGGAGGTGGTCTGAGATGGCCTCGGTGCTGGTCCCGGCCCGGCTGCGCGGGTCCGACCTGCTTCGCCTCGGCGGTTCCGGCCTGCGTGCCCGGCCGCTGCGGGCGGTGCTGTCGGCGCTGGGCATCGCGATCGGCATCGCGGCGATGACCGCCGTGGTGGGGATCTCGTCGTCCAGCCGGGCGGATCTCGATCGCGCCCTCGCCGCGCTGGGCACCAACCTGCTCACGGTCGCGCCGGGCAACACCATGTTCGGCGACGCCGCGACCCTGCCCGACGAGTCGGTGGCGATGGTCAAGCGGATCGGTCCGGTGCAGTCAGCCACCGCCACGGGGGTGGTGGATGACGCGTCCGTGTACCGAACCGACAAGATCCCGGTGGGGCAGACCGGCGGCATCGCGGTGCTCGCGGCCCAACTGGACCTGTTGCGGACGGTCGGCGCCACGATCGCGGACGGCAGCTGGCTGAACGCCGCGACGGCCCGCTATCCGGCGGTGGTGCTCGGTGCGACCGCCGCCCGCCGGCTCGGCACCGGGCCGGCCGTCTATCTGGGCGGTCGCTGGTTCACCGTGGTCGGCGTGCTCGACCCGGTGCCGCTGGCGCCGGAACTCGACGCGGCGGCGCTGGTGGGCTGGGGTGCGGCCACCTCGTACCTGGACTTCGACGGGCACCCGACCACCGTCTACACGCGATCCGTGGACGCCCAGGTCGAGGCGGTCCGGGCGGTGCTGGCCGCGACGGCGAACCCGCAGAACCCGAACGAGGTCAAGGTGTCCCGGCCGTCCGACGCGCTGGCCGCCCGGCGGGCGACCGACCAGACCTTCACGGCGCTGCTGCTCGGCCTGGGCGCGGTGGCCCTGCTGGTCGGCGGCATCGGCGTCGCCAACACGATGGTGATCTCGGTGCTGGAGCGCCGGGCGGAGATCGGGTTGCGCCGCTCGCTGGGCGCCACCCGCGGCCAGATCCGCACCCAGTTCGTGGCGGAGTCCCTGCTGCTGTCGCTGTTGGGCGGTCTGGCGGGCGTGCTGATCGGGTTCGCGGTGACGCTGCTGTACGCCACGACGCAGACCTGGCCGACAGTGGTTCCACTGTGGGCGCTGGCCGGCGGCGTCGGCGCGACCGTCCTGATCGGAGCGATCGCGGGGCTCTACCCGGCCATCCGGGCCGCGCGGCTGGCCCCGACCGAGGCGCTCGCCGCCGCGTGAGGCGATTCGGCCCGTCCCGTGCCTGGCCCGGGGCGGGCTGAACGCCGGGTAGCCGCCCGGTGAACAAACACCCAGGGCACAGACCCTTCACAGGAGATCGACAGGGCACCCGGGCGTACTTGACTGGTGAACCAGTTGCTTGTCGTACTCGCTGACCTCGCCGCCATCGCCGTGCTGACGTTCGGCGTCTATTTTCCCCGGCACCATCGTCGTGATCTGGTCGTCGCCTTCCTCGGTGTCAACATCGGTGTGCTCGCGACCGCCATGGTTCTCGGCTCGTCGACCGTCGGGGCCGGGCTCGGGCTCGGCCTGTTCGGCGTGCTGTCGATCATCCGGCTGCGCTCCGACGAGATCGCCCAGCACGAGGTGGCCTACTACTTCGCGGCGCTCGCCCTCGGCCTGCTCGCCGGGCTCGGCGGCACGCTGACCCCGCTGGTCGGCGGCCTGATGCTGTTGATCATCGGGGCGCTCTACGTGGGCGACCACCCGCGGATGTTCCGGCGCTACCGGCAGCTGACGGTGCAGCTGGACGTCGCGTACACCGATGAGGACGCGCTGCGTGCCCACCTCGAGATGATGCTGAAGGGCCGGGTCGTCAACGTCTCGGTCAAGCACGTCGACCTGGTGAACGACACGACCCTGGCGGAGGTCCGCTACGTCGTGTCGGCCGGCATGCCGCGCCGGGAGCCCAGTCCGGTCGTCGAGCGGGTGGCCGCGTGATCGCCACCGGCGCAACCGTGGTCGACAAGATGTTCGGCGCGCTGGCGCCGATCGCGCTGGACGAACTGGTCGAGCGGGCCGGGCTGCTCACCCGGATGGACCGTAAGTATCTGCTGCCGGCCGCGGGGCTGCCGGCGGTGCTGGCCCGGCTGCCCGCCGACGTTCGGGTGCTCGACATCGAGGCCCGGCGCCGGTTCACCTACCGGTCGGCCTACTTCGACACCCCCGGCCTGGACAGCTACCTCGGCGCCGCCCGCCCCCGCCGGCGCCGGTTCAAGCTGCGGGTCCGCAGCTATCTGGACTCGGACCTGCACTTCTTCGAGGTCAAGACCCGCGGCGCCCGCGGCACGACCGTCAAGCAGCGCTTCCCGTACGCCGGCGACGATGACCGCCTCGGGCCCGAGACGCAGCTGCTGGCCCTGGACACGCTTACCGACGCCGGGATCCGCGCCGACGGGTTCCGCTTCCATCTCGCCCTCACCACCCACTACGAGCGCACCACGCTGTTCATCCCGTCCACCGGCAGCCGGGTGACCATCGACCAGCAGCTCGCCTGGACGCTGCCGCGCGGTGCCACCCTGCGCGCCCCGGACCGGGTCATCGTCGAGACGAAGTCCAGCCGGACCACCTCGCCGGTCGACCGGCTGCTCTGGTCGCTCGGGCACCGCCCGTCGCCGATCTCGAAGTACGCCACCGGCCTGGCCGCGTTGCGCCCCGATCTGCCCGCCAACCGCTGGTGCCCGGTCCTGCGGCGCCATTTCACCACCGATACGGAAGAGAGCCGACCATGAAGATCAGAAAGCGCCTGGTCGCCGGGGTCAGCTCGGCGGCACTGGCCGTCGCCCTGCTGGCCGGCTGCTCCGGCAGCGCCGAGACCAGCACCGCCTCGGCCGCCGCGGCTGCCGCGGTCGCGGTGAACGCCACCCAGAACGCCGCCGAGGTGCTCGCCGCCAACAAGACCGTGCACACCAGCGGGAGTACGGACACCGCGAACGCCGTCGACATCAAACTCTCCGGTTCCACCGCCACGGCGTCCGGCGACGGTGTCAAGATCGACGGCTCGACCGTGACCATCACCGCCGGGGGCACCTACCGGATCTCCGGCACGCTCTCCGCCGGCCAGATCGTCGTCAACGCCCCCGACGCCACCGTCACGCTGGTGCTCGACGGCGCCCACATCACCAGCTCCAGCACGGCGGCCATCGCCGCCACCGAGGCCGAGCAGCTCGTCATCGTGCTGGCCGACGGCAGCACCAACGAGCTCTCCGACGCCGGTTCCTACGCCGACGATGCCGACGTCAACGCGGCCCTGTTCAGCGCCGGCGACCTGACCATCACCGGCGCCGGCGCGCTCACCGTCACCGGCAACGGCAACGACGGCATCACCTCCAAGGACGGCCTGCTCATCGCGGGCGGCACGATCACGGTGACCGCCAAGGACGACGGCATCCGGGGCAAGGACTACGTCGCGGTGACGGACGGCACCGTCAAGGTCACCTCGGGCGGCGACGGCCTCAAGGCCGACAACGCCGACGACGCGGACGCCGGCTACTTCACCATGTCCGGCGGCACGGTGACCGTCACAGCCGGCGGTGACGGCGTCGACGCCGCCACCGACCTGGTCCTCACCGGCGGCACCCTCGCCGTCACCGCGGGCGGGGGCAACTCGGTCAAGCCGGCCGACGACACCTCGGCCAAGGGCCTCAAGTCGGGCGTGATCACCGTTCTGGAGGGCGGCACGGCCACGGTCGACTCGTCCGACGATGCCGTGCACAGCGACGGCGCGGTCCGGCTGAACGGCGTCACACTCACCGCGGCCAGCGGCGACGACGGCGTGCACGCCGAAGGGACGCTGCAGATCGATGCCGGCACGGTCAAGGTCAGCACGTCGGTCGAGGGCATCGAGGCGGCCCACATCGTGGTCAACGGCGGCGACGTCACCGTGAAGTCCAGCGACGACGGCCTGAACGCGGCCGGCGGCTCGTCGGACACCGCGCAGCAGGGCGGCGGTCCCGGCGGCGGGGGCGGCGAGAACGTGGGCGACTTCGACGCCACGATCACCGGCGGCACCCTGGTCGTCGACGCCGGCGGGGACGGCTTCGACTCCAACGGCGTCGCCTCGATCACCGGCGGCACCGTCGTGGTCAACGGCCCGACCGGCCGCGGCAACGGCGCCCTGGACGTCAACGGCACCTTCACCATCAGCGGCGGCGTCCTGGTCGCCGCCGGCAGCTCCGGCATGGTGGTCGCGCCGGACACGGACTCCAAGCAGGGCTGGCTGTCCGCGACCCTCGACTCGACCGTCGCGGCGGGCACCACGCTGCAGGTCGTCGACTCCGACGGCAAGGTGGTGGCCACCTTCGTCACCTCCAAGGAGATGCAGAACCTGGTGTACTCGTCGTCGGCGATCACCAAGGGCGAGCAGTACACGATCTATTCCGGCGGGTCGGCCTCCGGGTCGAGCGTCGGCGGCCTGGCCGAGTCCGGCAAGCTCGGATCCGCGCAGAAGATCGCGACCGTGACCGCCGGTGAGGCGCCCGCCGGTGGCGGCGGGCCGGGCGGTGGCGGCGGACCGCGGTAGCTGCCCGCTTGCCAAAACCGCAGTTGGGGACCGGTCGTCGACCGGTCCCCAACTGCTGTCTGTACACCTAGGCGCAGCACAAGAAGCGCACAAGATCCGCGGCTTCACTGGGGTGGTGACCAGCCAAGAGAACGCACCGACCGCCGCTCGCCGGCCGAAACTCAGCCGCCGGGGATTTCTGGCCGGCGGCCTCGGGGCCCTGGTGGCCGCGGGCGGCGGCAGCGCCTGGGCGCTGAACCGTTATGTCATCGACCACGTCGAGGTGTCCAACGCCTCCGCCCTGACCGGCTCGAACGTCACCGTCGCGGAGGCCGACTCGGCCGGCACCAGCACGGCGACGACGTACTCGAGCGACACCGCGAAGATCTCGATCGAGAAGGTCGTGACGGGCTCGGGCGACAGCCAGGTCACCTATTTCGTCGCCGATGTGACGGTCTCCGACGCGACGATCGTGCGGGCGGCGTTCGCCGGTGACGAGTTCGGCGAGAACATCATCGCGAACCCGTCCGAGATCGCCGCCGGGGTCGGCGCGGTGCTGGCCATCAACGGCGACTACTACGGCTTCCGCGACACCGGCATCGTGATCCGCAACGGGGTGGCCTTCCGCGACAAGGGCGCCCGGCAGGGGATCGCCTTCTACACCGACGGTTCCGCCAAGCTCTACGACGAGACCGGCACCAACGCCGACGACCTGCTCGCCGCCGGGGTCTGGAACACCCTGTCGTTCGGCCCGGGCCTGGTGGCCGACGGCAAGGTGCTGGCCGGCATCGACTCCGTCGAGGTCGACACCAACTTCGGCAACCACTCGGTGCAGGGCAATCAACCGCGTACCGGCATCGGGCTGGTCGACGACAACCATCTGCTCTTCGTGGTTGTCGACGGGCGCAGCACCGGCTACAGCCGGGGCGTGACGATGAGCGGGCTGGCCCAGATCTTCGTCGACCGGGACGCGCGGGTCGCCTACAACCTGGACGGCGGCGGCTCCTCGGCGATGATCTTCGACGGTGCGCTCGTCAACAACCCCCTGGGCCGCGGCGAGGAACGCGGCACCAGCGACATCCTCTACGTCGCCGGCTGAGCATGATCGTCCTCATTCCCGCGTACGAGCCCGACGGCGCGCTTGTCGACCTCGTGCACGATCTGGCGCAGCACACCATCGTCGTGGTCGACGACGGCAGCGGCCCGGCGTACGCCGGAATCTTCGCCGCCGTGCGCGCCCTCGGCGCCGAGGTCCTCACGCTGCCCGGCAACCGCGGTAAGGGGTTCGCCCTCAAGACCGGCTTCGCCCACATCGGTACGCGTTATCCGGGCCGGGACGTGGTCTGCGCGGACAGCGACGGCCAGCATCGCAGCGACGACATCGACGCGGTCGCCCGGCAGGTCGAGGCGTCCGGGGCGGCCATGGTGCTCGGCTGCCGCCGCTTCACCGGCCCGGTCCCGGCCCGCAGCCGGCTCGGCAACACGGTGACGCGCGCGGTGTTCCGGCTGGTGACCGGCCTGGACCTGATGGACACCCAGACCGGGCTGCGCGCGTACCCGGCCCGGATGCTGCCGTGGCTGCAGGAGGTGGGCGGTGACCGCTTCGAGTACGAGCAGCGGCTGTTGCTGCGGGTGGCCCGCGAGCGGCTGCCCGTCACGCAGGTCGAGATCGCCACGGTCTACTTGCGACACAACGCGTCCTCGCACTTCCGGCCGGTCCGCGACTCGCTGCGCATCCTGCGCCCGTTGCTCGCGTTCGCCCTGTCTTCGCTGCTCGCCTTCGCCGTCGACACCGCGGCCCTGCTGGTGCTCGTCGCGCTGACCGGCAACCTGGTGCTGTCCGCGGTCGGGGCCCGGCTGATCAGCGCCACCGTCAACTACGGCGTCAACCGCGCGTACGTCTTCGGAACGCGCCGCACCACCCCGCCCCGCCGCGGATCGGCCGCCCGGTACGCGACGCTGGCGTGCGTCCTGCTCGCCGCGAACGTCCTGCTGCTCGAGGCGCTGGCCCTGGCGACCGGCTCCGTGGTCGTCGCCAAGCTGCTGACCGAGGGCACGCTCGCCGTGGTGAGCTTCCTGGTCCAGCGGCACGTGGTGTTCCCGGTCGGGAGCCGGTTCGCCCGGCGGGCCGAAGTCGCCGCCGCCCGCCCCCCGGTCTTCACCGGCGGGTCACCGGTTGCACCCTCGTGATCAACGGAGCCGGGGCGCGGCCCGGGGCCATTGACAATCGCCACTTCCCCATCGATGGTGAAACAAATTCACGTCTTCTGGTGGCCATCGTCCGAGGCACTGCCGGGCCGGTCCCCCGACTAGAGGAGTCTGAATGCGTAACTCCATCCGACGCGGTCTGGTAGCGGCCCTGGCCGCCACCGGCCTGGCCCTGCCCACCACCCTCGCCGTCGCCGCGCCGGCCGTCGCCGCGCCGGTCAGCACCCTCGCGGTGCAGGCGCTGCCGGCCACCGCGGTCTGGCTCGCGGACGTCACCGCGGTGACCGACGTCGCCAGCCAGTACCTCAGCGGCCGGCTGCCCGACTCGCGGATCAAGGCCGCGATCGTGCTGGACATCGACAACACCGCGCTGGAGAGCGACTTCAGCTCCGACCTGGTCACCCCCGCCACGCCACCGGTCCTGGCGCTGGCGAAGCAGGCCCAGGCGGCCGGGGCGAAGGTCTTCTTCGTGAGCAACCGGACCGAGATCATCGGGCCCTGGACCGAGTACAACCTGAGCCAGGTCGGCTACACCTACACCGGCATCTATCTGCGGGCGGTCTTCGACTTCTCCGACGTGCAGACCATGAAGACCAACGCGCGGATCGCCATCGAGAACAGCGGCTACACCATCGTGGCGAACGTCGGCAACAGCGCCACCGACCTGGCCGGCGGGCACGCCGAGCGCACCTTCAAGCTGCCTGACTATGACGGTCAACTGGACTGAGCCGGTTGGTGCCACCCCCGGCCGTCGCCGGGGGTGGCACGTGGGTGGGGGATCAGTCCATGACCATCAGCATGGCCATCATGCCTTCGTCCTCGTGGATGGCGTTGTGGCAATGCAGCATGTAGCCGTAGGTGTTGTCGGCGTAGTCGATGAACTGCATCGCGATCTGCCGGGTGGACTGCGCCGGCATCTCGATGGTGTCCTTCCAGGTGCCGCTCAGGGTGCCGGTGGGCGTGGCGCCGTTGACCGCCAGCACCTGGAACGGCACGTCGTGCAGGTGGAACGAGTGGATCAGGTTCGTCGCGTTCGTGATCGTCCACACCTCGATGGCGTCGAGGGTGGTCATGATCTCGCTCGCCTCCATCGCCGCCATGGTGGTCCCGGCGACGCCGTTGATGAACATCGTGTTGCCGGTGTTGGACAGCGCGATGGTGCGGGTGGTGGCGCCGCTGGTGTCCAGCGCCGTGATGGTGTTCAGAGTGGTCGGCAGCGCCGAGCGGGTGGTCGTGTCGGTGGTGGTGATGGCGCAGATCGAAGTGGTGCCGCTGCCCCCACGCGCGCCGCCGGCCGTGACCGTCGCCTGGAGCGTGACGGTGCCGCTGATGTCCAGCACGATCTCGGCCCGCTCGCCGGCGACCAGCCGCACGGTGGTCACCGACGTGGGCGCGGGCAGCAGCGCGGCGTCGGTCGCGACCTGGGTCATCGTGCCGCCGTCGGTACGGGAGATCGTGATGATGTCGGTGATCGACCCGTTGAGCAGGTGGAAGCGAATCCGGTTCTCGTCGACGATGAGGGTGGGCGTCGAAGTGGCCGCGTTGGCCCCGTTGACGATCAGCGGGAACGTGGTCGCCGTGGAGGTGAGTCCGGCCGTGGTCGACTGGATGACGCCGCTGGAGTTGACCGGCACGGACTGCACGATCAACGGGAACTGGTTGACCCCGTAGTCCTGCGGCAATGCGGCGGCGCCGTCGGTGTCGTCGTCGACGATGAGCATTCCGGCCAGGCCGGAGGCCACCTGCGCGGCGGTGGTGGCCAGCGCGTGCGGGTGGAACCACAGGGTGCAGGCGTTCTGGTTGATGGTGAACTCGGGGGACCAGGTCGCGCCGGCCTCGATGGTGTTCTGCGGCCCGCCGTCCACCGACGGCGGCACGTGCGCGCCGTGCCAGTGCACGGTGGTGACAGCGCTGAGGTTGTTGGTCACGTCCATCCGTATGCTGTCACCGTTGTTGACCTTGATGACCGGTCCCAGGTAGGACCCGTTGAAGCCGGCGGTGGTGCTGGTGAGTCCGGTGCGCAGCACGGCGGTGCCGGTCTGCATGCTGAGGGCGTAGACGTTCACGCCGTCGTCGTCGGTGGGGGACAGCAGGGTGGGGATGTTGAGGGTTCCGGTGGCGGTGGCGGCGGCCGCGCCGGGTGCGAAGCGCAGCGTGCCGGCAAGCGCGCCGCCGACGGCGAGGCCACCCAGACCCAGGAGGGCCGCGCGGCGAGGCAGCTTCTTCTGACCAAGTCCGCTAGTGGCCGGGGATGTCGCCCGGTGTCGATGTGTCATGGCCGGCGACCTTACGAATGCTCCACATGGGATCCGCTGTGCCGGCCCTGTGCGGCTGATAACGGAAACCCTCGAGAACGGCCGAGGTTTCCTGGAAGAATTCTGAGGATTTCCCGGATAGCCGGTGATAGCGCCGAAAGCTCCTGGTAGCGAAGCCGAGTCGTGCTCACATTCCGGGAAGCGGCCGGCGTTCCGCCGGGCGAAATATGAGACGGATCGGGCGCGTTAACTGACGGCTTTGGCGCACTGGAGGTCGGTCGTGCCGGCCCGCTCGCAGTTGGCCAGCTCGATCACCATGAAGTCGTCGGGCACAAACAGGGCGGTGTGCGCGCGAGGGTCGTACAGGACGGTCTGGCCATCGGAATGGCCGAGATAAAGCAGCCCCGCTGTCGCGCTCGTTCACGGCCCCGAGTTTCCGACGTTGCCCGGAATCAGAAAGGTGAACACGACGAAGGCGACGGCCGCGATAACCACGACGGCGATGACGGTAAGGCATCCGATTCGCCACATGCGTCAGCATCTCGATCCACAAGTACCCGGGTGGAGCATTGCCGAGGCCAGGCTAAACCGCGTACGCCCGCCGTGAAGGTTTTGTCCCCTAAGCGACAAGCTGTCAGGCGGTGGTCGCCGTGGCGTGGCGGGGCTCGATGTCGATGTACGGGCTGAGTCGTCCCCAGCGGGCCAGCTCTCGTTCGAGCCAGCGGGGAGCGGTGACCGTCATGCCGCCGGACCGTTGCGCCGCTCCGAGGGTGAGCTGTCCGGCGTACCAGCGGACCAGCGAAGCGGTGTCGCTCGTGACCACGCCGTCCTCGGGATAGCCCGGCGGCTCGACGCACACCTCGTTGCCCGTTCGGCCGACGACCAGCCAGTACCGGTTCGGGCCGCGTACGCCGGTGAGATCGAAGCGCACCACTACCCGGGCGCGGGGCAGCGAGTCGGGGTCGATCATCCGGGAGACGGTCCACAGCGCGAGGTACGGATCCTGGTCCTCCGGCCGTACTTCGAGCCAGCGGGCGCCCCACGCCCCGAGCGCGAAGCAGACCTCGGCGAGCTCGTGGCCGCAGTCCGTGAGTTCGTAGCGCGTACGCCGCCCTGATCCGCTCTGCCGGATGACGCCGTAGCGGCAGAGCGTGCGCAGGCGGGTGGCCAGCACGCTGCGTGGCAGGCCGGGCGCGCCGTCCAGGAGCTCCGCGAACCGCCCGCAGCCCAAGTGCAGGTTGCGGAGGATGATCGGGGTCCAGCGCTCCGCGAACACCTCCGCGCCGAGTGCGACCGGGCAATACTGACCGTAGCTGCGCATGAACTCATCGTCCGGCGCCCGGCCGGCCGATGGAAGTCCATTCTTCGAACCTCATCGTGCGATCGCCGCGGCGCAGCCTGGTCGCATGTGGGAACTCGGAAACTACGCGCGGATCGCCGAGCTCATCGCCGGCATGGGCCGCGACCTGGTGGCCGCCGCGGACGTGCGGCCCGGGCAGCGGGTCCTCGACGTCGCGGCCGGCACCGGCAACGCTGCCATCCCCGCGGCGCAGGCGTCGGCGAACGTCACCGCGCTCGACGTCACCCCGCAGCTGCTGGACGTCGGCCGGCGCGCCGCGGGGGAGCTGCCGATCGAGTGGGTGGCGGGCGACGCGACCAAGCTCCCGCACGCGGATGGTGAATTTGATGTTGTGCTCTCCGCCGTCGGCGCGATGTTCGCCGCCGACCAGGAGGCGACGGCCCGCGAGCTGGTGCGGGTGTGCCGGCCGGGCGGGCTGGTGGCGCTGGCGAACTGGACGCCGGACGGCGGGGTGGGCCGGTTCTTCGCGCTGCTGGCCCGCTACCAGGCCGGGCCGCCGGACGGGCCGTCGCCGACACGCTGGGGCGATCCCGAACAGGTACGCGCACTGTTCGACGGTCAGCCGGTCCAGTCCGAACACCGGGTCGTCGAGTACGGCTTCACCGGTACGCCGGCCGAGTTGGCCGCCCTCTACCGTGACTCGTTCCCGCCGGTGATCGCGACGCGGGCCGCCCTCGACGGGGACGACGCGCGGGCCGCCTTCGACCGCGACCTGGTCGACCTGCTCGCCGCCGAGAACGAGGGGCCGCCCGGCGGGCCTGGACGCTGGCGGTTCGGCTGGCTGCTGGTCCGGGTGCGGGTGCGGTAACCATGCGCCGGGTGCAGATCAACGGATTGCAGATTGCGTACGAGGAACGCGGTGCCGGTGACCCGGTCGTGCTCATCCACGCCGGAATCTGCGCGGACTGGTTCGCCAACCTGCTGGACGAGCCGGCGCTCGCCGGGGCGTACCGGCTGATCCGCTATCACCGGGTCGGCTACGGCGACAGCGACCGCGTCGATGGGCCGGTCAGCGTCGCGCAACTGGCGGACCACTGCCGCGCGCTCCTGCGGTATCTCGGGATCGAGCGGGCGCACCTGGTCGGGCACTCCTCCAGTGCCGTGATCGCCCTGCAACTGGCCATGGACCACCCGGACCTGGTGCACAGCCTCGGGCTGCTGGAGACCGCGCTGCTCGCCATACCGAGCGGCGCGTTCGCCGGGCAGGCGATGCGGGCGTACGCCGACGGTGACCGGACGGCGGCGGTCGACAGCTGGATGCGCGGCGTCTGCGGTCCCGGATACCGCGACGCGTTCGATGCCGTGCTGCCCGGCGTGATCGAACGCGCCGTGGCCGACGCCGACACCTTCTTCGGGCAGGAACTGCCGGCGGTGCGGGCGTGGTCGTTCGGCCCGGCCGAAGCCCGGACGATCACCCGGCCCGTCCTGCTCGTGGTCGGCGAGCACAGCAAGGACGTCAGCCCGGCATTTGCCCAGCGGCACGCCCTGCTGCGCGCCTGGCTCCCGTACGCGGAGTCGTTCGAGCTGCCCGCAGCGAACCACCTGATGCACGTACAAAATCCAAGGGGTCTGGCTGAGCGGCTCGCGCGCTTCTTCTCGCGTCAGTAGCCCTGGCCGAGAAAATGCCAAGGCGAGACCTTGTCGACATAGACGACCGCATCGAACGCCGCCATGGGGTTGACCGGCGTCGCCTGCCCACCGGTCATGATCGAGCTGACGGCGGCGAACCGGTCGGCGACGGGTCCGCTGGGCGGCACCTTGCGCAGGTCGAGCACGTAGCGTGGCATCCCGGCGGTGGCCAGCAGCTCATCGAGGCTGGCGGGGTCGAGCGGCGGCATTTCCTCGACGAACGTCTCGGTGTGCCCGGGTGGCCCGTCCGGAATGGGCTTGTGCAGGAACAACTCGCCGCCGCCGAAGCTGTTGGCGATGACTACCAGCTGGTCGCCGAGCGCCGCGGCCAGGTGCTCCCCGAGCACGGTGAGTTTGTCGTTGACGATCGGTGGTGCCGAGAACGGCCACCGCTGGACGTGCCCGTTGGCCGCACCGATGACGACGCGCTGCTCGCGTTGCAAGATCCACTCGATGTTCTCGGCCATCGCCGCGTCCCGGATGTTGCTGCCCTCGTAGGTGCGCTCGTCGCCCAGGGCGAACACTTGCAGGAACGCGTCCGTGTGGCGCCCGGTGACCGCACACCGGTACGTCATCTCGAACGTCTCGTGGTCGGAGCGGCCGGTGTAGATCAGCCGCATCGCCTGCATCCGTTCGACCAGGGCCCCGATCCGGGCGGTCATTTCATAACGTACGGCCGGTTCCAGTGCCATGTACGCGTACAACGCCGGAGCCGCCCAGGCGAGTCCGGTGCGGTCGGCCGGCAGGTAGTCGAAGAGCGGCAGCAGACGACCCCGGACGGACTCGGCGTACGCGGGGTCGACTTTGTCGAGGTACGCCGCGACGATCTTGATCGACGGCAGTGCCGACGCGCTGGAATCCGAAGGGTCCATGCCGTAGAAGCGGACCTGCCGGTCATGCGTGGCGTTGTAGGAGCGCAGCCACTCCAACTGGTCGCGCATCTCGGCGCATCTGCCCATGTTGTAGGTGATCCCGTGGCGCAGCAACTCGTCCAAGTCGCCCGGCCCTCCGGCAATCCACTCGTCCACCGCCAAGCCCTCGGGGAAGCCGGATTCCATGACGAAGGCGGTGAACCCGAGCTCGGCGACCAGGAAGCGGGTCAGGCGGTGGCGTACCTGATAGAACTCGTGGACGCGGTGGCCGCCTTCCCCGATGGCGACCACGCGCGCGTCGCCGACGATCTCGCGCAACGGTTCCAGATCGCTGAAGTCGTCGTCCTCGGGATCGATGGTTCGCAGCAGGGCGGCGTTGGCCCGCAGCCAGGCCCCGGCGCCGGCGGTCGTCATGTACTCTCCTCGGTTTCGCTCGGTTGGCGGGGCTGCCCTTGTTGGTTTTCGCTCGGTTGGCGGGCCCGCTCTTGTTGGTTTTCGCTCGGTTGGCGGGTCTGCTCGACGTATTCGACGACCGCGACGAGGTCACCGGTGTCCAGCCAGGCGATCCGGTCGGCCATC
>Ga0307512_10004818_pt1 | contig 14479 bp, 21 predicted proteins | sample 14_EM_MG_FD_200267 | JGI IMG/M metagenome (GOLD analysis project Ga0307512, IMG submission 200267) | Populus trichocarpa ectomycorrhiza microbial communities from riparian zone in the Pacific Northwest, United States - 14_EM | ecosystem: Host-associated > Plants > Roots > Unclassified | place... | reverse complement strand
CCTCCCCCTCTCCCCCCACGCTTCAACCAACCACCTCCCCAGAATCAATCTCATATTACCGGACAGGCGCCGCCGCTTCCTCCCCCTCCTCCCCAACGCTCACTCGTACACACTCATTCTCATTCACACTCCCTTCCGAACCAACCCCAGTCGTTCACGAACGGGCAGCACGGTTTACCGACACCGCCCGTACAACAGAACGGTCAAAATAACCTGCCTATGCCACCAGTACAACTGGGTAACTTGCCTTTCCCCCCTGCGGCCCCACCGCCATGGCGGTTGGCCTTGCCACAGCCTCCTACCCTCCCAAACCCACCCACTCAGCAACCTATTTATGTGCCACCCCCACCCCCTCTTACTTCCACTATCATTCCATCGTACCCCAATCGGTTGCCACAACCTCCCATGCAGTATGCAGAGGGTCACCGCTCCCCGGTCAACAGTTATTTGTCACAGGACGGGGGTTTATACCGGCAGCCGACGGGAACTGTGTGGAGCTATCATTAATGAGATGAATGCTACGAATACGATTCCCAATTTCTCTTTGTCCCGAGGTCTTCCTGCCTGTTACTTCGGTCATTTCCATCTCAGAACCCCGATATCTATTCTCTTGCAATGCGACCCCGGACTACCTTCAATCTGCCAACCTTTCTCCCAACAATGTCAGTATCTCCCAACGTCTGGGCTACAGTGTTTTGCAATGATGTTTTGTTACCTGCCTACTATACATATATACAACGTTGAATGTCGTTTTTTGATTTCATGAACCCACCTTCCCTTGCTTTCGTTCGCCTCCGTGAGACATGCCCTCGTGCAAGCCACGATGGGTCTGCCGCTCCGGACTCGAAGTTACTCATTACCGTCATTCTAATATTGTTATTGGCCATTTCAGTAATCTGTATGACTTTAGAAGCCCAATAGTCAGTGCCGAGCTCTCCGGTTGTTGGAAATTTGAGCACAAATAAGACTCCATTAATATGCCCCGGCCTCTCACTCGTGCATTTATGTGGGGCGAGACAAGAAGAGATAGAGGGTCGCGCCTGCCAGTCTATAATGGCAGTGAAGACACGGAACTGGAGCTACAACCTTCTGCTTCAAGTTTCAAGCGGTGAACATCTGGTGTTTTCGGGCCTTCATATTATACACTCCATTGTGCATCAGTACCTGTCGAGGTTGCGCTCAATTTCGCTATTTACCATTAACCTCTCTCCATTTAGCAATCTCGGTCTCTGTGGGTATGAGGCCTCGTTTCGCCAGTTCTATTCTCGCTTCTTTCCGGACGGCCGCCTCTTCTATTCGTTGACGAGCCTCGAACTTGAGGAGAGCGTTGTCTGCGGAGAGGGTGAACCCGAAGATAGCTGCGACAGTCACGAGGAAGACTTTGAGGGGTAATGTTTGTTTGCTGAGCGGGATGTCAGTGGAAGGTGGAAATAACGAAAACCGGGAGGGGGAATTAACTTACCGGAAGAACGGGGAATAGACATGTCCCAAAGTTGTAGCCCCGATACCAAATCCTGCCCCTTGGGCAGCACCCTGCCCAGAGCCAACGTCGAGAAGCAAGGAGGAACGGGACGCAATGATGGTCCACAATCAGCACTCCGCGACTCGCCGAAGCCAACGTATCCGTGACTGGCTCACCAGAAAGCCTGCTTTCACCTGGATCCGGTGGGCTTTATCGGCGTCTTTTTGACGCCGGCTGTATAGTCGCGACATGTCGTTCCGCGTTCGAGTTTTCTTACCGATTCAATATTCAACGTCCGGGCCCAAGGTCATGGAGGATTGGTGATCCTCCGATCGAGGTCACATGCCGGGGGCGCTACGTGACCTGTGTCCCGTGACTGAACTCAGATCTTGGGACGACGAGCGCCCCGGTGGTCGCAGATCCGCCAATCCCAAAGCTTTGACATGTAAAAGGTCGTGTACGTTATACGCGAGAGGAAATTAACTAGGTCGGTTGTATGACTGAATTAGTATAAGTATAAGGGATAGTGGCTATGCAATTGTCATCAGAAGACGCTAGGATGTGTGATTCGTGCCAGGTTACGTTGTTGATCTTGGTCTGAAAGCACTTAATCTGTCCAATATGTGAAAAAGCCTGCGCCGATGGTGGGCGAATGGAGACTAACCTGAGTTGCAGGCTGTTTGACGTTCCGTAGGTCCCAGATGTGAACACGTCCCTCCAAATCCCCGCAGGCAAATAAAGTTAAATGTGCAACATCGCCTGAATTACTAGTATTGGCACCAACCGCACAGTCATTAAGGTGGGTCTCACCTCTGGCGAATCTCGGTAGTCGTAGGCTATCCGAGGTAAATCCGAAAGTTTCCACCTGGGCTCCACTCGTGGGTCGCTCGCGTAGATCGCGTAGTTCAAACTGATGTTCCCGATGTGCAGTCTAATCTACTCTTCAGCCCCGCACAAAATCGCTGGAATATCCAAGCGGACATACTTGGATCAGAATGGTCGACGGATTTCCCGAACTATGAACATTGAAGCCAGGGTTGGAAAGCTTGATGGTATTCACAACTCGTTCAGAGGCAAGATCATAAACATTGACGTTGCAGTCTGCCCCACTCGAGACAAGCTTGTGGCTGGAATCCAGAATGGGCAGGAGGGAGTAAATCCGGGAGGTGTGTCTGATTGCCAAAGGCAACTTAGAGCAAGTTATGCGAAGATCATGATCAACGTTCCAAATGTGAATAGCATGATCAGCTCCTCCGGTCACAAACGAAAGGGGTTGCATCATGGAACAGATTGCCGTCAATCCCTTGGGTTTTCCAGGTGTGACGGGTTGGTCATAGGATCCAATTTGGCGAGTCTGGGTGGAAAGAGTGTTAGTAATTCCAGCTTAGCGGGAGAGGCACGGGGCTGAAAAATAAATCACTGGAGACCTATAACCTAGCCGATGGATAGTGACAGGATTGTTTTCCCTATTGTGTGCTAAAACCAAGAGAGCAGAACCGTAAGGATTTAAGACACATGCATCGTCGACGAACTCCGAGGCAGGGTTTTCGGGTAAGCGAATCATCTCCCTCCCCCTGTTATGAACTGTTGTAGAACGCGTCACCGGAGCAAGATGCAGCGGGGCTCACCATCGAGGTACCGTGCAAATCTGATCGACAAATCCATGTGCAGATATGTTTGCCAGACAGGATTCAAAGTCCAATGTGTACCGTATGAACGATCGCGGTTTGTCATGGGGCTTCTTGACTAGGTTCAAGGCACGATCAAGAATAGCAGAACCAGCCGAAAATCCGGGGATAGAGTCATCGCTAGACGTTTTTTCAGACGAGGGAGGGGCTGGAGAGGCTGGGTCGACCCGGACACTCCGTGGGCCATCAGAAGGGGGTTCCTCGATCGGCATGTCAAAGAACTCGGAGCTATCCAATGTGAGGTCGATGACGTCGTCGGGGCCCTGCTTGAGGGGTCTTTCTCGATGAATAGCCTGCGGAAATGCGGTAGGAGTGAACCGGAGCTCCGGGATTTTGCGCTTGATGAGCTTTGTCGAGGACTGCGTTTTTATTTCCTCATGGAGAGTTCTCGATATTGTTCCCAGAAGTTTGTTCTCAGGGAACTCAGAGTTGTGTGGTTTACGCCCCGCGGAGCTGGGTGATGGCGACTGTCCAACCGCGTGTCGATGTACATCGCGTCCCTGACCTCTGCTCGTGAGTTGGTGGGGATCAAGAGGGTTATTCTGAGTATCAGCAGTGCGATTTTGCTATCGGAATCGTAAGAGATCTCGAGGTCATAAGTCAACTTGGAGAGTGGCGACAAACCGTGAGCAATGTACCACTGGCCAGTGGTGTTGTGTGTGACGGTCCCGGGCAAGAGTCATTTGGAAGCAGAGGTTTTGAGGCCTGACGACTTATCAGCTCCGGTACTTTCCCTGGAATATGTCATGAATACCCACGCTGTCCGTTGCGAATCGTCGGTTAGTTGCTGCTTTGTCTTGGGAAGGATTCGAACCTCGTGGTCGGGGACCCGAATGCCTCCGCCTCCGATTCGACCCTTTTCCCCCAGGCAAGCTGTCCGAAGTGACTACAAGACCTGCGTCATGGTCCCTAGGCGTTAGTATCTTGTGCTGCGATTTCCCTGATTGACGAAACCGGGGAGGATGCGAATGTTGTGGCTGACACCGATGGAGAAAGCGTCCCGAATTGAGCGACGACCGAACTTTTGGAACCCGGTGATCTCCTTTACGTTGTATTCTCCTTTCGTTGGGTTGCAGATCCTCCTGCATGCTAGTGGATCCAGACCCAGGAACCGAAATCAGCGGAGAAGGAGTACTGTTGAGCGTCTACTTTGGTGATCGGCGAGTTCGCCTGTAACCGTGACCTGAACGCTGGCCGCTACAAAGCTATTCCCTAACACGAGGCTGGGCTGCACGTCTGGAGCTGGGGCGACCGGGCCATCTCTCTGCACTCCCTCCTTGTGACTCGTACCATGTCCAAACGACCGAGGAGCGACTCGCTTGATGCGGCTACTGCACCACAGATTCCCCGCATTCTGACGGCCACCTTGAAGTCGGAGACACCAGAAATCGGGAAAGCACCTCCTTATCGAGTGGCTACAAGGGGTGTTGAATCTGTGCGTATAGACGGGGGCACGGATCGTAACGCTGTGATGCAAGATACCATACTACGGCTTCACCAGGATGGGAGGAGGGTAATCACCGATCCAATCGTACTGTGAGTCATCACCCTAACCTACGTACTGATGTTCCCCAGACCCCACACTCATTTCATCACCTGAAGGCAAGGTATTGATGGTTCGAAGAACATGACATTCGAATGGTATGTAGGACGAAGGGGGATAGTTCGGCGCTCGTTTCTAACTTGAGAACTTCAAAAGGCTACTGGATTACCAGGTCCGCGAAAAGCTAGAACCGCGAGAACCCGAGTCAGACAGCCTATGGAGACCGGCTCCAGTTACAACGCAATCACTGGACATGCATCCCCATCGCAGTAGTGTCGTGTCCGGAAAACAGAGTCAGGCCAGGGCATTTTTGTCCACGATTCTGGGCGGCGGAGAGACATTCGATGATCCTATAGTCATCGGCGATTCAGAAGAGTGAGTGTCGTTATGTCGTGTTTCTGGTGGAAAATCGAAGAACTTGCCGAAGTGTAGAGCTCACTAGGCATCATTCCGTAAATGATCCTGGTTCCTCGGGGACCAGTCGTATAGCAACATCGAACCCAGCAGGTTCTGCTGGAATAGTTGGTGAGAGATTTCTGTGTTCGGGATCTGGCGAGAGGAACCATGCTCATAACCGCGAGTAAACCAAGATGAACTCGGGAGCCACCATCGTCCCACGAACTATAGGCCAGAAAATTCCGATTCAGAGGAAGAAGAACCGGGTTCCGGTGCGATTGACGAGGACTCGGACGCTGATAGGAACCAAGCACCCTTACCACACCCTGCATTCAGTCCTCAACTTCTTCCCGTCATCGCTCACGATTGGGAGTTGAGCGAAGAAGGGATTCTCACAAACGAGGCACTACCTCCACCGCTTCGGAAGACCGGTCCCCCAAAAGGACGTAAAAAGCGTCCTGAAACAGGGCGTTCTGGTACTGCTACAGTCCCCCGTGACAGTGCGACGACTATCGCGCAACCTTCCCGTAAATATATCCAGCTTCCCCTCCCTCCGAATGGCAGGGCTCGCCGGCTAGTCTGCTCCTCCGCGCTAGACATATGGTGCGCAGTGACAATGCGTGGTGATGTCCAATTCATCAACGGCATCGAACAGTAAGATGGCCCTTTTGCAATTCACGCGCCCTATTCATCGATTACGACTTTCCCCGCCTAGTACCAAACTGTCAGACCTTTCTATGCCGGGGGAAAGTCACCATCATGTCGAAGATGCTTGCCTCGTCGGAAACACGTTGGTTATCGGCTACGGTGCCCCCGACCGGAGTGTGGAAACACAAATCGAGACCCTCAATTTAAATGAGTTTGTCAACGAAAACGTGTTGTTCTCGCATCAACTTCCTTCGCATAAGGGCTAACGCGCATTACTTGTGTAGGACCGGTTATTTTTTCGAAACGCCCTGCTTCACCCTCCACATTGTGATAGGGGGATCAGTTCTCTGGCGCCTGTTGATAATCGACGTTTCTTATCTGGCGGTTACGACAAACGAGTTCATTTATGGACGTTCTCCTCAAACGACACCTCAGTCAAGATGGATGACATGAAGCTCTACCTCAATGCACCTGCGAGGGCGATTGGGTACGCTCCCGAGACCAAAACAGCGTACGTGGGGTCCGGCAGACGAATTTGGAATCTGAAAGTGGAGAAACCAGCCAACACCGAGGGTCTGCCAATTTCGAATGAAGTGAACAGTATCCACGTCAATCTCCATGGGCCGGATCTTGTGGTGCTCGAGGTAGCGTGTCAACGGCATTGATCTGTTCAAAGCATGGCAATCGACTTACGGCATCCGTAGGTGGACGATTTAGACGAACAAGTGCAACTATTTGATATTCGAGTTGGGGGATTCCAAACCCAACCAGCCGTTCGTTTCGGACATCGAACGCAGGCAAATAGACCAACACGTCATTCCCCGCCTTCTTATCGGTACACCAAAGGATCGTTAAGTCATTGTCATTTCGCACGAGGATTCGCCGACGGGTACGTATTTGTGTGGGATTTTCGAAACCCTAAAGTGGGTAATTTTTGTGTATTTTCGGGAGCGACGTTGGTTCGCTTACACCTAAGCTTGAAACACAGAAAGTCGTCGTAAAGCTCGAGTCTCAGGATGAAAAGCAGAATGTTGTCCACACTGCGATCTCGGGATTGGATGTTGCCGCATTTAGTACCGGTGTAGTCACAATTTACAACCAGGTGCTGTAACCCCCTTGGATTTGGTTTGTCATATCGGACTAAGGGGCATCGAAATCCATGATCTCTATCGATAACGGTGGAGCTCCGTGATCTGGTGAGGGCACGCCTTGCGAGATTCGCGAGCAGGAATCAGGCAAATTCACTTGAGGAACCCGCATTTCCCACAGTTGCTTCGTGCGCTCCTCAGCTGATCTCATTTAATGTTCTTGTGCAAAGAAGGAAGATCTAAAGAATGCTGGGTTCCCTATGGTGTCATTCCCACCGACTCTGTGATTGGAGCAAATACGTAGAGGGTGAGCAGTGGTTGTGTTGGCGGGGCAGCCGTCCCTCCACACATGATTCTGAGACTTACGAGGAGCATCAAATACGGCTGCCTCGTTGCATCGTCGAACCCCGGTCCCACAGCGAGTATTCTGATTCCGGAACAATGGGTCCGAAAGAGTGAAACGAGCGTGGGGAGGGAAGCCGGCGAAAATCCTGCCTGGGCTTGACTATATGCGTGCTCTGATGAAAAGCCAAAACTCTCGGACGCTGTAAATCAACGTGGGCCGACCAGGGAACGCGCTCACCGGGCTTCTTGTTGTCCTTGCCTTCGGACTTTTAGCTGGCGGTGGGATCGGTGGGCAGATCGGGGGATTTCGTATTGACTTATCGCCGATGATTCGTGCGATAAACGTCTTAGAGGTTCGAGATGTACGTTTAACGCGTAGCTTGCTAGCCCCAGACGAGGGACGATACAGTACTCCATTTCTTGTTATCATTCTTCGTGCCTTCCGATTTGTCGGGGAGTGACGGCGGGGGAGTGTTACGGGTGACAGTGGTCACGGACGGGAACGGGAACAGACGCGCAAAAGAGCAGCTCGACGTGTCTCATCATGTCCAAGGCTTTCAAGTCGAAAGCGCAGGTGGTGGCACGTCGCTCCTTTTCATCTCCGGTTGTTATTCGTCAACTAATGGTAATGATAGCGTATTCTGATTCCTGCTGCCAAAGCAGCACCAACCCCACCTGTTGGTCCGGCACTTGGTGCGCGTGGCGTCAAGTCTATGGACTTTTGCAAAGAATTCAACGCCCGGACCGCACACATCGAACCTGGCACTCCTACTCCCACCCTTATCACCATCCAACCGGACAGGTCTTTCACCTTCATCACAAAGACGCCACCTACGTCCCACTTCCTCAAGAAGGCAGCTAACATTGAGAAGGGCACTGGCAAGCCCGGTCATGAGATCGTTGGAACGATCAGTCTCAAACACGTTTTCGAGATCGCAAAGATCAAGGCCACAGATGATCATCTCAAGCACCTCCGGTTAGAGGCCATCGCAAGCACCGTTGTCGGTTCGGCAAAAACCCTCGGTATCCGAGTGATACCGTGACCGAGTGAGCCCTGACAATATTTACGCACCCTGTGATTCGCTGTACTGAAACTGGTATTTGTTCCAAGCCATCGGGACGAAGGCTGCCGATGTGGCAGAAATACCGATTGACCGCCGACCTGGGACAGGTACCATTCGATGGGTGGTTGACTGCGGGGACTCAGTTGGTTTGGGTGTGTATTTGTTACTCGAATGGCAAGATTGGACACAGTTTGCGGGCCTAGGGATTGAGTTTGGGCGGATAGATTGAGCGCCTCTGACCGGGACGTTCGCATCGGAGAGTTGATAGGGTGGTACCGTATTCTAGATCCTTTTCTGCCTGTTCTGAGCGCGTTTGATGGCGATGGGATTTGTACTCTCTGTCCCCTTGTAACGGCCATGCTGCATCCACACACCCTCGCCCGCACTGGTGGGTGATTTTTACGTCGGTTCCAGGCTCTCAGCCGGTTTTTGCTTTTTCCAGAAAACGATTTGACCGGCCTCGTGTTCGGTCTGATTTTCAAAACGGATCCCAGCTCTCCTCCTGTTCCCCACGGTTGGGTTACCCTGGGCAGGTCACAGTAAATTTCTCTCCTCTGCTCTAGATTGAGAGAGGGAACGAGTCCGCGCGCATCGTTTGTGCCCGCTTAACCCCAAGTGAAATGAGGGAGGAGTGAGGTCAGGTCAGTTCTAGATGCCCGCGTACCGGTTACCCGTGGCCCAAGAGATTTGTTTTTTTATTTTGTTTATTATTCGTCCTATCTCTTGCGCGGCACATACCTTTATTTAATTCCAATTTCGCCTCCAGATCTACACCAACAAAAGCGAAAATGGTTGGAGTCTCAGAATCACTCACCCTCCTTCGCGCCCTATGGTGGGACGCATCATACGCATGTCTTGCTTTTTCCGCCAACCTGAAAACGAGACTGCACGTTGCCGATCGCTTCAAATTTTTCCATCAGCCAGGAGGTCACTGCAGGCGTTGGCAAACACCTGCTATAAAAGCGGTCATGCGTTTACATGACTGCCCCCCATCCGTCTTCGCGGTATCCAATCTCCCCTTCAGCTTATACGACGGCAATGTCTTCTGCAGCCAACGAGATCCTTTCCTGGACGTCCAAGGACCCCCGCCAGAGCCAGCTTTTTAGCTCTTGGGGCGTTGTGTATCGATTCCAGGTGAGTCTTCACCGCGTTTCACGTTGTGATATCTTATATCGCGACCGTTTTTACTGATAACACGCCCGTTATCTTTATCTCTGTGCTGCGCCTCGTGTAGACCGACACTAGTAGCAGTGGTCAGAACGTGACCTCTCTCTGGCGCGCCATCCGTCCCACCAAAGAGGAACGAGTCGCCAAACTCGAGTGGGCTGCCAACGGCGGCCTCGGACGTGCGACCATTGGAAAGGTAGCGTACCATTTTCGCAACCAGTTGCATCTGCAACCGCTTGTTCACACACAAGCCTTCATCGTGTGCAGACGGTAGTCCCGATGGCCGACCTTGTGCGACAAGACCCCCGAGCTTACGTACGTTCGAGAACCCCCCCTTCTTTCGCTCGCTGTCTTTTCATATTGACTGGGACGGCAATCTCTCATAGGGATGGAGAATTTTCAACGGACCGGACGGTTATCAATACAGATGGGGCCCCAGCCCGTCCAACAGCGGAGATATCGTCGTACGTAAACGTTTCCCGGTCCATTCTTCTCAATCACAGCACCCCCTCATTTCCTTTTTTTTTTTCGCCTCTTGCATCCAAACAGCTCCAAGATCCAAACGGCCACATCATCGCTCGTTTGCAAACCATTACACCGACCAAGTACAACATTGGAGACGTCTACCGTGAGCTCCACTACATACGGACTGCTGGTGCCGGCGTCGTGGTGAGTTGCTTGGACCCTGTTGATGCTTCCTTCCCTGGACGTGGCTGCCGAAGGGTACCCGACCCCCCGGGGCATTATTGCCCCGTGAGGGGTAGCTAAGCGGCGGTTGCGGCCAACAGGTAAACACCGTTCAGTGTTGCTGATTACTTCCGGTTTTTCCTTCCTCTATTCAGATGCACCCACCGCTGATGGACACAGTTACGGTGACAGCCATGCTGTACCAGTTCGTTACTGCTTTTGGCCTTTGAGTCCAGACCTACGAGGTTCTAGCCCCTCGTCCTTCTATCTCACCTGGTCAACTGTCACTCTGCAACCCTTCCCCGTCGCCCTTTTACCGACGAACGATGAGATCAAAAACACGCGTGTGCATCTTGTCAACACGTCTACCCCTCCTCCCTCCCATCTGCAGATCTGGTTTCCCTTTGCCATACATCTTTCTCTTTATTCATCCTCGTTTTGTTTGATCAGCGTTGATAATCCCGCTGGTCGTGCCCTTCCATCCAATCCCCTTGTACATACGATAAAACCCATCGCTGATCTGTGAATATTGTTCAATTGTAGTATAGTTGTGGTGTACGTCGAACCTTGTTGTTTGTTGTAAAACCGAACACTGCTCTTTTTTTCCCTCTTCCTTCACAATCCTTCACAGCGGCGAAGAGGGGGATAACGTTAATGTCCTCATCCGCTCATAAGTCTATTCAGGATATTTGAACTAGATGTTTACAGTTTCGCCTTGGCTTCGAGACCTCGTTGGCTCGGTGTGGGTGCGACGACGTCGAGGATTGAATCCACGGTGTTAATAACCCACTCAGTCCCTTCATCAGTTGCCAACCACCTGTCCTCTTCATTTATCTCGTATCCCTGACCTTGAGCCGCACGACCTTTCAATAGGCCAAAAACGTGGCTGGTCAATTGAGGTCCAACACCACCCTCTGCCCTCAAACAAGCGCTGCCGACGACGGAAGTCATGACGCGACTCAGATTTCCCCGCTCGTCTGTACTCGTGCCCGTCCCTGCAAGAATAGGATGAGAGGATGATGACCTTGGTTGCGGGTAAGCTGAATTTTGGGATTCCGACTCTCCTCCCCCTTTTCCATCTCTCCCGCTTCCATCGCCGGACCCATGGCTCACGTCACTCATAACGGAGAATGGAGACAGCGCGGAACCGTAGGCTTGGATAATAAAGGCTAGAATCGAGATTCCAAGATCGTTCCAGAAGTTCGCAGGTTCGCGAGCGCGTGTACGTGTGGGTGTGAGTGTGTTGTTTTTAAAAGGCGATTACCGAAAACAAACAGAACGCAGATCAGTAATGGAAAATAAACCGAAGCCAGGAATGTGACTTCCGATCGATAGATAACGATATAATGGTATCTCGGTCCACACCGGGGGAATGGTGTAGCGCAAAACGGTATAACGGTAAATGGATGAATGGAGATGCAAGTGGGGACGGACGGGGGAGCAGCTGCCCGGTGTGAAGAGGGAGCGGGGATAAGAAACCGGAAACAAGAGGTGCTGTGACAGGGTCTGCGGGGACCACGATTCTGTGATCCCCTTGTTGTCTCACAATCCCACCTCATAACAACGTGGGACGGGAGCGGGGGCGGGAAAAGAGACCGAATCAGGGATGACCCCAAAGCGGCGAGTGCCTCAAAGGCGCAGAGCCCGGAAGAAAGAAAAAGAGCTTTTGATCCTTCCCCAAACGTTCCCCAGGGATCCGCCGTCGATCGTGGGTGAATCGTGGATGAGTTAAGCTCGAACAAAACCAAGACAGGTTTTCTCCCGTTCTGTTGGCTCGACTGGCAAGGCCTAACGTGCAGTCGGACACCGGCGTAGATGTGAAGTATGGGGGAAAGCGTTGCTCTTGGTTGGAGTGATCGCGAACAAACGAGGGATAAGGAATGAAACAAAGAGGAGGGGTGGAAAATGTGGCAATGTGGGTGCGCGTGTACTCACCCATGAAATCTGGATGATATGAACACAATTTATCATGGAGCTTGTTCGCGTAAGGGTCGTAGATCGAGTTCCACAGGGTCCGACCGCGTGCGGCAATAGAGTCCTTGTCTTCCGTCCTGGTGGTTTCGGGAGGGTCGTGATCTCACATCTCGCGCAACATAGAGTGAGATGTACGATGAAACACGAACCTGTTGAGGGTTTTTGGGAGACGCTCCTTAACGTCATCCTCCAATGCGTGTGTGAGCTCCGCCAAACTGAGGATGACCTGAACGAGACCCGAAGAACGAGCAAACACGCGTGAGCCCCAAAAACTAACAATAAAATCGCACACGCCTGTGCTGCCCTGATCCGGGCTCACCCTGGGTACTCCAACAAAAACGGTGCTCCTGAACGCGCTCTCACGCATCAACGCCGCGGTGTTGACCGCCCGTTTGAGGCCATGCCTTGTTGAGGTATCAGCCGGATCTTTCCTGGTCGCGAAAGAGTAAAGATGTCCAACAGATGTTGGAAGGTTCGAGGTCAACAGAGTGCAAGTCTGCGTTCTTGATGAGCGGCCGTGTAGAGTATGAAACCGAGGATCCCCCCCGATGACGAACCGTGAGCACCAACCATGCGGTTTCCACGTTCTTATGTTTTGCGTCAAGTAGCGTAGACTTGAGAATTGCGTTGAGCGTTGGAAGTGGCGGTGGTGGGGGAGGGTTTGGACCTCTGAGCTGGAGTAGCGGCTTGAGGTTGGCTGGGAGTCTCATCGGGATCGCCGGAACTTACGACGTCAGCAAGTACGGGATGGATCAGAGCGGAGCCTCCCGAACGGCTGTACAGCAGGTGGTAACAAAAAACAACCAGTGATATAGATTTTGCCGCAACTAAGTACTCCTTATGCATATCGGTTACTGGAAGAAATGAATGAAGAGAATGCCAGCACCACTACCTCTCCTTCCGCGGCCGATACGAGGGACGGCGGTAAATAAAAAAAACAACACTCTAACCGGCTCGCGGGAAACTTCGAATAACGACAGGGGGTATACAGATTGAAGGGGAAAAGCGGCTAAGCATGACCGGCAGCGTACAACATGCCAAGACTGGTCAAGCCGCCTTTAGTGAAGAGCGCATCGTTTCCATTGACGTTTTGCAAGTCGTCCATGAACCCGAATGGAGCATAGGACAGGATTCGGCCATCACCCTCCAAGTAATTGATAGCATCTTGACTGAAGCTCCAGACTTCATCCATGCTGGGCTGGGCACCACCGTTGAAGTTCTACACGTGCATGTATGCGGTTAGCGCCGTTACCAAAATAATAATAATAATAATGATATACAGACCTGGCAAGCAAACTCGGTTACGCGCATGGGCTTTCCGAAACCGGCCCACTTGTTGATGTAGGTCTTGAAGTCCTCGAACTTGACGTCGTACCAGTGGATCGGTACCTCAACAACGCCGCAGTCATCACTACCGCACTGCTTGAAGAATTGGGTCATCCAATCAAAGCCGTTTGGAGCAGAGGTGGTGCATGGGCCACCAAGGGTATAGCCTTGCTGGCCAAGAGGCTGAATGTATTGCTTGTAGACACTGACAGCCGTGGAGACGTCCATGTTTGCCTGGCTGGGCTCGTTGACCCTGGAAAAAGCGGATTAATTAGAGGGGACGAATGAAAACCAAACCAACTTTACATACTCGTTGAAACCATAGGCGTACTTAGCATAACCAGGCTTGGCGTTCTTAACGAAACGGTCGATCTTGTCCTGTGCGTTGTTCCAGAGCATGATGCTGACAGGAATACCAGAGTTCTTAACAAGATCAGAGACTGTGGAATCCCAAAGGTGGATTATGACGGCACGGCCATATTTGGTGATGTCATCCAATCTCTTGTCGTCGCCCAAAGCCCAAGCAATACCGAGCTTTCCGGAACCGGTTGGGGTTTTGGTCGGGTTCGGCGGAGAAGAAGTGCTCGATAGAGAAGGGTTGTTCTTAGGCGAACTGGTGCTCTCGATCGTGTTGTCCTTAGGGGGAGTGCTAGTTGGTTTGGGAGCGGGGGTGCTCGAGAGAGGAAGGCTTGAAGATCTGGACTTGCATCGCTTGGTGCCCCGCTTCTTCTTTGCAATGCCGTGGTGGTTTGGAAGTTGCCTAGCCAAGTGGTTTGGCTGTACCGCGAGAGCAAGGGTCTGGGATGGAGCGAGGGTACAGAGGAGGATAGCGAATGTGGATAGCGCAAAAAGGTTGAGAAGCTTGATGGCAGGCATCTCTTCAAGGGTCGTCAAAAAGAGAGAGGGAAGTAAAGAGTGACTGTGTGTCTAGGACGAGAGCGACGACGAGGAAGAGGGAAAGAGCAAGTTGAGGAGAGAAAGGGGACGAATGGAGGGTTTTTATGGTTACCATCGCTTAGGTAATGATCACGCCAAGTACTTTCGAGTGACTACTGTCACCTCTGTTTTTCTTTTTTTTTCTTTTTTTCCTA
>Ga0307512_10004817_pt1 | contig 14480 bp, 10 predicted proteins | sample 14_EM_MG_FD_200267 | JGI IMG/M metagenome (GOLD analysis project Ga0307512, IMG submission 200267) | Populus trichocarpa ectomycorrhiza microbial communities from riparian zone in the Pacific Northwest, United States - 14_EM | ecosystem: Host-associated > Plants > Roots > Unclassified | place... | reverse complement strand
GACGTATTGGCCGCTTGTATTGGCAAAAGGGATAGCAACACGGTCACTACCCCATTCTTAGCATGAGCGTCAACGGAGCATCAACGATTTGTGGTCTTGCATGTTCGGTAATTCACCTGTGACTTGGTCGTTGTTATGCATAACGGACATATTGGCTGCTTGTATTGGCAAAAAGGATTGCAACACTGTCACCGCCCCATTCTTAGCATGAGCGTCAACGGAGCGTCAACGATTTGTGGTCTTGTAAGTACGGTAATTCACCAGTGACTTGGTCGTTGTTATTCATAACGGACGTATTGGCCGCTTTTATTGGCAAAAAGGATAGCAACACGGTCACCGCCCCATTCTTAGCATGAGCGTCAACGGAGCATCAACAATTTTTAGCTTTGCTTCTTGGGTATGTTATGTTCCGATTGGTTGCGGACATCCATCTATGAGATATTGGCAGCCTTTACTGGCAAAAACAACAGCGACATGCTCCCTGCGGCATCCTGAAAATGAGCGTCAACGGAGTGTCGACAGTTTTAGGACTTGCATATTTCGTAATCAAGGTGTCGCGCGGATCTTCGCGTGCATAACAGTATTATTGACAACCTTGCTAAGCAAAAATACCATATATCAAAGGTGAAACACAGATACCAAATTAATTGACATTGCAAACTGCTCAACAAGCAAAAGCACGTTGTTGGTTGCTGTAAATGCGACTTCGATAAGATTCTATTAACACACTGCAAATTCAAGAGCCTTATATGAATCTATAGATGGACCCGCTGGGCGACCCGCTGACAACCCGCCCAATTCGGACAGATTGGGAGTTTATCATGGAACAGTACCCGACTAGGCAGTTCGGGTTTATTGACCACCCGGACCGCCAATTTGGCAACGGTTCGGTTTGGACCCGGACCCGGACCCGAAGTGATGGTCCGGAACCGTTGCTAACACTACTCCCACCTTTTGCCCGGAACAGGTGTTGGCTTAGGTTTAGGTTCGGGTTTGTGTCGCGGTTCAGGCTGCAGTGTAAGTTGCAGTTTGGGTTTGGGATTTTGCTGCTGCTGCAGCAGCTGGCGCTTCTCTGGTTCTCCATCCGGTGTTGCGCCTGCATGCTGAGAGGCCCCTAGGCCTCCCCTGTCCTGCATAGCGGTCTCATCTCTTCCTTCCTTTCTCACTTCCTGGGCCGGTGCCACTTCTCATACTCTAGCTTTGGCCAGCACCTCCGCGGTCATGTCCGCGATGCCTGTCCCCCATAGTACATTGTCCTTGTGGCGCTCATCCCACTTCGTCTCCCTGTCCTGCAGCCATTCTCTCATGCCGAGCCATTGTGCCTCATCACGCGCTGCTTGCGCTTCTAGCATTCTAGCCATCCTATCGATCGTTTGGTGCAGCTGAGTCGCCTCGCACGCCTGCTGCCTCACTGTTCGCTCCATTCTACTCCTGCAGTCACCCGGTGCGCTCACTGGCTCCGAGGTGTCATTCCACAGTCTTTGCCCATTCTTGTTACACTCCCACTGCTCGCTTGGAGCCGCAAAGGACACACGCGTTGTCTTTCCCGACCTTTGGACATCCACACCGCTGGTCTCTCCTGCATCCACCATGTCCATATCTCTCTCAACTTGGGGTTTCTCAGGCGCTCCTCCACTCAGACGATTGCCCTCGTGGGTCGCCATCGTAGCTGGTTTGCCTGAAGTCGTGCTATTGCGTCGCGTCGCTTGCATTCAGCCTGCTTCGGTCGTCCTGGGGGGCTGGAAGTGTCGGTCTAGGGTCAGTTTGATGTTAGAAATTGAATGCCCTTGTCCGTATGTTGCTCTCTGCCGGGGTTGCTGAGTGATTTCGATGTTACTGTTTCTAATCTTCGCCAAGACTTTCCGTGACTCCACTCAATTGCGTGGATTTCTGTGCGCGGTCTTCTTTGCTGATGCGCCAACTCTCCTCCGATGGTCCAGGTGTGCTGTGAGTCTCGCTGCCTGGTCAATTGGACGTTTGAAATCGATCGCCGCCGTCCGTTTTTTCATTACTGTCATCATCGTTGACCTAATTCGCCCTTTTCTTTTAGCCAAGACACACCTCAGTGGCGCTGGTTATACTTCAAATGTTCTTCAATGAATGCTTTCTTTCCACCATTAAGTTTCTCCTGCACCTCCATTTCACTGTTCCCTGTATGGACTCAATTTTCAATTTTCTCTTTCAGTTATACTGGAATCAGGTCAGTGTATAGGCTTATACTCCACCACTTCTGAACTTCAACAACATGTTACTCATTTTACAGACCTTTATAGTAATGACTCAATCTATGTTCATTTCAATTGATTCTATTCTTCAAATCAGAACTTATATCATCATTATTACTATTATGCAGCACACCTTCCACCTCTATCAGTAATCCTGTAGTGTCCTCATAACACTTTCAATTCTATTCATAAACAATATCAGGTTGTTATATCTAGCCTCAAATTGCTAGTAATGTTTTCTTTCACTTGGCTTGTTATTTGCCCCAAATTATCCCTTCCTTAATCAATTCCATTTCTACAGAATATCTCCAAACTTTATATCCATCTCAACTGGTACATATTTGATGGGCACTAATTACAATCCAAGGTGCAACATCAATTCTTATGTGTCATTTTCCCGAGTATACATAATTCCATATACTCATTTTCCACTGATTTCTACCCTAAGTTAGAATGGAGGCCAGTTACCCAGGGCCGGGTAATGGCCATTCTATGTAGTGGGCTCACCACAAGCCTTATATCTCTAGCAATGGTCTTACCTGTATATTTACATTTACTATGACTCGCATCCATGTTTGCAACTGCATGCAATAATTTCCAAATGTATGCCTCCTAGGCGAAACACTGCTCTCTGTGCCTTAAGCCTATCACTACTGTACCAGTAAACAGTGATGTTTCGCTTACGAATGTTATCAGGTTCCCCCTGTTGGACTCATTCTATCAGCATTGGCCAACAATGGCTCCAAATTGCACCACTAGTCAAAGATATGAATTCCAGATATTCAATTGAGACAAGTTCAAAAACCGACAGCTATATTGAGCACCGATTATTGAAGTCTACACGATCGTCATACCCAAAAATCTGTTAATCATTTCACCGCAAACACTTGACACCCGAAATGACGATAGCTGACCAAGCGAAGTCTAAATGGGCAACAGGACATTGATAGGTCAAGGAGAAGCAAGTCTGAATACCAAGCAAGTTGAAACACAAAGCAGGCCGAACCCTGAAGCAAACCACAAAAAGGACAATGCCAGTGGAATAATGAGCCAAAGTTAGTGCAAAAATGAAATGAACGCATGTGGAAAAATGAGATGAAACATGCACAGTCGACTAAGACCAGCCACAAGAGAGGGGAAGTCAAAGACCTTCGAAAACTGGAGACCAAGGTTGCAGAAGAACAGGTTATTGAACAAAGACACATGCCGATACTGATCCTAAACATTTATCATGCCTACTCAGTCAACTTAACCTACCTCACAAACCAGAATTTTCTTCCACCAAGGTTATCGATGGCCAGGTGATGCTGTCTGCAAAGGAGCGCCAAAAGGCAAGTCTCTTGGTTCAGTTCTGTAAACGCCTGAAACAGGTTAATGAATCGGAGGTTTTAGTCATCCAGATCATGGTACATTACTACGTCTTGGGCTGGCCATCGTGTCCAGTGAAAATTCTGGTCATCGACTGGAGCAAAGGACAATTCACTGCCCGATGTGGTGGGAAAATCGATTTCTCACCATCACCGCCACTCAGCTTGTCAGAGGACAGAGCTACGGTGGGTGTATGGAGATACAGGGCTGACGGAGATGGACTGGGTGATGGGGGCAGAATGAGATACAGGGGTCCTGGAGAGGGAAGTAGCGACGGGGAGTATACATTCGGGAGAACCCGGGGTAGATAGACTATGATCGTGTCTGGCATCATCTTATCATAGAACGAATCACGCGCTCTATCTTTCCAGTCTTTTAATCTCACTCTCTCTTTCCAAGATTTCATGGATCCTCATGGCCGGGTAGTATGATATCTTCTCAACCTCTTCCTATGCTCCTCGCGCCAGAACTGCTGTTTTTTACGAATTTCTTTTGGAATGCCGCGACAGATCTGCCGGAGTTTTCACGATCGGCTCTCTGCCTTCTAACTCTGCTGTCACACCACACTGATGAATGCCACTTGGACCCCATTGAGCAATGATTCCAGAAGCAGATTACACAAGTCCTCTGCCAGAACACAGTGAGGAAAACAACAATGATGAGCTCCACCTGGATATACAACTACTCTGGGCTACGGCAATCGAGCATCGCTTAGCCAGTGTGGATATGATCGAGGCAGTATGCATATGGCTTGGAGAATGTCAAGGGTTACTATGAGCATCACTAGAAGATATCGCTAAAGGCAAGGGAAACCACAGTTTCCTGAATGGCTGAGGAGTAGCAGCGGCAGTAGGTGTGGCAGAGGAGTAACACAGTGATGGTGCTTCAATGGCTGCTACTGGCTGGCTGAGACATGAATGGAGAAACTGATCAATGGGGCTTGGTCCGATTGTGATGAACTGGCTGATCCAGCCATCCAGAACTGCTACCCATCTCCACTTTGCCACAGCATGCTACGATGCAGAGAAGGCTTATGAGACTATGAACGGACATCATCAATATCGAGATGGTAACGACAGATGATAGGGGTCATATCCCAGCGCAATGTCAAGATTTGATTGACATATTGAACAAAAAGATACGGGCAGTCTGAGTACCGAGTCATGCCATTTGGATTGCGGAATGCACCAGATACCATACTACCAAGCTACAACACCAATTGGAGGAGATTAGTCATCTTCAGGGCAATGACCTTTAAAGAGAGGAATGACCTTATCGGAACCAAAATCCTCATCAGCAATTATACACCCACACAGCGGAGTCAAGGGTACCTGGCAAAGAATCAACATACGCACCTACAATCCAGAATATATTAATCCCCCCTAGAGCACTCACTGGAAAAGCTCAAAGTCAGAGACACCAAAAACAGACCAAGCGAAGTCTGGAAAGGTGACAAGAACTCGAAGGGTCAAACGTCGAGCCAGTCGAAATGTCAATCTAGTCAAAACACAAAGTAAGTTGACAAACAATGCAAGGTGAAATAAAATGCAAGTGGGAACATAATGGAGGCCAATGACCAAAGCGAGTGAAAGGAATGGCAAAATCGAGTTGAGAAATCCAACTCAAGCAAGTGCAACAATGAGACGAAGCAGGATGACCTAGACCTGCTAAGGGATGAGTGATATTGAAGACATCCAATGTCCAGATATGAAGGATGGCGAAAGATGCATCTGCCCAAATTGAAACATACTGAAGGGGATCACAAACATTCCACTGAAGCATAGATCTATGGAGCCATGATGGCAATCAACAACCGATATAAGTCTAAGTGGTTGATGGAGCATCAAGCTTCAAAAAAGCAGGAGATAGCTGTGTCCATACAATAATGTCCTACGGACAATTTCAAAGAACACCGGGAGGCAGTCGACTTTGACATGTGCCACAGGTCAACCTAGAAGCCTAACAAGTCAACAAAGATTGTGTTGAAGTAAACAGACCAGTGCACATAGATGGAGTCAACCGGCCAGTCACAGAAGAAGACTTCGTACGATGATTACTGAGTCAAGTGGCACCCATGAGTCAATATCACTACTGGTTGCGAGATATACTCTTCAGAGCATGCTGAAGCCCTGCACGGAGCTCGGACAGCACTAGGGTGCTTGAATGTGGTAACTATAACGATTTTAGAGAATCTGCCCTGGTAATTGTCTACGAATGATTACATGCTATTGATGTATACTATCAATTATCACTGAATGCTACAAACAAGGTCAGCAGCAGTAACTCCTTTCGATGCAAGGTTATGAGAGGAAGCATTCCACAGATGATTCCAACAGAGATCGATGGTGAGCTACAAGTTATGTGAATGATAGTCATTGGAGTGTGGGTTAGAAAGTTGAAATATGGAAGATGAAATCACCTTTGGATATTTTCTTGTGTCTCTCTTCTTTTCTTCTCTTCTGTGGATCTTGGCTTGGTACACTTGGCGTCAGCTCAGGATTTTCCCACCTGCTAATCGAGGTGGAGTTTCCCTGTGGTCCAGAATCACCAAACGGTAGCCATGTGCTGTAGCGATTGGTAGCGGGACTTATGATTTCATACAAGTATGTATACTCCATGAATGTATAATGCTTCCTTTCTTTTCCTTTTCTCTTGTTCAGTTTATGCAGCCCAGGAGGTCAGCACCTAAACAGGGGAATAATGTAACAGCAGCACCTGACCTAGGGCCAGGTAACTGCCCTTCTATATAGTCAGCTCACCATGAGCCTTAGATCGCTAGCGATAGACATAGCAATGTATGCACATTTACAATCACTCATATCCACGTTTGTGACCGTATTGTATCATCACCATACATATGTGTATAAGGCCAAACGCTGATGTACATGGCATTACAGTAAGGTGCCCTTGCATGTTGCTGTTAGACAGTATTGCTCTTTTTGGCCAACATATATTTTTTGATGAGATCAATAAGCTGCTTCAATTGTGTTACATCTGTGTATCATACCTGGTTGCCTTTATAGTGCATATGGTTTCCATGATCTGTATTCACCACATACTAAATTATATTTGAAAAGTTTGTATTTGGCAACAGGAGAAGGCTTCTTTCACCATTTGATACTGGTCATCTTCTATATCAGTTACCAGTCACAGGATGCCTCAACTTCTCTTCCTACCCAAATTTTGATTCTCCCTTGTATGTAAGTTTTATAATTATCCCTAATTGCTATTACTATAATTGTTTAGTCATTTCAAAATTCGCTAATTGCTGTAGGTTCATGAATGTATTAAAAAAATATATCACTTCTATCTCCCAGTCCAGTGGTCTATCTTGCAGCGATATCAAATAGTACAGTGTCTAGATAATACCATAACGCTTTTTCTCCAGAAACTTCAGTATGTATTTTGACATTTACTTATTGCAAACACTGGAGTGGGGGTTATCGATTTTGTTTGTCAACTACTTCAAGAAGAAATGAATTTATTGAATACTGGTAACAGTATTTCCTTTGGCCTGCCTTAAGACAAATAAGTAATCAACATTATGGTCTGCATTGTATTCAGTGAACACAGCACTGGTACTAGAGACAACTCTTGAGTAATTGCAACATAAAGTTTGCACAGTTCTGTGGCTGGCCAGAATGGAATTGCTGGAAATTCCGAAACAGTTCTCCCAGGTGTGTCGGAGAGTTGACAGGGTCAAGTAGAGCTGCAAGATATGAGCTATTTGACTGGGTTGTTTCCTGAAAGTACTAGATTCGCTGGAGATATACAAGGTGATGATAGAACTTGTTCTGAAAACTGCTACAGCAGGATTGTTTTTGGTCCATAATTGCTTGCTTGGCAATTTCCTATACTGGCCCTTGAGTTCCATAACAAGAATGTTCTTACATTGCATCACATCTTGGTTGTACACTTGGTTGAATTGTATATAGAAAGCAACAGCAGAACTGTTGAGTACCTGGAAGATACATAGGTAAAAAGGGAAAATATATCCAGAATGGGAATTAAATTAAGTAGTGGGTAGTGCCAAGAGAATGTGGTTGTTAAGGAAATTTTGAATACAATTATGTTGTGTTTCCAAATTGTCCACTGGGTGATATTGCAAACCAAATATGCCATGTGATAGAGCCATAATAGTTTTCTTCATTAGAGATTCCTTCCTTAACATTGTGTGTCAAGATGGTTGGAGACAAGTCATGTGGTAGTTTGGGATGTCATATAACCAAGAGATTTGTGGAGTATTTAACAGATTGTAGTTGAATTTGGCGAAATAAATAGTGTCTAAATCTCATCAATGTTTCACTAAGTAGTCAATATTTTACTATACTGTTGATACATGAAACCTGGCAAAGAAAAAGAAACTCTAATCACCACCCACTTTTGATTGTTATATGCTCAAGTTGGTAAACCTGAATCTCAGCAAGTTACTCACCTTTGTACAATTCATCTCACTGTAGAGATATTCAATGGGATATGATATCGCCAGGAAACAAAGTACAATTATATCCAGCTATATGATAAGTAGAACTAGGAGTATTACACATATAGTGTATGTGCACATCCTTACAACTGGATTGAATAAAAGCCATGTGAGTGGGGTAACAATAGTGTTTACTCCTATTGAGCTATTTATACAAACTAGATTTTCTACTCACAATCTACACCCTGGGCAAGAATTGTTACAGACACTGTATTACTACAAGTTAATCAGTACTTGTTGATCATTGAGCAGTCACAGAGCTAGCTACAACATTCACATATTTGCATTACTCAAATTATGTATAGTTATTATGAACGGCTTGAACCTTTCGATTTGGGTAGATAAGCAATGTCTTCTACTCATAAGGTCATATCTTATGACTGACATTGGTAATTTCAGCAGCACCTGAAGAATAGTATATACATGTAGATTACAGTGTTTAAATACATAAATCTTTCTCTTCCCTACTAATAATAATCAGTGGAAGATGTAAGAAATAGTATATAATCCAATATTTTGTATCAAGAAATCAAATTACAAGGAGACTATCTTTTACTTCTTTCTTATATTGAGTGGGTACATTTCAACTGTAACTGTGAAATGCTATTCTAATTTAATTTGAAATTGATTAAATATCCCTCAGGTTTAAATAAAGACACAAACTGAAACCATCATTCCACCATGAGATATGAATAAAAATGCCTCAACGGTAGTAATTTTTGAATATGGTCAATACTCCCCTGACTCAGGCCAAATACACTATCTCCCAAATCAAATAATTCAGATAGACTGACCAAAGGCTCAAAGTTATCCATTTCACCAAATGATACTTAATAATATGCAATGACCCGGTGGGATTTTACTATGAAAAGGCTGAGATTGCTGTGAGTGAATATAGTTTGACTTCAACAGGTGAATGTTGATTGCTATCAACTCACTACATAACCAATAACTGTCCCCTAGCAAATGTACCAGATAAAATACCACTAAAAGATTCTCTCTATAACAAACTTATAGACAATTAGTAGACAGACAACACATAAACCCCTTATACAACGACAACTGCTGCTCAGAGTTACATTGGGAAAGTGGAGACTGCTGGAGAGAAATCCAAACGGCACACAACAAGAAGATATCAACAGGATCACATATACTTGGAACAACAGAATCTTTGGCCTCAATTCTTGTCTACTCTGGACTTTCAACTGGCTCTACTGTGCAGCTAGTAAGCGAAAAGATGGACATATGAATATCTGGAATGTGAACTTGAGTTTGAAGATATTGAACCTTTCTAATCTCTTGATACCCTGCACATGATAATCACTACAGTAAATGTTGGGCATTACAATAATATTTAAATGGAAGATAATTCACATACTGTTGAATATTGTACTAGAGGTATAATTAAATATCCATGGAGTTGTGTTCACCAAAAGTTTCATGTGAGCTACATTCTGATTTGAACTGGCACAAATTACTGTCTCTGAGGGCTTTGGAATATACAGTTATATAAATACTGCTAATTGGTGGTGAGATATACAGGAAAAACATATCTGGTGTAACAATATTTAGACTGGTCATTTCCACATCAAATAGGACTAACTTGACTAATTATTGTGATGTCAGCATATCTGACTGCACTGTCTGACAATTGGCCATATTTGAAATACTATCTGCCATATATCAGAATTGCATGTGTGGGATCATGTTAAGCACATCCTCTGGCTTCAACATGGTGCCAACATCATTAATAAAGTACAGCATTACACAGTTGGAACTGTACTATCCCTACTAAGATATTTTGGCTTCACTGTTTGGGATCTAACATAGGACTATGCTAATCAATTACAGTGAACATCTTATATTTCTTTAGCTCCCTGGATCTGTGACCATCTTGAAGAAGTCCAGTTTGCTTCAGTCACTTAGTGTGTATATGAAACGTATGAAATTCCATATGGTATATGAATAGGAAATTCTTCTGGGCGTCAACTTCATAACTCAACAACTCAACATATTCAGCCTGAGCATCTGGAGAAAACAAATCTTGATGTCCTACACACTCAAGATGTTTACACAATTTACAACTTCCTCTCGTAATTTCCTTTCTAGATTATTAATTGTCATTAACCCCTATACAATTTCCATCAGCTATATCAATGATTTGTTAGAGACTTATTGCAATGGCTGCTAAAATAGCTGACACATAGAAATACCAAGAATAAAAGTAACATTAGCATTACATTCAGCCAAGGATAGTCAGAACTTCATAACTTCTCTCAACTATTTGATACATTAACAGGTGACATTTTGCTGGGATATCAGATCTGTGTAACTTTCAGAATAGTAGCAACAAGTTGCACTTCAAATATTGTCCTCCCAAAGAGTAGTGGAAACAGTCGGAAACAAACACCAATTCGTAAAACAGTCATATAATCTCAACCAGTATTTTCTGAATTCTCTCAATTTGTTCACCTGCATAATCACTCTGATAAATCTCTCATGAGAGTTGTTAATATCTTGCAGCAATTTGTCATTCAGAAGAGTATTGTTGGTAACCACACAATTTGCAGCTCGGCCAGGTTTACAGTGGAAAATGAGTTCTCAACAGGTTAGATATAGAAATGGAAACAAATTATTTTGGTGTTTGTGCTTTAACTGAAGTTGTATAAAGAGCTTACATAGTTACTGCCAATGAATGTAGATTGTTTAAAGGACAGCTGGAAGGAGTCTGAACATCAGCAACCAAATGATCAAAAGACAATGGACAGAATACATCAAAATGATATGGACACTATGTCAATTAGATGACCCCTGTTCAATACAGATATTTGATGATCTAATCCAACATCAGCAGCTAGATGTATTAATGGAAATTCGAACTAAGGCAACCAGACTGAAAAGTATATACCTTCAAATATTTGGAATAATTAAAACTGCAGCTGCAGAAGAGCCTCATAGTGAAACATACATGACTCATAACAAACATATAGAGTTAATGGTAGACATACCTGATACTGCGACTGAAGCGACAAGATGGGTAATGCTGATCAGAAATATATCACTGACAATCTTGACAGATAGATTTACAGAATTATCTAGAATAAGCAGAACTTCTGGAAAAAGGAATAATGTGTTGACTTTATCATATTTTAAGGATAGTGGGAGGTAATAGATATCCTGAAGCTTTAGAAGACTATTAAATAGTATATCATGCACTACATGTATCCAAAGATACATTAGGTGAACTATTTACCACTGAAAATGTTGTAAATCGAATCTAATAACAATTTCATGACTGATATTTCTAAATACCCGAATTTTGGAAATGTGAAAGAGGTATATCCCTCTATCCATATGGTCAATTAAATTTAGCAGTTACTCTCACATGATGACAGCTATGCAGATCTTGACACTATATTGGAGACACTACCATATCTTGCAATTCACTGCCAGTACAATAATGACTCTACCACCATGAGCAACCTACTATATACTGCAGAAAAATGGTGAAATCCACGCAGAGTTCATCTTTGGTATCTCCAGAATTGTTCATATAAACCTTTTTCCCTCCACATATCACAGCAAGTGCATTGTATCAACAAGATTTTCAATTGTCACTGGAAGACTTTAAGAGTATGTAACAGTTGTCAAACTAGAATGTAACAATGGTCATGTCGTAGAGTTGACTGGGCCAGTGCAGTGTCCTTGAGGTGAAACTGGGAATCCTGGCAACAAATCGTGGAGTTAACCAAACCAAGACAGTGCGCTTCAGCTGTACAAGGTGTTCTGGGTGACATCGCTGCAGATATCAAAGAACGGGCTACAATGTGGCAGCACCTGGAAATCCATGCAATCTGTTTGGAAACATGTCAAATCTCAGTAGAACAGACTTTGCAAAACATTATATTCCTTGGGAATGTTGTCTGTATACCTGGAAATTGTAGTTACAGCTTAATATTCAACCATTTCAAAACTGATAGTGAGTTTCAATTATCATCATCATGTGGTGGGCCGGTGGTGTGGAATGACTAAACGTCATATTACGTAGTACTGGTGGAGTTATGGACAAGATAGAAAGAGATGAAAGATGAATATGACAGGATATTGGGGAAATCATTATGAGAATCTGGGACTTAAGACCATTTTGTGCCCAAGTCAGTTTATCAAATCCAATATAGAGTGTAGAATACATGATATGACAGGTAATAGTACTGATACCTGGTGTTTTAAATCTAACTAGGCAGGTGGTGCCACTGATTTCCCACATTGCCTCATATCCTCCCATATAATTCACATCTTAATCTTCAACTTCTAGCTTTCTGATCTACAGTTCCACCATTTTCTGAGAATCTGAAGTTATGTCTTCACTCTCCAGCTGCACATGCCATTAACATATGTTCACCCTAACAACTATCTCCACTGAAGATTGACTGTGTCCCAGGCAACTACGATTGTTTATCTCAATCGTGAGTCAACTTCTGAAGATTTCCTCACCACTTAGCATATCTCCCCACAGGGTAACTGTCACTGACCAGGTCTCCAGCTGCTGAAAGGCTGAATCAAAATTATGTCAGACACCCACAATCGCATGTTAATGGATAAATATCATTTCAGCATCTCTTGCACCTTCCCAATAATGCACCACTTCACTGTTCATACAAAATATTGCTTGATCATGGTGTCCAAGTACATATCAAAGTATACATGATCAGAGGCTGCGAGTGTATCTCTGAGCTCACGTGAGGTTGGCCTCTAAGTATTACTCGAATCTCACTCATTCACCCCCTCCCAGTTGCATTTTCAAGTTCCAACAATAACAGCTTACAAGTGCATATTTGAGTTCACACCTCCACCGGGAAAAATGACCTTACGCAACGCGTAACTCACGCAGATGTTGTTTTTGGGCCGGTAATCCATATCATATTTGACGCGTGGCGCAATGAGGTCCTACGGACCTGCGAGTTGACTACAATACTATGATATGCACATGATTATGGGCGCTTAAACTGTACATCAGCAAACAATATTTCCGTCCGGGCGGAATGGCTCCGTCAGAGTGGACGCGCTCCACCAGAGCCGTCAGCGACACCCGTTTAGCGGATTACTCCGCGCCCAGTGTCAATTCAACGCGTCGCGTTCCATATCACCCTCTGATCGCTGTTTCACCGTTTCTTCTCGTTCTGTCGGTCTCCTATTCTAAACGATCATTCTGGCATTGTGGCCAACTGTGACCAAACGTCGGAATGGGTTCGTTGGGTACGCGCTTGCATCGGGAGTTGCAATGTGATGGGTGACGCTGTGGAAATCACTACTCGCATTCCTTCTACCGGCGAGCGAAATGCAATCCTCTCATTACTAATTATATGGGATTGCATGGCGATGGGTGACGCTGCGAAAATCTCTCCTTACATTCCTTCTACCTGTGCGCCAAATGCAATTCTCTCTTTACTAATTATACACATCATTCCAAGTCGCCAGATTTATGTGGCTATTGACAATCCATTGCTCGTTCCGTCCATCTCCTGTCTTACTACAAGTAGCTATCTCTGGAATGACGTGTGCGCAGCCGACAATATTTCCCACGCTGAAAACTTGCAAAGCAACGGCTGCCGGTACTTTTCTCACTTGTACAAATTTCGAGACGGGATCCAAATTACCCGAGTTTTCAGGTATTGTGGTGAGCGCCAGGGTTAACCAGTACTCAACAAAAGCTCCATCCTCGTTTAGGAGTGTGATTTTGAATAGTTGTTGCAGTTGCCAAGGGAGACGCCCATTCAGCATGCCATAACACCTCCCTGGGCATTGCTTTACCCATACCCAGTTGTTCCGTCGATCCCCTCTGCGGCAGCTCTGGCTTCCTTTGCATCGACACATCTGAGATATGCGTTCACCATCAAAACCTTCAACATGAACCTTAATACCATGTTCAAGACAGAGCTCCATTGCGTGCATTTGTTCATCCGATAGATACGTCTTGTTACGGCTCTTATGCTTGGTCAATGCCCGCGTGCTGCTGTATCGTGCCATGCGGTGCATTGCGTCAGGTATATTGTTGAGCAATCCTCTGAAGTCTTTGATCATAGTGTCAGGATGCATTCCATCACGGCGGTTTTGGGGCCCCATGACTTCGGGCTTCACAATATGACTGGGAGCCCAGGGGGGCAGCCAGATCCGCACCGGGAGTGTCACGGCGCAAGAAGGTACGAAGGTACTTGGGAAATATAGAAGAAAGATACGGAAGGTGTGGAAGGAATTGTGTTACAGAAAGGCGGAGACGTTGGAAGACGCGGAGGAAGCGGCGAGATGGTGGCGGTATAATTTAGTATAGATAAAGAAGTTAGTTGAGGTGTTGCGACGTCAGGAGAGGTGGCGTGGTTGTTACGATAAGGAATAACGGAGTGGTG
>Ga0307512_10004816_pt1 | contig 14482 bp, 15 predicted proteins | sample 14_EM_MG_FD_200267 | JGI IMG/M metagenome (GOLD analysis project Ga0307512, IMG submission 200267) | Populus trichocarpa ectomycorrhiza microbial communities from riparian zone in the Pacific Northwest, United States - 14_EM | ecosystem: Host-associated > Plants > Roots > Unclassified | place... | reverse complement strand
AAACCCAAATACTTGGAACCCTGGGTATGGAATGCACTAGCCTCGAAGAATGGTATTAACCCACCTTGTCTCAGGCAACCACGATTTTCAGTGGAGTTCTCCCCTTCGGTGCCGCCACTGTTGAGTTGCACTACGTTATGTCCAGCTTGTTTGCCTCAAAAGCCTATTATGCCTTTGGTTTCCTGGCTCTCACAGCAGGAGTTGTGGCGCTGACCACCGCGACGATCACCATTCTGTTCACATACTTCATTCTCTGTGCCGAAGAGTACAGATGGCACTGGCGCGCGTTCCTGGCCGGTGGAGGGAGCGCCATTTGGGTGTTCGGTTACGGCATCGTTTATTGGTTAACGCAGATCTCGACAAGTTCTGGGTCTTCGTTCGTTCTGTACCTCGGGTACCTCGTTCTTATGTCTGTCCTAGTGTTCCTGATGACTGGTGAGTAAAAGCAGAAGCTACTAGTCCACTGTTGCGTCCTGATTGAACGTGCTCTAGGTTCTATCGGGTTCCTGGCGGCGTATTGGGCCGTCCTGAGATTGTACAGCAGGATCAGGGTTGATTAGATACTTTCAATTGTCTTCGTCCATAAAACTTCCGGCCCGACAGGTTTTATTTTGTGAGAAATGTTACAATCCAGCAGTACTTTTCTGGATGATGGGATCGTTAATGGCGCAGGTAGAGGGGTGAAAAACTGAATGAATAATATCCGAGGTAAATACAGGTCTCTACATACGTTGCCGTTCGTGTGGTGCATAGATAAATAGAACAAAGCCGTGGTGGTCAGTGGCCGTGGGAATGACCCTGCCGTGCCACGGCATCGGGATATTCCGACAATCGTTCCCTTTATCAGTCCCCGGAGTTTTACGGCCCGACGTGACGCATGTTTGGTATTTAGCCGCCAGTGGTGCTTTTGCCCTTTCCCAACTTTTCCCTCGAGATTACGGCGCGGCGACCATCCAGCACACGCAAGGTACGGATTGGATCCTTTCCTCCTTTTATCTACACAGAAGATTGGGTTGAGTAGAGAAAGTTAAGAACAGCCCATGAACGGCCTTTCAGCAGCCGTACCATCATCCCGTCCCCCGTTACCTCCGCTAAACCCCACATCGGAAACCAGCCGCTCATCGCTCCCCACGACTCCTCCAGAATTCTCGTCTTTCAAGTTCAAGAACATAGGCCAACCTCCCACTCTGCTCTCGCGGTTTTCTGACGCGGGCGCGGCTTCAGATTACCGTTCACCGTCCCCGGAACCGAGCGACATGGATATCGCCTCGTCCGAGGATCCTACAATGATAGTCGTTGAAGACAATCGTGCGCTTGACCCCGCTCCTCGAAAGTCCCTCTTGGCTATATTGGGCGGAAGCGCAGATCATCCGGGTCACAACCCGACAACCACCATCACTCAAACTCAAGACCTGGGAGTTTCGGAGCCGACCGTCACCTCCCCACTCTCGGCATCCTCGTCCAATCTCACTTTGCCACGCCCCGAATCACGTCTGAACTCTGATTTCAGGCGATTGTCTGTTACGGTGGATGTTCCTCGCGCTGACGCTTCGGCTCGGGTATCTACCACTCCAGAAACCCATGCACACGAGCCCCCCGATTCGGACATGATCGATCTCTACACAGATCCTGACTCTCCATCTCGGTCTCCCCTTTCCCTATTCTCATATTTGTCCGAAGCCGTTCGGGAATCTGCCGAGCTCGATAGGATCACCGATCTACACCGTCAGCTTACCACGGATCGAGAAGAGCTCCTCGCTCGTCACGAAGAAACCACGCGCGCCTTATCGCGGACCAAAACTCAACTTGATCGCGTATTATCGCTCACGGATGAGGCCATCCAGATAACGACCGTCTTTGTGGACAAAGAGAAGACCCGATTGGACATCAAGAAGACGAAGGCCGAAGCCAGGATCGAACGCGAGAAGAATCTCGAAGCGGAACGTCGTAAAGCCAAGGAATTTGAACGGATCCGTCAACACGAGGAGGAACGGAAGGCTCAGATCGAAATGGAACAGCAAGCCGAGTGTCAACGAGTTGAGGAACAACGCAAGGAGGCTTTGGCGGCTGAGAGGAAGCGCCAGGATGAAATCCAGACTCGAGAACGCGCGCAGGCCGAAGAACGAGAGCGTCACCGGTTAGAAGAGGAGGAACGACAACGACTGGCCGAAGAAGATCGAAGAAGGCAGGACGATGAAGAAAAGAAACGTCGGGCCGAAGAAGAACAACAGAAGGAGGAAGAAGAGGGCCATCGCAGAAGGCTCGCTGAGAGGGAAGCTCTCGCTCGGAAGCAGGAGGGAGACAGGAGGAATCAACTCTTCGAGCGACGAAGGTTGGCTGAAGAAGAGAGGAAGCAGAAGGAAGCAGAAGTCGCTGCCGCAAAAGCTGAGGCCGAGAAGGAACAGCAGAGAATCTTCCATGAGCGGAGGGCCACAGTTTTGAAGGATAAGTTTAAGAATTATAACCGCCCCGAATCTGGAGTTCCCCCCACAGGATTGCCACCTACCCTTGAAGGAATGCTGAGCTCCAATCTACCTTCGATCGCCATCAACGATGTACCCACAAATCCCCATGCCGCTACTGAGCAATACCCTGGCCTCCCTCAGATCCATAGGACCACATTCGTACCCGCTACCACCGAAGCAGGAAGACTTCCCCCCGATTTGTCTCAACAAGTCAAGGTTTCGGATAGCCTTGTCGACTACGCAGTGAAATACGAGACGACTTCACCGGTAATCGTCCCCCTCGACAACGATCAACCAATGGAGGATACCCCTCCCACCCAACTCCCGTCCCGTCCCGTCTCATCTATGTCCACTTCTGTTCCCATCCCAGCGCCGGTGCTACCGCCTCCTACCTCAAATCTCCCCGCCAAACCGGTTGCAATACATTCTAAACCACCTGTGCCCTTACAACAGGGTGGGCGATCCCCTCGCCGTTATCCCCCTCGACGAAGCCGTTCCCGATCACAATCACCCTCACGATCACCTCCGAGCTCACGGATACCTCCACGGACCTCGCGGAGTCCTGATACCGCCCGAAGTCGCTACCAACCCGCCCAAACAGGGCGACGGATGGACCATTATTCTCCACCTCATTCCCCACCTCGTTCGTCTTACCGAGGCGGAGGTTCAAGATATGATCGCAACAGCTGCAGTGATTCGCCGCCGCCGCCTCCCTCGAATCCTCGAAAGAGATCCTTGCAGCTGCCGGAGGATTCTTGGGCCAGGGCTAGCACTCCAAGCAAGTTGGATTATTCACACCCCGCAAAAAGGAGGGCCGTGAGTCCACCCATACCGAGGTCACCTCCAAGCCCGCCGCCCCCTGTCGCTTCTTCTCGTCGTCTGCCCCTAACTAGCAGGCGCGGTAGAGGTGGGGGTCCACAAAGCCATGTGCCTTTGGAACAAAGGTTGAGTACGGGTCGCCAACTGAGTGAGAGGATACAATGGGATAGCTACCCCTAAAGTCATCAGTAACCAGGGTGAGCGCTTTCTTGTAATATCCCGGTCTTTTTTCCTCGTTTTGTACTGTTGTTGGTCATCAGTAGGTTAGTACATTAGTGCAACCGCCAGTGTCTCTCGCACGCCAGGACCGTCCTGTATTTGCTTTGCATCTGCTCGGTATTTATATACCATCCTTTCACGATGTGCATAGTACGATATACAATAGGTTATGTCAACGACGCCTTTCATTTCGAGCGTTCCGAAATACACAGTGTGTGGATCGTACATGTTCCAGGTAGGGCTCGTCCGTTTATATACATCGTACTTATAGAGGAAACATCAACCTGATCCAAAAGAAACGGGATTCAATTAGCGTCAAGTCGCACCGCATATCGACAGCTCCCTCATCTCCTGCAACACGGCTTCGACCTGAGCATCCAACTGACCGGCGGCGTAATCATCCCTGACAGACTCGTCGAAGTACCTCTGAACGTTGCTAAGTTTCTCGTAGCCTTCTTCAGCGAACTTGCACTGCATGCGAATCATAGCCTCGAACGAAGGGTCGAAGTAGGGCACACGTAAGCTGAGAAGTTGAGGGAGTTCGGTGATGAGTTGGTCGTTGAGAAGCTCAAAGATTTCTTTGGCTTCGTCGTGTTCTTGCTGAGCCCGTGGAAGTTTCGTCGGGTCGTCTCCCGGTTTAGCGAGCGTTTTGTTTAGCTTGCTACGGGCGGAGTCATAGTCAAGCAACTAAAATAAATCGCCGGTAAGCACCAGAAGCACGAAGGCGGATGAGAAGTGGGTGAAAATGGACATTTGACAGGGATTATTGGCGATTGTGGAGCCAGGATGTTGGGATAAAAAAATAAGACGCGGGGGTGTGTCCGTCGGTCGGGCAGGAATACGGTTCCTCACCTTCTTGTTTCGCTTGTTGATATGTTCTGTGACGGTTGGGAAGTGTGCGTTGAGCTTGCCGAGGGGTTCCATAACCGTCGTTCGGTATGGTGCGTCCTAGAATGTTCAACCGTCATAGTCAGAAGATATCGTCATAGGGACGGAGGTGTGTGTACAAGTTCTCGCGTGACACTGTGGTCGAGATCTTCGGCTGCGCGCTTATAGGCGTTAGCGGAGAGTGCGCCGTCGGACGTCCTATCCGCTGCGGTGTAGAAGAGCTCGATTGTGTCTGCCACCCGGATTTGAGCAGATGCCATCCCTGCGTAAGAGATGCAAAAATAAGAGGTGGGAACCTTGAGGTGGACGGTCCTGCAGGCGGTCGGTTTATTGGTGACGCACCTCGAATTCCATCGAGATAAGCTTTGGTCTCTTTCTGCAAGGCTGTGCATTCCTTCTCGAATCTGTTTTGAAGATAAGAGGCTGGATTGGGCAAAGAGACGGTGAAGCGGGGGAGACGCACGCCTTGAATTTTGCTTCTTCGTCTGCGAACTCGTGGTCGACCGTGCGTTCGATCTGACCCGTCTTTTGCAGGAGCTAAGCACCGGATTGGAACATATAGACGATGTTATAGTTACAATCAGCAGTATTATTCGGTGCGGATATGACGCACTGTCGTGTTGGCTCGGTTGATAGACTTCTTGAAGCTGGTTCGGACGACGAATTCAACGGTTTTCCAACTTTATCGGGATGTAATTCGAGGGGTACTCACCCAGCCCAACTCATATCGGAAGCGGTTAGAGGGAGGAGTTTGGGGGTGGGTCAAGCCGCAGTCAGAGGGTAGAAAGTTAAGATTGTCCCATCAGTTCCGATCGGAAACTACTGGCCAGGGTGATCTCTTTCCACTCGCTCCGACCTCTCCTCTGAGCCCTCGTCGTCTATCATGGGCAGAATCTTCAGCCTGGTCGCCGTTTTTTTTAAGATTTCCACTCTCTCTCCAGCTGACAATTTTTTCGCAACTCCGCACCGAGGGAATCGATGCTGCGGACGGACCACGGCCTACCCGCGTTGGAAGTTGGCACAATGGCGCGGCCGTCAGTCGTTGCCCGCGTTCAGTGCATCCTCCGTCTGACGCCTATGGAACCCAATCCTGAATCTGCAAAATTTTGGACGTCCGTCCTGGGATGCATCCCCCGGTTCTCCATCTCTTCCGACCGGGGGATTCCCAAACCGATGATGAAAGGGTTGCTGGAGCCAATCCTCGGTTACCGACGCTTAATCACCCCCCCATTCCATCGCCAATCTCTGTCTCGCTTGCTCGTTCCGAATATCGAATTCATTTCTTCTTCGAGGTCGCAGGGTTGTGTGCGTGTTTTCAGGCAAACCCCTGGAGACCCCTGGGATGGATGACACGAAACCTCCTTGTGTCTCACGCTGGTCTGACGAATGTTTTTGATCAGGGACGGAACGTCAGCCAAGAACCTAAGGCGCAATCAGAAAACCCAGTGGTCCAGAATCTGCAGACCGATAAGCTTTTTGCCGGCTGAATAGACCGCGGCTAGTGCCGTAACGCTTCTCGGACTCGCTTCAACCATATGCTGCTTCCTATTCTCGAGATGACGGAGCGGTCAGGGGACTTCCCGTGCGAACGATTTGTTGTTTTTGGGGGGCTTTCGCCACCCGGCGTTCCGGTAATCCGTCTGGGATGACCTTCTTACGATAGGGTGAATAAGCCATTGAACACTTGGAGATTGAATGTTGTCAAGGGTACTCGTACTCGCCCACTCGGACCCTGGAGGTGGTCGTTGTTGGTATGCGTAATGTACGTCAAGTCTTCCTCTTTCCATCAGATTTGCCACTACATGATGCGTCCCGGTGACTTTAGGGATGATCACACACATTGACATGGTTGCTGAGCAAATTCGGGCGAGGACCACGGGCGTCGGTCCCGCCGGGACTTTTTCCCTGCTGATGGAAGATTTTGTTAGCTTGAGTTGGAGGAGTTGGGACTAAGATGGGTGATCCGGGATGTCCTGTTTTAGGATGTGGTGTGTGCCAAGGTGAGCTACCTGGAGAGCGGGCACGGCTTGTTCCTTCCGCACATCCGGATCAAGGCGGGGGTGTGATTTTTTACGTTAATGGACGGGAGTCTGTTTTTGTGTAATCTAGATTGAATCTTGGTATTTTTTGAGAGAAGCGTATCCGGCTCAGTTGTCTATCGAGCACTCCAGGGTTGCGCCGTCAGGAGTCCGACACGGTTGCGACAGGTTTGAGGAGGAGGAGGTGGAGGAGATCGTTTCCGATTCACGCGTGACACTCACGTGGGCTTGGAAACAAAGGCATCAACCCAGATCCTCACTTTCGTCTTCTCACCCAATCTCTTCCTACAACCGTTCGTCTTCTCCTCAGATGCGTCTTTTTTGAATCCCTTCCACAAGGTCTTCTCCTCGGCCCGTATCCTTTTTTTTTTTCACACTCAGACCGGGTGCCGACCTCTTAACTGGTCGTATCAAGTGTACCACCACTTGCCCCGTTTGCGGCCGTAATGCCTCGTAAACCTTTGGCAACTCTGGATCCTCAATCTGCAAATTCCCGACTGACAGAAGACATGAACAACTCCCCTTCCTCAAGACTTCCCGCAGATCCCAAGGACGCTGCGGCAAACCGTTACGGCAGGCAGATTGTCTCTCGCGGCTCACTTGGTGATGAAGGCGTTCCCATCCATTCCGCTTCCTCGTCCAGGAAGAATTCCCTCGCACAGTGAGTCTTCATTCATATTTGTGGTTTGGCGTACTCGGTCCGGACAACCAATTTTCATGTGTCTATGTTATGCCACATCCCATCCCCAATTTCTCCTTTCCACGTTCAAGGCGAATACTAATCGCTCGGCGCGACAGAAACCTTTCTGGAATATCTCTCAGTCGGAACGATTCGAGACGTGCATCATTAGCGTCTTCGGTTTCAACCCGCCGAGCTTCCGTTCCCACCATCCACCTCCAGGGTTCACCCACCATCGCCATTTCACCGCCGCTATCCGCCCCTCCCAAAGTTACACACTCTGCCTACATAAATACCGATGAGCTCTATTCCGGTCTCAAAACCTACTCTTTCGGCGCTCCAGGAATAACCCGTTCTTCTACCCCCGACTCCGACATGCACGAATCCCTCCCTTCGCCGCGATACACCGAGCAACACCAACGCCCCCGCAGATCCCTTTCATCCGTTCCGACGCTCAGAGACGAAATGGAAATCGATGAGGCTGAAATTTCCCGCCATAGCAGAGCAAAGATGCGCGCAATCGACGATGGGGGGAGAAGACCCTCTTTACCCAAAAACCCCGCTTCGTCTCCTTCACCGCCTCCCCCAGCGCCTTGGCAGGACATGATTCGTCGAAACGAAAACCCCTCGTCAAGTGATTTTACCATGGACGACCGTGATTCCACATACACATTCGGTATCCCAGCTATGTACCATCACTCTGACTCGGAACAATCCAGCTTCCTAGACGAAGAACCGCTCGATCAACTTTCAACTTCCCCGATCACGTTCGCCCATACACCACCAGGAATCGGAGATGATGAAGAAGGGAGGAGGAATTCGTTTGTCGTTCCGATAGGCCATGACATCAATCTGCGACGGGGGAGTATACCGATGGTTATCCCTGAAACTCCCCGGCAGAGCATTCAAGCGGGAATGATCACTGCCGACGAAATACAAGCAATGAGGAAGATGAGCCGGAGTTTGGATGACGAGATAAGTATCCTCGGTTTGGTGGGATCTTCAATCGCCCAACAGCCGGGTGGGAGTGCAAGGAGCGAACCGTTGAGTAAGGCTGACTGGAGCAGCTTCCAACAGGAGATTGACGCTAGAGTAACACCTACCCAACAAGCGGAAGGGGAGGATGAATCTAACGCATACACTGGGCTCAACCTTGCATATATCCTCGGTTCGGGTGGGAGTGGCGGACCCAGGGCTTCTTGGTCCTCCGAATCCTTCGTCCAGCGCCGAGCGTCTATAGCACAAAACACTAGTGGATTTGCGAGCTTTAGACTCTCATTCGGTCGTGAAGCAGATCGGCGTCCTTCTGTGGCGACCGCAGAGGACACGTTCTTGTGGCACCTACAGCGGAATGACGCAAACTACGCTCTTCGGCTGGAGGAGTGGACGTTCGGAAAGGAGAAAGCCGATGCTTCTGGACCGAGATTGAGTGGCTTGACCGCCGGAGGTGTTACTGCGCCTACCATCGGACCCGGGACATACGAGCTGTGGAGATGTCATGTGGTGGGGAGGTTCAACGTTGAGAGGTTGGCTTTACAATGTTCGTCTCAATTTTGGCTCCGCATTGTTTCTGTTTCTAATCGTTATTCTCGGGACATCATGCTGACCATTAATCTCTTTCCTCCTTCCCCCCTCTCAATGGTCTCTGTTTTCGTCGCTAGCCGATCCGCCAAAACCTCCCCAGCACAGGATGTACATCAAACATATACCGGATCCCTACTCCATGAATCGTCGCGGTGGTCCAGGGGTGATTGTACATAAACACTCTCAGGCCAAGGCTTTCTCGATTTTCCGATCACACGATCTCTTCAAGCAGAAGCAAAACAAAAAACCCGGCCAAGGCGGTCGGCATCTAGATACCAGCCAATCGATTCTGCTCGCTACAAAGAGCGTTCAAGAACAGTACACGAGTACCAAGACTACCGGGCGATTGAAGACCCATGGGCTTCTCGAGGAACGCCCGACCTCAACCCCACCGCAACCCCACCCGAGTGAGGGGAGCACAGATGGTGGTTCACAGCAGGGTGGATCGGCAGCTTCCATTCGTCGCTCGCGGAGTCAGAGTTTGATCAGAAAGGATAAGGGAGGACGCGACAAAGGGAAGGTGAAGAATTTCCAGAAGGAAGAGAAGAGAAAAGAGAAGGAGAAGGAGAAAAGGAAAGAAAAGAAAAGGGACAGCCCAGGGAGCCAGACGAGCAGCCGGGAGGGAGTCACAATCATCACCAAGAACGATGGATTCTGGTCGAAATTACCCGGAAGGCACACTCCTATGCAATCTTCACTTGCGTCTATTTCGAACAATCCAATTGTGTCCAGTTCTGGCACTACTGTGGTGGTTCACCCGAGCACACCCTCTACATCGTATTCCACCGCGTCAACCCCGACAAGTACCGCCAACTCGAGCCCGATAATCCCGGAGAACTCTGTTCCCCCCTCAACGCCATCCTTCCAGCCACCATCGTGGTCACGGATACCTTCCTCATCACACACCTACTATATCTCCCGATCGGAAATGGGGGACGGAGAAGACGAAAACGACGAGGACTACTTCGACGGGTATCACGTCCCCGTTCAGAAGCGGAGCCACGCCGAAATTTACGCATCCCTCACTCCTATCCATCACGAACAAGCTAGGAGCCTGATACGATCGAGCCATTCTTCGTTTGTGGGCAATTCACGGGGAAGGTTCACGAAGATCTTCCCCCGGAAGGGTGGTAGCCCATCCGATTGGCTTCCGAATGCCCCGTCGACGAGTTTGGCCCCATCCCCCGTTCCTTGGATGTTGACGAACAATTCGAATAGTCAAGAAGGACAGATCGTGATGACGAACCTTAACGACAATTTTGGTGCTGTGGGATTGGTACCCCCTCGACCAAGTCACCAGCGCCAGGTCAACAAGATGAAGGGCAAGGGTTCCGACGGCCTCATCCTTCCCGTTCCCGATGACTCGGTGTATATGCTGCTCCCTCTGTTTGCTGGTGAAACGGATTCCGACTTCCAGCCGGAGGATATGGCCCAGTACGAAGTTCCGCTGGAATTGAGGAAATACCTTCTTGTCTACTACGTGCCTTTCGATAAAAAAATGGAAAAATCGGGCGGGAAGAGGGTCGAACAGCCACTCATATCACAGTCAGCCAGTTTGAGGGGGAAGAACAAGACGGTGTTCCTGCATTCGTTCCGCGTCTCCGCACACTTGATGTCTTACCAAGATTTTAAGGGTTCAGGCATTCGACTCCCCGCGACTGGTCTCTCTATCACCGGCCCCCTCACCCACGCTCAACCGCCGGACATCGAACCGGAACTACATCGAGATCCGATCGCCATCGCCCAGTGCTCAAAACGCGACAACGGGATTGAATTCTTACCCGAGGGTTTGCACAAGCTTGGGTTATGCGATGCGGAGCAGGTCGAGCAGATGGTTGATCCGGACGATTTCGATGATGACGATGAGAAGGTGGAGTATAAGTTTGAGTTGAATGCGCTTGGGAGGGCGGTGGTTGAGATGGCTTGGGTGGGAGCGATGGCGGTTACGAGTTTCGGGACGACATAGTGGACTCCCCCCTCCTTCTTTTGTGGTTCGACGGTCCTACCCTCGGTCATCCTGTCAGCGCTTGCTCGGATCTCTGGTGTTTCTTGTACATACTTCTTCCCTCCCTTCTTTCCCCTCTCTCCCTGCACGGTTTGACTGCAGAAACCATCTCACTTATCCCCAACCCCATTCTATTCTCTCTCTTTCTCTCTCTCGACTGTCTTTTTGCCTCCCTCCACCTGTAGCCTAGGCTTGCTATTCTCATCTTCCTCTTCCTCTTCAGTTTGGAAAACCCACCCCTCCCCTTTCGTGATTTTTTTGTAGTTTCTTTCCGCTCAGAGTATTCCCCCCTCCCTCCATATCCCGACTTCAACCTCTTTGGCTTCTTATCATTCGATCCCACAATTATTACTAGTACCACCATTCTACCCGCGGCCCCGGGCTGATTATTTGATTGCACGACCCCTTACACTTCCTCCTCTTTCCCAGTTCTGCCCCACCTGCCCATACATTCACACGCATACAAGTTCTACCCTACGCATGTACCTTTTTCCTTGTTCATTTGTTTCCATAGGGCTTGGGTTTCACGTCAATTCTGGAGCCGGAATGAACACTGTATTTTTTTCCGAGACCACGTGCCCGGAAGGTCAATTTTGAGCTTGATCGAAAGCCTTTCGTTCCCATCACCCTTCCGTCCGTTTCACATCCACATCCCACCTCTTTTCCCCTTCCCCCAACCTTCGGTGTTTTTGCCTTTCTCTTCACTCGGAAGAGAGGTAATAGAAAGCAGCTAAAGAGATGACATCGGCAACTACCCAACATTCGGGGGCGCATGGTGATGCAAACATGACCTCGAGAGATTAGTACGTTGTTTGTCGTTTCTTTTGAGGATGCCTCCTAGGTTTTGGCAAAGACCGCGAAGACGCGCTGACATGGAAAACCCAAAACTTGGGTGCATTTTTCTTTTTGTTCAACAGCTATGCCGATTCGTATGCTCATTTTGGTGAGTTTTTATCCGGACCACATCCGCTTCGGTTATCGCGCTTTACGGCTTGTAGATTATGGCCATCGCGAACGCCGATGCGTTGAACCTTAATCGTCGCGTGTGATCTGACGTGTTGCCCTTGTGGGGGTATTTAACAGGCATTCACGAGGAGATGTTGAAGGATTCCGTCCGAACGGGATCCTACCGAGCTGCAATCGTCGATAACCCGCATCTCTTCAAAGGCAAGACGGTGCTCGATGTCGGATGTGGAACAGGGATTTTGAGCATGTTCGCTGCCAAGGCTGGGGCCTCGCACGTCGTTGGCGTACGTTTGACTTCTTCCCTCTCTCTGTGGACTCCTCGATGGCATCAGGTTGGATTGATCGGGGATTTTCTTTTGGCTTGTTGTTCGGTTAGATCGATATGTCGAATATCATCGATCAAGCTCAGAAGATTGTTGCCGCCAATGGGTTTTCGGGCGGTGCGTCATTCCTCCTACCCCCTCCCAAAGGCTCGAACGTACGAATGGGACGACGCTTACTTTTTATATTGTAGTCATCACCCTCGTCAAGGGGAAGCTTGAAGAAGCCGAACTCCCGATCCAACAGTTCGATATCATCATCTCGGAATGGATGGGATATTTCCTACTGTACGAATCCATGCTGGATACGGTCCTTTTGGCGAGAGACAAGTACCTCAAGCCTGGAGGGGCGATCTTCCCTGATAACGCTTCGATGTGGATCTGCGCGATCGAAGACCAGGACTACAAGGAGGAAAAGATTAATTGTGCGTGTTCATCTGGCTATCGCCTTTGTGGGGTTTTCCCCGTCCTGAAGGGATGCCGATTGTTTGGGCGCAGTTTGGGATAATGTGTATGGGTTTGATTATTCGGCCATCAAGGATATTGCTTTGAGGGAGCCTTTGGTCGATACCGTCGAACTCAAGGCGGTAGTCACCAATCCGTGTAAATTCAAGGTGGGGGAGTTTGCTACAGTCCATTTATTCCTGTGCAACAACCCTTGTCGCAGGAAATCAATATCCTTACGGCAAAGAAGGAGGACCTCAAGTTCGAGGCACCATTCGAACTAACTGCCACACGTAACGATTGTCAGTGCTCTTTCTTTTTTTTAAGGATATGATTGTTGAGGTAGTTTTCAGATGTCCATGCTTTCCTGGCGTGGTTCGATATTTCGTTCAAGCGTACACACAAGAACGTGGGCTTCTCTACAGGTCCCCATGCAAAATACACCCACTGGAAGTACGTCATACCTTACTTTATCAGCCTTGGTACAGGGATTGAGTTTTGTCAAAGACAAACCGTATTCTACACTCCATCGACAATCACCATCTCCCAAGGCGAGAAGATCCGGGGACGATTGTCTTGTGCACCTAATACCAAAAACAACCGTGATCTGGATATCACGATTTCCTACGAGACCGACGGGACAGAGATAATCGCCGACTACAAGATGTGCGTGGTGTTTCCCGTTTTTGCTGCTACGTCTCCACGTTTGGTGAACACTGCTGACCGGTGGTCAGGTGTTGATTGTATTTTTATATTTATCTTGTTGCACTGGCTCGTTGAAACTTACCGGGTTGCTTGTACGTGCTTTCTGTTCGATGATATTTGGTGGTTCGGTGGGGGGTCTATACAGGTACTGAGTGATATGCAGACGAATAAATCGCTAGAATACCACGTAGTAGATGTTGTTCGCCGTAATGCCACTGTGTCAGGTTCGGTCGTATCAGCCGGCGCAGCTACCGCCGAGAGTGGGACGTGGATGGATCGAGCTTTGGTCTACCAGTGTCTGGCTTCGGCACTTGTCGTCACGACATCGGCATTCCTCTGCTGAGCTGTACCCGCGCTCAGTGGCTGCGGCAGAGGCTTGACATCCGTGGGCTTGACGTGGTCTGACTGCGCTTTTACATAGTACTTAGTACCGACCGTGAGAAGCTAGCTGGGCACTCCTTGCATAAAACCGTCCCCTGCACGTCGTCTATGATCTTCAGTTCCAACAACGACAACAAGCAGTCTTTCGATAGGATGAGCGGTCAAGTGAGTCCTTGTTCTTTCGAGATTGGATTATTGGTCACTAACCAAGGATTGTAGCAGGATAACGCTTCTCAGCCTCAACAAGAACCGTACGCAGATACTCCCCCGACTTACGAGGTTGCGGTAGAAGAGACGAGCGGTATGTGGTCCCCTTAGTTTTCACGTAGGTATTTCCTGACCTCGCCGGTTCTCAAAGGTATCGTCCGAGTTCAGCCACAATTCCTGGACCAGAAGATCCCTCCTCAAGATCCCGTAGTCTTCTACCAGTCCTACCAGTCCCACATTCCCAATGATATCCCGGCGGGACCGAGCGTTCCAAGACCCGTAATCCCGAGCATGCCCCAGACGAGGGTGTACCATTACGTCAACCCGGCGAACGGGAACCATATCACATCGCTCTTGCCCCCTGATCACCCGGAAATGGTGTGCTTGCAGCAGGGTTCGCACGTTGAGGAGACCAAGTTTGGTTGGATAGGGCTTATTGCGGCTGTTGTTTGGTTCCCGTTGGGGATTGGGTTGTGTCTTTTGGATAGGACGGTTACTTGTAAACGGTGTGGCGCCGTGATCAAGGAGCGGCCTTGTGCTTGACCTGGTGGGGAGAACTGGGGGTTAAGGTCCTCATCGATATCCTCGAACCTATTCTCTTCCCCGTACTATGTGGGTCTTCTTGCCTTTGTATGGTCCATGATCTCTACACCTCCTCGGACATCCTTCATTCACGACTTCACAACAACTCACCGCCACTGCGGTAACTATCTATCTCTTGTACTATAGGTCTTCCGTTACGTGGTAATCAAATTTTATGT
>Ga0307512_10004815_pt1 | contig 14482 bp, 17 predicted proteins | sample 14_EM_MG_FD_200267 | JGI IMG/M metagenome (GOLD analysis project Ga0307512, IMG submission 200267) | Populus trichocarpa ectomycorrhiza microbial communities from riparian zone in the Pacific Northwest, United States - 14_EM | ecosystem: Host-associated > Plants > Roots > Unclassified | place... | reverse complement strand
TGTTCTATTGCGGCCAGTTCTGGGAAGCGAATGGGGGGGGGGTGCACCTTCCCGCGGGGCGGAGTTTGATGTGATCACGGGTAAGCTGGCGTGCGGGTACGCTAAATAGCGGTAGGCTCAAGGGGTTATAACGCTATCGAAGGTCGCAATAGGTGGGCTCCTATAGATAACAACGATACCATCTCCCATGAAACGGTAGAGAACATCCAACACGTCTATTAGGCAGTGTCTGCGAATAGAAGGAGATGTCTAACTCTCGATAGAAGGGAGGTACCTGTCCCCTTTCTGTATAAATCATCTATATGTCATTGAGAGAAACATGAGCAAACTTTGGATTCCGATAGAAAACAATGCCAACTCTTCTTATTAGCATTAGAATTTGTACAGGGAGTTAAAGCTCACACTTTGTTTGAGCTAGTTGCTCGGCTACCCATTTAGGTTTCCCGCTCCTTTTGTTATGGCATTGTATACAATCATTGGGTTTCCTGTATTACCTTGATAGGCCTACCCATTCAATGGGAAGCGCCCAGTCCAATATGACAAAAAACCTGCCCAAATAGGAGCACGGGAAGCTATCGATCAGGCTCCCGAGCTTAACTCCGATCGATTCTCAGTTTCACATTCACAATTACCAAAATTCGAAAACCAGGAGGTTGGAAATGGGTCGCACATATGCTAGTAGGGGAGTATGATCGTAGTACACGAGCTACGTTAGATCACTTTAGCAAACGCTGGGGTCGGTAAATACATAAGTCGTTTTCAACAATATGTTTCAGACCACGTCACATAATTCTTCGACCACAGCACTCCAAGTGAACCCCACGCAAGGATAGATGGCTAGTAAAGAAATAAATGCTTTTCAGTCCATCAGGTCGTATCCAGCCGTTGGAATCGAGGCTAGACAGGGACAGGGACATTGATTGTAAAGACCATCGGCCGAGGTAGACTCATCAACTGCAACCCAAATCGGCGACCTAATAGTTCGATGTACGCTCATCTCAACGATCCGGAACAACCCTAGAAAGTTTACAGGATGGTGGAGGGGTTTCCTTGAACCCATCGTGGCTAATGGAAATGACCGCTTGTGGAGCAATGTATGAACATCATTATGCACAGCCAAAGTGTTTGGGTCGAAATATCCTCACGATCGTATCGTCCAAAATTATTTTGGTTTATTAGCACCAAGGGGATTAGAATGCTCGGATTATCAAACTCACAATCTCCACCGTACAATAGTCGGTGTTCTGAAGCGGCCGCACTAAAGATCGGTCGATTCAGGAGAACCCGGACTACAGATCTGCAGATATTTAGCCGCAGCCCTCGGCAAACTACCTGGGTCGTTATCGTCCGCTGCAGGAACCGATACCGATATAAAAAAGGGAGCTGGTGGGGGGTTTGTTGACATTATGTGGGTATAAATGTATAAGAAGGAGGAGCTGAAGTACGGGAACGTCTGGGGATATTGGAAAGTGAGAAATAGAATGAGCTGATGCGGTCGGGAGATAATAGAGGCGGTCTGGTGATGCTGCCTCTGGACCCGTCATCACAACAAGCAAACACGGCAACCGCCAACTTGGCTCGCATGTCAGGGCAACACGAGTGGTCATATTCAACTTGAGTATGGTAGGAAAAATCGGAACCCATCGGCGGGATATCTATTGGTAAGACAAAAAGATTGGAATATGTCTGGGCTCGTGCGGGCGAATCAATATCAGTTACCATAACAAATCGAGTTGTTTTCTCATTGCTGACCACTGCTGTTAAAACAACATTTCAGACCTCCCGCTTATTTTCCCGACTTTTCGTAGAGTACCATATCCGAATAATGTGAGTCCTAGTGAATGGTCGAGAAAGATGTTGTATGACGCAAGATGTCGTATGACGGGAGATGGAGATGTGGGGTGTATGGAGATGACACTGCAGATCGATGAGATCGATAAGATCGTGGAGATGATGATCATAGATTAGACCACAGCTACTCTTGCCAGAGAATACTCGTAGACTTTTTCCCATTTAATCGCAAAATATCGCTTAGATCTGCAACGTGATTTCATCCACCATTCGGTACGTCCCTCCTCCAAGTCTTAGCTTTATATATACTCTTGCTAATTGTAGCAGGAAGGTCATGGCTGGTGCTGCGATGTATCTCTGTAAAGGACCTCTAAACCTTTACCCCCTACGTAACTTCCAAGCGGGGCAGCCAAGTCTTCTCGATGTCTTTGCTGGCTCTGCAGCGCCAGTTACGAGTTCCGAAAGCCATGTGCCGGCAATGACAAGAGCGGCTTCATATGTGACGGTCTATATCTAACTGGTATACGAATCTAAGGTCAACGGGCGACTGGACTGGCCGCTTCCGGTAAGCTGTCGATGAACGGTGGCTTCGTTCAAGATATCGCGCTCGCCAAACTCAATCCCTACATATGCTTCACTAATTCCAAGTGCTTCGAAGCAATGGCCCCTAAACGATTGCTCCGGTCAATAAAGATAGAGGAGGGTTCAGTGCAGATAGCATGAGTATTCTGTGCAGGAATAAGGGCCTGTCCGGCGACACGGCAGGATGACGTATATATCGAGCACATTGAGTTCGGTTAGGTGGAGTATGTGAGGGCACCAGGTTGGTCCGTGCGTAGGGCTGGATGTGAGATGTCGGTCTTTACAGGGGCTGTAACGGTCGAAGTTGATGTTCTACCATAGAGCTGTTGCCACGTGCATGCAAGGGAGACGTAATGTCTACATCACTCTCAGTGACCTCCAAAAGTTTTAGGATTTATTACGATGGTGGGTTTTAGCAGCGGTGGGTATGAGTTATGGAATCGTTTTCGATGTGCAGTGGCGGGCCTTGGGTGGTATTTATGTCGTTTTGTTTGCGTGCGACTCACTGGAGCTCAGGCTACATGATGCAATCACTGAAGGCGTAGAACGGCGAATTGGGCCATCCAGAAGAGCGAAGATTGGCGACGTATCCACAGAAGGTGCATCTACGGAAATGGTTTCGACACCGCCGAAGGTAAGAGGAAGTATGCAGCCATACTGTGGTGTGCAATTCGGGCGTCCATGCTGTACCATCTCAACGCCAGAGAGTTCTCCGGAGCTGAAAACGTAGGTTGAGATGATATCAATGAGTAGTCGTAGGAGTAATCATATTTTGGGTATTGGCGACTCTGTAGATTGATCAAGCCCTTAAAAGAAATGTCGCTTTACGAGCTGAAGCTGGAATTTTCATGTACATACAGTACTAAAAGAACTGTATAGGGATAATCGCTTATTGGTTGAAGAATAGAGGCATACTAGACTACGATGTCTAGAAGATGTAGGTAGTACGGATGCTAGTTGTGCGAATATACGGAGCTCTTCGTCGCAAGCTGTATGCGCGATCGACCATTTGTGCATTTTGTGAGGGTTATGCCTGCCGATGGGACGCCAGGGCGCTTGTGGAGTCACCATCCGGTATTGGGCTCCGGCCCGCAATATACTGGTGGCACTATTTCATTACTACTACAACCGAACGCTAACACAAATGAAAGAAACACTCCCCATCCAACGAACCATAGCTACTGTGCCTCACAGCTACCACCCAGTGCCTCCATCCACCGAGCTCTACCGTCATTTGAGGCCCCTGTGTGTGTTAGGTCCTCCCCTCGAATCGAAGAGTCGAAGCCGCACTCAAGCAGCGCTATTCGATCCACGCCTCCTTCGCACGCGCCCGAGTATCCTGTCGCAGGTCCTAACGATCCCCGACGCAGCCGCCAGGTTACAAAACTTCCATTGGAAGGCTAGGGAAGTAGCCAGTAGGCTGTAGGGGGTTGTACTCTACAGTTGCTTAAAGCGCGTACTCTATTCAGATCGATAACTACAAGCCAAACGTACTCCAGCCCACTTGCCTCGAAACCACTATGTCCGAATATCAAAACCTTTCTTGCGACGAGGTAATCGACACCCTTACCCGGAAGACTCTAATAGCAATTGAGTGAAAGGTTTACCAGTGGCTTACCCACACATTGTGCGCTGTCTACAAGTTGGAAACTTTGGAGCGGTTGAAGTGGTCACTGGGATATCGCCAATGGGCGATGATTTAGAAGTACTACCACCGCCGACTTCACTGGCAGGGAGTCTCGACTACCTACATACGCTTGGGTCCAAAGCCTGCCGCTGGAAGACAACAACGAGTCTTGATTTTACCGTCTCGCGAGTCATTACCTACGCCATAACAGATGTTTTACGAATCGCAACACGCATTTTGCTTGCAAACATAATGTTCCCTGTTAACAACGACGAATATCCTCCTAGACCTCAAGTATATCGACTTGGAGGCTCCAGCATTGTCGGAGAGCATTCGGATGGCGAGAACGAAGTTGTCGGACAAAGTGTGGACGGTCTTAACAATTGTGTATTCCTTCAGTATGCCTCTCTGTGTATTTGTGACATAAGCGTTCCTTTAAAATTCTGGTACAAATATCCATACAAACGCCTCCTCATCCGATGTTAATATGACCTCAGACCCGCCTGCTAGTACATGCTCCTTCAACGCAAAGAATGAACTTCTTCGCATATACTTCCATGTCCAATATTCCTCAACCAGGAACCAAGTTATCTTTACCGTTTGTCTGCACTTTATTGCGCCTTATGGTGAAACCATGACCCCCCAACAACCCCGCAACTGCAATATATACCCGCACTAGAGCGGCAAATTCGTAACCTCCTCCCATTTTCAGATGGGCCAGATTAGCGTGCAAAACGGAGAATCCCCCGGAATCATAGGGGCGTCGCCACCGTCCAGAGACCTCTGCTTGCTGATCATGACCCGTCACTCATGGGCAAACCTACGGCAGGTCTAGCGCGAGACTGCTACAAGTCCAACTTCATGCCTCAGGAGGACGGCAGTGAGAATCTCCATGCGTGTCTGCTTCACAGTGGAACTACAAACCGAGCGCAAGCCACACGCCCCGGCAGTGAATGACTTACCCCCTTCCCCCTCACTCCCCCACGAGCCTACCACGTGCCCATAATCACTATACATGGCCGATTCCGGCCTTCGTCACGGGTATGAACGGGTAAGTGGTCACCAGGACAGCGCCAGCGCAAAAAAAGCCCCGCTCCCTGTCTGGCCTATCGCAACCAATCGCTGGCTTTCCTTCATGGGCATCGAGTAGAGTAGGAGATGTGTGTGTGGGGGGTGGGACGCCGACGTAATAGTTATGGTGCCAACTAAGATAACATAGTAGCTGCCTAGTATTAGATTTGCGAACCATGCCGCGCACGAGTGCGCTGAGTCGGCCGCCTCACTTGTCGTGGTTCGCACACCGTTTATTTTCTGCCGTCCCCCCTTGGTGGGAGTCGATGAGTGATTGGGTGCAGCATGAACCTCATGATCAAGATAAACTCCCACACCCCTATTCCAGAACGCCCCGAAGCATTCTTGTTCAGGGTGTCTTGTGAGCTACAAAAGCAAATACTAACTACTACAGCAATCGAGCGACTAGGACTCTAGATCGGTGGGACGTACTCAAAGCTTGGTACGGACTTTCTTCATGCAACAAGCGAATCTCGCGATATATCACGAACGGGAGCGGGGGCGGTTGTTGATAGAATTTCTTGACGTGGCCAGAGGGCGGCGGTGGGTTATTGCTTTTGCCAAGGAAGTATGCACAACCTACGTACGTATTTTACTCTAGTTGTCTGAGGAGTTGTTTTTTTGTTTTACGTTTGTGATGTGTGATGGATGGCGTGCGTTGTTTCCACCAAGATGCAGTGCTCTGGTATCTCTGTGAGAGCGAATTCCTTTTGCGCTTGGGCGTTCGGCAAGGCCGAGAAATTATGGGTGGAATTGGTTGCCGGAAACGGACACCCTAGGAGATAGAGTTCGTCTCGTCTTTCTCCACCGTTATCTGTTCAGAGGTAGCAAAAGTACATGCATTTTGATTACTTCCCAAAAACCGAACAACCGAACAAGTCTTATGTGGTCAGCAAGGAGATCACCGATTCCCGTGCCTCCTAAGTGAAACGATGCCGCATGCGTCCCAGGGTATTCGTGTGGCCTATACGCTCGAGAAAAGATCGTACTCCTTGTCGGCCATCTTGTAGCTACCGTATTCGTCGGGAATTTCGTCACTTCACAGGAGGAAGACGAATTCACGGTAGCTGTGTGTGGTGCACTTCTTCCGTAGGCTCGGTTAACGGGAGGTACTAGCTGAAAGGGTGTGACTTCCTTCGACCTCACTAGAGATTCTCGGGAGTCTTACGCAAAGACAAGGGTTGGGGGCTCGCAGCGACGCCCAGTAGAAGAGAAGCCACTCTGAGACACGTGTTGGAGATAAAGAAGACGTGTAGTAAGTGGTGGTGGCAGTGGCAACGGTGGTAAAGGTGATAGTAGAGGTGGTGGTGATGGTGATGGTGAAGACGCATTGAGTCGCTACATCCAGATACTCGCGGGTACTTCGCACCTGCGGTGCACGAGTCATCTAGCTGCATCCGTCGGCACTTGCAAGGCGTCGTCAGTCGTCCTGTCACAATGCTTTTAACGGTTGATCCCACCAGCTTCAATTAACTTAACTTAGAACACATTAACTGGGCACCTCGAGCAATGAGGGAGGCAGCAAACGGGGCGAGGGTGCCTATTCCCTCAGTGCGCCAGTAAATGCTCGCCTATAAGCATGCATCGCATCCATCTGCACTTGGTCCGCCAGTAGCAAAGCAGAGGAGAAGTAGGCAGCGTGTGTGCTCTCGTGCAGGTGGTGTGCATGTGGGCTCCGTGACACTTCGAATATGAGGTGGGCTGCACATCTTACGTTTCTGACTGCTAGCGTGCGTGGATGCTGAGCTACTTAAGACCTTGGTAGATAGCGCATAGGCAGGAAGTGCACCTGCACAGGAATACAGGAATCTGCCTGTTCTGCAGTTGAACCCCCACAGCACCCCTGCTGGGTGCCTTCTTTCTGGCGCACCCCCACACCCAGCGAGAAATCCGCCTCAAATCGAACTTTTTGCGACGAGCCCAGGATATCCCCAACGAGTCTTTCAATCGACCAATCGACCCCCCTCCCTCCCCAACGCAGCTTGCAATCACACCACGCACCACACCCTCGCTCAGACTAACCGACCCGACCCCTCCCGTCTCCTATCATTCGCCCTACATCCACTCGCTCTCACTGACGGGCGCACTGGCGGACAGACGGTGTCTCTCACTCTCTCACTCACTCTCTTCCTCGTGCTCACGCTGCTCTGAATGCCTCTCTGCCTTCCCTACTGCCTCCTCCTCCCGTCTAGCCTTCCATCGTATTGACTAGAAGCCCTGCCTCCTTCGCTCACCCTGCACTCCTTTCTGTGGTACCGACAAAATTCTCGGTATTCGCAGCAACTCGATACCCCTCCTTCCCTCCCCCAAAAACCCATCTTACGTCGATTCCCGAATCCCGAATGAACGCGCACTTCCCGAAAGCAGCTCCTGCTTATTGATTGGACTCCTTGGAATCCAGACATTCACTCAAGAGGAGTGCCGACCCGAGGAAATTGTCTCTGAGGAGAAGGGTTTCAAGTGCCAGACGAACCAGGGCGCTTTTTGTTAAGGCGGCAAAGGTCTTATTTGCCAGTCCATTCAAGGCTAACGGTGACGTACGAATCTCGATTCGTACATTTCCCTCCACCAACAAAAAGAGCAGACCCCGTACACCACCTTTCGCCGAGAAATCTATCCCTGGAAAGCCTTGTGTACCGTTTGAATTCTTTCACAAATAGGTGTGAAGGAAGTTGTGGTGGTGTGGGGAGAGCGAAGTAAAAGTGGTCGTTTCCCGCCCCAGCGAACCACGACTATCACCATCAAGCGAGAGTTCCAGTAGAAACTTCTTCGGATTCGATTACACCGAAAGCCAATATACTCTTTAAAACAACATCGTCACTTTTGCGTGTGTTTCCTTTGACCGATCTCCGGCCAAACTATTTTTTGTTTTAGACAGCCAGCGACAGCGATTAGTTCCAGTGTGTCGGATCGCAAGGCGATCGCTGCCTCGGTCCGCAGGAGGCAGAAAGTGTTAACATCAGAAAGGACGAAAATCTCACCATGAATGGCGTAGCAATCGCTTCTGCGGGTGGTGCTTCTCGCCACCTTTCCTCGACTCGCACTCAGTATATGGCGATTAATGACCTTTTGAACGACGATGGCCCACCTCCACACAAGTATCAACGAGTCGATCGTAGTTTTGGTTGGAATGCCGGCAAAGAAGCGACTGCACGTTTTGAAAACCCAGCCGAGGAACGTGCCCACCCTGCTATGGGTCCTCCAGAAATAAATGACACAACGCGAATTCAGAGCATCTTGAATACACCCGAGCCCGAAAAAGGTCACTACTCAGCAGTAGATAAGAGAGGATTTTCGGTTGTACCCAAGATTGTTTGCGATACGTGCGGAGAAGGTTTTACCTGCGATTCATTGCTACGGTAGGCATTGTATTTCGATAGTCAAACAATACATGTTATTTCTTGCGAATTGGATCATGGGCTAATATTAGGCATAATCCTCGCCCAAACGCTTAAAGAAAGCATCAAGCAAAACATACAAAACCATTTAAATGCAAGCAAAAGGGATGTGAACGTATGCAGTCCGGCTTCACATCTCCCAACGATCTAAAGCGCCATGAGAACTCTGTCCATAAGGGTACCAAGGGACCAGCCGTGGGATATAACTGCATTTATGACCACTGTAGGGACAGGAACAAGATATATTTTCGACTAGACAACTTCCGGAATCATCTAAAGAAGCTCCACAGCACCAGGGACGCCAGGTGCATGAGCGCGTTTCTGAAGCAGTGAGTTCCCACGCAATCTTTTCTTTCCTCTCTCGTTGTGTGATGATTGGAGAGTGACTGGATATCCTTTTGGTTCCTGGAATTAAGGGCCGAATCGGAATGTCGAGTTGAAGTCAACCCCGAGGATGTTCATCAAGAGTCAGCCTCAGAAACAAATTGCTCGTCAGTTCGTACGCGGAGGGGTACCGGATCCGTTTCCTTCTCCCAGCGAAAAAACAGAAAGCTGCAGTGGGTTATAACTAGGGTCGATAATGGGAACCTCCACCGCCCCAGACCTGCCTACTATGGACCCCTGGAGGAAGACAGTTCGGATATGGACCCATCAGACCTAGAAAATACCAGTCCCCGTTGCCAAGGTTACCCAGGAATGCCGCCAACGTCCCCAGGGGTGCAAACCCGCATGAATTCCGAGCCTATATCCCCGAGAGCAATGGGCCATAACGGCCCATGGGCGCCAGCCATGCCGCAGGAACGGGAGGAAGATATTGCCCGGAAGAAGTGCATGTTGGAACTCCAATCGCAGATGGGCGAGATGAAGCGCCAACTGGAGATGATGCAAGCCAAGTACAGACTACTTGAAGCCCAAGAGTCACAGGAGTTACAGACCCGTGGAGCTCAGGCCAATGTTGGACCCCAGGTAGCTTGCCAGTTTAATTCTCCGGGGGAATCCCGGGAAGCTAAATCAGTGTCTCCGCTGAACCCAAGGAATTTAGAGGGGTACCCAGTCAACAGTAATGAAGCCCTGATTCGTTATCAAGATTCCACAGATGATCCTAATTCCTATTTATTTAAATCTCGCCTGGATAGATTAAAAGCCGGACAAGCCGATGGGCGTGCATCTGGCCAAGAAACAGGAGCTGATACAGTAAGTATGCTCTCCCCTCCCGAGACGGTGGCATCCCCGCCGGGAGAAAATCCCCCAGGAGCCGGAGGTCCTAGTCCCAATGGCCAGGAGGTTCGGAACCCATCTATACCAGCGGCAATGCCAATCCAAGGACCTCGAGCTCGATTGCAGCCCTTTCCTCCTCCAATCCAGCCGGCTCGTGCACCCCCCAATGCCCCAGGAGCTCGCAAAGTTGCCGGAGGACCTGCCGAGAAAATCTACCGATGTGGACACCCAGGTTGCAAGAGCACATTTGCCCGGAACTGCGAGTTGAAGTATGTTTCGAGGGAAAAGCTATATGATGGACCACAACAAGTGTGAAACGTTACTGATCAATCTTGTAGAAAACACCGAAAGCGTCATACAAGACCCTATGGATGCACGGCCCGATATTGCCAAAGACTATTTGGATCCAAGAATGATTGGAAGCGCCACGAGAATAGCCAACACCACCGGTTGGAGAGTTGGAAATGCAATGTTCCTGTGCATCCACATGGAGCAGGAGATATCTGCAAAGCCATTCACTATCGAAAGGAAAACTTTGTTAATCATCTCAAATCCAGTGCCCATGGCATTAGGACCGAGGCAGATATCAAACGCTGGGCTGAGAAGTCATACATTGGCGGCAGCGACCATCACATCTTCTGGTGCGGATTCTGTGTTGACGAATCTGGAGTCCAGGGGAAGACTATAAATCTGAAAAAGCAAGGCCTTGCCGGATGGGATGAGCGATTCAATCACCTAGGAAGCCACTTTGAGCAAGGGTATAGTATCAAGCAATACAAGTACCAGGATGAGGACGCTGTCCATGATTGCCCTAGCTTGTCAGATTCTGACGACGATGACGAGTCGGCTATTCTACCGGATACTCTGGAATCTTCTCCATCGTTATTGCAGCTGGCCAATGCCGCCGCAACCATCATCCATTCTAGCCCGGCAAACCCACCAGCAAATGCAGAAGAAAATCTGGCGCCAGTGAATGTTCAAAGCAACCCTGTCATCCCAAGCAAGCGTACACGGTCCGATAAGACTTGGTATTGTGTATGTTTTGATTCCCTGGGCTATTCTGGTACACTCTGCTGATGATGTTTGAACACAGTGCAAGTGTCTACGAAACACAGGGTTCTCCCATGTGGCCGTGGTTGATTTGCAACCCAGCTGCTTGGATTGTGAGCATGCTCTATGCAGTGAGTGCAGGCAAGAGCAGGCAGTCGTCGGGGTGAACCAGGCAGAACCTAGCATCAGTGGCTCAGCACGTACATCGACAAGGCGTAAACGACAGTAGGAAAAGCAAAGAATTGCGGCACGGAAAACATTTTATCATCATTCATGTGTGTGGGAGGTTATCAGTCCAATTTTTTCTGCGGAGTCGTGCATGGAAGGAGTTTTTGGCAAAAGGTTTTTCTTTTACTTTACAGATCGGGTTCACCTATTTCTTTTCCTGTTTTTGCGTTTGGTGAATCTCTGTATGATGGCGCTGGCTACTTGCGTATATATGGGGATGCGATTCTGGGCTGAGTGCATGTTTGATTTGTATATGGGACCAGGTGGTGGGGAGGGAGTGTACATGTGGCTTTCTTTTTCTTGTTGGGTGATGGATGTATCACTAACAATTCTCTCTTTTACCTCTCTACTCTACGCATATCTTGTTGGCATTTTGTTTTTTGGTTTTGCATGCTTTGATGGGAATCGGAGTGGATGATGGGATGTCAAAAATGATGAGATGTGAAGATGATGGTGGTGGTAAATAATACCCGGGTATGAATATGATGGATTATGACTTGGATTATGACTTCAATTCTTCGTGTTATCCAGAAAGTGTAAAAGCAGTGCACAAACTGAAGCTTATTGGTAACAGTCGTCCATGGACGGGCTTCCAAATGGAGAACTTCCGGTAAGGTTCATGTCCAAATTCAGCAACATCTCAAACCCAGGAGACTGCCGGGTCGCCGTCGCTAGAGATTACTTTTTTGTTACAGTTACAGGAAGTCCATTGATGTGTACTGGAAGCTCCAGCCGAGTTGGTGATCTCGGTTTCGAACCCGTTTAAGAATAAGGTGTCGCCCAAATGGGACGTGAACACAGATCAATATTCGAATCGAATGGTCTGGCGGATTATGACTTCAATGCTACGGCTACACGCGGAGGCTGTGCACTGGGCCGTGAACCCTTCCGCCGTATCATACTTACCGCCTCCCACGTGCACGCGTGTCTCGTCTTTTACCGTTTCTTACAATGTAGCCTGAATACCTATGTTCGTGACAAATATCTGCACAAATCACCGCATCCGTGACTGACACCCGGAATACCTATATGGGCGTCCCGTGGGATATCAATTGGACGTTTGTACATGCTCTGTAGCCTCGCTCTATGCATGGGCAGTAAGTACCCTTAGTCGGACAACGGTACTGGGTTCCCAAAGAGATATTTATGGGTATTGGAGATAGACTTGCTGGGAAAAAGCCTGCCTGACGAGTATCTCCATGGACAATGACCACAGGAATATCTGAATCGAATGGTCACTTGTAATCACGAGTCGTTCTAACTATTGGAGGCAGTTGCATGCTTTCGTTGGGGCGAAGACTAAACGGCGTCTGGGTATGCGTACGGGCAGTCAGCCTCGTCCAACCGTGCTCAGTGCTCACGCCCCGGGTGCTTCTGAATCTGTATAATCATACCTGCACACATAAATCGCCAAAGCACATCTGTGACTCGGGAGCTGTGGGATGATATCAAGATTTGAGGAAGCGGGACAGGGACCGTAGGAGGGGAGAGGTGGGTTTGGTAGAGGCACAAGAGATTGATGGGTTTTTATATTTCGTTTTTTTTTAATTTTTTTTTTTTAGAAAAAATAAATAAAAATGGTAGGCAGAAAGGGATCAGTTACCAGATCTGGACGTGTGTATGCCGCTAGTTGTTCGAGAACTTCGGCATATTGAGTAGGGCATTGAGGGCCAGGCCAGATCTGGGCAGGCGGGCGAAATTAATCTGATCTGTAATTCTCGGGGTGAGGAACACGTTCCTCGACTACTCTGGCGGGGCGAAAGCTGCATCAAAGGAAATCACGCCATGTCACTCGCAACCTATTCATGAAAGATGGCCGTTTGAAAACTCAGGTGCTTGTCGCGGCTCAAGATAATAATGTATGCAGTTACCGGCACCGGCGGCGGCGGATATGAGTGTTAGATGCAGTGGGCGGCGAGCTGGTAGGAAGGAGGACGTGGGCTTTCGGTTTTTTTTTGATGTACCTGTGCGCTGCAGATAGGAGACGTACATACGCGTGTCCGTCCTGCATCGCAGTTGCCAATGCCAATTAACGTATGATGTATGAGTTACCGCTTGTTATTGCTGACGGAGGTCGCATAAAGGGTGGTGGGTTGAATGTTGTGTTGCAACGTTGTGTTATATCGCGGGTTTCGTTATGAAACAGCACGAGGAGGGGGATGGACGTGTCGACCCCAACACAAAAATATCTGCGAACAACGAGACCACAGCAATTGTGAGTTTGATGGCATGGAGGGGGTCACCGTCGTGGAGGAGTGCTAGTTGTGCTGTAGGGGAGTTGCCAATTCTGTGGAGCGGTGAGAAAACTGCGTTTGGTATACTTACTCTACTTTGGTAGAAGTTTTTTAGTCTTGTTTTTTTAAGCCGCTGCGGTCATGCTGCTTTCGCTCCCCCAAAGTTTATTGCACTGCCACAGCACGGTGCTCACTTGCATATCAGAAGCAATCCCTCCCGCCAGTTCGGTAACCAATTAATTAGCTCAGGAAGCTAGGGATGCATGTTGGGACAGCAAACCGCTGACAGCCAAGATATGTAAGACATCGTGAGATCAAGGAAAAAGAAAGTGGAAAGACAGAAAAGACACAAGGGACTGGGAGAAGGTGACAAGGCGCCCAGTAAGAATTCCGGTGGTAGGACTGGTATTTCTGCTATCTTTGAAGTACTCAGTACTTCATTGCGTACCTGCTCTTTGTAACCGCCGAAACAACGCCTGAGTGACGACTCCGTACTCTTGTCTCTCTTGCACTGAGCACTTCTAGGCAGCAGCGGTGCTCAGTCTGGTCGGCACGTTCCGAGCTAAGTTGTTGGACGCGAAATGTAACAAACTACAATAAAACCCTAGAATTGTCTGACCCGAGGAGATAGGTCAGGTAGCAGTTGGACAAAGAAAGAGAAATATAGGGACATGTCATCGCACATTTGGCTGGCGGGCGGTCTGCAAGCGGTGGTTGTTCTTCATGAAACTCTTCAAAAGATTTCTCTGGAATGATGATGCTGGTGATGATGCTGATGTCGAGTGAAAGGTAGCCGGTACTAAGTACATGGTACGTAGTTGATTGAAGCCGCTTATGCAGCGAGTCATGGCGTCCTAGGAGGTGCGCTAGACAGACGACAGGGACCAATGGTGCGTGTGCAGTGCAATGATTGCGCACAAATGGACCAGTGCGCAGTGGCATCTGATGTCTTATTGGTTTTTACTTCGTTCTCTACGACAAATCGACAATGCGGCGGTGCTAGTGCAGAAGTACTACGGTGCTGCAGCTATCGTAAATTATCCATTGACAACTTAGAATCAGTGCCAAGCGCGGCTCTTCAGGAACTGATATGACGGAGGATCCGGCGACGAGGTGCAGTCCGCTTCGAGTACCTCGCACTTACATCATGCATCATACCTGGATCTCTAGGATCTAGGATGTAGGTGCGGAAGACATGAGCTGTTCGTTCGGGTCCGGGGCTTGCTCAACAGCAGCTGCAATTGCGAGTTCGAGTTGCTCCTGCGCACCGCACCGCTGGATGG
>Ga0307512_10004813_pt1 | contig 14486 bp, 17 predicted proteins | sample 14_EM_MG_FD_200267 | JGI IMG/M metagenome (GOLD analysis project Ga0307512, IMG submission 200267) | Populus trichocarpa ectomycorrhiza microbial communities from riparian zone in the Pacific Northwest, United States - 14_EM | ecosystem: Host-associated > Plants > Roots > Unclassified | place... | reverse complement strand
CACGTTGCTCTCCAGGTTGTCATGGAGGTCTTGCGAGGGACGACGTTCATCGCCCAGCTGCCAATGCATACCAATGTTCGAGTCATAAAGGCTCGTTTGGGATGGCGGATATTGCATGTGGGTGGTGTGAACGGCCACCTCCATCTGATTTCCTTGGATTCGTGTGGCGGGCATCTGGTTTGTGGTCGAAGCTGCGAGACAGTTGTTCCTGGGATTTACCTGTACGCTACAACATCGATCACAGTGAGCACTAAAGAAAGCAAAGGAAGAACCCTCATACGCGCTTGTTGTACCCGAGACATAGTCTACCAGGGAGCGATACATGCGCGTCGACGCAATAGTCATGATAATCAGTGAGGGGATCTGGAACATCTGTATTTGGTAGGGATTTTAATTCAGCCGACGTCTCCAACATGGACCAAACGGAACATACAAGATCGAAAGGATCTGACATTCCCAGGGAATTGAGGTCAGTTAACACTCTTCCCGTCCACAGAAGAAGATTACCATTCAAGTTCAAACTAATGAATACCTGCGATATTTAATGATGAGCGAAGAGAGGAGGCATAAGAAACTCCAACGGACTTACTACTGGTGTAGCCTCCGCAACGGTGGCAAGTAAGAGCCAAACAACACCCTTACGAACAGGAAACGTGTGTGAATTGAGAGCGATCCAACCATTGACTCGGAGAACCATACCTGTTTCCACAAGAGGCGGCCCAGACCGAATGCGCTGCCCCTATGGCTGCGTAGACGAACCAGTCCAACAAGCATGATGATAAGTAAGCTGACATCGGTAATGAGGGGGGCCATGGTATTGAGTTTGCTACTCTGAGGGTTGAGTGCCACGCAGCTTCCTCGGGTTGGTACCCATGTATAACGGAGCTGCAATAAAATAAACCTGGGGGTCAAAAATAGTTGAAATTAATCGCTCACCCGCACGGTACCTAATCCAGGGCCGTAAAGTGAATTCTAGATCATATATGTGGGGCGGAGGGGCAGGTCTAATTACCTCGGATGAGCAACGCGATGTTGGCCACCCACACACCGAGTGCGATAGCAGTGACAACTTTGTTTTTGTTCCATATGGCGATGCTGGTAGCCTCAATGAGCGCGCCTTCGAGAGAGTGGTCATGACATAGAGGCGTTGAAGTAGACGTACATGCGAAGCACAATCAGTAACGAAGCAGCAACGAACGCCGTGTAGGCGAAGGTCTACGAAACCAAATCTACGTGCTAAGCTACCTTGGAAGACAGGCACATTGGTACGTATACTCACGACCTCGAATGTGTCCCAAACCTTGGGATGATGGCTGGTCAGCCTGAGAGCGCGGATGTGTGATGACACAGAGGTGGGACACGCCGCGTACCTGACAGTTGATGCGAGTCGAGACGTCCACACCTCCCATATTAAGGATTACAGCAACAAGGGTGGCCACACGCGTGAAGGAGTATATCTATACCGTGATGGTCGGGGGAGGGTAGAGAAGTCCAGTGCTGCAGGTAAGCGACGGAATGCGAGAGAAGCTCGTATCATTACAGACCCATATCGATCGCTGGTAAGGGCGATGTCCTCGGAAGACATCCCACTCGTAGTCAAGACTGGTGAAGAACTCCCAACTGGAAGCGGAGGGTTTGACGTACGTGAGACCCTCGTGGAGCGGAATGCCGATTCGGGGGAGACTCACAGGTATAGGCCGTCTACAGCGTGCCAAAACTTCAAAAGAGCCCCTTTGAGAAGAGATTTACAAAGCTCCAGAACAACTCCAAAAGAACGTACGTACAAAAATCGGCCGTTTCAACGTCAGGATCGCGAAAGTTGACCATCCTGACTGGGGTATGACTTGCAGGACTCCGGACTTGCAGAATACAACAGGAGTGCTTGGGGTAACGGCACACAGCACCAAACGGTATTACATATATATGGCGCATGCCAGTGGCCTATTATATTCGAGTCATCCAGTACTACATTAGTATGCGAGGCGGCGGCGTACCACTGCCGGTGTATCATCTGCGCTGGCCTGTCGGGACTCGGGACCAGGTCTCTGTGGTCATTGATGGGACGAGCCCAAAGTGGAGCCATTTGTCCCGTGATCGCACTCTAGAAACGTTCCAGAGTGCTCAAATCCAATTGTCCAAGGCGAAGGCAGTGTGATGTGACATGAGCGGTGGGCGCGTTGTGTCATACTGTCCTGTATAAGGCAGCTGGCCCAGAGTATATGATGGCGATCGAGTCATCAACTGTAGGGCGTTGATGTTGAAGAACATAATAGACGCCCTACATTGTCAGGTGGCTTCCATGTGCCTGTGCCTTGAGATGACCACGTGACTCTTCCGCTCGGGCTACATGCATGCATGCGTATTTATCTTGGTTTGATCCAGCGTCGTTTTGTGCTACCATGATGTGATGCGTACCAGTCGCTACTCGATTCCGATATACTTTGCGATGTTTACACGCAGCGACGTATCTGTCGTCCAGGCACCCGGAGCTTGAGCGGACGAAGCGCGAAAGAAGTGGGTAGGAGGGGAAGTGGTAAAGATCTTGGAATATCGGTGGATGGAAGGTGGGTTGGGCATCATCGACGTGGGCGACACGGCGACGCCGGCTAACCGGCACACCACTGCCGCCATTCGTGTTGTGATACTGTACGGCCCGGTGCAGGCTCATGGTGGGGGGCGACAGCGTGTGAATCTGGCGGGAAAAAGATGTAACTTACAACATACGGCCCACCCCTCATCAGACTGTCCGAGGTTTCATGATGAAACAGACTGTAGTGCAGATGTAGGATCCACGCTCGTGAGTTCAATAGGAAGGATTCAAGAATATAGAACCAAGGTCGCGTCCCGAGACGAGGACACGCGATGGAGCGAGTAAGAGGGGAGCAGATTGGTGATTGTTAATCACTCGACCACTGGTGAAAGCACGCGTGAAATGGGGGGAAAGAACGTCTTCAATTGCACATCCTCGCCAGGGCCAGGCGAGGGGGATTAAATACAAGTATGTTATGGGAGTAGAGGGGAACGGTGTTGTCTTGAGTCCGATGGCTAAGCAGAAAATGGAAAGTAAAAAGGAGACGGGATTATAAGATAAAGAAGTGGTGTAGAAACGTACACAAGAATCATATATTGTCTAAAGGTAGTAAGATAAAAGGTTGGAGATGATATGTGGTCCAAGGCGTCGCATGCGTTGTTGTCTTGATGGTTCGAGGCGATGAGAGTGGGCGATCCAAGAGTGTCCAGAGATAGGCTTGGGGTGTGACGAGGGGAAAGTCTTCTATGAATGGAAAGGTGTCGATCTGATGGCAACGAGAGTGAAGGCAGAGGTTTGAAGGCGAGGAGGGCTAAAGCAGAGAGGGCAAGGCAGACGCGTGGCAGGCTTAGGTGGTTCGGAAGGCGTCACGTGGTCGACGATGGCTGGTTCCCAGGCTACGGCGGTTATACCTTACACCCTTCCTACAGAAGTGTGCTCAGTGTCACATATCGGATTTTATAGCACAACACGCAGCCTAGTAATTTCTTTTATGAAGGTCATGCTCAACACATTTTAATACGACGGTTCCGACGTCTCCATTAATAAGTAATAGTGTAAAAGTGTAACCTATAATCGTATTGTAGATTCAACAAGGTGCTACCGCACTATTCCTTTTCAGGCTTCGCAAGATACTCACGATATCTCGCTTCCGGTCAATTGATGCCACCTCAGAAGGAGTCCTGCCATGATGGTCACAGCGCATGGAGATCGGCGCCGTGTTCCATTAATAATCGCGCGACTTGAACCCGTCCATATTGTGATGCCACGTGCAGCGGAGTCTCGCCAATGTGACTTGGTGTATGAATTGCCGCCCCGCGCTCGAGGAGCATTCGAGCAAACTCGACAATGCTGTAATGTATAAAGCAGTGCAGTCATCGACCTCTCGGGCATTGGTATCTGCACCACGATCAAGTACCCGTTGCCCGATCTCTAAATGTCTCCCGTACGATGTTCGATGTAGCGGAGTCTGATCCCGATATCCCCGGAGATCCAGGTTCGGGAAGTGTTCAACCAGTAATGAAAATATGCTGAAATGTCCATGATACGCAGATGCGTGTAACGGTGTCATTTCGAGACCATGCTCTGCGTGTACGTCCTCAGGATGCTCGGTAACAAGGTGCGCTGCCAAGTCGCAAAGTCCGAATCGTGCTGCATAATACAAGGGAGCGGCTTCAAGCTCTTCTGGTAACGTCGTGGATATGGCAAGACCAGGGCTATCTTCGTTATAAATCCAGAACCAAGCCGCAAGATGCGCTTTGTCCGCATCAAATAGACATTTCGTCCCACCCTTGATGTGAGACGATACATTTTCAAATTGAGCGTGCTTGACCCAGTGTTCGGCAGCGTATTTGGCGAGCGGGAAGTCCATCACCTTGTCAATGTCGATGTAATCGTCCAATCGAAGGAGGGCCCCGAGGCATGCTTGTGCAAGAACGGTGTGCGCAGGCTCGAGTTTGGTGTGATACTGCGAAACGTCTCCACTTGATTCTGCAAGACGGTGGGACATCAAGAATTCTTTGACCGAGAAGTGTGAAAATTGAACGATCCGCGAATCTCCGTCGGCAACGATAACCAAGCTCGAGCACGCCGACATGACTAGTACTGCTTCTACTTGATCTTCCCACCGCCAATCCGGATTCAACCTCGGGATCCCGCCCGCGCTGAAGTCAAATGCGAGGACTTCGGCCAATTCCTCGATTCGAAGGGGGCGAACTGCCGCCACGAGACATTGCATGAGTCGGCGAGCATGTGCTTGGTTCGACTTTCAAATCTCCCTCAGTATCCGGTCATATGTCGCATCCAGGCTTTCGGGCAATTCGTCCAGGATATGCCCACGCTCGGGGGGAAGGAGTGCCGTAGGACTTCCAATTGGCAGAAAGCCCATCGAAACCTGCATCATATTATCGTTACAAAATATATCACAATGCACTTACATCCCATCCGCTTTTGATGGTAATGTCCCAATAACGAGATTCTTGTCCTCATTCCGCCATCTTCGCATCCTTCGATCTGAGTGCACGAAAGAGCTGACAAAATACGCGATATCCTGCCTTTGTCCAATTTCGTCATGACGGGATATGAGGTGTGGGGTCAAAGGTCTGAGGAATGTTTCAGTCTGTTTGAATGTCGAGTTCGGCGACTGGTGACGAAAGTGTGGAGATTTTGGAGGTGAGCGCGAACAAGCTCATCCACGAGCTCAAGCACATCTTCTCGGGGAGATGGAACACTTGACAAGAGCGGACACTCGCCGATCGCGTCCATGATGGTGTAGGTAGGGTATTGCGCCTCGAGAGTGTGCATTTCTACGAGGCATTCTATCATAGCACGGTCATTAGGCTTCAAAACTCCGCGATTATGTGAAGCATAGTCGGGAGAGCATGTCACAAGTCACTCATCAATGGAACTCAAAAAAAAAAGAGCCGTGCCATCGAGGTCGTCATTTCCCGCGTGACGGTGAGCAAGTACTGTTACTGGCCGCACAAATTTTGCTAGAGTACACAATGAGGGGGGATTACAATAAAAACTCATGCTGTCAAAGTACTGATACGTGCCATAGCGTCCAATTCTACACGTTGCTCTCCAGGTCCGAGTCGTCATGGAGGCCTTGCGAGGGACGACGTTCATCGCCCAGCTGCCGATGTATACCAATGTTCGAGTCATGAAGGCTTGTTTAGGATGGCGGATATTGCATGTAGGTGGTGTGAACGGCCACCTCCATCTGATTTCCTGGGATTCGTGTGGTTGGCATCTGGTTTGTGGTCGAATCAGCGCGACAGTAGTTCTTGGGGTGTACCTGTACGCTACAATATCGATCTCAGTGAGCACTAAATAAAGGAAAGGAAGAATCATCATACACCCTTGTTGGACCCGAGACATAGTCTACCAGAGAGCGATGCATGCGCGTCGCCGCAATAGACATGATAATCAGTGCCGGGATCTGGAACATCTGTGTTTGGTAGGCATTATAATCCAGCCGTCCCCAACATAGATCAAACGAAACGCACAAGATCGAAAGCATCTGACATTCCCAGGGAATTGATCAGTTAACACTCTTCCCATCAACAAAAGAAGATTACCATTCAGATTCAAACTAATGAACACCTACGATATTTAATGATGAGCGAAGAGAGGAGGCATAAGAAACTCTAACGGACTCACTACTGGTGTGACCTCCGCAACGGTGGCAAGTAAGAGCCAAACAACACCCTTACGAACAGGAAATACGTGTGAATTGAGAGCGATGCAACCATTGAGAACCATACCTGTTTCCACAGGAGGCGACCCAGACCGAATGTGCTGCCCCTATGACCGCGTAGACGAACCAGGCCAACAAGCATGATGACAAGTAAGCTGACATCGGTGACGAGAGTAGACATGGTATTCAGTTTGCTACTCTGAGGGTTGAGAAGCACGCAGTTTTCTTGTATCCACGTATAACGGAGCTGCAATAAAATAAACCCAGAGGTCCGGATGAGTTGGAATGAATCGCTCACCCGCAGGGTACCTGATCCAGGGCCGTAAGCTGAATTCTAGATCATACATGTAGGGCGGAGGGGGCAGGTCTAATATTACCTCGGATGAGGAAAGCGATGTTGGTCACCCACACACCGAGTGCGATGGCAGTAACAACTTTGTTTTTGTTCCATATGGCGATGCTGGTAGTCTTAATGAGCGTGACTTCGAGAGAGTGGTCATGACATTGAGGCGTTGAAGTAGACGTACATTCGCAGCACAATCAGTAACGAAGCAGCAACGAACGCCATGTAGGCGAGGGTCTACGAAATCAAATCTACGTGCTGAGCCACTTTTGAAGATAGGCACATTGGTAGGTACACCCACGGCCTCGAATGTGTTCCAAACCTTGGGATGATGGCTGGTCAGAGTGCGGATGTGCGATGACAGAGGTGGGACACGCCGCGTACCTGACAGTTGATAGGACTCAATATGTCCACACCTCCGATATTAAGGATTACAGCAACGAGGGTGGTCACACGTGTGAAGGAGTAGATCTATACCGTGACGGTGGGGGAGGGTAGAGAAGTCCGGCGCTGCAGGTCAGCGACGGAATGAGAGAGAAGCTCATATTATTACAGACCCATATCGATCGCTGGTAAGGGCGATGTCCTCGGAAGACATTCCACTCATAGTCAAGAGTGGTGAAAAACTCCCAACTGGAAGCGGAGGGTTTAAGGTACGTGAGACTCCCGTGGAGCGGAATGGCGATTCGGGGAAGACTCACAGGTATAGACCGCCTACAGCGTGCCAAAACTTCACAAGAGCCGCTTTGAAAAGATATTTACAGAGCTCCAGAACGACCCCAAAAGAACGTACGTACTGAGATCGGACATGACAACGTCAGGATCGCGAAAGTTGACCATCTTGACTGGGGTATGACTTGCAGGAGTCCGGACTTAGAGAATACAACCAGAGCGCTTGGAGTAATGATGCCAGCACACAGCAACAGACGGTATCACATATATATGGTGAATGGCCTATTATATGTGAGTCATCCAGTGCTACATTAGTATGGAGGCGGTGGCGTACCACTGCCGGTGTACCATCTGCGCTGGCTGTAGCCTGTCGGGGCTCGGGACGGGACCAGTCTTGGTGGTCATTGATGGGATGAGCCCAAAGCGGAGGCATTTGTCCCGTAAGTCGCACTCTAGAAGCGTTCCAGAGTGCTCGAATCATAATTATCCAAGGGGAAGTCAGTGTAATGTAACATGAGCCGCGGGCGCGTTGTGTGGTATTGTCCTGTATAAGGCAGCTGTCCCAGAGGCTATGATGGCGATCGAGGCATCAAACTGTAGGGCGTTGACATTGAACAGCATAATAGACGCCCTATCAGGCGCCTAATTGAACTCTCTGTCTTGCGATGACCACGTGACTGTTCTACTCAACGGGAAGTCATCTGCGCTTGCCTTCGCGGGCGCAACATCAGGCTGCATGCGTGCGTATTATCTTGCTTTGATCCAGCGTTGCGACGTCAGCTCAGGTTTTGTGCTCCCATGGCGTGATGCGTACTTACCAGAGTCGCTACTCAATTGCGATATATACTTTGCGATGTTTACATGCAGCGACGTATCTGTCGTCTAGGCGCTGGGAGCTTGAGCGGGCAAAGCGCGAAAGAAGTGGGTAGGAGGGGAAGTGGTAAAGATCCTGGAATATCGGTGGACGGAAGGTGGGTTGGGCGTCATCGACATGGGCGACACGGCGACACCGGCAGACCACTGCCGCCATTCGTGTTGCGATACGGCCCGGTGCAGGCTCATAGTGGGGGCGACAGCATGTGAATCTGGCGGGAAAAGATGTACAACATACAGCCCACCCCTCATCAGACTGTAGTGCAGACGTAGGATCCACGCTCGTGAGTTCAATAGGAAGGATTCAAGAATATAGAACCAAGGTCGCGTCCCGAGACGAGGACACGCGATGGAGCGAGTAAGAGGGGAGCAGATTGGTGATTGTAATCACTCGACCACTGGTGAAAGCACGCGTGAAATGGGGGAAAAGAACGTCTTCAATTGCACATCCTCGCCAGGGCCAGGCGAGGGCGATTATATGCAAGTATGTTATGGGAGTAGAGGGGAACGGTGTTGTCTTGAGTCCGATGGCTAAGCAGAAAATGGAAAGTAAAAAGGAGAGACGGGATTCTAAGACAAAGAAGTGGTATAGAAACGTACACAAGAATAACATATTGTCTAAAAGTAGTAAGATAAAAGGTTGGGGATATGTGGTCCAAGCGGGGCCCGACTGGCAAGGCATCGCGTGCGTTGTTGTCTTGATGGTTCGAGGCGATGAGAGTGGGCGATCCAAGAGTGTCCAGCGATATGCTTGGGGTGTGACGAGGGGCAAGACTTCTATGAATAGAAAGGTGTCGATCTGATGGCAACGAGGATGAAGGCAGAGGTTTGAAGGCGAGGAGGGCCAACGCGGAGAGGGCAAGGCAGACGCGTGGCAGGCTTAGGTGGTTCGGAAGGCGTCACGTGGTCGAAGATGGCTGATTCCGAGGCTACGGCGGTTCGGTTCCATACCTTACTCCCTTCCTACAGAAGTGTGCTTAGTGTCACATATCGGATTTTATAGCACAAACACGCAGCCTAGTAATTTCTTTTACGAAGGTCATGCTCAACACATTTTAATACGACGGTTCCGATGTCTCCATTGATAAGTAATAGTGTAAAATTGTAACCTATAATCGTATTGTAAATTCAACAAGGTGTGTTATGCCACGCGCAGCGGAGTCTAGCCAATATGACCCGGTGTATGAATTGCCGCCCCGCACTCGAGAAGCATTCGAGCAAACTCGACAATGCTGCAATGTATAAAGTGGACCAGCCATCGACCTCTCGGGCATCGATATCTGCACCACGATCAAGTAGCCGTTGCCCGATCTCTAAATGTCCTCCGTACGATGTTCGATGTAGCGGGGTCTGATCCCAATAGCCCCGGACTCGATATCCAGGTTCGGGAAATGTTCAACCAGTAATGAAAAAAATGTTGCAATGTCCATGATACGCAGATGCGTGTAACAGTGTCATTTCGAGACCACCCTCTGCGTGTAGGTCTTCAGGATGCTCGGTAACAACTTGAAGGTGCGCTGCCAAGTCGCAAAGTCCGAATCGTGCTGCGTAATACAAGGGAGCTACTTCAAGCTTTTCTGGTGACGTCGTGGATACGGAAAGACCAGGGCTATCTTCGTTATAAATCCAGAACCAAGCCGCAAGATGTGCTTTGTCCGCATTAAATAGACATTTCATCCTTGATGTGAGACGATACATTTTCAAATTGAGCGTGCTTGACCCAGTGTTCGGCAGCGTATTTGGCGAGCGGGAAGTCCATCACCTTGTCAAGGTCGATGTAATCGTCCAATCGAAGAAGGACCCCGAGGCATGCTTGTGCAAGAACGGTGTGCGCGGGCTCGAGTTTGATGTGATACTGCGAGACGTCTCCACTCGATTCCGCAAGACGGCGAGACATCAAGAATTCTTTGACCGAGAAGTGTGAAAATTGGAACGATCCGTGAATCTCCATCGACAACTTGAACGATGACCAAGCTCGAACACGCCGACATGACTGCTTCTACTTGACCTTCCCACCGCCAAATTACGTCCCATCCGCCTTTGCTGGTAATGTCTTAATAACGAGATTCTTGTCCTCATCCCGCCATATTCGCATACTTCGATCTGAGTGCACGAAAGAGCTGAAAATTTACGCGATATCCTGCTTTTGTCCAATTTCTTCATGAAGGGATATGAGGTGTGAGGTAAAAGGTCTGAGGACGGTTTGGATGTCGAGTTCGGGGAGACTAGTGACGCAAATGTGGAGATTTGGGAGGTGAGCGCAAACAAGCTCATCCACTAACTCAAACACATCCCCTCGGGGAGATGGAACGCTCGACGAGAGCGGACACTCGTCGACTGCGTCCATGATGATGTAGGTAGGGTGTTGCGCCTGAGAGTGAGCATTTCTATGGGGCATTCTATCATAGCACAATCATTAGGCTTCAACGCTCCGCGATTATGTGAAGCATAGTCGGGAGAGCATGTCACAAGTCACTCATTAATGGAACTCAAAACAAAAAAAAAAGAACCGTGCCATCGAGGTTCGAGGTCGTCATTTCCTGCGTGACGGTGGGCAAGTACTATTACTGGCCGCACAAATTTATCTTGAGTACACAATGACGAGGGGTTACAATATAAGCTTGTGCTGTCAAAGTACTGATACGTACCATAGCGTCCAATTCTACACGTTGCTCTCCAGGTCGTCATGGAGGTCTCGCGAAGGAATGTTCGAGTCATAAAGGCTCGTTTGGGATGGCGGATATTGCATGTGGGTGGTGTGAACGGCCACCTCCATCTGATTTCTTGGGATTCGTGTGGCCGGCATCTGGTTTGTGGTCGGAGCAGCGCGACAGAACTTCCTGGGATTTACCTGTATGCTACAACACCGAACACGGTGAGCAATAAAGAAAGGAAAGGAAGGATCATCATACCCGCTTGTTGGACCCGAGACATAGTCTACCAGAGATCGATGCATGCGCGTCGACGCAATAGTCATGACAATCAGTGAGGGGATCTGGAACATCTGCGTTTGGTAGGCATTATAATCCAGCCGACGTCTCCGACGTGTATCGAACGAAACGCACAAGATCGAAAGGGTCTGAAATTCCCAGGGAATTGAGCTCAGTTAACGCTCTTCCCGTCCACAAAAGAATATTACCATTCAGGTTCAAACTAATGAACACCTGCGATATTTAATGATGAGCGAAGAGAGGAGGCATAAGAAACTCCGACGGACTTACTACTGGCGTGACCTCCGCAACGGTGGCAAGTAAGAGCCAAAGAACACCCTTATGAACAGGAAATGTGTTTGAATTGAGAGCGATGCAACCATTGAGGGCCATACCTGTTTCCACAAGAGGCGGCCCAGACCGAATGCGCTGCCCCTATGACTGCGTAGGCGAACCAGGCCAACAAGCATGATGATAAGTAAGCTGACATCGGTAATGAGGGGGGCAATGGTATTAAGTTTGGTACTCTGAGAGTTGACAGCCACGCAAGTTTCTCCTATCCATGCATAACGGAGCTGCAAATGAAATAAACCCAGAGCAATGAGTTGGAATTAATCGCTCACCGGCACGGTACCTAATGCAGGGCCGTAAATTTAATTCTAGATCATATAGGTAGGGCGGAGGGGGCAGGTCTAGTATTACCTCGGATGAGGAACGCGATGTTGGTCACCCACACACAGAGCGCGATAGAGGTGACAACTTTGCTTTTGTTCCATATGGCGATGCTGGTAGGTAGCCTTAATGAGCGCGACTTCGAGAGAGTGGTCGTGACATAAAGACGTTGAAGTAGACGTACATGCGAAGCACAATCAATAACGAAGCAGCAACGAACGCCATGTAGGCGAAGGTCTACGAAACCACATCCACGTGCTGAGCTGCCTTTGAGGACAGGCACATTGGTAGGTACACTCACGACCACGAATAAGTCCCAAACCTTGGGATGATGGCTGGTCAGGTGCGGATGTGATGACACAGTGGTGGGACACGCCGCGTACCTGACAATTGATAGGGGTCAACATGTCCACACCTCCGATATTAAGGATTACAGCAACGAAGGTGGCCACACGTGTGAAGGAGTATATCTAGACCGTGACGGTGGGAGGATAGTAGAGAAGTCCAGTGCTGCAGGTCAGCGACGGAATGCGAGAGAAGCTCATATCATTACAGACCCAAATCGATCGCTGGTATGGGCGATGTCCTCGGAAGACATTCCACTCATAGTCAAGAGTGGTGAAGAACTCCCAACTGGACGAGGAGGGTTTAAGGTACGTGAGACTCTCGTGGAGCGGAATGCCGATTTGGGGAAGACTCACAGGTATAGGCCGCCCACAGCGTGCCAAAACTTCACAAGAGCCGCTTTGAAAAGATATTTGCAAAGCTCCAGAACAACCCCATAAGAACGTACGTACAAAAATCGGACATTTCAACGTAAGGATCGCGAAAGTTGACCATCCTGACTGGGGTATGACTTGCAGGACTCCGGGCTTGGAGAATACGACCAGAGCGCTTGGGGTAATGGTGCCAGGCTGCCAGCATACAGCAACAGACGGTACTTCATATATATGGTGCGTGGCCTATTATATTCGAGTTCTCCAGTACCACAATATAGTATGCGAGGCGGTGGCGTACCACTGCCGGTGTATCATCTGTGCTGACTGTAGCTGTCGGGATTCGGGACCAGGTCTCGGTGGTCATTGATGGGACGAGCCCAGAGTGGAGGCATTTCTCGCGTGATCGCGCTCTAGAAGAGTTCCAGAGTGTCGGGATCCAGTTGTCCAGGGCGAAGGCGGTGTAGTATAACATGGGCGGTGGGCGCGTTGTGTCATAATGTCCTATAAGGCAGCTGGTCCAGAGGCTATGATGGCGATCGAGTCATCAAACTGTAGGGCGTTGACGTTGAACAGCATAATAGACGCCCTTGTGATGACCACGTGACTGTTCTGCTTAACAGGAAGGCATTTGCGCTTGCCTTCGCGGGTGCAACCTCCGAGTCAGGCTGCATGCGCGCATATTATCTAGGTTTGATCCAGCGTTGCGACACCAGCCCAGGTTTTGTGCTACCATGGTGTGATGCGTACTCACCAGAGTCGCTACTCGATTGCGATATACTTTGCGACAATTCACATGCAGCGACTTCTCAGCTATAGGTCGCCTAGGCGCCCGGAGCTTGAGCGGGCGAAGCACAAAAGGAGTAGGTAGGAGGGGAAGTGGTAAAGGTCCTGGAATATCGGTGGATGGAAGGTGGGTTGGGCATCATCGACATGGGCGCCACGCCGACACCGGCCAACCGGCACACCACTGCCGTCATGCGTGTTGCGATACGGGCCAAGTGTAGGTTCATGGAGGGGGCGACAGCGTGTGAATTAGGCGGGAAAAAGATGTACAACATCCAGCACACCCTTCATCAGACTATTCGAGGTTTCATGATGAAACAGACGATCCCTTCCTACAGGAGTGTGCTTCGTGTCACATATCGGATTTTATAGTACAAACATGCAACCTAGTAGTTTATTTTACGAGGATCATGCTCAACACATTTTAATACGACGTTTCCGTTGTCTCCATCAATAAGTAATAGTGTAACAGTGTAACCTATCATCGTATTGCAGATTCACCAAGGTGAACTATTCCGCTTCAGGCTTCACAAGATACTCAGAGAGTAACCGCACGATATCTTGCTTCCTGTAAATTCATGCCACCTCGGAAGGGGTCCTGCCATGATGGTCATGCACATGGAGATCGGCGCCGTATTCCATTAATAATTGCGCGACTTGGACCTGTCCATATTGTGATGCCACGTGCAGCGGAGCCTCGCCAATGTGACTCGGTGTATGAATTGCCGCCCCGCGCTCGAGAAGCATTCGAGCAAACTCGAGTTGTCCATTCAATGCTGCAATGTATAAAGGGGTCCAGCCATCGACCTCTCGGGCGTTGATATCTGCACCACGATCAAGTAGGCGCTTCCCGATCTCTAGATGTCCTCCGTACGATGTTCGATGTAGCGGAGTCTGATCCCAATAGCCCCGGATATCGAGGTTCGGGAAATGTTCAACCAGTATTGAAAATATGTTGAAATGTCCATGATACGCAGATGCGTGTAACGGTGTCATTTCGAAACCACCCTCTGCGTGTACGTCCTCAGGATGCTCGGCAAGGAGGTGTGCTGCCAAGTCACAAAATCCGAATCGTGCTGCGTAATACAAGGGAGCGGCTTCAAGCTTCTCTGGTAACGTCGTGGATATGGAAAGACCAGGGCGATCTTCGTTATAAATCCAGAACCAAGCCGCAAGATGCGCCTTGTCCGCGTCAAATAGACATTTCATCCCGTTCTTGATGTGAGACGATACATTTTCAAATTGAGCGTGCTTGACCCAGTGTTCG
>Ga0307512_10004812_pt1 | contig 14487 bp, 18 predicted proteins | sample 14_EM_MG_FD_200267 | JGI IMG/M metagenome (GOLD analysis project Ga0307512, IMG submission 200267) | Populus trichocarpa ectomycorrhiza microbial communities from riparian zone in the Pacific Northwest, United States - 14_EM | ecosystem: Host-associated > Plants > Roots > Unclassified | place... | reverse complement strand
GTGGGAGGCGCGCCAGGTGCTGAGACTCTATTCATCGGTTAGTTAACTCGAAACCGTGGGAATGTGACGAGGTGACTTTACCTTTGAAGGTCTTATGGAGAACTGGCTGGTGGCGGTCGATCGGTAGGGAGGTACGCCGGAAGCTGAAGCTACATTCAGGGGTCAACTCGAAATCGTGAGAATGAAGGGACTACAGACAATCTTAGGTGTATACTGTACTCGGTGTATGCTGCGCTCGGTGTATGATGCACTCAGCGTTAACTAATGATGATGGCATGGAGAGATAGAGAGGGATGACTTAACTTTGTGTTCTTGCGATGATGGTCGATTTGTGGACAAGAAAGAGGGAGATTGGGGATGAAGATGAGAACGATATGGAGAATACGAGCGGCTATGAGAAATCAGGAGTACGACTTGCCTGATTGGGTTTAGAAGACCCCGTGTCGCTGATATTACCCGCCGGATCGGGAATCGTTCCTGCTGTATCGGGGATGCTCAAATGACTAGCACACGAAATTCTCTCAAGTCCCAGTTTCTCATGATGATTTCCCCCATCTCCTCTGATGTCTCTCTTTCTTGTGCTCAACTCTACCATCACCTAAGAACAGGAAGTTAAGTCATCCCTCTCTATCTCTCTATGCCAATGTTAACCAATGAATAGAATCTCAGCAGCCGTCTTGCCTCCCTCCAAATCGACCGCCTCCAAGTACTCATCCAATCTCGCTCGATCATAGCCTCCAAGCGCATCTCCAAACTCGCTCGATCACGGCCTTAGAGTGTATCTCTGAGTTCACTCAATCTCGGTCTCCAATAGCATCTCCAAACTCGCTCGATCACGGCCTCAAAGTGCCTCTCTGAGTTCACTCGACCTCGGCCTCCCAGTGCTTCACCAAACTCGCTCGATCCTGGCCTCCAATTGCAGCTCTCAGTTCACTCGATCTCGGCCTCCCAGTGCATCTCCAAACTCGCTCGATCACGGCCTCCAAGTGCAGCTCTCAGTTCACTCGATCTCGGCCTCCAAGTGCATCTCCAAACTAGCTCGATCACGGCCTCCAAGTATATCGTCAAGGTGCGACGGTGGGTGTACGGAGATACAAGGGTAACGGAGGTGGAATGAGCGACGCGGAGTATATATTCGGGAGACCCCGGGGTAGATAGATAGACAGCATCTCATTTTCATCTCATCTTGTCATACAATGAAAATACACACTCTATCTTTCCCAACTTTTGGTCTCACTCGCTCTTTCCGAGATTTCAGGGATCCGCGCAATTGCGTGGATCGTTACGGCAGGGTAGTATCATATCTTCTCACCTTCCCACGCTCCTCGAGCTTAATGTAGACGGAACGTGAGGAGAGATTTTCAGAGCGTGAAGAAATGGTGAAATGGCGATCAGAGGGCGATATGCAACGCGACGCGTGGTATTGACGCCGGGCACGGAGTAATACGCCACTGGGGTGTCTCTGACGGCTCTGACGGAGCGCATCCACTCTGACGCAGCCATTCCGCCCGGACAGAGATGTTTTTTGCTGATGAGATATGACAGCTAATCAAGCACCCACACGCCGATGTTTGAGAAGAGAAGAAGTGCGGTGTTGTGTTTCCCGGGTGTAACATGGTGGTGGCTGAGAAAGAGGGACACCCGGCAATGGTTCTGGAAAATCCCACCGACAGCTGTCTTCCTTGCCGCAATGGCACATGATTGAATCCACAGACTCGTTTGAGGCACCAAGGCACAGGTGCACCTCGACCACGACCGGTGCCACCGAGGTCCGGAACGCCACCTTCCCCACCTGATGACTGCGAGATGACTTGAAGCTCAGAAACAGAGAGTGTGCCACCCAGATATGTGTATATACATACTCCGCTTCTCAGCGCACTGTTTTTGAATCATTACTCATATGTCAAGGATCGCATGCATGATACAGATTTCTTTACAGATTGGCTGACTGGTTAAGGTCCATCGACAAGTTAGTACACTATCAGCTGCGTGGTAATGCAGCTAACAGCCATTGTGTAGACAACAGCGGCCTTTGGGGTGAACATGACCGCGAAGACGAGAGTTGACGGAAATGAATGGGATGTGTGAGTATTGTCATTATCTACAATTAGCGAACACTTTAAAGTATATTTTACAGGGTATATTTCTATGCATCATTAAAGAACAATGTAGTCAGAAAGGAGACTGTACATGAACAGCACAAAATGGCTGCCACAAGACCATTATTGATACAGTATGCCAAAGGGAATGGTTCCACATTGCGGTTACGCCCATGCCAAAATGAACATCAACTGAGAGTCTACGATATTGGATGCTGTAAGTAGGGTGATACACACGCGATTTGGTTGTGAATACACATAATTGAAGTGTTGCCACCCTGTATAGACAAAAGAGAAAGCAACACGCTCTCTGCCCCATCATGAAAATGAGCGTCAACAGAGCATCAATGATTTTTGGTCTTATTAGTCTGGTAATTCAGAATTCATTGTGTAGTGGTTCTACCTAGTAACAGTCTTGACAACCTCTATACGCAAAATAGAAAGCGAGACGCTCCGTGTTACGGGGGTATTAAGCCACGTTTCAATAAAACACTTTATTAACTTAAATACAGCCGCCTAACTAAACTTCTTTTTCTTTCCTCGTATTATCCCAAGAATCAACTTCTTGTCCTTATACAAGAACTCCCTCTAAAAACAATCCCCGTTTTCCTCCTGATCGTGCGTAAGGCTCGTATCGATATGTTCCTCGAAAGGTAAAAGCCCCTCGTTGACGAATCGACAAACGTCGTATGTGATGCCAAGAATCTCGGCCGAGTGTAAGGTCCAGTATTGACCAGAAGTATTCCTGGTTTCCTCGTAAAAGAGAAACAGTTCTCCGAGCTGTCGGACGAGATGATCGTGTGCCGTGCGTTTCTTCAATTGCCTCAAAGTATACATGTATGATAAAATCACTTATTGGGAGTAGTGAAGTAATGATGAAGTTTTGTGTAGAAATCTTAATAATATTTTAAGGTGTTCTTCGCTGGTAATTGTCTGACTGTGGATCGCTGCTAGAGCTTGGTTCTTCTCATTGTCGGGGAGACAATGCGAGTCTTTTATAGTCTTTCGCTGGCTCAAGTTTGGCCGCTACTTTGATGACTATGACAATGGTGTTGCTTGATAGCGTCCTCGGGATTCTGTCCCGGTCTCCGCCACGAGTTCCCTTTAGGTTATCGTGTTCATGCGCGACTTTCCGTTATCGCTGCATGATATCAAACGCAACTTATGACAACTCCTAACTTCAACTTAGACATCTTGCTTATCGTTCGTTCAGTAGTTGGAACGTCTGACGTCATATAGACTGATCAGCACTTTTTCGCATAATAATAATATCGCGCGGATATTAATGCCTCACCATACCAATTTGGCTATTCGGCTATGCGTCAGAGATTTAATCGGCGACCAACCGATACTCTGCCAACGTAGATTATGACACCCTTCTGGGTTGCGATGCATACTAACTCATAAGCTGATGAGCAGGGTCGCTTCAGGCCTCTTATCTTCAGCCAATGCCAATAATCCCTCACGCACTGCATGCTTAGGATTCAGACTTCTGAATCCGGGGGTTGCGCGTACCGACCCTTATCTCTGAGAGATAAGGTACGACGATCCCACTTAATCGCATATTGCATATCGCGTGCTGCACACCTGACTTTCCGTCATCAAGATGTGTTGTCCCGCTAGCAAGGGTTTGGTAGGTGTAATTAATAACTATGCGCACAGCTGATGGTTTTTCACATCCCTGTCATGGCGACATAATTGCATCATCTTGCGAATCCGCTTGATAAGACTGCTCTTATCAAATCATTACATACGGTTCAGATGTAACCCCGCTAAAGGCTATCTGACTGATGATATGAGCTGATACGCAAGAAGGTGTTATGCTTCGTGACTAAAGGTATCCACTTCCGAATGGTAGTCACGTGTACTTGCTTCAGTCAAACATGTATCATTACCGCTATCAGGGGACAACCCCTAACACTCCGGGTCCCATCTCCAAAATGAGCGTCAACCGACCATCAACTATGTGTGGTCCTGTAAGCCGGCTAATGAACACGCGATTTGGTAGTTATTATACATATTGGAATTGTTGGCATCCTGTATATGCAAAAGGATACGCTGCACGCTCTCTGCCCCATTTTGAAATGACCGTGAACAGAGCGTCAACGATTGTAGATCTTGTTAGTCTGGTAATTGTGAAGTAATTTGGTTGTGGTTATACAGAGCAACAGTTTTGACAACCTTTAGACTCAAAAAAGAAAGTGAAAAGCTCCCAGACACATCTTGACAATGAACGTGGATGGAGCTTGAGCAATGTTCAGTTATGTAAGTTGGGGAATAAAAACGTGATTCTGCAGGGAGTTAACATAGTGGAAGTGTTGCCACCCTGTATAGGCAATAAAAATTGCAACACACTCCCTGCCCCATCGTGAAAATGACGATCAACAGACTGTCAAAGATTTTGGATCTTGTTAGTCTGGTAATCAAGAAGTAATTTTGTAGTGGTGATACATAACAACAGTATTAACTACCTGGATAGGCAAAAAAGAAAGGGAGACGCTCACTGACCCATCTTGAGATTGAGCGTCAACGGAGTTTCAAGAATTATTGGTCTTGTAAGTCGGATAATCAAAATGCGATTTGGTAGTGATTACACAGAATGGAAGTGTTGCCATCCTTTATAGGCAAAAAAGAAAGCAACACGCTCCCTGGCCTATCATGAAATTGTGTCTCAACAGAGTGTGGACAATCTTGGGCCCTAGATCATGGTTTATCGAAGCACACTGTGGGTGTTAAAGTCCATATGATCAGTTTTGGCTGTTTTTGTAGTCTAAAACACTTGTGAACACTTAGTTGCCCCTTTGTTAATCAAACAAGTTGTTACTGTTCAGGATGCTATCGCGGGAAAATCACTTGCATATTTACTCATCAAGGGAGCTAATCACTTGTTTATGTATACGTGCGATCAAGCACCTCTTAGATTACCCAAGATGCAAGACCATCAATTGTTGACGTTCCATTGACGCTCATTTTCAGGATGGGGCACGGAGTGTCTCTCCACTTGTTTGCTATATCATGGTTTTCAATACATCAGAGAATGACAATGCAGTACCATAGTCAATGTTGGGCAATTAACCGTAGGATATGTGAATGCGACTATACATAGAAAGACCCAAAACACAGACCTGGAGATTTGACCCAACCGGTCTCGCGAGACTAGGCGAAACCCACAGGATGACCAGTAAGGGACTGGGTTTCGACCGCTATCAAGCAGTGGGTTGGGATTCGGACGGTTGTGGATCCGCACTGAACCATTTTTCCTGTCCAAACCTGGACCGCTGGCGGGTTACCAGTACCAGTTGCTAACACTAACATTGGATACTCCACGCCTCGTGTGTAGTCGACAATGCCATGGAAGGGGACATTCCGTTGCCCACAATTTTCATTACAAAAGATGGTCACCTCAGTTTGCTGGCGACTTAAACATGTCAAATTCCACCATCCTGAACACTTTCAGGTTGCAGGTCAGAAGAATCCGACTATTCCCAGCACACCCCAACACATTGAACCAGCTCAGCATGGTGTATTCAACGCTCTCTAACATTCAGTCCAATACATGTACTGGTTTCCCTAACTCCAACACGTCGATATTGTCGTAGACTGGGAGTCTCAACCATTGCCACCATGTCTGCCGCTGACGGAAACATACCCTGCCGCTGGCTCTCTGTTCAGGAATTACATTACTGAGCCAAGGGAAAGCGACGCTCAGGGTTAGCTTGAGATAAAACCAAAATACTAACCGTACAACCCGTTTGCGATGTGTGAAGAGTACAAACATATCCGGTGTGGGATCAGGAAGAACCGCATGAAGACGTACTATGACAAGGTGCTGAAGGTAGAAACCCCCGGGCTGCGTTTCCCCAACTTCAAATACGGGGATGGCATCCTGAAGCTCGTGGCTGTCTTGCCAGATGATCAAGCACTCAGGGAGTGGGAACTACCCACTCTCGAGGATATGAGATTGAATGACAACTAACAATGCCCTATCGATTACTGGAGTCGGCACATGATCAAAAGCATGAGATGGTTGATGCGCACAGCTAGCATACGCCGAGCATCTCATTTATGTGCCTCTGAGTTGCTTGAACAGCAATAGGCCACCGAAACGCCTCTATGCCGGAATGCACAGGGCAAACGGGTGGTGGGAGACGCAGGTTAGGAGAAATACTCGAGGATAATCACATGCCAATTGATGGTAAGTCAATGCTCAGAGTGAGGGACAGACTGGTTCCCGTGATTGTCATGTGTGATGGAACACATCACTTGAATTTTGCTGGTGACAGGGCAGGTTGGCCTGTATATATGACAATCGCCAATCGATCATTGAAGATGCACCATATGCCCTCGACGCACATTGTCATAATGGTTGCTCCCCTGATGATCCCAATCACAATCAGCAATAATCCTCTGAAGCGGCTAGATGACTAGGGGCAAACAAACCGAAAGGTGATGAGTGAAGTACACTGGCAGGAACTCCAGTCTAACACCTTTGAACACAATCCCAGCGCTGAGAGTGGTGATTACAACATTCTCTGTGCAGATGGCGTCTTCAGGCATTGTAAACCGGTTTTTCCACCATGACTTGCTGATTGCCCAGAGTATAGCGACCTACATCATCTCAAGCGGCATGTCGGTTGTTGGTCTGAGTGTGCAAAGCATGAACTTAGACAATATGTCCCTCCTGACAAGCAACACCTCCAGCAGGATCACAATGTATAATGAACGCTCAGGGATGCCACCACTGAAGCAGCTGATGCCGAACGCTTGCTGCGCCATGTTGACCCAGGATTCGACGAGTTTCGACATATTCCCTGGATTGTGAGGCACCTCCCAACGCCAGACCTCCTCCATACACTGCAGATCGGTATGCTTGACCACCTCCATAAGTGGATTTTCCAATTCATGAAGACAGACGAACGGCTCGACAAGTAACATGTATTCTCGTTATCCGTCCCTGCTTACCATGACCTCACACCAATCAATTTGTCCTATGATGAAGTTCCTCGAAGGAATGGGAAGGAGATGAAGGAAATGAGCCGGTACCTGTTTGGAGTTGTAACAAAGGCTCTACGGGGCGGCAGTCCTGCTCCGGGTCCCATATTGACTCACGCAAGTGGGTTCACATGGGTATTGTTGGAATTTTAGATGTATGCTCGATAAAAATGTCATGATGATGGAACATTAAGCTACATGGAAGAAGCCTTGCGTCATTTTCACACCTTCAAATAGGTTTTCTTACTCTGCGGAGCCGGCAGGGAAGTGAATGACAAAGCCAATTCCCTGAGCACGGAACTCGTGAAGATGTGAAAGCTTGAGGAGGAAAGCAATGTTGGAACTTGGAAAGCGTCCTGGAAGTAGCGCGTAATGAACGCCTGGCGAGGTTATATCAGACAAGAGATAGATGTTTCGAAGGAGTCAGATGCTGACATCAACTTGCTGAAGATCCACTTGATGTCTCATTGGATCAAACTGATTCGTCAATACGGAGCCTTGCAAATGTATTCTGCGGAGAGACACGAACAAGCAAAAGAAACGAAACTCAAGATCGGTTCGAACTCCGACAACCACAATCTCAACCACCTGCCACAAGTAATCACCTTTCAGCTTCACATTTTCTGATTCAGAATGAAGGAGATCAATCTCCAAGCCGTCGCTCAGCGTCGGGAGAACAGCGCTGCCGGGTGAAAAGTCCTCCCGTCTGGTGCTGAGCTGGCTGCCCCCATTCGCTCCCAGTCGTATGAGAAGCCTGGATCCGTACCACCCCAAAACCCCTGTGATGGAAAGCATCCTGACGCTATGGTCAAAGATTTCAGAGCATCACTCGGCAATAGGGAAGATGCAACTCACCACATGGCAATATACACTGGCACACCGGAGTTTATCAAGCATAAGAGTCATAACAAGAGGTATATGTTGCATAAACAACTGCACACACTGGAGGTCTGTATTTACCATGGTATTAAGGTTCGAGTTGGGGATGTAGAAGGTGAACACATATCTCCGATGTGTCAATGCCCAAAAAGCCAGATCTGGCACAGAGAAAAATGACGGAATGACTGGGTGTGGGTGAAGCAACACCCAGGGAGGTGTTATGGCGCGCTGAATGCGCGTCTCTTGTGGCAACTGGAACAACTATTCAAAATCAATCTCCTAAATGAGGATGGTGCTTTTGTCGAGTACCGGTCCTGGTGCGCACTACAATACCCGCAATCTTGTGGAACATGGATCCCGTGTCGCCATATGTACGAGTGAGCAAAGTACACGCAGCCGTTGCATTGCCAGCTTTATGTGTGGGAATCATCGTCGGCTGTGCGGAAGTAATTCGAGAGATAACTACTAGAAGTAGGAAGGGAGGAGGAAGGAATGAGTGTTGGATTGCCGATAAGCATGTAGATCTGGCCACTAAGAATGATGTTTCTACTCAGTAAAGAGAGAAGTGCATATTGCACGCAGGTAGAAGGAATGTGAGGAAAGATATTTGCAGTGTGACCCATTGCATTGCAATCCAGATGCAAGGGTGTGCCCAATGAACTCATTCCGAGCAATGTTCACAGTTGGCCACAATGCCGGAGTGAGGGGCAAAAATAGGAGGCAAACAGAGCCGGAAGAAGCGGCGAAACCATGATTGGGGTGCGATATGTAATGTGACGTGCAGTATTCAATGCCGCTGCTGAGTAATCCGCCACCGGGGTTTCTCTGACATCTCGGGTAGAGCCCGTCCACTCGGACACAGCTATTCTGCCCGCACGAAAATGTTTTTCGCTGATGCAACCTTGGCACACACGTTGCAGCTTGTCTTCAGATTGTCCATATCTAGCAAAATCTGATATCTCGCCCAACAACAAAGTCAATGCAAACTTCACCGGGCAATGTTCCACCACAGAACCTATCGCCAATGCTGGAGAGCAAACCTGGCAACTCGACACACCGGTACACCCAATGACATCATCAAGCGAATGAAGGCAGGAGTGGTATGGAAGCACAATCAGTCCGAGCCCTTGGGGTATTGCGCAGCTTGCGATCAAAAAAGCTGCTTGTGGCCAAGGAACGATGAGATACACACTTCTGAAGCAATGATGAGAAAGAGAAATGGATTGAGAGATTATGTTCAGAGCGAAAAAGCTGGTGGATGAAATCGAGTTAAAGACTGAGAGGTAGTGGTTCCGCAGGAGGAGGAAGCATTGAAGCGAGGTGAAAACACCAGATTGACCAACAGAGGGACCGAAAAGACATTTCACGAGATGATGATTGCTATGAGAAACAGTCTCAGTGATCTTCGAAGATACGACGATGGGGAGGATAGGGAAGACCAAGATGATGAAGTGACAGAGCAGGGCTAGCTGAACGAAGATGATGAACACGGCTGGGTGATGGGTAAATTGACCAAAACGGTACAGAAGTGCATGCAGAGGTCTCGGAGGGAACAAATAAAGCTTGACATATTGACACATCCGGGATGGGAGGATGCAGTCGACCACTTCAATGGAAGAGATCTGAAGTACAGCTTATCCGAATTGAGGGTTCCAGCTGTTGTTCAACAGCAAGTAGATAATGATGCCGCTACACCTTTGCAGGAAACGTTTCATGTGCTTATGGAGTGTCTGGAAACTGTCTGTGGAATATCACTAAGGTCGCAAGGGACAACTTGCCCAGACAATCTTCAAGTGGAGGAAGGTTCTGGGAAGCAGCAGTCCAACATTAGTATATGCGGACCGGAGCCTGCTGCAGAGTCCCATTGATTACTCATTCAGAATGTGAAGCGTGCTGAACTTGTCAGCTGTCACCCTTGCCTATAGCCTCCCAAGCCAATCACCTTATTGAAATCGGAATCGGATGAAGAGGTCATGACTGCTCCTGCATCAGTGCAGGAACAGAAACGTGAATTTCGATTCTTGACATTGTATCTTGGTGAAATGCAATTTTGTAACAATGTTGCTACATGTCAGCTTGTTCTTCATCAGCAACAATGCTAGTTTCCGTCTGAAACACCCGGGTTTTCCGGATGGCTCTGACGGCTCTGAGGGAACCGCATATGCGCTGATGGAGAATTACATGGTACGCGTCGCCCAGGCGACGGGTCGTGATGCATACCTACCTCGATTAGTTTGCAGCTGGTATACACACCATCAGACAGCGACGTGTGTTACACTCTTCGCACGGGCTGCAGTTATGCTGTAGCCATTTACACAACGCCTGGTGATGTTTATGCCTTTCTTCGGCTGTTAGCCACATTTTACCTCTCAGCTATTGCTATAGCTCTATATCGGATGCCGCACTCGCCCCATGTATGGTTAGCTTTGAGATTTTGTCACATATTGCAATAAAGTCTTCGCTTCGGATAAATCGCTTGCCGTTGCATTTGCTTCCCCGAGTATCAGCAACGGTTCGGGGTTACCCGGCTGCGGTCCGGGTTCGAACCGACCCGGTGGCACTCATCCGGGTCAGGAACCGCCAAGCAATCAGAACCGGGTGACTAGCGCCGTGTTGGTACATGAACCAGACATATACCCGCGGGTTTTCGGCCGGGTTCCTACAACTTTGGCTGCAATTAAGTATTAGCATTGTGATCGTATCATGTCATGATCAGTAAGTAAATTGTGCAGGTCTCACCGTGCATCCACCTGCCACTTTCGGATGTGCGATCTGACTGATATTCGTTGAGTCGCTGTGAAATAATGGCAAATTGTAGGCAAAATACGCGGGTTTTCGATAGCGACTCAACAAATAGTGGTTGGATCATTAATCTGAAAACAGGAGATTAAAGAGTGGCTGGAACTGAACAATCCATGTACTGATCATGTCACAATATGATCAGCACTCAAATACCTAATTGGAGCCAAAGTTGTGGTGTTGAACTGCGGGGTTTTTGATGATAAAAGCAACCCAAATGCAAGGGTCCGGGTTTTCGTGTGGTAAAGCCCATTCCAACGGTTCCGGTGCGGTTCCAACCCTATCCCGGAACCGTACTAGCGGGTTGGAACAGTTGTCAACACTAGCTTCGCCATTATTGTATTTTACAGGTCTGAAATATACAGTGTAATCTTCAAACTCTCTACTACTATGCCGTTAATCCTCCACATTGTGCGTTGATCCATCAATGGCTTGCGATGCTTATTCCTCCTCATCCCAATCCACAACGTCGCCATCCTCGCCCTCATATCTGTCGACATCACTGGTTCCCATGTCAAACCTAATATGCCCTCAGTCCTCCACATTCTGTGTTGATCTATTATCGGCTTGCGATGCGTCTCCCTCCTCATCCGGATAGAGATCGTCGCCATGCTCGCCCCCATACTCCTCGACATCACCGGTTCCCAGGTCAAACCTCTCGAGTTCAGTCACGGGCTGTCCATGCCGGCTGGCGCGGGGGATGGCATAGCGCACGTCGCTTTCATCACCTTCATCTTTTCAATCGCCACTGCCCCATGGCATTCCGAAATGAAGTTCGTGATCCGTGCAATTGTTGTCTATTGAGATGTTTGGGTCAGTGCTCCCTATCTCAGGCTCCTCAAGCGCCACTTTGGAGGTCAAATCATCAAGACAATTGCATTGTCAACACGCGCTGCTTCCACGCTGATCACCAAGGCAGGCGTTGGGTTCTCCACCTGTTGGATCTGAAACTTGACTGTTGCAAGAGTGTTGTTACACACCCTGTGTTGGTAGCTCTCCGGTAGTGTGTTCCAGGTATTCATCAAGAATGCATATGTGTCTGCAACGCCAGGTGAGGCTAACAACTTGTGACCCACTCAAGAGCAGCAGGATGCATTCTTACCAACGTCATTCATGTAATTGAAGTAGTTGAAGCGATCAGGTCTGTCCGTTTTGAGCTTTGACTTGGAACCTTTCGGATGAACTCATTTGTTCTTTTGCCACTCTAGGAGAGCATGGCGCAACGCAGTGCAGGTAAACATGATCAGTGGCGAGGGTATATGACCGTCGTTGTCGTCAATCATGGAATTATAAAATCCATCAGCATACTTACCACGGGCACTCGCCAGATGATGAAATTTGATGTGGATAAACTGGGGGATTGCATCGTCTAGGAATTAAAGTGAACGTTGGCCATTTGTCAGCCGCTTTCGACACTCTCTCCGTTGGATTCAGACCGCGTACACCACCTTCCACACACTCTGCTAAAGGAAAAAGATTCCTATTGTCTGCCAGAAGGGAATCAATGAATTCCAAACGCTCTGCGTTGGATTCAAAGTGGTGGAGATCATAGAGCTCTGCTATATTGTCCCTTGCTGTTTGAACAAAATGGGATACAACCTTATCGACTTGTGTGCGAACCTGGTACTGGTTTGAGTGTGTAATATCCAACGTGTGCTGTTGATTCAGCATACCTCTTTCAAGATCTCAATTGTGCGTGCCTCAAATGCTATGGACCAGATATTGTTTTGCTGCATTGTGGTGTTCCAGTACGTCTCTATTATCTACCGGTGTGGGGCTTCAGCTAATGCTCTCGCAAAGGTTCGCGTTGCATAACTTACCGTCTCCAAGTCCCTTTCACTCATCAACGGCCGTCTGTTCCACTTGTAGAGTTCCAGGAGTATCCCCGGTGTAAAGACACGACGCGTCATGTCGGAGTGACTGAATCGATGGATGCCGGGACTGCCGGGGACCACTGATCAAGGAGCAAACAACGCCTGCATTTGCAATTGCCACTGCCTCTGTCTCTGATTCCTTTCTGTAGGTCGCATTCGCAGTGGATTTGTAATGATCGCGCGGGCTTCTGGATTAGGCATGGGGGTAGGCAGGTTGACAAGACCGCTGAGAGGAGTGGGAGTGCTAGCAATGCCGGATGGTGGGCTGGATACAACGCAACACGTTGATTCTGTCTGTGAGGTTCTGCAGGGTGCTGGTGTTTTACTACTGCTTGTACCCGGCATGGCGGTTGGGGTAATTATTGACCGTCGCTGAGTAGCGGGCGGGGTGATATCTGCAAGGCCAGAATTGTTTAGCGAAGATGAGGGGGTGGAGTTCTGACGTTGGATTGTAAAGGCTACTGAACTCCCTCCTTGTGAGGAATCCCTTTCGCCAGCCGGTACGGAAACGCATCTCCTAGCAGGGGGATGTCGAGAATTCCCCGAAGGCCGACACTTTTGTTGATTTTGAAGACCTCGAACATTTTGTACGACTGGAGACGTGACAGGGTGAGCCCTTTGACAAGGCATCATCCGATCTGGCTGTTCGACATCAAGAAGGTAGGAATACTATCCTCTCCATGCAGATGGAACGGCAGGTGAGGTAGAGTCATATCTGAGCGACCACAGACGGATTCGACAAACAAGGGAGGCGCAGGGTAGCCCGGGCAGGACTCAACACCCTGACAATCCTCGGGGACGAGATCCCTTCAAAAGCATTGAATTAAGGGGTTAACCTCCATCAGATCGAACTCAGATTAAACTCAGCATTGATATTCGCTGTTACAACAACGTCTGGAGGTAGATGTGCACCGCTGTGACGGCGGGTTTCGTGGATCCTCATGGCCTGTAACGGCGGAGGTCTTGTACTAGTGGCTAGGGTTGCAGCGGTCACGTCATAGGCCGGGTAAGCGCAACCTTACTTAGACCTCGCCACGGATCTTAGATCACTATTGAGAATCTTACCATTGAACCTACTTTTAAGATCACTCTGATCCACGTGTGCAACCGTATCCTCATATCGCCGGACGCTGGCGTACGCGTCCTTACACTATTCTCAATTTTCCAGTAACTAGATACGTTTCGCTCACGGGATTTCGAGAACTAACCCCTATTTCGACGCGTCACGACATGACACAACACAACTCCTCCAATGCCTCCAAAACGAACGAATAGACTTCCATTGCGCACCGCTAACGAGCGCGGGAGCGCAGAGACAATTCGGGCATCAATTGGTCGCTGTACTCCAAGCCTAGCCAGTCGAATTACCACCCCTATCGAACGCGTCAGTCCACGAGTTCTATCAGAGGACGAGATCGACGAAAGCGAGTGTGAAGATTACAATCGCGAGGACGACGATGAAGAGCCTTAACCCACTAGTCATGGTGACGACGATGATGATCGCGGCGATACCGTTGAATCCGAGGTTACCATGGCCGATATGCGAGATATGCTGGAGCAGCAGCGGAAACTCGTCCCGATACTCTTCCAGAACGCGGAAATGAAGCCACCACCATCAAGCGCGAGATCAAAAGACAAGTTCGAGATCACGCACCCAAAATGCTACTGTGGAGGCCCAGGCGAATTGGAGACCTTCCTTGGCACCCTTCGCTCTAACTTCCGAACTCACAACCACCTCTTCCCAGGAGGGGATACCGACAAAGTTCAGTACGCGCTCAATCACCTCGGAAGCTGGGTCAATCATCCGGATCATACCCAACGAAAGACGAGCATGACTGACCCTG
>Ga0307512_10004811_pt1 | contig 14488 bp, 14 predicted proteins | sample 14_EM_MG_FD_200267 | JGI IMG/M metagenome (GOLD analysis project Ga0307512, IMG submission 200267) | Populus trichocarpa ectomycorrhiza microbial communities from riparian zone in the Pacific Northwest, United States - 14_EM | ecosystem: Host-associated > Plants > Roots > Unclassified | place... | reverse complement strand
CGGCGTCCACGCGACGTCCGTGATGTCGTTGACGGTCACCGTGCTGTTGCGGTAGATCGTCATCCACGAGCGGACCAGCGACAGGTAACTGGTCGAGTGGTTGTAGCTCAGCACCGCCTCGTCCAGGCCGGCCGGTGTGCCGAGGTCGCGGTTCGCCGCGCACAGGTACCTCGCCGCGGCCAGCGAGGCGTCGTACACGTTGTGCGGGTCGAGCTTCCCGTCGACGTTCCCGTCCGACGCCCACTTCTCCCACGTGCTCGGGATGAACTGCATCGGCCCCACCGCGCGATCCCACGACGTGTCGCCGTCGAACGCGCCGCGGTCGGTGTCGGCGATCGCGGCGAACGGGCCGCCGTTCAGCACCGGCCCCAGGATCGGCGTGAGCGTGCGACCGGTGTCGTCGACCTGACCACCCCTCGCGTGGCCGGACTCGACCTTGCCGATCGCCGCGAGCAGCTCCAGCGGGATGTGGCAGTTCGGCTGGATCAGGTTGATGCGCTCGACCGCCCGCTTGTACGCGTCCAATACGGTCGCCGGGATGCCGCCGGTCGCCGACGACGGCACGAGGCCGACGAACCGGCTGCTCGCCAGGTGGCTCTCCACCGTCGGGAACTCCACGTCCGGTGCGGTGCCGCCGTCCGCGGAGGCGTGTGCCGGCGCCGGGCTCGCGGGTTGGTCGGCCGGCGCCTCACTCGCCTGCACGGTCGACGACGTGGCCGACGCGGCGAGCAGCACCGCGCTCACCGCGATGAGGCCACTGGACGGCTGACGCAGCCGATGTCGTCCGCGACCGCCGGTCTGCCACGCGAACGTGACGACCCGGCGGCCGCGGCGCCGATGACGTGCCGTGCTGTCCTTGCTCGCCAACCCCATCCACCCCTTCGATCCACCTGTCCGTAGGCGAACCCACGTCAGTAGAGCATCGGGGCAACACGCAGATAGCGATCAAGGACCAGCCGTACCCGATCGGGCAGCCAACCCAGCCTCATCGGTGATTGGTACCTGCCCGAGCGTCATGACCAGGCAGGAAAGATCACACCGTCAGCCTGTAACACCGGATCACCCCGGGGCGGGATGGCGTCCGCGCGCGCCGGGTCGACATGCCGGAGCGACCCGTCCGCCGCGGCCTGCACCACGGCCAGCATCGCCGCGTACGCCGCTCGGATCTGCGACTGCTCGTCGTCGATCGCGCTCAGCTCAAGCAGCACGCTCGCGCTGCCCCGCAGCCCGTACGCGTTGCGCGCGATGCCCTCGTAGTCGCCACCCGGGTACTGGCTCACGTTGCCGCCGGCGCGGGTGACCGCGCGCTGCGCCACCACCGTCACCTGCTTGGCCGCGTCGACCAGCGCGGGTGTCACGTCCGGATGCGTCGGCCACATCAGCGACGCGGTGATCTCGCGTCCCTGGTCGTCGGTGTACCGGCCCTGCATGTGGTAGTCCATCACGATCGACGGCTGGAACTCGGCGTACGCGCGCTGGATGAGCCCCGCCTCGGTCGCGGGGTTGTCCTCCGGCGCCATCGACGGGTTGTGGTACCGGTTGATGTCGTAGCCCTTGCCCTGCTCGCCGAACTCGGGGATCGCGTCCGGGTCGTAGTTGTAGCGCCAGTTGTGCACGTGCCCGTCCGGGTTCGCCCGGACCACGATGTCGACCGTGACCCGCGACCGCAGCCACCGGTGCCACGCGGTGTTCGGCACCCCGACCGTCCGCAGGAACTCCACGGCGGCCGGCGTGCCGAGCGGCTCGTCGCCGTGCTGCTGGGTGACGTACTGGATGCGCACCGGCCCGTGGCCGACCCGCGCGGCCCACACCGGACGGCCCTCGTTCGTCTGGCCGATGCTGCGTACGGCGATGCGGCCGTGGCTCTGCCCGGCGAGTTGTCTCAGCGTCCCGCCAAGGACTTCGTTGGATGGTCGGGGGTCAATGGGGTGCGTCGGCCGGGCCTGTGCGGGCGCCGTGAAGGACACGAGCGCCACGGTGGCTGCGGCCAGCGCGAGCAGGGTGCGCATACGGACAAACCTGGCACGACCGTTCGGCGCCTGACAAGACCGCTTCGGGCAATCAGGGCCTGGACGCAACCCACACATAAAAATTCGGGGAGGCGGACTGGGCGGGCTAGTCTCACGCAGTGTGAAGATCGCCATAGCTGCTGAGACGAGATCCGGCGAGCGGCGGGTTGCACTGGTACCGAGCCTCGTGGCGCGCCTGACCCGTGCGGGCTTCGAGGTCGCGGTCGAGCCGGGCGCCGGTGCCGCCGCCCACCACGCCGACGACGCCTACCGCTCGGCCGGCGCGACCGTCGCGCAGGACGCGGCGACCGGCGCGGCCGCCATGCTGGGCGTCCAACCACCGACCGAGGCGCAGGTCGACGCCCTCGCCGAGGGTGCGGTCGTGATCACCTTCCTGCCCGCCGCGCAGGAGCTGCCGCTGGTCGCCAGGTTGCGGGACGCGAACCTGTCGGCGTTCTCGATGGAGCTGGTGCCGAGGACGTCACGGGCGCAGTCCATGGACGCCCTGTCGTCACAGGCGCTGGTCGCCGGCTACCGGTGCGCGCTGGTGGCCGCCGAACGCCTGCCGAGGTTCTTCCCGCTGCTGATGACCGCGGCGGGCACGGTCGCGCCCGCGAAGGTGCTCGTGCTCGGCGCGGGTGTCGCGGGCCTGCAGGCCATCGCCACCGCACGCCGCCTCGGCGCGGTGGTGCGTGCCTACGACGTGCGGGCCGCGGCGGCCGAGGAGGTGCGCAGCGTCGGCGCCGAGTTCGTGGACCTGGACCTGCCGCCGCTGGAAGGCGCCGGCGGCTACGCACGCGAGATGACCGAGGACCGCGCGGCGAAGCAGCTGGAGCTGCTGGCCCCGCACGTGGCCGAGGCGGACGCCCTGATCACCACGGCCTCGGTCCCCGGCCGCCAGGCGCCGACCCTGGTGACGGCCGAGATGGTGGCGGCGATGCGCCCCGGTTCCGTCGTGGTCGACCTGGCCGCGGAGCAGGGCGGCAACGTCGAGGGCGCGGTGCCGGGCGAGGAGATCGTGGTCGGCGGCGTGCGCGTGTGGGGCGGTGCCAACGTGCCGAGCCAGATGCCGGCGCAGGCGAGCCAGCTCTACGCGACGAACGTCGTGAACCTGTTGCTGCACATGGCGACCGAGGGCAAGCTGACTCCCGACCTCGACGACGACATCGTGTCCGGCAGCTGCGTCACCCACGACGGCAAGGTCCATCACGAGCCGACGAGAGAGCTGTTGTCATGACATTGCCGTCGTTCGCCTACCACCCGGACCCGCTCGCGACCGGTTCGATCGAGGAGTCCGACGCCGAGTGTGAGGCGTGCGGCCAGGAACGCGGCTACCGGTACACCGGCCCGGTGTTCGCCGAGGACGACGTCGAGAACCTGTGCCCGTGGTGCATCGCGGACGGCAGCGCGGCGGACCGTTTCGACGCGACGTTCACCGATCTCGACGACGACCTGCCGGACGACGTGGCCGACACGATCGCGAAGCGGACCCCGGGCTTTTCCGGCTGGCAGCAGGAGGTCTGGCTGTCGCACTGCGGTGACGGCGCCGCGTTCCTCGGTCGTGCGGGCGCCGCCGAGCTGGCCGCGTACCCGGACGCGGTGGCGGACATCCGCCTCGGGCTCGGGCACCGGGACGGCGCGGACCGCTTCCTTGCCGCGTTGGACAAGGACGGCCAGCCGACCGCGTACCTGTTCCGCTGCCGGGTCTGCGGCACGCACGTCGCCTACACGGACTCCACCTGACCCTTCAGCGCGAACGCGGTCGCGACTGTCGCGAGCAGGCCGAGGCCGCCAGCCACCACCAGCGTCACCGGCGCCGAGGTCAGGTCCAGCAGCACACTGCCGCCCACGTACGACAACGCGGCGGCCACCCCGATCGCGCCGTACAGGTTGCCGAACACCCGCCCCAGCATCGCCGCCGGCACGAGCCTGGGCAGCAGGGTGTTCGTCGCGACGTCCATCGCCGCGATGCCCAGCCCGCGCACCGTCTGCACGGTGAACGCCGCCGCGACCGCCCACGCCAGGCCGGTCAGCAGGTTGCCCGCGCTGCTCACCGCGAACCCCGCGACCAGCAGCACCGTCATCGGCACCCGTCCACCCAGGGCGCTCAGCAGTGCGTAACCCACCAGCAGCCCGATGCCCACCGCGGCAAGGAGAAGCGCGACCGCCGAGTCGCCGGCCCCGAACGTGTCGTGCGCGAGGAACACCAGGGCCACGTCGTCGACCCCGTTGCACGCCACCACCGCGCAGAACCCCAACGCGATCACCCGCACCGCCCTGTGCGACCAGATGAACCGCACGCCGTCACGTGCCGAGCCGAGCAAACCGTCCGTCTGAGCACCCGGGCGTAGCGCCGGCAGCGCCAGCAACAGCAACGCGGACAACGCGAAACTCGCCGCGTCCACGAGCAGCACCCCCGGTACCCCGATGACGCCGACGAGTGCCGCGGCGAGCAGTGGTCCGAGCACCTCACCGCTGTTCGCGCCGAACCCCAGCAAGGCGTTGGCCGCGGGGAGATCGTTGTCCGTCACCAGCGCCGGCATCGCCGACCGGGACGCCGGCAGGAACACCTGACCCGCCACCGCCCGCAGCGCCACCAGGACCAGCAGCACCGGCAGCGGCGGCAACGTCACCGCGATCGTCAGCACCAGTGCGCACTGCACCAGCTCCGCGGTGACCATCACGCGGCGCAGGTCGAACCGGTCGCTGATCGCGCCGGTCAGCGGACCGAGAAGGGACGGCGCGAAGTCGCCGACCAGGAGGAGCAACGCGACCGCGACCGCGTCGCCCGTGCGGCCGGCGACGAGCAGCATGAGCGCGACGAGGCTGAGCGAGTCGCCGGTCAGCGACACGATCCGCGCCGCGGCGAGAGCGCCGAACGCACCATTGGTCCGGACCAGCCGGAACGCGTCGATCACAGCCGGCCAGGCTACCGGCGAGGATGGTCGCACGTCGCTCGATTAACCGCCAGCCTAGCGGGAAAGCGCTTTCTCAAGTACTTTCCGAAGGTATGGACAACGGAGTCACCAGGCGAAGAGTCTTGGCCATGCTCGGCGCGGGGGTGGCCACCCTCGGCGCCGCCGGTGTCGCGCAGGCAGATCCCAAGGGCTGCCGGCGCATCCCCCGCAGTGGCATCGGCATGCACCTGTACACCGTCCGCGACATCCTCAACGCTGACCCGCTCGGCACGCTCACCGCACTCGCCGAGATCGGCTACAAGTGCGTCGGCGTCAGCTCGTTCAACCGCCCGGCGGCCGAGATCAGGGACCTGTGCCGGGAAACCCGGCTGAACCCGGTGATCATGCACGTCGCCCACGCCGACATCACCGGCGACTGGGCCACCAAGCTGGCCGACGCGAAGACGATCGGCGTCAAGTGGGTCGTGCTGTCGTCGTTCCCGAACGACATGTACACGGTCGAGGGCATCCGGCTCGGCGCCCGGCAGCTGAACGAGGCCGGCGCGGCGGCCCGCAAGCTGGGCATGGGCATGCTGCACCACAACCACGACTCGGAGTTCCGCGTCGTCGACGGCATCCGCCTGTCGGACATCCTCTTCGGCGAGACCAACCCGCGGCTCGTCGACTTCGAGCTGGACATCGGCTGGGCGACGCGGGCCGGCATGGACGCGCGGCAGCTGTTCGCCGACAACCCGAAACGCTTCCCGGTGCTGCACGTCAAGGACCACGACGGCCAGGGCAACTGGACGGACGTCGGTCAGGGCGTGGTCGACTTCGGCCGCGTCTTCGAGCTGGCGGACCGCGCTGGCGTGAGGTACTGGCTGGTAGAACGCGACGACCAGCCCGCGCCGCTGGACACGTCCAGGAACAGCTACGAATACCTTGCCGCCCTTCGGTTCTAGCGATCACGGGAGCCGGGGTGTAGGCAGAGGGGATGACTGAGAACTCTCGGCGAACGTTTCTCACCGCGGCCACCGTGGTCGCTGCGGCAGGCGGCGCGGCACTGGCGGGGGTACCGGCGGTCGGGACGGCGGAGGCGGAAGGTTCGGGAACGCCACCGCTGTCCCAACGACCGGACAGGGAGCTGCGGGCCATCCTGCGCGAGGTGGACCCGAAGCGCATCGAGGCGACCATCCGCAAGCTGGTCAGCTTCGGCACGAGACACACACTGTCCACACAGGACGATCCGGTGCGCGGCATCGGCGCCGCCCGAGACTGGATCTACGCGGAGATGCAGCGGTACGCGGCCGCGTCGGGTGGCCGGATGACGGTGGAGCTGCAGTCCTACATCCAACCGGTGGCCGACCGCATCCCGGTGCCGACGAGGATCACCAACGTCATGGCGACCTTACGCGGATCCGTGACGCCAGAACGGGTCTACGTGGTGTCGGGCCACTACGACTCGCGTGTCACGGACGTCATGAACGCGACGGCGGACGCCCCAGGCGCCGACGACGACGCGTCCGGCGTGGCCGTGTCGATGGAACTGGCCCGCGTCATGGCCACCCGCAGCCCCAAGGCGACGATCGTCTTCGCCGCGGTGGCCGGCGAGGAACAGGGCCTGTACGGCGCGAGACACATGGCGGCAGAGTACAAAGCCGCCGGCACGGACGTGCAGGCCATGTTCACCAACGACATCGTGGGCTCCAGCAGAGCAGACGACGGCACGAGGGACCCACACACGATCCGCCTGTTCGCGGAAGGCGTCCCAACGGCGGAAACCCCACAACAAGCGGCGACCCGCCGCTCGGTGGGTGGCGAGAACGACTCACCACCACGACAGCTGGGCCGCTTCGTCCGCGAGGTGGCGGTCAACCGCGACACGGACATGAACGTCCGCGTGATCTACCGCCGCGACCGGTACCTGCGCGGCGGCGACCACATCGGCTTCCTGGAACAGAGCTACCCGGCCGCGAGGTTCACCGAACCGAACGAGGACTTCGCCCACCAACACCAGGACGTCCGAGTAGAGAACGGCACACAGTTTGGCGACCTACCGGAGTTCTGCGACTTCCCTTACATAGCAAGGGTAGCCCGCGTGAACGCGGCCACACTGTGGTCCCTGGCAACGGCTCCGGGCACCCCGAAGGGCGTCGGCGTGCGAACGAGCGCACTGACCAACGACACGGAACTGGTCTGGCAACGCGGCACGGAACCAGACCTGGCCGGCTACGAGGTCGTGTGGCGCGAGACCACCGTCCCGGAGTGGACCAACGCACTGAACGTCGGCGACGTGACCACCGCGACGATCGACCTGTCGAAGGACAACGTGTTCTTCGGCGTACGCGCGGTAGACACAGCAGGCCACAGAAGCCCGGTGGCCTACCCCGTCCCGGTGAGCTAGTGGTGCGTCACGCAACGTTGGTTGGGTAATGGCTTGGTTCGCGTGCCGGACGCGCAGCGTCCGGCACGCGAAGGGCGCTTTCCTGCGACTGGCCGGTGTCATGAAGGTGCCCTTCAGGACGTTGAACCTGAATCCACCGATGCTCTTCCCCGGAGATCTGCCCGCCCGCAAGGCCAGCGGGCGAAGCCCGCTTCGCGGGGCGGGCGCACCGCGCCCGGCCCGCGAAGGGGACTCGGCGGGTGAGGGGTGTTTTCGGGACAAGGCCCGATGTCCCGAGGGGACCTTTCAGGACGTTGAGCGTCTCGAAGGGCACCCTCAGGACATCGCAGCTGTCCCGGATACGCCCCTCGCAGCACGCCACCCTGCGGGTGAGCCACGCCACCCTGCGGGTGAGCGCGGGCGCTGCGCGCCCGCCCAGCGCAGCGGGCTTCGCCCGCCGCGCTTGCTGGACATCGCGAATTGCCGGGCCAACATAGTGAGACGCGACAATCTACTAGCTCGGTGTCCCGAGGGGCACCCTCGAGGCATCGGCCAGCTGTACGGCACGTGATGCGTTGCGGCTGGCGAGGCGCACGCCCGCCGCGACCACCACGCCGAGCGCGACAGTGAGCACAGCGGAGACCAGCAGAGTCGTCTGCCCGCCGATGGCGCTCACCACCGGCCCGCCGATCAGCATGCCGACCGCGGTGGACGGCGTGGTGAGCGCGGTGCGGGTGGCGAGCACCCGGCTGAGCACCTGCGGCGGGCAGGCGCGCTGGAAGAGCGCCGTGCAGATGGCGGTGAACGGCCCGTAGATCACCCCACCCGCGGCGAACCCGATCAGCCCGGGCAGCACGGCGTCGATGAGTCCGAGCGGCAGCAGTGTGGCGCCCCACCCGACGATGATGATCACCACGACCGCCCACAGCGGACGGTTCCGAAGCAGCCCGGCACTGAGCCCGCCGACCACCGCGCCAACACCGAACACCGTCCAGAACAACCCGAGCAGCCCAGGCGAGCCGTGCAGCTCGGTAGCGACGTGGATCGGCAGGGCGACCTCGACCGGCCCGTAGAGGAAGAAGAAGACACAGGTGACCGCGATCAGCCCGAGCAGACGCGGCTGCCGCACGATCGTGCGCCAACCACCGGCCTGCACCTCGTCCGGCTCGGCCGCCACCGGTGCGGCATGCCGCACCCGAACCAGCCAACAAGTCGCCGCGAGCACCGCGAAGCTCAGCGCATCGGCCCCGATCACCCAGCCGGGCCCGGTGAGTGCCGTCACCCCGCCGGCCAGCGCCGGGCCGACCACAAGTGCCGCCTGGGTGAACGTCGACACCAGCGCGTTGCCGGCGACCTGATCCTCTTCGGGCAGTTGCTCGGCGATCAGTGTGTACGTCCCGGCGCTACCCCAGGCATGCAGCAGCGAGGACACCGCGAGCAGGGCGACGTAGCCGGCCGGCGCGAGCGCGCCTGCCACGGCGAGCACCGCGATCGTGCCGAGGGCCACGGCCCGCAACGTCGCGTCGATCGCGACCAGGCGGGTGCCGGTGAACCCGCGCACCAGCCGGCCGAACACGGCCGCACCGACGGTGGCGGGCAGCGAGTAGGCCGCCACGGCGAGCCCGGTCCACACACCCTCACGGCCAGGCGGCGCGATCTGCACGGCGAGCCAGGCCACCGCGACCATGCTCATCCCGTCGCCCAGCGCCGACACCAGCAGGCCCGGCAGCAGCCTGCGCAGCACCGGCTGGCGCACCACCCGCCCGTAGGCGCCGCCCATCGGCCGGCTACGCCTGTTCGATGCGGATGTGGTTGCCCGCGGGGTCGCGCACGGCGACGTCGCGAGCACCCCATGGCTGGCTGACGGGCTCCTGCAGCACCTCGGCGCCCGGCGCGTCGGCGACCTTCTCGAAGGTCGCGTCGAGGTCGTCGCTGCGGAAGTTGACGGAGCCCAGCATGCCCTTCGCGAGCAGCGCGGCGATGATGTCGCCGTCCTCCTGCGAACGGCCGGCATGCGGTTCGGACAGTACGATCTGGATCTCGGGCTGGCTCTCGGTCGAGAGCGTGATCCAGCGGAAGCCGTCGTGCGAGACCTCGTTGCGCACCACGAGCCCGAGGCGGTCACGATAGAAGGCGAGAGCGGCGTCGGGGTCGTCGACGATCACGTGCACGACGCTGATGGAAACGGCCATGGCCAGACCCTATGCGGGCGCTGGTGCGGATGCTTCTCCAGAACTGACCGTCTCCCGAGCGGGCTTGCGCGGCCTGGTCAGCACCATCATCTGACACCCGGGCACGACCTCGAGCTCACTGTGGTCACGGGCGCGGTACGCACTCGGCGGCTCACCGACGACCTGGGCGAACTTCGCGGAGAAGGACCCGAGACTGGTACACCCGACCGCGAAGCAGACATCCGTGACGCTCATGTCGCCGCGCCGCAGCAGCGCCGTGGCCCGCTCGATACGCCGCGTCATCAGGTACGAGTAGGGCGTCTCGCCGTACACATCCCGGAAGCGCCGCGCGAAGTGCGCGGTCGACATCAGCGACGTCCTGGCCAGGGCGGCGACGTCGAGGGGCTGGGCGTACTCGCGGTCCATCCGGTCACGCGCACGCCGCAGACGCCGCAGCTCATCGAGGTCCTGGGCAACCATGGGCCCATTGTGCACCGGCTCCGGTCGCGACGGGCAGGGCGACGCTGAGAAGACCCTGTTCAACCAGCAGATATAATGGCAGCGTTATGCTGCGGCATGCCTGATTGGACTGTTGAACTGCACGCCGAAGTGGACGCCTGGTTCATGCGGCTGGTCGAGGAGGATCGCGAGACGGCGGATCTGATCGAGCGGGCGACCGACATGGTGACGGAACGAGGTCCCACGTTGGGCCGGCCATTGGTAGACCGGATCAAGGGCTCGAAGTACCACAACATGAAGGAGTTGCGTCCTGCGTCGGCGGGACGCAGTGAAGTGCGGATCTTGTTCGCGTTCGACCCTCAGCGGTGTGCGATTCTTCTGGTCGCGGGCGACAAGGCGGGTAACTGGAGGGACTGGTACGGCTGGGCTGTTCCGCTTGCGGAACAGCGTTATGGCGAACACCTGGACGCAATGGGAGGGCAGGACTGATGGCGCGTTCGTGGAAGGACGTCAAGGCCGACAAGGCGCGGAGCGACGAAGCCGCCGGCCGGGACATGGTCGCGGCGCGGGCTGAGGCGCACACGCGGACCCAGGCCTACGTTCTCGGGTTCCGGCTCGGGCAGCTTCGGCAGGAGATGGGCTTGTCGCAGGCCGAGATCGCCAGCCGGATGGGTGTGAGCCAGCCGCGGGTCAGCCAACTCGAGAGCGGTGACGTCGGTCAGATGGAGGTCGACACGCTGGGCCGTTACATCCTGGCGCTGGGCGGGCGTCTCAGGTTGGTTGCCGACTTCGAGGACCACGACGTCGATGTCTCGACCAGTGAGGTGGACCGCACGGTCGCGAGGAGCTGCCCGTAGCCACGGCTAGTCGCGGCGGGGTTCGATCACTTCGGCGTCGACGATGATCGGGGTTCCGCTCACCACCTCGCCGTCCACCACGTCGTGCGTGTCGGGGACGCGTCGGCGCTCGGCGGCTCGGCGAAGCAAACGTTTGCGGACGATCGCTCGGGTCGGTGGGAACAGCAGGAACAGCGCCACGACGTCGCTCAGGAAGCCGGGGAACACCACGAGCGCCGCGGCCACGCCGATCAGCACGCCGTCCGTCAGTTCCTGGCTCGGGTCGCGTTGGTTGCGCAGCGCCTCGCTGAACGCCATCACGGTTCGGACGCCCTGCCGGCGCAGCAGCGACACTCCCAGCACCGACACCGCGACCAGCAACAACACGGTCACCAGCGCGCCGAGGGCCTGACCGACCGCGATGATCACGGCAAGCTCGGCGACCATGGCGATGACCAGCAGCGCGAAAACAGGCATACCCACCCAACGCGCAAGCGCCTGGAATCGTGCCAATCTTCTACATAACCTTGACGGTCGAAAGTAGAGATGTCGAGAATGGATGCCATGGTGTCGTTCGACGCACATCCGGACAGCTACCGGCACTGGCGCCTGCGAGTCGACGGTGAGGTCGCCTGGCTGGTCCTCGACGTCGACGAGCAGGGCGGCCTCCAGCCCGGCTACGACCTGAAGCTCAACTCCTACGACCTCGGCGTCGACATCGAGCTGTACGACGCGACCCAGCGCCTGCGGTTCGAGCACCCCGGCGTCCGCACGGTGGTCCTGACCAGCGGGAAGGACAAGGTCTTCTGCGCGGGCGCCAACATCCGCATGCTGGCCGCCGCGTCGCACGAGTGGAAGGTCAACTTCTGCAAGTTCACCAACGAGACCCGCAACGGCATGGAGGACGCCACCGCACACTCCGGCCAGACCTACCTCGCCGCGGTCAACGGAGCGTGCGCGGGTGGTGGCTACGAGCTGGCGCTGGCGTGTGACCACATCGTCCTGGTCGACGACAACTCCTCGACGGTCGCGCTGCCGGAGGTGCCGCTGCTCGGCGTGCTGCCCGGCACCGGCGGCCTCACCCGCGTCGTCGACAAGCGCGGCACCCGCAAGGACCTCGCCGACGTGTTCGCCACCCGCTCCGACGGCGTCAAGGGCCGCACCGCCGTCGACTGGAAGCTCGTCGACGAGCTGGCGCAACCGAGAAAGTTCGAGGAAACCGTCGTCGCACGCGCGAAGGAACTGGCCGCGCGTTCGCACCGGCCAACGGACGCGGAAGGCATCGCGCTGACCCCGATCCACCGCGACCGGTACGTCACGACCAGCAAGGGTGACGGCACCGTCACCATCACCGTGCACGCGCCCGACACCGTCGAGGGTGGCCTCGAACAAGGCGCCGAGTTCTGGCCGCTGGCCATGACCCGCGAGCTCGACGACCTCATCCTGACCCTACGCACCAACGAGCCAGAGCTGGGCACGTGGCTGATCAAGACCGAGGGCGACGCGGACGTGGTGCGACGCTACGAGGAGAAGCTGCGCGAGAACACCTGGCTCGCCAACGAGATCGTCCACTACTACAAGCGAACCCTGAAGCGCCTCGATGTCACGAGCAGGAGCCTGATCGCGCTCATCGAGCCGGGTTCGTGCTTCGCCGGCATGCTCGCCGAGCTGGCCTTCGCGTGTGACCGGCAGTACCTGCTCGACGACCAGGAAGCCGGCGAGCAGGCGCACATCCTGGTGACAGAGGCCAACTTCGGCCTGTTCCCGATGGGCAACGGCCTGTCCCGACTGGAGTCCAGGTTCTACACCGACCCGGACGCGCTGGCCGCGGTGAAGAAGGAGATCGGCACCGCGCTGGGCCCGGCCGAGGTCGGTGAGCTGGGCCTCGTCACGGACGTGCTCGACGACATCGACTGGGACGACGAGATCCGCATCGTCGTCGAGGGCCGCACCGCGCTGTCGCCCGACGCGTGCACCGGCATGGAGGCCAACCACCGGTTCGTCGGCCCGGAGACCATCGAGACCAAGATCTTCGGCCGGCTTTCCGCCTGGCAGAACTGGGTCTTCATCAGACCGAACGCCTCCGGCGAGGAGGGCGCGCTGCGCAGGTACGGCACGGGCAAGAAAGCCGTCTTCGACAGGAAACGGGTGTGACCCCATGACTACCTCGATCAACTACGACGACAAGATCCCCAACAACGTGGACCTGTCGTCGAACCGCCGGTTGCAGCGGGCGCTCGAGGGGTGGCAGCCGAAGTTCATGAACTGGTGGGGCGAGATGGGTCCCACGCTGGAGACCCAGGGCGTCTACCTGCGCACGGCGGTGAGCGTCGGCCGCGAGGGCTGGGCGCACTTCGACCACGTCAACGTGCCGGACTACCGCTGGGGAATCTTCCTGGCCGAGCGCGATCCCGACCGCCGCATCGCCTTCGGCGAGCACATGGGTGAGCCGGCGTGGCAGCAGGTGCCCGGCGAGTACCGCGCCGATCTGCAGCGGCTGATCGTCATCCAGGGCGACACCGAACCGGCGTCGGTGGAGCAGCAGAAACTGTTGGGGCTCACCGCACCGTCGCTCTACGACCTGCGGAACCTGTTCCAGGTCAACGTGGAGGAGGGCCGGCACCTGTGGGCGATGGTGTACCTGCTGCACGCGTACTTCGGCAAGGAGGGCCGTGAGGAGGCGGAAGGCCTGCTGCTGCGTAACTCCGGCAGCCCCGACTCGCCGCGGATCCTCGGCGCGTTCAACGAGGAGACCGCGGACTGGTTGGCGTTCTTCATGTTCACCTACTTCACCGACCGGGACGGCAAGTACCAGCTCGGCACGTTGAAGGAGTCCGCGTTCGACCCGCTGTCGCGCACGTGCGAGTTCATGCTCAAGGAAGAGGCCCACCACATGATGGTGGGCACCACCGGCGTCGACCGCGTGGTGGAACGCAGCGCGGCGCTCATCCGCGAGCACGACACCCTCGACATCGGGCCGCGCGGCGGCATCCCGCTCGACATCATCCAGAAATACATCAACTTCCACTACACTGTCTCACTCGACCTGTTCGGAAGCGAGACATCCACCAACGCCGCCAACTACTTCACCGCAGGGCTCAAGGGACGCTGGCAGGAGACCCGCCGCAAGGACGATCACCTGCTGACCGAGAACGGCGTGTTCCTCGACCGGCCGGCGGCGGACGGGACGTGGGAGAAGGAGGAGCTTTCCGCACTGCTCGCGCTCAATCTCGACCTGCGCGGGGAGTACATCGCCGACTGCGAGACCGGAATCAAGCGGTGGAACCGGATTCTGGAGTCTGCGGAGATCAACTACCGTTTCGCGTTGCCGCATCCGGGTTTCAACCGGTCGGTCGGGGTCAGCGCGGACTACCACGTCACACCGGACGGCACGATCGTGGACGAGGCGACCTGGGCGGCGGGCAAGCACAAGTGGCTGCCGACGAGCGAGGACCTCGCCTTCGTGCGGTCGATGATGCGGCCGGTGTACGAGCGCGGCAAGATCGCCAGCTGGGTCGCGCCGCCACGCAACGGCATCAACGGCAAGCCCTTCGACTACGAATACGTCCACATCGCCTGACAACCCCGGACCAAGGCGGTCAACGATGACTTCCACGACTCCCACCACGTTCAACGCCACAGACTACTTACTCCACCGGCATGTGCGGGACGGCAACGGCGACCGCACGGCCGTCGTGTGCGACACGCGTTCGCTGACCTACGCCGAGCTTGC
>Ga0307512_10004809_pt1 | contig 14492 bp, 21 predicted proteins | sample 14_EM_MG_FD_200267 | JGI IMG/M metagenome (GOLD analysis project Ga0307512, IMG submission 200267) | Populus trichocarpa ectomycorrhiza microbial communities from riparian zone in the Pacific Northwest, United States - 14_EM | ecosystem: Host-associated > Plants > Roots > Unclassified | place... | reverse complement strand
GGATTATACTACTCTCTCTTTCTTTCTTTCTTCCTTTCTTTCTTTCTTGACCTTTTTGTCTTTCTCTCACCTTTCATTTGTCAGCCGGGACGAAGGGTAGCGGGGGGGGAGCTCCGCCATCTAGCCGGCTCGCCCGGAGGCGGAGGGGATATCAGGGTCCTGTCATACTCTAATTAGAGTCAATACAGTATGATTAAACAACAACAGATTGTGGAAGGATCTGCCTGGAAAGCTCTGTACGTTGATAAGTTTGTACCCTTAATATCTCCGGTGGCATACCCATCAGCTAATGGACCGGTATAGACGAGTATAATATCACACCGAATATCGTTCCATTGAAAATGCTACCAAGAAAGGTTGGTGCACTGAAAGCTGCGATGACGGAGAGGAAAATGAAGTGGAAGCATCCATGGGCCGATGACATTGATCTAGAGAAAAGATTGACATCCACCGACCTCAAAGATATGAAGCTTGTGAATGCTGCCCTTAAGGCTCCAAATCTCAAGCCCATTCACCTTCGTAGATAGAATCCATCGCAGATTACTTGTGAATAATAATCATGGATGTGTTTCTCAGGTTGATATTCTTAACAATCGTCGATATGAGCCTATAAATACAAATATGGCCATATACATCCAATTATATCCACTATGCACTAAACAAGACAAGTTCGGCATATAACTGCCTGTATTTGTGTATATGTGCATATAAATGTATTTTGACCCTCTTGCACAGAAACGCAACAACACAAAAACACACAAAGGTCACATATGTATATATTAATGTATATATATGTATGTAGCACTTCCTACAGTCATATTTCAGACTCAGCAAGTTGCCGTAGCGACACCCTAGTGTCGTCATCAACGCGTTGCCATCATACCGTGTCGCCTCCACAACGCCCACCAGTCGTCCTCAAACCACCTTATACATCGCCTTCATAACAACTCCATATCCGCCATTAAACGCGGAACCGCATATACGACACAACGGCACGAAAAAGACTCGGCGCCCCCCCACTGAAACGGCGCTGACAAGGGGAATATGGAGCACGTGTGGTTACAAGCTGTCCAACAATGAGGAAGAAAGTGTTGAAGTTGAACGAGGAACAGTGGAAAAAGAGGGCAGCAGACGAGAATAAACGGCTGAGTTCCGCCGTCTGGGTGAAGAGAGGTGGCAGAGAACGGCACCAGGAAGTGCACGATCTCGTCGACTTCAACCTCAACCTGTTCAACTATCACGAAGAATACTTCGAGGGTAGAGACGGTGGCATACCGCAATATCCAGCTGTTCTTAATTTCAGATTACCGTGGCAGAGGGTGCAAGAAAGGCGCCGGTTTGCGGAGAATTGGCAGAAAGTGGAGCTGAGGCTACCGGATGTCGTCTCTGGCCGCGGGTTTGCACTGTGCACCGGTTCATCGAGAGAGACCATGGATGTAAGGCACACCGACCTTGGCCGTACGTATATTGATCTGGATTAACTGGCCATCATCTAACGTCATACAGTTTATTACTTAAAACCAGTCTTTTAATGCGTCTGCGGATCAGCGAGCGCACAACTACTACAGGATTCATCATTCTTTCCATCAACACCAGTCAAACCTTGGACGGTCTTTGCGATGAGGTTTCTGCAAGTCTTCCACTACCAATGCGTACGCGGTGCAATATCCAAATTGCCCTGGGCAGAAGGCTGGCGGGAGTTCTTTGAAGAAGTGTTGGGCCGGATTATCCCCAGCTTCCACCGAAACGTATGCATACCACACTATTGTCGAGATCAACCGCTAACATCAATAGTTGTTAGAGGCGTATCACCACTGGATTGCAGTTGAATATGAACAGAAGATGCACCTATATGAATGCTTAGAGGCATTGGAGAGCGATATGATATCACCGCCGCCAGGGGAGCCTCCTGATGCTGATATCCCTGAAGAACCTCTAGTACTGTCACCGCCCAGATGGCAGGAAGAAGCGCTAGAGAATGTATGCCCGTGTTGCTTCAACTTTCGGGAGTTGCCTAGCGATTTCTCTGTTGGGATTTCAGTTGATTGCAACGTGCAACATAAGCGGTTCCAAAACCGAAGCCCATTGGAGTTTGAGATATTGAGATCAAAACTGTTTGTGCGCATCCAAGAGCGGAGCTTCTCACTGGCCGCCGACGCCCAGAAGAAGATCGCAGAGGCCGACAATGCAGTGACGGAAAGAGGCGGCGGGTGCACGAGCACATTCAAGGCTGCGCAAGGATGGAATGCAACGACTACAAAATGGGCTTCGAAAGCAGTTTTGGACGAATGTGGTTTGGTCGGAGCAGTGTGCTTCCAGGGCATCGGATTGCAGTTCTTGAACATTCATGGCACAGGAGAGCGTCATACACATGTTGTCGCAGTCCTCGAAGAAATCTACAATGAGCGCAACGATATTCACCGCATACGGCTTTGCTACGATGTAGGATGCAAATTTGAAACCGCAGCGGAGACGCTGCTCCCCAGAAAGAATATCACACCACGCAGTGAACGCTTCCATCTACTTGGACATGGTCTTTCGTGTCAGGTAAACTATAACGCAACCAGGACTACTGGATTTGGCTTGATGGTAGGCGAAGAGTTGAAGCAACTCTGGTTGTATATCCAACACCTTATCCGATCTGGCAGAGTCTGTAGTTCCCCAAGAAAGCGTCAAAAATTGGATTCATGCTTGCTGTATCTAGCGCAAAGGATGAGGGAGATAATGGGGCTCAAATGACAAAGAAGATGGAAAAGGATGAACGAGATACGAAAGGATGCCTTAGATAATCTGGAAAAAATAATCGGAAGGCGTGTTCCGAGTAGGAGAGATGACGATGGTAGCTTCAGGCCAGAGAGCACGATTACCAAAGAATACCTGGAGGAACAGTATGCACAGCAAGTGCTGTATTACACAACGTACAAGTATGTATGATCTCAGACAAGCAATAGCAGTGCTGACGAGGATCCAGAAAGCCCGGAACAACACCGCAAGACGAAATCTTTGAAGCTCTCAAGAAAGAGGAGGAACTATGCTTTGATCCGTGAGAAGCAACGAAGTGACGCCTGATTGCCGAAATGAGAACAACAATTGGAAATCAGTATCAGAGAGATCCAACATACCGCACGAAACTTCGTAAACCAGCTGCCAATGTAAACATCGAAGAGCTTGCAACCTGTACCAATGGACTGGAGGCCCTGAATCGCACCAATCGCCTACTGAAAATGTACAAGACAAATCGCGACGAGGAGCCAGCCCACCCCGAATCCGAAACGCATACCGATGATGTCTTATCCATGATCACAGACGACGACCAGAAGGAGATGATGGCGCAGAATCGGATGCTTCTTAAACTCCTCTTTGAACAACAAGCCAAATGGAAAGAAGAACGCACTTGAATGCTTGCAGAGCTTGACCGCAGTCGGTCTACCGAATGGAACGAGACTTCCGAGCCGACTCAATCGAAGATCTTCAAGATGGTGGACCATGTGCGGTACAGCGGAGGAGCGAAGGAGTTAGATAAGTTTCTCGAATCCCTATGCTGGAACTTCGATTCTAACAAACACCTTTTCCCGAAAGGAGGCCCAGATCGGGTCAAGTATGCGATTTCCTTCCTCGACACCTGGAATAACCACAGAGATGCAAGTCAACAACAAACGGAGAATACCGACCCATCTGAGTGGGCTAGCGATCTACGAGACGATGCACATCCGTGCTTGCAAGATTTCGTACTATTCGCTCAGGAATTGATGAAGATGTATGGTGATAAGGACCGACGACTCAACTCGGCAATGAAGGCTATGCAGGAGTATCAACAATTATCAAATGAGTCAGTCAGAGTCTACGCCCACCAAATGAAAGCGAATTGGAGGAGAGCCGGATGGAACCTGATCACGCACAATGTTGTCTTCTACGATACGGCATGGTTGGGACTACGACACACACTGAAAACGAAAGTTAGACCATGGATTCCAAAGGACAAGGACCGTTCCGAGACATTGGACGCACCATTCGATTGCGCGGCAGCCTCGGAATCCAAGCTCGAAGAGAAGAAGCCTGGATGTCAACAGCAACAACAGCAAAGGCATCCGAACGAATCACATAAGGGCGGCGGTAAGAAACGCGAATTCCGACCTTCCATCTCGGAGCCAGTAGAAACACCACAAGCGACTCCCTAACGGCGGAAAGGAGGGAAAAAGGACAAGGGGAAGTCAAATGATAGCTTCAACCACAATATCCTACCACCGGCACCGTGGGTGGCAACGGAGGACTACCAGAGCTGGAGAGAAAATGGGTAGTGCGGAAGATGCGGCGGCGATCACAAGGCATACCATTGCACGAAATACAGTAAGGCGACCTTCCCGCACCAGACAAAAAATCTCACACCCAGCACTGGCGGTAATCAAGTCAAACGCCAGCGATCCTTCGATAATAGCCAATCAAAAAACTAGTCTGTCTCTCTCGATACCTGGCTCGGCGGGAGACACTGGATGTGAATGAGCTGGGTCTTGAAATGATCAGAATGCGGTCTCTAATGGCAACTTTGGATGAGATACAACCGCACCGGATCGCAATGAAATCCAGAGTGATTTTGAAACCTCCCCCGGCACTCATGTCAAGTCAATATCTATGTGGAACGACAAAACCAGATACGTCCCACATCGTCCATGAACACTATGTTCGAGACGTACACGCAGAGAGGCAACGCATTCGAGCTCTTATCGATTGTGGCGCTACAAGCATCTTCATGGCGCCCAGACTGCTTCGGCGACTTGGACTGCCATCAGAACCGGCACACATCACCACTTTAGGCCTTGATAGCCGGGGAATGATGTTGGCGAAAGATAGTCGGAAAACGACAATCTCGTGTCAGTATTTTGAACATTAGGCGCCGGTTGACGAACCGGATGTCCTCGTTGTGCCTATGACGGCTTATGATCTCGTACTTGGCCTTCCTTGGTTCCAATCCAGGAATCCTGAAATCGACTGGTCTAAAGGCCAGTTGTTAGGTTTGCGGACGCCGGTTGGAAATTCCGGAAATGAGCAGACTATCACTTCGCTACCCCAGGGAGATGGAAGTGCGGAAGACGGTGCTTGTAAACCACCCCCAACCGTAGATATTCAGTTTCTGGGGGCCACCACATTGCACGACCTACTTGCTAGTAATGAGGTTGCCGCAGCCTTCGCCATACGAATTGATGAGGGCACCGGTCTGCTGGGAGCATCAACAATGTCGGAAGGCGTCACCTCGGAAAAATTAGGCGAGATCAGCCCCGCTCGATGCTCTATGGGCCAGCAGGGACCAGCGGCGGTAGTTGCGGCAGAAGGGGGTCTGGAGGGGGACCCTGAATGACTGCTACCGGCTCGCCGGGAGACAAAGGGAATGCCTGGACGATGGGGCTTGGCCCTATTGTGGCGAAACGTTCCGATCCAGCCTCCTGGGACCCCTACCCTTCTCCAATCTTGCCAGAATCGTGTTGCAAGCAGAGGCTAATAGATATCAGGAGAAGGCAATGTGGAGATGGTATTCACCGATGACGGAGTGCGTATCCCGTCTCAATATCGAGACTTTGTGGAGGTCTTCAGCAAGACCAATGCAGAAGCACTCCTGCCGCACCAACCAGTCGATCACGCAATTGACCTTGAGCCGGGCTACAAATTACCATATGGACAGATCTACAACCTATTGGAGTTCGAGCTGAAAAGGTTGAAAGCCTACATTGAAACGAACCTAGCCAACGGCTGTATCCAGCAGCCAGTATCACCGGCAGCAGTGCTGATTTTATTCGCCAAGAAGAAGGACGGAGGCCTGCGGCTGTGTGTTGTCTATCGGGCACTCAACATAGGTACAGTTAACAATCGATACCCCCATCCACTGATCACGGAAATGCTTGATCGTGTGCACGGAACTCGGATCTTCACCAGGCTGGACCGCTGGAATGCCTACCATCTCATCCGCATCAAAGATGGCGACGAGTACAAGACTGCATTTTGAACCCGCTACGGCCAATTCGAATAGATGGTGATGCTCTTCGGATTGACGAATGCACCGGCCTCCTTCCAGGGCTACATCGACAACTGGCTGCGGCCTTATCTCGACAACTTCAACTTGTGCTACCTCGATGACATACTCATCTACTCGACCAACAAAAAGGAGCATGAGGAGCACGTACGAAAAGTGCTGGAACGACTGCGGGAATTCGGCCTCTATTGCAAGGCCGAAAAGTGCGAATTTGGAGTCTCGGAGATTGGCTTTCTTCAATTTGTCATCAACTCTGAAGGGATCGGTATGGAATCAGACAGGATATCTACGATCGAGGATTGGCCAATCCCGAAGTCAGTTCGAGAAGTACATGTGCTTCTTTGATTTGCCAACTTCTACCGACGGTTCATCCGGAAATACGCAAAGGTTACGTTTCCCCTGACAGACCTAATGAAACGAGGAGAGATTGCAGATACAACTAGACACAGCCAGATGTCGAACAAACCCAGATACGAATGGGAGTGGACTCGGGATGCCGAACTCGCGTTTCGGAAGCTAAAAAAGGCCTTTACTGACGCACCAATCCTCCAACATTTCGACCCGCAAAAGCCGATCATTCTGCAGACCGATGCCAGCGGCTTCGCAAACGCCGGCATTCTCAACCAGTTCGACGGATTCGGGATCCTCCGACCGGTCAACGTCTACGCCCGAAAATGCTCCGCTGCCGAACAGAACTACGACACGTACGATAGGGAGCTCCTAGCGATCGTGCAAACGATGAAACCATGGCGACAGCACCTCGAAGGTCGAAATCATAAGATCCTAGTGCAGTGCGATCACAAGAACCTCGAATATTTCCATACCTCCAAAGTGCTTTCCCGAAGGCAGGCTAAATGGGCAGAGATACTGTCCTCCTATGACATTGTTATCGAACACCTAGAGGGCAAGAAGAACCCGGCAGATGGACTGTCAAGACGACCTGACTACGCGATTGGATACGAGAGACCGATTGAACGACTATTGGCAATGCTGGCAGCCACTGTGGAACCGTACGATGACCTCCTACCAGCAATAAAGACAGCCCAGGCCTCCGACTCGTTGGCTGCCGACGTGAACCGCAGGTTCATCGGTACTCCAATGGTCGGACTCCCTGACCTGCCGAGACAGGCGGATGACTCGAGCAAAGAATGGAAAGTCACCGCAGGAGCCCTGACCTACGAAAGGAGGATATACGTACCGGCGGATGACACACTCCGCAGCCAAGTGATAAGTCTTTTCCATGACAACCCTGAATCCGGCCACTTTGGAGCTCTTAAAACTGCTGGATTAGTATCTAGAGACTTCTATTGGCCTGCGATGGATGCTACGGTACGGAAATACGTCGCCGGCTGCGAGTCATGTCACCGAATCGAGGCACCACGCCACACCCTCCATGGACTCAACATGTCGTTACAACCGCCTTCTCGACCAGGGGAGGGAGTCACGATGGACTTCGTTACCAACCATCCCGAGTCAACGGCTTCCAAGTACACGGGGATCTTGGTAATAGTCGACCGAACGACAAAGATGGCGACCTACCTCCCATGCCGAAAAGATATAGACTCCCCGGAATTGGCACGGATGTTTTTCGAACAGGTCATGTGCAGACATGGCGTTCCGGACAATATTGTCACTGATTGCGGGAAGGAGTTCACCAACCGATTCTGGAACCGGGTCTGCTCTCATCTGAGCATTAATCACCGACTATCCACCACCTTCCACCCGCAGACCTACGGCCAAACGGAACGCCAGAACCAGACCATGGAGCAGTACTTATGGGCTTTTTGCAATTACGAGTAGGACAATTGGGTCGAACTCTTGCCGCTGGCTGAGTTCGCATACAATAACTCTTTCCACCACTCAAAGTGCATGACGCCGTTCTGGGCCAACAACCACTACCACCCGTCAATGCAGTTTAAACCACCAAAGGTCACATCGAACATGCGGACAGAAGTACGGGCCGATGCAATGGCCGCGGGCCTGGAGGAGACTCACAGGCTCCTCAAAGAAAACTTGCTCGAAGCTCAAACGCGGCAATCCAAGTACGCCGCCGGGAAAGAGATGACCTTTGGCATTGGAGACAAAGTGTGGCTTCCGACTCGGAATTTCAGAACCACCAGACCATCAAAGAAGCTGGATTACAACCGCACTGGGCTGTACACGGTAAGTATGATTATCAATCAGATTGCTTCCAAATTAGACTGGCCAAAGACGATGCGGAATCATAACATTTTCCATGTATCACAACTCGATCGGTACACTCCTCCAGTCACAGGCCAGCCACAATCAGAGCCAAACCCAATCATAGTCGACGATCTCGACGAGAAGTGGGAGGTCGATCGGATCCTAGTCTCGAAGCGGCGCTACGGGAAGTTACATTACCTTGTTCAGTGGGCCGGCTACAATTATCTACGTACGAGTTGGGAACTGTTCGAAAACCTCGAGAATGCCCAGGAGCTGATCAACGACTTTCACCGAGATCATCCTCACAAGCCACGGCGGTAATATGACGGAGGATAGGAGGTCTTCGGATGTCTCTTTTGTTTCTTGTACCCTTCTCTTCTTTTGGATCTCGGCCCGGTACAAATGGCATCTGCACGGGTTATCACCACCTACCACTGGTGGTGGAGTTTCCCCGTGCGCCAGATCCCCCGAATGACTACCGAATGGTACCAGATCGGGCGTGGGACTTCGTGATCTTACGAGGACGTACGCGGGCGTTTAGTTTTGAATTTCGTTGAATATACGGGGGTTGGCAGCCCGGGAGCTCTGCCTTAAAAAGAGGGGATAATGAAACGGCACGGCACGTGATATGTCCAGCGCCGGGTATCTGCACTCATATAGTCATCGCCACGACACTTAGATCTTTACCGAAAATCTTACTACTTACTTCTGCACTTGATCTCACTCGTGCGCCGTTTGCAACCATATACCATAATATCAGCCGTATCCCTACACAGCCGGACGCGGGCATACGCGCCCTTACATGTCGATGGTGAGCTATATGGCTTCTAGCAGAGGAGATTCATTCGAAAAGAGCTTCACAAGCTACAGGGAAAAATCATCCATGTGGTCACAGAACGTACAGGGGAACAGTCGATGCTCCATAAACACGTCAGAGGCCTACGAGAGTCAAAAATGTTTCTGGAGAGTCTGAACAAATGGTGGAAGCAGTTGGACGACACCATCAAAAGCAAAACGACAAGGCTACAAGATTGGAGGGGCTAGGAGTTCGAGATATCCCCCGAAAACTTAGTTCCTAGTCATTAAAACAAGATGGCCTGAGAAATGAAGAGATATGGGATTTGGATCTCATGCAATCACAGGCAGACTGGGCAATCCATGAATACCTCAGAGAAGGAATCGACTCGCATTTCACGCTGATGAGAGTGGAGGAAGAGCGCGTGCAACTGCAGCTCCATTACGGAAGGATGAGGTTATGGTTACCGCGTCACACCAACATCATCCTACTCTACCTAGATGCAAGCCCCCAAGATACCTTAACAAGGAAATCCTTTATACGCTTACTACTCCATACGCTTCGGGGAGTGGCATCTCTTATATGTATGAAGTGGGTTCCAGTACCGCCGCTCAAGCGCAGTGATTTGGAATGTTCGTATTTTCGTTCATATGATCGGTAATCAAGGGCATATGCTGACATCAGTGAATAGACCTTGCCATGAGAATCATGGCCCGATCATCTGCATTGACTGGAGCTGCTGAAACTCCGAACCTTGACGTGGACGTAGGCGAAGATGATGGCTTGGTGGAGGGCGAGGAGGATGATAAAGATGATCTACCTGGCACATCCGAAGAGAGAGACCTGGACGATGAGAGCGAGGAGCAGATTGCGGAAACGCTGGAGCAATTTATAGAATCTCAGGACGAGGAAGATGCTGAAGGTGATGGGGCTCAACGCCGGCATCAAGAGCAGAACAACGACCTCGAAGATGCGGACCTGGGCGGTGGAGATGCCATGGATATTAGTCCAAGTTGAGAATGAAGTATGGATGTATGGTGGATGTATGGTTCATGTATGGTGGATGTATGGATGTATGGATGTAGGTATGTTTATATATATGTATGTACTCTATGTATGTATGGATGCATGTATGCAGGTGTGTCGATGTGGTGGATATATGTATGGAATATGGCAAGCTGAACAACATTGGTATATGCAAGTCAACATAGGAGATGAAAGCATACAGCGCCTGTGTAATCACCATTGGGTAATGGTAGATACAGGGCGTGAAAGCGTCTAGAGACATATATATGCCACTCTCATCTGGCTGTTGACTTTGGTTAATTTGCACCTTGCGGTCTCATGAAGAGACGACCACGTATATAAGCACATATATCTTTGATATGTTCCTACCGACCTTCAGACTATCAGATACAATCATCATTTGGCCTAGTTGTGTCTTGAAGTCATCGATGGCAGTCACAAGAGTTTAACCATATTTAACCACACACATGCTTCGCTTTAATTACGCCGCCAGAGCCCATGAATCAAACCAAGACGCTGTCCTGAATGGACATCATTAATCTACGGCATATAACAAGTCGTGGGGGCGGTGATAGTGGTTTGAAAGGTTATTTGGTTGATGGAAGTTGGTATATCAATGGCATTGTACCATAACATACTAATATTGACAGATGTTCAACTTCAGCATCTATGTACGTAGTAAAAGGAGATAGCAACAATTTCAATACTGAAGGAACTCTCTGTTAGTTCCTTGGTACACTTTGGGAATGATGAGAGTGCAGTATGATGGAAAGTTCGGATGAGAGAGTAGAATGAGGGAGTATATGAGCTTCAAGAGTTGGATACAGACATATATATCATTGTAGACATGTATATATTGAGTTGACCGAATTGTGCGAAAACCCTCATGATCACCGTTTTCTACTCAGCGTATAAAGGTATATATGGCTATATACGGCTATAGAGGTAAATATATGCAGCTTCAAACTCTGCTTGTACTGGACATGTAACCGTATATATATGTATATATATGCTTGTATAAGCATATATACTGCGCTTTTAAAACTCTAAGACAATCATTAAATGCCGTATAGTGAATTCCAGTTCATATAGTCCAATATGGGTGTATATATACAAATATAGAGGCATATATTCACTTTACGTGTACGCTGATGGTTTGTTAAACTATTGTCATATATTGCAATATATATGCATGTATACATGTGTAGATACTATGAAATATCAAAGATACGAATTCTTGATCATTCTCTTTTCATCGTTTCTTCTTCTTCTCTGGCGGAGGGCTTTCTGAGCTGTCACCATCCTCAGTGTCACTTTCGTCCTTATCAGAAGTGGGACGAGGAGGTGGGCTCAGTTTCCCTTTCATCACTTTCGACTGATACTTACTGAAGAGGGCATTACCGTCTCCATCTGTGTGCTGACAGAATGAATGGTAATCCTGCGCCAATCTCCTAGCCACAATATTGATGTCATCGGCGAGGAGCGGTTTCCTGTGCTTGTAGAAGGAACGGATTATATTTGTCAACATATTCTACTCCCCAAGTTAGCCATCTGCAAATGTGCGAATCAATATAGATATACCTGCCTTTACGATATCTTGACAGGCTAAGTTATCAACCTTTAAACTCTCGAATACGTGATCGGATCTCCCCCAATTCTCGGAGTTGATGGTCATACACCCACGACCGTAACTTTGCATCATTAGAAGTGCTTGTTTTGAAGGTACTGGCCCAGCAATGTATCTATCTAACTTCAGACTCGTGTGTGCCTTGCGTTTGTTTCCCTTGATCTTCTGAAACGCTTCAGTGAACTGCGCTTCCGTCTGCTTCTGGATTCGCAGGCGCTTGGCATTCGCAGGTAAAAGCTTGATGACTTTAGGCTTCTTGTGTGATCTATCATGATCTGAGTCGCCATCGCCATCGTCTGAAGATTCATCATCGGTACCCACAATCCTTTTGGGACTCTTCTTGGGTCGTTTCTTAGGTGGCTTCTTGAATGGCTTCTTGGGTGGCTTCTTGGATGGCTTCTTGGATGGCTTCTTGGGTGGTGTATCGCGGTCATCTGATGCTTCATCATCATTATCCACAACTTCTTTGGGAGTCTTCTTTATCGGCTTTACCAGCTTATCGGGAGGTGTCGGAGAAGCCGATGCCTCCCAACTTTTTGATGGCATTTACTTTGGCTTTATTGGTTTGCTTAGTGCCATTATAGATAGATGTGTGTCTATAATCTTGGAAAAGATCGAATAAGTAGTATGGAATACGTATCTTTGGGGTGAGGAATATGGTGTGGATAGCAGGATAGATATAGGTGGGGATAACCAAATTGATACCGTACGCATCAAGCATCATGAACAAAATATTCAATAGTAGAATTCTGCACATCGCCTATAGATATAAGATCATCCCCCCAAAACTGCCGCTAAAGATACAAAATGATTCAACCTAAACACCGCCAAAGATAGAAAATGACTCAATCCAAACATACCGCTAAAGATACAGAACCATATCATTCCCTCTCCTTCTTCTTTCCGCTTCAGTGCATATAGGGCGATCCTAGCATCTCTATTCAACGACGCTGCAATTCAGAGATAGGCTAGAAGCCCAATTGTAGTCTGATTTCAGAGCAGCACACTCGCGCTCCAAAGGTTTCTTCTTGGAGTTGGCTTGCTTCTGCTTCTTTTGTTCAGCCTCGCGCTGTAGATCGTCACGTCGAGAACTCCAGCTGTTCAGCTGCTCGACAAAGGATCTGGATTCATCTGGATGAAATTTCTTCGTAGGGACACCTTTGACTTTGGTGAAAGTGGTTGAAGTTCCTTTGTATGTTGAGCGGAACTATGCATGCATCGTTAGATAGAACGGGTGGATCAGTAAAGGATGCCTTTACCAATTGCTGGACCTTATTTATACCCAGATTCTGCAGAGCGTGCGCAAGCTCTAGATATTCGGGCAGCAGTGGTGATTCTTGTTCTATAGTTTCTTATTCAGTGATAAAATAAAGATCGACGGCACGCAGATGCCTACCCTCTTGATCCTCCATTTCTTGGTCTTGAAGCTCCATTCCAAGATCCGCCATCTCCTGATCCGCCATCTCCTGATCCGCCATCTCCTGATCCGCCATCCCTTGATGCTCGTTATCGTACCCCATCTCTGTGGTATGGGTGTCGATGCCATTGGTAGTTGTCTCGGTGTTGAATTCGGGTGGATTGTGGGGTTGCATGGTATCTGTCTGAACCCCCTGATCGGTAATCATCTCGCTATTGTTGAATTCAGGCGGGTTCTGAGATTCGATAGTATCCGTCTCCATTCCCTGCGAGGTAGTATGCGCCGTGATAGGCAACAGGGGAGGCGCCATGATGTATACGTTCTGTTGCGACCCTGGAGAACCTCTCACGAATCGAGATGGTGAAGTGGGCTGAAATTCACGATCCGTTATATCAAAGCTATGAATCACAGGGCTACTGGGCACAGGGCTACTGGGCACAGGGCTACTGGGCACAGGGCTGCCGGTATGAAGGCGGAATGATGGTGAGATGTTGGATTGTGGACTGGTAGACTCGCTCGTAGATCTGGCCAGTGGTACTCTGGCATCGAGCCAACCCTGAAGTACGTTAGCTATCGGATCAGTACAGCAAAGAGTAGCATACATACTCGGACAGCATCTTTACTGTTGGCGCGCAAAAAGATTGTGGCTTTATTCACATCTCGCTTCGTGACCCCATCGCCTCGAAGGATAATCTCCGCTGCAAGCTCGTCAAGATACTTGTTCTGAGCTTCCGACCTGGGAAGGCGGCCGATGGCCAGCGATGTCGAAGATGCCTGCGAGCTGGAACGCGGCATCTCGTTGATGTTGAAGTTTTGTCGATGTTGATGGTGTCGGCTAGCATCGGTGACGACCTATCAGTAAGCGAAGTCGGCCTTGGCAGCTCGGCTATGCGCCAAGATACATCCCGCGTTGATTAACCTTCGCTTCCGCACTTCATCTCTCTACATCCCCATACATTCATTTACAGGCAACTACTATCTACAACCGTCATCGAACAACCGTCATCCAACGACTCGTCATCCATCAATCCTCATCCAGTCCCAGATCTCAAGATGGTTCGCCGTAACAAGGGCGATGCGAAGGTATGCACCAGTCATTGACGTCATCGCGCATAGCTAACCTGTCGTAGCTCGTCGTAGTGCAGGAAGCTGCACCGGTTATCAACAAGGGCACCAGACAGCTCCACAAGCAGATCAAGAAATCGCTCGTTGCTCAAGCTTCTGAGGGCGGCGACAGCATTGACGAGGAGGTCGTCAAGAGGGAGATTTATAACCAGGAAGCGCGCTCTGAGGTTTGTTTCCTACGCCCACTATTGCTGTTTGTCAACTCTAATGTTAGCCGTCTAGTCCTATAACGTTCCTGATGACGTTGTCAAGAAGATTCGAGAGTTCGTGTGGGATAAGTGCATCATGGGTGTGG
>Ga0307512_10004808_pt1 | contig 14495 bp, 6 predicted proteins | sample 14_EM_MG_FD_200267 | JGI IMG/M metagenome (GOLD analysis project Ga0307512, IMG submission 200267) | Populus trichocarpa ectomycorrhiza microbial communities from riparian zone in the Pacific Northwest, United States - 14_EM | ecosystem: Host-associated > Plants > Roots > Unclassified | place... | reverse complement strand
TTAAATTGACACCCCCCCCCCCCCCCCCCCCCCACAGAAGGAAAAAAAAACACCATATTACGTATCCCAACGTTTCCCAAACTCCACAACTCCACATTGATGCAAGACAAAGGAGAGAAAACAGTTTTTCAAAAAAAAACAGAAACGGAGGACGATGGGTATCCCCTAGTTTCGGAACCTCCTGGACGGACATCCTCCCATACGATCTCTCCAACGGTCACCACCTCCGTCGGCGAGGTGCTTTCCCCGCCGTTGCGGACTTGGTGGGCGTGGCTCTCACGGGCGGCTTGGTGGACTTGGTGCTCGCGGGCGGCTTCGCGGACTTCGTCGGGGGCTCGTCGCAGGCCCGTGGCTTGCCGTCGTCGGTCCAGGCGGCTTTCTTTGCGACACGCCACATCGCCGCCGGATCGTGGACCGTCGTCTTCGAGAGCGGCAGCTTCCTGCAGCCGGGGGTGTACACGAAGAACAGCGGCACGGCCGTCCTGGAGTCCCTTTCGCTGGCGCGGAACATGTTCTCGACGCCGACGCGCGTGTCAAGCAGACGGGTGCGCGGGAACTTGACCACGTCCTTGTGCTTGGTCGTGTCGCCGAGCGCGATCCACGTCTCCCTCACCAGCTCCTCGAACGTGTACGTGATGCCGCTCTTGGTGGCGCCGACGGGCTGCATGCTCGTGCTGTTGGCGCGGCCGCCGAACGTGTACGTCCGGATGCCGGCCCGCATCATCAGCTCCATCCAGTTGTGGCACGTGGAGCCGCAGTAGCCGTTGCTGACGACGATGACGTTCTCCTTCTCCCACTCGCTCCGCGAGCCAAAGTCGGTCCTGTCCAGGTCGGGCCGCCAGAGTGACATCGCCGTGAACGAGTCGTTGACCGCGGCGTTGCGGTAGGGCCCGAGCACGTCGTCGACGCTCGCGAAATCGCTGCCGTTCAGGTTCGTGTACAGCGAGGTCTCCTCGAGGCTGGCGGATCTCGGCGCAGAGGCCCTCCACAGCTTGTCCAGGGCGGAGTGGTATCGCATGTTGGCGTGATAATCGGGCGCGTCCTTGCCATCGAACAGGTCCGGGAACAGGACTCGGACGAATCTCTTTGCGAGCTTGGCCGAGCCTCCCCTGTTGCCGGAGACGTCGATGATAAGCCGTTTCGCGGACGAGTCGTGGAGACGTTTAAGGGTCGAGTTGAGGAAGAGTGACCATGTCCGTGAGTCGGACTCTATCTCGAAGGTTGGGATCCGAAGAACCACCGTTTCGTTTGTACCGTCTGGATCCGCGAACCAGACGAGTGAGTCGTCTTCGTTGCGGGCAATCGGAGTGGGATAGCCAGCTATCGATGTCGTGGGTGCCGCTCGCGTTGCGGATCTAGTGGCTGGCGTATGCGAGCCGGTGGAGGATGCGGGCGAGTCAGTGGCAGATGCAGGTGTGCCGGTGATGGTGGTGGCGGGAGCGGGCGCGGCAGTCCTCTTATCGATGGCATGCGCGGCGGACGAGCGGGACCAGAGAGATCCGCTCGGGTCCTTCTTCCAGAGTGGCCCGGCAAACTTGGGCGAGAGCGGCGCCCACTCCTTAGCGGACAGGTAGCAAACGTTCTTTGTCAGCTCCTCGGTCGAGTTGAAGTGAGCCACGAAGTCCGCGAAGTAGGCCTCCCACTTGGCTTTTACTTTCTCGCCTCCGACGAAGCCGAGTTCCAGCTTTTCGTCCCTCTCGCCCCTGAAGTACTGGCGCCTACAGAAGATGCCCGGACCGCTCTTGAACGGATAGTTGTTGAAGAGCATGTTGAACCTGGCGTCTGGGTCCTGGAAACGCGCGAGATCGGGGTGAGTGGACGCCATTTCGAGCAGGAACTCCTCGGCAGGACGCCCGTTGATCGTCGCGACCTGTCTGTCCAGCTCCGGCTTCTCCGCTGACGAGTTCACCTTCACGGTGTAGATATCCCGCCGCCCAACCGCCTTGTCCGAGACCGCCACGAGGCAGTGTTTGTGCGTGTAGCGGAACATGTGGTCGCCGCACGCCGGACGGAACGACGTGTGCGCATCGCGGAAGCCCGTCTGCACCAGGCCGATGTCGCGGAAGAAGTCGTACCCGTTCTTGTAGTGCCCGCGCTTGACCCGGGACTCGATCTTGGCGACGGTCTTGTTGACGTCGAATGCGGGGATCTCCTGCAATGGCTCGATCGGGGCCTTGTAGAAGGCCTGCGCGGCCACCCAGGCGTTTGTGAGACGCAGGGTCTCGATGAGTTCCGCGGCATCGGCGGCGGAGAACGGAACCGATCTCAAGCAGTTGAGCGCCTCTGTGGCCGAAAACAACGTCGAGCCGGTAGCGGTCTCTGGCGCAACACATCAGCAATATACCCACTGGAAGCCGAGGATTCCCACTACCGACCTGTGTACTGGATGTTGCCGATCTTCTCGCACGGATCGACTTTTGTGGTGGCCGCCGCCAAACATGTGGTTGCGAACGCCGCCAGACTCGCGCCTCGTAATATGTGTGAAATCTTCATCGCAGTCGGCAGATTCTGTTACGGCCGATGATAGGTATGTACGAGCAGCTCTGACGGCGGACCTGAGCATGTTCTTAAATGTATCTCTCCATCCACACCGCCCTCCGGCGGGCCAAAAACCAGTGCTGTATGTACAGTACTTGGTACCAGTGGAAGTGCCTACCGGTAGCCTGATGCAATGGGCTTATGGACTCAGCCGTATGGCACCCATGGCTGCGCAGAACCGTACAGTGGATAGGTATTTACCCATGTGGAAAGCACTGCATACAGCACCGAATCGCCGGCCAGCAGAACTTCTGGCCAAGACGAAGGCCGAACGTGCGATGTCATGCCGAGCCTGAAGGCCAAGAAGCGCTACTAAATTTGGCTTGCGTGGAGCTGTGGGCTGTGCAGCCGTGCGGCTGTGCGCCTTGGGAAGCGAGAAGAGCATGCAGAGTAGATATCTAACGTTAGCATCATGTAAGTACGCATCTATCTATGTCTTGGATGTAGGGCTGATTAGGCTAAGCTTAGACTTGCTGTTGGCTGCACCCACCGACCACAGCTTTGTAACGAAGGCAGTCTCTCACCCGCAAAAAGAAAGCCGGACCGAGCAGCATCGAAAGTGTTTCGGCCGGCGCTCGTACCAAGTCGACGTATTCCGTCCGCCACTGGCCTCCCCTCACGTCTGTAGCGAGCACCAGCGTTAATCGAACTCATATGTAGTCATACCAGCTACACCTGAGGGAACAACAGCGATCCATAGGAAGGTGCGTTCTCAGCAGTGAGGAGTTATCAGCCTTTGCCTAGCCAGGGCTAGCGTAAGAACGCATGCTGTCGGTCTGGTACGTATTGAAAGACCTATGCCAGGCCTATGAAATGTACTCTAATGACAAGAAAAGGAAGGTAGAATAAAAAGAGAATGGGTGGGTGTTGTCGCTACCCTAGGATTGGCGGATTCTGTCCGGCGTACAGGATGCGGTACCACCGCAACTCGCTAGTACACAGAATTTGATGAATAATCCTCAACAGAACTTAATCCCCCCCGCAGTATGTATGTGCTGGGGCAGCATCAGCATCGGCCGCTCGCACTACAGTAGCACCGAGCTGCTGCGTCGGTCGAATAGGTACTTATCAGCACTCAGGACGCCCTCAAACTGCTGCTGCTGCTGTGCTGTAAATATGAGCTCAGGGATAACTCCGCGGAGACCCTCTACGGCCAACCGAAACTGCGTACTCAACAGCCCATAATTGCCGATTGCCGCCGCACGCTCGCGCGCATCTACGCGTCTTGTGCAAGCCGTAGTCGAAAGCCAGACGAAGGACGCCGTCGGAGGTGCACAGCAAATCGTCATCCCGTCGGCTTACGGCCGTCTTGTCGATTTTAGGACAGTGCCCCGCTGGATCCTCTCTACTTATGAGGTGTTCGGTTTGTGGCTATCCACGGGCTATTTTATGAGCGGCGGCTGGTGGACGCTGGGGACTGGCATTGTAGACGTTTGCTCGATCATCCGGCCAAGGGGGAGGGGAACAGAGACGAAAACCGCGGCCATGTTGGCAGGCACCATCGCGCCTTTGACAGTGGAGCGAGGAGCTGACCCTTTCATTTTGAATCACGATATCCAGATCCACTCGCTGTCAGGAAGTATCAAAATATCTCTTCGGCTGGCTATCGAACATTGTCCAAAGACATGTGACGACCAACCATTGGTTCGATGAAGCTGCCGTGGGCCGTGTTAATGGTAGTGGCAGGAGTCTCAACAGCCCCTCGAACTGGCCTGCGAAAGGCAGTCCATGCTAGTCCACACCCCGCGGGCCAACGGACTTTTTGGGAGCCGGACTGGTCTGTGTGAGTTACGAGACGTACACATTATCATAACAACCTTAACGGAGCCTCACCTAGGTCCAAACATGCGCGGTCGGGGGGAGGCTGGAGGCTACACTTGGGCACGCAGGCAGAACTGAGACCACCGTCCTACTGGGCGGGCTGGAGGCACTCGATTCCAACCTGATACAGGAGGGCGAAGCGGAGGCCAAAAGGAGGCAGAGCGGTACCGGCCGGGACTTATGATATTCACGGATGGGTCACGACTCGACAACAGAGTGACCGGATATGCGGTCACGTGGCTGAATTGTCGGCACTAGGTTGGCATCAAAACCCACATGGGCTGCAACCAGGAAGCCTACGCACAGAAGAGGCTAGCCTCTAGGTTCTACCAAATGAAGACAGGGCACTGCCTGGCCGGGCGGTATCTAAACTGGACAGAGAACCGGGCCGCCGCTCATTGCTGGTGGCGCCGGCCCCTGTCGTGCGGACAGCGGACAGGAACTGGGCAAAATGTACACCGTCGTAGTCTAGATAGGCTGAACGCGAGAATGATTGAACCCAAAAAAAAGCCGGGCCAGTCCTGGCCTCGGCCTGGACGGGTCTGTGAGAGGCTGTCCATGCTAGTCCACGGCCCGCGGGCCAACGTTTTTTGGAGCCGGACTGGCTGCTTGTTTTTTGTTCGGTCGTTAGTCGGCCGCATGCACCTTATCTAGGTTATGGCGATGTACACACAGTTCAGTCCACAGGTGGCTTGTTGTAGCTCCCCCTTGCCGCCGAGAACTCGAGCGCACCTAGGAAATAACAAAGGAAAGACAAGAGAAACCGCCTCACTCCTTCTCCGCCGAGGCCAAGAAAGAGGGGATGAGGAAGCGCTGTAAGCATTCCTCAGCCTCCGTGCCCACCGCTCAGCCTAGCATTCTTTCCTCTTCCTCTTCCCTCACCTGCCGTTCCTGAAGCCCACAGTCTGGCGCTGTGCTCTGTACGCCCTCAGCCACGGCTGGGACCCGCCTCCGCACACCCGCGGTAGAGAGGAAGTCCAGAACTGCCTAGCTGTGCCTCGCACCGGTAAGAAGGTCCCGGATCTTGAACAGATCCTTCCCCCTCCCGGTCTCCTTCCGTATCTGGAGCCGGACTGGGTTTTTTATTCCTTCGTTAATCGCATGCGACCTATCTAGATCGTGGCGAGACGCAAAACCGGTTCCCGTCCATGTCCAACCCGAAGGCGGCTCGTTGTGGCTCCCCCTAACCTCCGCCCCGGTCTACCCCCAACATATCAGTCCTAAGAACCTCCTCACTCCTAAACGCGCTTACAACGTCACACACTCCTGCAGAAAGCTCATCCCCCGGCTCTTACGCTGTCTGCCTCTCCTGCGCCTTCCCTTTCCGTTCCTTAAGTTCCCCTCCGGCATCTCACTCTGGGAATCCCCCTCAGCCGTGCCTGGCATCCGTCGCCCCACATCTGTGGTGGTGAGGAAGTCAAGGATCGTACGGCTGTAGGAGCTGGACTGGTCTCGACGGCGTGTCCGCCGGGCCGAGCAACGAGTGAGAGATAATGATGGGCTAGAGTCCTGCTGGCTTTGCGGGGAGCGATCGGCCACCATCGCAACAAGAGACAGAAAATCGTACACACAGCAGAGCATTGGGGAGAGAAGAGGAACGAGATTTTCTAAAAAAAAAAAAAAAATTTATGGCGATCAGACAGGGGATGGTGGAGCTGTGAACGAAATCATGTGGGCATTTCCCATTCTATGAGTGGCTTCCCGGGTTTCGAGTAAGCGGAATTGGGTGGCGCATAGGGATCATAGCTGGTATCGCTGTCTGACATCGCGGGTACGTAGTATGCTGTTTGCTGTGGGTGGGCTGGCACGATGGTTGGGTTACTGTGGGAGCGGTTGACCTGCCGTTCTTGGGGGGAGTCGATACATGGGTTGTTGCTGTCCGGGCAGTCGACTTGCGGTTCTGCGCAGAGTCGCTTGATGAAACAATTTTTCCAGTGCTACTTAGCTAGCGTTAGCCCACGGGCACCCACCGGCTGGATTGGGCCAACGCAGTCCGGCCACTGGGCCCATCCGGCCGGACCGGGTCATCAGGATTCAGAAAGCCCGGCCCGGACTGGCATTCCCTCGGACACCCTGTGGTGCAGCTGCTGCCAGTATCCCGAGCCAATACGAGGTCAGAGGCCCGACCTAAGTGTGAGGGATCTCGCTGGAAGACATTTGGGTGCAGCCTTGGCAACGGCAAGTCCGTCCCGTTCGTTGATCCCCTTAGACGGGGTCAGTCCCAGTCCAGGAGTTGGACGGACTGAGCAGATTCTATTCGGCCCCGTCTAAGGCCCAGGACGGACAGACTGGACTACGGAGAGCACAGCAGGCTGGCTCAGCCCAATGTGGCTCCCCTAATCACCTAAACGCTAAAACCAGCAAAAAGACTGAGGACTCTCCACTCCGTTCACCCTACATCCCTTGCCACCTCCCCCGCCACCCCCTCGCCCTCGATTTCATTCCCATCCATACCTTCACCCTTAACCTCCTCTCCCGCTGAGCCAGCAATGGCTTTCCCAGCTCTCGCTGGAACTGGGTCAGGGCTAATGTCTTCCCGTGGCTTGTAGCTATGGTGGGCGCCGTCTGTGTAACATCTATCTTTGCCCGCAAGTAGAGAATTCTGCGGTGGAGTCACAGTGTATCACACGTCAATCGAGTGACATTTTCATGTCGCCATCTCACCGCACCAAAACGGGAACCTTCACCGCCCCTACCTAGTGGGGTGGCATGGAAGCCCCAGGAGTTGAAAGCTGGAGCCGTGGATTGAACCCAGCGCTTGCAGTTAACTCCCCCCAATTCCTAGTTGGTACCAAGAGGACATACCACTAGGCCACGTGGGGTTTTTTTCTTATCGGTGAGAGACGACGGTCCGCGCCCACCACGCTCACCGCCATGGCGGATAGGTAGCACTACGCAGACGTCGGCCACCGACAAAGCACAAGCAATACAGGTCCTTACCATCCTACATACCAACGAGGCAGCGACCGGTTCCGGTTTTCCGAGCAGAACCTCTCAGCAAAGCCCTGGAGTTCAGACGCACTCGATACATTGTGATATCTGCATGCTGAGCGTCCGTCCCTACGAAAACCGAATGACACACTTGTCGTTCACTGCTTACGCGCGACGTTCCGGCGGGATGCGCGTGCGCCAGAGGGAATCGCTTATGGGAGGAAACGAGCCGAGCTGAGCCGTGCACCGAACGCCGCAGTCTCCGTTCATGTGTCTCCCCTCTCTCGTTCTCGGTTCTTCGCGCCCGCATACCCACCCAAGCCGGTACGCAGCTGTCGCGAACCGAGACGGGTCACTTACGTAAGAGGCATGCCAGACTCAGTGGTAGTAGAGCGCAGGGGCGAAGCATCCGGGTGCTCTACTGGGGGGAGGCTCGTCCCGGGAACGCAGACCTGGCCACTCACGACACGCCGGCTCCCCACACGCCCGGCCAGGCAGGTACATACCACCGCCGGAATACACACTCACACCTGCCGAGGGGGAGAGCCGACCAGGGGAAGCGAGTGAGCAGGGCCCTGGCCAGAAAGCCGGCTTCAGCACCGCTGCGGATAGATATCTTGTTGCGTTTACGGCCGATGGAGCACCCCGAACGCATGAAACCCGACCGGATCGATCCTGGCGAACTCGTGCACCGCAAAAACGCAGCAGCGCAGAAGATTATTCAGATTAACTCCGAGCTATGCACTCTACTCTCCGTTCATGGATATACAGTAGCTGTGTACCATCGAATGTATGCGCGCAAAGGCTTTCCGGAGTACTCACCTGACGTCACTCGATCAACGGAGACATAAACAAAAATGCCGCGGAAAAAAAAAGTGCGGATGGACAGATGCAGTTGGCTTGCGAGCTCGAAATCGCAGCGCAGTTTTCCTCGCGGTGCAGCTGTTGCGGCACGTGATGGGGGAGCCAGACTGTGCCGTCAGCCATTTACCCTTCCTACCCGGCCACTAAATTACTGCTTTCCCAACCCTCCAACATAGATGCATATATAGTTATGCATGCAACCCACATAGCGTGGACCAGCCCGCGTCTATCCGGTCGGTCCAAATATATGTACGCCTAGATACATCAGCAGACTGCAACCACAGGAGCTGACGCTAGGAGTTGCACATATTATGCTTAGTGTACATAAGTTTCCCCGACAAGTCGCTGACGAGCAGGTCCCAGTCCAATGTCCCCCGGGCCAGCGGCAGCCCCAGTGTCTCCCGAAATAAAACCACGACGCTCGACTCTCGACATTGCGGCTTTCGGAGGGCTGCGAACCGACTCCTCCTGCTATTGGCCGCGCCGGCTGTTCGCGGTCCGCAAGTTGTACATAGGTTGGTGCATTTATGACTTGCCAAGCCTAACGACTTCCGGCTAGCTGGCAGCTGGCGGCAACGGCCATCGCCCGCCGCGCATGGAAGGCGGTTCCGTAAGCATCTGATCCGTCCATGCATCCATCCATCCATCCACCGGGGGGGGGACCGACGGAGAAGGACACGGACACAGCGCACATCACATCTCAGGACCACAGTCTTCCGGCTTGTCGCGTCCGTTTTCCCAACATCCAGCAGCCAGCACATGCGCCCCCTCTCCGTCCGACACATGACCCCAACTCGCAATTGTCGCCCGCCCGATCAGGCGAAGCGAGGCTCGTGTCGATGTTGCCGGTAATCGGATTGAGGGAAGGTGAACGATCGTGAGAATTGGGGCATAGGAGAGCGACATCCGTTCTTCACTCTGCTCTACTACTAAGTACCTAGTAGTAGTTGCAGGTTCCACCTGGTTTGAACTGGACGCTCTCCGCGCCACAAACATTCGTCATCGGCATCAGCAGCATCATCAGTGCATCAGTGTGGCGATCGATCTCAGCTGTTATGTAATCCTTTGAAATCCTCTGCTCTACTGGAGAGGATGGACCGAGAGCGACATCCTAGATATGACCTCAACTTGCGAGCAAAAAAAACAAAACAAAACAACTCTTTACTCGAAGCTTGACACATAATTACGCCATACCGAAGAATCTTCACCATTCTCTCTGCACAGTGTGCACCCACACACACAATTGCATCCACGCCACACACCACGAGCTGCAAACAGATTGCCAGCAGAATTTGAAAGAGGCGAAGCGGAGAACCCATCGGCTCGGACACACGACCCGGCGGCGAAATAGGTGGTTGTCACGATGCTGGAGAGAGATGGGGAAAAAAAAATAAAAAAATCGCGGCCCGCTGCCCCCCAGTTGCCACACCGCCCGCTATCCACCAATCGAACACATCACATGGGGGAGGGCGTTACCTAAGACGATGCCGGCACCGCGGCTCCAATTGACCGTTGGGGGAATAGAGTACCGAGGAAGATCTCATCATCTCGTTTTTTCCTTCTTCTTCTGCAGAGCAGCTTTTCGAACGCCCGCATCGAATCGATCGACGCACACGGCCCACGGACGGAAAGAGAAGAAAAACCATCGTCAAAAGACCTGCCCCAGTCCGCCCGGCATCATCATCGTGCTTGCTGCGGTTCCTTTGTTCTTGCTGCTCGGGGTGATCTCGGTTGCAGCTCCTGTTCTTTTCTTTTCTTTCTCTTTTCTTTCTTTGGATGGGATGATGCGCTGCCGCCGTTGCGGTCCGCCGTCTGCCTTCTCTGTGGTGCCTGACATCTGGTTGTGCCATCCGCCCTTTGTCGTATGTAGACCACCTAGACTGCTCGTATGTGCAGCCGGAACGGGGCCGCCACCCATGTGCTCGAGCCAGCACCCCAGAAGTCTCAGCAGCCTGGCCACAGCCCCAGCCAATCAGCCGGCCGGCCAGCCAACGGCCTCGGGTCATGCCTGCCGCTTGGCCGCTTGCGAAAGTCTGGGGTAAAAGTATCTACCTGCCGGATTGTTTACGTCTAGCGTAGAATAGGATAGATACATACATACATACTCCACGAAAAATAAAAATAAATAGCAATCCGTCTTGGTTCTTGCCAAGCGCCGGGGAAAAAAATATTCCGTCTTCTTTTTTTGCCATCGGCCGTTGGCCACTTCGCTACAGGCTCGGAATGGGTCTGGCCGGAATGGGCGGAGGGATGTGGACAGCCGGGAGTTTTTGTTTAATCATACTCGCATACGACCTATCTAGATCATGGCGGCGTACATTTTGCCCAGTTTTCCTGTCCGCAGTCCGCGCAGTGGCGGCTCGTTGCAAGCTCCCCTTGTGCCCTCCGCCCGGCCCAAGGACAGCCGGGAGTGACGCACGGGCTTTGTCTCTCGCTCGCGCAATGGCTTTCCCAGAAACCCCTGCCGCCCGTGCAATTCACGATTCTCCATGCCGCCTTCCTGCTGGGCACGAACCATCCATGGGGGAGGGATCACACTGCACCGGCACCAACAGCGGAGGGAGAAAAGGGTGTTCCCAGATTCGTCGGTCGAGTCACAGCTGCCGAGAACGGCAGAGAGCTCTCCCCTCCTAGTATACCCCACCTGTGCCTCCCCCTTCCCGTATATAAACTCCAGGACCTCGTCGACGTTAACATCACCAGTCACCAAGAGCTCCCAAGCAGAGCCCCAGCATCAATCCAAAGCTTCCATATCAATTCCCCCCAACAGCTTTCTCGGTCTACCGTCGATCATCGGCACCGCACCCTCCTGCTCGGAGCATACATCATCCGGACTACCACCACAACAACCATGCCTTCTTTCCAGGACCTTCCTTTCGAGCTCGTCTCGGAGATCCTCTCGATCGCCGCCGAGCTGAACGCCAACGACGTCGACACCGCCACGTACACCTACGGCCTCACGCAGGCCCCCCGTCCCATGCAGAACAAGACCTGCACCCAGAAGTATCTTCGCGGCCGCGTGCCGACGGACGTGCAGCGGTGGCACTCGGTGGAGGCGATCCGACAGGTGAATGCACAGTGGCACGAGTGGGCGTTGTCGCACGCGCTGCGGGAACTGTACATCCGCCGGTGGCAGGGAGGAGAGACCTGGATGCGCCGCGCGTTCGAGAATGCGCTCCCCGTCGAGATCCTGCCCGTCGTCTACCAGAACCCGTACAAGTCGGTCCGGTCGACCGCCAAGCTGTTCGGCGACTACCCGCAGCTCGCCCGCCACGTCCGCAGGATCTGGTTCGACGGCATCTACCGCTACGACACCGTCGGCTACGTCTTCCAGATCCTCCAGAACTGCCGCAACGTGCGCACCGCGACCATCCCCTGGACCGCGCTCCGGTACGGCGACTCGGCCGATTGGGACAACGTCCTCTCCTTCCCCCGGTTGACCTCGCTCGAGTTCCTCGCCGTCGGCCTCAAGAGCGAGATCTGCGAGTTCCCCGAGAGCCACAGGGACTCCGAGGTGCTCGGAAAGACCCCCAGCCTCGACTTCAGCAAGCTCCGCAGACTCAAGATCTTTGGCGACTCCAACCTGAAGCCCATCAGCGACGAGGACCTGTTCTTCATGGCCCGCACGGCCACCAACCTCGAGGAGATCCTGATCACCAACGTGGCCAGCATCACCGCCAAGGGTGTCTCCGCCCTCGTCTCGGCATCGCAGAGAACGCTGAAGCTCCTCGAGTTCATCCCGCTCGTCAAGGACGGCTTCGAGCCCGTCCAGACGCCCGAGGACAACCTCCACATCTGCAACCTGCTTGCCTCGTGCCCGCGTCTCTGCGACCTGGCCATCACCGTCCCCTCGGCCTGCCCCGAGCTCTTCTCCAACCCGGCGGTCGAATGGCAGGAGACGGTGCGTGTGCGCGTCGGCAGCCACGGCATCCGCGGCGCCAGCGACAACCGCGCCGACAACCTGGCGGCGCTCCTCGACGCGGCGCGCACGCTGCTCGCGAAGAAGAACTCGGACGGCCTGGACATCGAGATCGCCGTTGGCCCGTACCTGTTCGAGGCCAAGGCGCACCTCGTGCACGGAAGCTACGTCGCGCCCAAGGTGGCCACCGACAACCAGTGGTGCCCGTTGGAGGTGCCCAGCGTCAAGGGTCCCTACGGATACACCGGCCTGTACGGCGGCGGGATGAAGGGCGAGTGGAGCGCCATCGGCGAGGCGGCCTTTGTGGACGCTGTCCGCGCGGGTCTGGTGAACCTCGATCCGTGATGTGCGTTCAGGCTGCTCGGGAAATGGCGTTCTTGATGGATTTGAATTCTTCGACGGGATAGATATTCCTGTTTCACTTTCCTAGCGACGATGCATTTTGTTTGGCTGCGCATTGGAGACGGGAACATCAATTTGCTTTTGGTTTTTCTCCAGATGGTTATAATCCCGAATTGGAGGAGAGCTTTTTTTCTCCTCCTCCCCCATTTCGCCCCGAGTAAAAACCTATTATGCTCTAATCACCGAAACCCAACTCTTCTCGCAAGTGGGCTCACATCGCGTCGTGACATTTTCCCCTCTCGCTCCTGCCCTCTCCCTCTGGCCGTGCGATGGCAAATTGCCGAGGGCATCATCGCACTGGCCGGCCGTCGCGCCCAACGCTCGGCGCATGCACGCCCGACCGGAAGGGGCATGTCCGACTCGATTCAGGATGGGTAAGTCGCCATCGCTGTCGCTGTCGCGATCGTAGCGATCGTCGACGCGATCCGCTCCGCACGGAACACTGGGGGCCGTTGCGTATGCACGCAGGCATGTTCTCCCTGCACGAGCATTCGCAGCTTGGCACGCACACGGGGGATTGCTCCGCCCGTAGATAGATATCCTCCTCTCGGCCATCCGGTAGCCATCCGGCAATCCTCTTATATGTACTCCTCGGGTGTTTGGTGATGATCCCAAGGATGCTACAACTCGTTCGGGCAGACCCACGCGGCGGAGAAGAGAGCGACGTCGACAGGGTTCGGGCGGTGTACGTAACGTGTATCTGTGTATGCGATGCGATGCGACGGATCCGTATCTGCGCGACTGCCGTGCAGCGGCGCGACGTGTGCGGAGCGGTGTTTGTTGCGACGTGCGACAGCCATGTGCCGGCATCATGTAGATGTCGACTTCGATGCGGCGACACGGCTCCGTGAGGATCGCGGCGGGCGGCGGGCGGCGGGCGGCGGGCGGCGGCGAGGACGGGCGGGCGAGGACGGGCGGATGAGGCGGGCGAGAAAGGGCGGGTGGGGCGGGTGAGGCGGGCGAGGCGGGGGTGGGGGGGCGTCTGGGGGGGGGGGGGGGGGGGCCCCGAGGCGGGCGAGGCGATCAGCCCGCTGGTGGTGGGCGGTCGGCGGAGCAATCCCGTTTCATCGCGGCGGTGAGTTGCGGTCGAAACGCGGAACACGAAGCACGAAAGGAGAGGGAGAGAAAGAAGAGAAAGGAGAAGGAACGGTGTGGGCAGACGCGCTTATTATCTCTCTCCCACTCTCTCTCTCTCTACTCTATATGGTGCCTGCTAGCTATGTATCCGTCTCTATATAGATATGTATCTCTATGATATCGTCGGTCCCGAATGGTGCGTTACGTTTTCGTATCTGCTAATGTGTCGCTGCGGAGCGATAGATAGGGGGCGATTGGTCGGCGACTTGCTGCGTGCGGTGGTTACGCGAGCACGTGAGTGTGGAGCAGGCTTTCTTCATCTTTTCGTGATTGAGACAGAGAAAAGGAAAGAAAAGAAAAAAACTTACGGCGCCCTCTAGTTAGGGAAATCTTTCATCTGTTCAGTCAATACCCACATGCGACCAGTTTGGGTCGTGGCGAGCCTGCTCTCTTTGGTTTGTTGGGGAGGAAGAGTACAGCGATCATGGCGTATCACTCCGGCCTTCCGATTCCGATCGTGACTTGTCTCGCTGTATGGCGCAGAGTCGGATCGGCATGCCCCCTCGCCGTCCGGGATGGATAGCCGCACGGCCCGCCGCGGCCGGGACGAAGAATTGCCTTACGTACTCAACCCATCCCCCGTCGCGGAAGCGACAATTGGCACGGCAGTGGGACTCGACTCGGCGGAATCGGAGCTTGCGAGCAACTACATGTGTCCACATCTGGCACGTCAGTGGTGGTTCGCAGAGCTACGTACGAGGTCATAGGCACTGTCGTCTCTCATCAGTAACGAAAACCACCTCCGTTGCCTAGCGGTATAACCTCTAGGTAGCAACCGGGAATTGGGGGAGTTAACTGCAAGCGCTGGGTTCAATCCACGGTTCTATCTTTCAACTCCTGGGGTTTCCAATCCACCCCACTAGGTAGGGGTGGTGAAGATTTT
>Ga0307512_10004807_pt1 | contig 14498 bp, 11 predicted proteins | sample 14_EM_MG_FD_200267 | JGI IMG/M metagenome (GOLD analysis project Ga0307512, IMG submission 200267) | Populus trichocarpa ectomycorrhiza microbial communities from riparian zone in the Pacific Northwest, United States - 14_EM | ecosystem: Host-associated > Plants > Roots > Unclassified | place... | reverse complement strand
CCTGACCGGCTCTCCTGGGCGTTCTCGCACCAGACGCTGCCCGACCGGATCGACTCGCTGATGCACATCGCGGGTGTCGTCGACCTCGGCCCGGTCGGCGAGCTGACCCCCAAGACGTGGCGTCACCAGCTCGATGTAAATCTGATCGCGCCCGCCGAGCTGACCCGCCACTTCCTGCCCCAACTCCGCGTCACCCAGGGCCATGTGATCTTCGTCAACTCAGGCGCGGGCCTGAGCGCCTCCGCCGGCTGGTCCGCGTACGCCGCCTCCAAGCACGGCCTGAAGGCCCTCGCCGACTCCCTGCGCCACGAGGAGCACGCGAACGGCGTCCGCGTCACGACCGTCTATCCCGGCCGCACGGCGAGCCCCATGCAGGCCAAGGTCCACCAGCAGGAGGGCAAGGAGTACGACGCGTCGAAGTGGATCGACCCCGAGTCCGTCGCGACGAGCATCCTCATGGCCCTCGACCTGCCCCGGGACGCGGAGATCAACGACATGACGGTACGCCCCGGCCGCTGACGGGGAGCCCAATCCGGACCCGCACCAGGAGCCGCACCTGAGCCTGGACCCGAACCCGGGCACGGACTGTGGCGTCCCGTTCCGCGGGCATTCCGTAGGCTGCCCGGGTGAGCGAAAACAGCGAGTTCAGGCCCGGCCCCGCGACCGGGATCGGGTCGATGCCGGGCGGGGACGCCCGGGAGGCCGCCAAGACCGTGGCCGGGACCTTCGAGGGCCCCGAGACGGGCATGCCGTTCCTGGCGGAACTGCCCGCGCGGGGCCCCGGCGCCGACATGATCGGGCGGACCGCCGGGATGCTCGCCGAGCTGTACGCGCGCGTGGAGCCCAGCGGCTGGCGGCTCGGGGACCGGCCGGGGCGGGACACCAAGCGGGCCAGGTCCTGGCTCGGCGAAGACCTCGACGCCCTGGAGGAGTTCACCCAGGGCTACCAGGGCCCGTTGAAGGTCCAGGCGGTCGGCCCCTGGACGCTCGCCGCCGCGCTGGAACTGCGCAACGGCGAGGTGGCGCTCTCCGACCCCGGTGCCTGCCGCGACCTCGCCGGATCACTTGCCGAGGGACTGCGCGAACACCTCGCCGAGGTACGCCGTCGCGTGCCCGGCGCCGATGTCGTCCTGCAGCTCGACGAGCCGTCCCTCTTCGCGGTACTGAGCGGCCGGGTGAGGTCCGCGAGCGGCTACCGCACGCATCGGGCCGTCGACCGGCAGCTCGTCGAGGCCACGCTGCGGGACGTCGTCTCAGTACAGGCCGGCGGCCCGGTCGTCGTGCACTCGTGCGCCCCCGACGTTCCGTTCGCGCTGCTGCGCAGAGCGGGAGCGACCGCCGTCTCCTTCGACTTCGCTCTCCTCACCGAGCGTGACGACGACGCGATCGGGGAAGCTGTGGAAGGGGGGACCAAGCTCTTCGCCGGTGTCGTCCCGGGGACGGATGCCCCATTGTCAGACCCTGCCGGTAGCGTCATGGGTGTCAGGACGCTGTGGCGCAGGCTGGGGCTGAATCCGGGGCTTCTCACGGACGCGGTCACCCTCACCCCGTCGTGCGGACTCGCGGGCGCTTCCCTCGAGTACGCGCGCCGGGCACTCGCCCACTGCGCCCGGGCGGCGAGATCCCTCGCGGACAACCCAGAGTAACGGGAGGACGACACGGTGGCCGGCGACAAGGACGCACAATTGGCCTCGGCTGCGGGGCCCGTGCCCGCCGAGGCTCGGGAGAAGCACGCGCAGCTCGCTGAGCAGATCGAGGAGCACCGCTTCCGGTACTACGTGAAGGACGCGCCGGTCGTCAGCGACGCCGACTTCGACAAACTCCTGCGCGCCCTGGAGGCGTTGGAGGACGAGTATCCCGAACTGCGTACCCCCGACTCACCGACCCAGAAGGTCGCGGGGGCGTACGAGACGGAGTTCACGGCCGTCCAGCACCGCTCGCGCATGCTCTCCCTCGACAACGCCTTCGACGACGAGGAGCTGGCCGGCTGGGCGGACCGCGTCGCCAAGGAGGTCGGCACCTCCGACCACCACTTCCTGTGCGAGCTGAAGGTCGACGGCCTCGCGGTCAACCTCACGTACGAGCACGGCCGTCTCACGCGCGCGGCGACCCGCGGCGACGGCCGCACCGGCGAGGACATCACGCCCAACGTCCGTACGATCACGGAGATCCCCGACCGCCTCCACGGCGACCGCATCCCGGACCTCGTGGAGATCCGCGGCGAGGTCTACTTCCCGATGGAGAAGTTCGAGGAGCTCAACGCCCGTCTGGTGGAGGCGGGTGACAAGCCCTTCGCCAACCCGCGCAACGCGGCGGCGGGTTCACTCCGCCAGAAGGACCCCCGCATTACGGCGACCCGGCCGCTGCACATGGTCGTCCACGGCATCGGCGCCCTTGAGGGCTTCGACGGCATGAGCCGCCTCTCCCAGGCGTACGAACTGCTGCACGCGTGGGGCCTGCCGACGACCCGCTACGGCAAGGTGGTCGACGACCTCGACGGCGTACGGGAGTTCATCGCCTTCTACGGAGAGAACCGCCACTCCGTGGAGCACGAGATCGACGGCGTCGTCGTCAAGCTCGACGAGATCCCCCTCCAGGGCCGCCTCGGCTCGACCTCCCGCGCGCCCCGCTGGGCGATCGCCTGGAAGTACGCGCCGGAGGAGGTCAACACCAAGCTGGTCAACATCCGCGTGGGCGTGGGCCGCACGGGCCGCGTCACTCCGTACGCGCAGGTGGAGCCCGTCACGGTGGCCGGCTCCGAGGTCGAGTTCGCCACGCTGCACAACCAGGACGTGGTGAAGGCCAAGGGCGTCCTCATCGGCGACACCGTGGTGCTCCGCAAGGCCGGAGACGTCATCCCGGAGATCCTCGGCCCGGTCGTCGACCTGCGGGACGGCAGCGAGCGGGAGTTCGTGATGCCCGCCGAGTGCCCCGAGTGCGGCACCCCGCTGGCGCCCGCCAAGGAGGGCGACATCGACCTCCGCTGCCCGAACGGCCAGACCTGCCCCGCCCAGTTGCGCGAGCGCCTCTTCTACCTCGGCGGCCGCAAGTGCCTGGACATCGAGAACTTCGGTTACGTCGCAGCCGCCGCGCTCACCAAGCCCCTGGAGCCGGCCGAGCCGCCGCTGAGGGACGAGGGCGACCTCTTCGACCTCACCATCGAGCAGTTGCTGCCCATCAAGGCGTACGTCCTCGACCAGGACAGCGGACTGCCCAAGCGGGACCCGAAGACCGGCGAGGAGAAGATCGCCACGGTCTTCGCCAACCAGGAGGGCGCCCCGAAGAAGAACGCGCTCGCGATGCTGGACTTCATCGCGGCAGCCAAGGAGCGTCCGCTGGCCCGGATCATCACCGGCCTGTCCATCCGGCACGTGGGGCCGGTCGCGGCCGAGGCCCTGGCCCGTGAGTTCCGCTCGATCGACCGCATCCAGCAGGCCACGGAGGAGGAGCTGGCCGCCGTCGAGGGCGTCGGGCCCACCATCGCCGCCTCCCTGAAGCAGTGGTTCACGGTGGACTGGCACCAGGAGATCCTCCGCAAGTGGAAGGCCGCGGGCGTCCGCATGGAGGAGGAGAGCTCCGGCGAGGACGAGGGACCCCGCCCGCTCGAAGGGCTCACGGTCGTCGTCACCGGCACCCTGGAACATCACACCCGCGACGGAGCGAAAGAGGCACTCCAGAGCCGGGGAGCGAAAGTGACCGGTTCGGTTTCGAAGAAGACAGCTTTTGTTGTCGTGGGTGACAATCCTGGGTCGAAGTACGACAAGGCAATGCAGCTCAAAGTGCCGGTTCTGAACGAGGAGGGCTTCGCCGTCCTGCTCGAACAAGGACCGGAGGCAGCGGCCGAAGTCGCGCTTCCGATCGAGGAGTAGCGGTTGAAGACCACCCGTTCGGCGCATACCAGATGCATACGGGTGGCCGGGTCGCATTCGGGCAACCGTCGACGACCGCTGCCCGTGGAAGCCTTCTGCGGCCTACTGTTGAGGTGTGCGCCTGCCGTGCCCAGCTGCGGTTGGGGCATCCCCTGCTCTTCGGGAGCCTGGGGAAGGGTTATCAGACGCGGTGCCGTTGAGGGTTAGTCGGGCATCGGGCCGCGTGGCGTGGGCACCGCCGGCTGTGAGAGGGACGGGAATGGAACCGACCGAGAGCGCCGCCCCGGACTCACGGCTGCGCCCGCGCTGGGTGACCGGCGTGCGGCGATGGGGGCACCCCTTGCTGGAGCGAAGCCGGGAGTTCGGAGCGGGCCTCGGGGTCGCGCGGCCGGCAGGGCGTCCGGGCGGGCAGGTGCGCGCCGCCGGACAGTACAGCGCGGCGGCCGGGAACGGCCCGGGCCGCCTGACCTCCGTCCCCGGATCCCCGTCCCACATGCCGGGCCACGACTCGGAGAAGCAGATGTCCTGGCCCGCGCTGCCCGCGGCGGTCATCACGTCGGCCGCGTTCGTCCTGGGCGCGGGCTTCTACCGGGCGTTCACCGGGAACCACGCGCTCTTTCCGTCCGGTTCCACCGGCTGGGCGCTCGCGGTCCTGGTCGGCGTCATCGTCGGCCACCTGGTAGCGCTCGGCCGTTCCCGCTGGTGGGGCGGCACGGGCTCCGGCGCGGCCCTCACCCTCGCCGTCCTGCTGCTGTACGGCTGGGTGCCCGCCGGGATGGTCAGCCTCACGGTCGTCGTCCTCGTCGGCATAGCCCGTCGTCATCGCTGGCGGCAGGGCGTGCTGCACGGCGCGGTGGACATCCTCGGCATCGGCGCCGGGGCGCTGGTGCTCGCCGTGTTGGGCCGGGTGCCGTCCGTGGAGACGCCCTGGAAACCGGAGACTTGGACTGTTTACACGGCTCCTTCGGTGGTGTTGGTGGCCGGGGCGTATCTCGTGGTCTCGCGCGCGCTGCTCTGGTACCTCCACGCGCCGCGCACGGCCGGACTGCCGACCGTGGCCCGTACGGCCCTGGTCAGACAGGGGCTGGTCGCCGTCGCGCTGCTCGGCATCGCCCCGCTGATCTGCGTCGTCGCGATCGCCCTCCCCGTACTGCTGCCGCTCTTCTCGGTCCCGCTCATCGCTCTCGACTCCACGCTCTGGATAGCGCGGGCGCGGGCCGAGGAGCAACTGCGTGACCCCCTCACCGGACTGCCCAACCGGCAGTGGCTGCTCGAACGGACCTGGCGGGCGCTGGACGACGCCGAACGAATCGGTGCACGTTCAGCCCTGATGCTGATCGACCTCGATCGCTTCAGGGCCGTGAATGACACGCTCGGCCACCTCGCCGGAGACCGCCTGCTGTTGCAGATAGCGGACCGGCTGCGGGCGGCGCTGCCGCGCGGGGCGGAGGCCGCGCGGCTCGGCGGGGACGAGTTCGCCGTCTTACTGCCCATCGTCGACTCGACGACGTCCGCGTCGCGGGTCGCCCGCAATCTCGTGGCCACGCTCGGGTCACCGCTCGACCTCGACGGGCTCACCCTCGTCCTGGAGGCCAGCGCCGGGCTCGCCGTCTTCCCCGATCACGCGCTGGACGCCGAGGGGCTGCTGCGGCGGGCGGACGTCGCGATGTACCAGGCGAAGCGCGACCGCACGGGCGTGGAGGTGTACGAGTCCAAGCGGGACTCCAACACCCCCGACAGGCTCGGACTGCTGGGGGACCTGCGGCGGGCGCTCGACGCGGGAGACGTCGAGCTGCACTACCAGCCCAAGGTCCGCTTCGACGGACAGGTGGCGGGCCTTGAGGCGCTCGTGCGCTGGGTGCATCCCGAGCGCGGGAAGGTGCCGCCGGACGAGTTCATAGCCATCGCCGAGTCGTCCGGGCTGATGCCGCATCTCACCGAGTACGTGCTGGAGACGGCGCTCGCCCAGGTGGCGCGGTGGCGGGCCCGGGGGCTGCGGGTTCCGGTCGCCGTCAATGTGTCACCGCGGGACGTGCACACGCCCGGGTTCGCCGGGTCGGTCGCCGCGCGGCTCGCTCGGCACGGGGTTCCCGCGGGGTCGCTTCAGCTGGAGATAACGGAACACGTGCTGCTCGAAGACCCGCAGCGGGCCGCGGACACCCTGGCGGGGCTGACCGGGCACGGCGTGAAGATGTCGCTCGACGACTTCGGGACCGGGTATTCGTCGCTCGTGCATCTGCGGCGGCTGCCCGTGAGCGAGCTGAAGATCGACCGGTCGTTCGTGGCCCGGCTCGCCGTGGACACCGAGGACGCCGAGATCGTGCGGTGCACCATCGATCTCGCCCATTCGCTCGGGCTGGTGGTCGTCGCCGAGGGCGTCGAGGACGACGAGACGTGGGAGCGGCTCCGGGATCTCGGGTGCGACGCGGTTCAGGGGTGGCTCGTCGCCGCGGCGATGCCCCCGGAGGAGGCCACGGCGTGGCTGCTCGCGCGGGGGTCGCGGGGGTGGCAGCGGCCCAAGGCTGCCTTGCCCGCGGCGTTGCCTGCGGCAGCTGAGGAGTAGTCGGGTGCGGGCCGGTGGGTTTGCTTTCCCGCCCGCACCACTCGTTTCTGGCACACCTGACACGTGAACGTTTCCCGCCGGGGTCCTCGCCGTCGGCGGCCGCCCGTCCTGCCTCCGCGGTGGTGCCCGGGAAACCGATGTACGGGGATGCCCGCGCGACCCATAGGATTGGGCCAAACCACACTCACTCACCCCTGAGGATCGCTGCATGCCTGGCATCACGCGCGAGGAGGTCGCCCACCTCGCCCGGCTGGCGCGTCTGGAGCTGAAGGGCGAAGAGCTCGACCACTTCGCCGGCCAGCTCGACGACATCATCGGCGCGGTCGCCCGCGTCAGCGAGGTCGCCGACCAAGACGTACCGCCGACCTCCCACCCGCTGCCGCTGACGAACGTCATGCGCGCGGACGAGGTCCGTCCGTCGCTCACCCCCGAGCAGGCGCTCTCCGGCGCCCCGGCCCAGGAGCAGCAGCGTTTCAAGGTGCCGCAGATCCTGGGGGAGGACTAATCACCATGACGGACAGCAACGTCAACATCATCAAGCTCACCGCCGCGGAGATCGCGTCCGGGATCGCCGCCGGCGAGCTCACCGCCGTCGAGGTCACCGAGGCCCACCTCGCGCGCATCGAGGCCGTCGACGAGAAGGTGCACGCCTTCCTGCACGTCGACCGGGACGGGGCGCTCGCCCAGGCCCGAGCCGTCGACGAGAAGCGCGCGAAGGGCGAGAAGCTCGGCCCGCTCGCCGGCGTCCCCCTCGCGCTCAAGGACATCTTCACCACCGAGGGCATCCCGACCACCGTCGGCTCGAAGATTCTCGAAGGCTGGATCCCGCCGTACGACGCGACGCTCACCAAGCGGCTCAAGGCGGCCGACGTCGTCATTCTCGGCAAGACCAACATGGACGAGTTCGCCATGGGGTCCAGCACCGAGAACAGTGCCTACGGGCCGACCGGCAACCCCTGGGACCTGACGAGGATCCCCGGCGGCTCCGGTGGTGGTTCGTCCGCCGCGCTCGCCTCCTACCAGGCGCCCCTCGCCATCGGCACGGACACCGGCGGCTCCATCCGCCAGCCCGCCTCCGTCACCGGCACGGTCGGCGTGAAGCCGACGTACGGCGCCGTCTCGCGGTACGGCATGGTCGCGTTCTCGTCCTCCCTCGACCAGGGCGGGCCCTGCGCCCGGACAGTTCTCGACGCCGCCCTCCTGCACGAGGTCATCGCCGGGCACGACCCCCTCGACTCCACCTCCATCGACGCGCCCGTCCCGGCCGTCGTCGAGGCCGCCCGCAACGGCAGCGTCGAAGGCATGCGCGTCGGTGTCGTCAAGCAGTTCCGCGGCGAGGGCTACCAGGCCGGTGTCGTGCAGCGCTTCGACGAGTCCGTCTCGCTCCTCAAGGAGCTGGGCGCCGAGATCGTCGAGCTGGACTGCCCGTCCTTCGACCTCGCCCTTTCGGCGTACTACCTCATCGCCCCGTCCGAGTGTTCGAGCAACCTCGCCCGCTTCGACGGCCTGCGCTACGGCCTGCGCACCGGCGACGACGGCACGCACTCCGCCGAGGAGGTCACCGCCCTCACCCGTGAGGCGGGCTTCGGCGACGAGGTCAAGCGCCGCATCATGCTCGGCACGTACGCGCTCAGCTCCGGCTACTACGACGCGTACTACGGCAGCGCCCAGAAGGTCCGTACGCTCATCACGCGCGACTTCGAGAAGGCGTTCGAGCAGGTGGACGTGATCGTGTCGCCCACCACGCCGACCACCGCCTTCCCGATCGGCGAGCGCGCCGACGACCCGATGGCGATGTACCTCGCGGACCTGTGCACCATTCCGACGAACCTCGCGGGCAACGCCGCGATGTCGCTGCCCTGCGGTCTCGCGCCGGAGGACAACCTGCCCGTGGGCCTGCAGATCATCGCCCCCGCGATGCAGGACGACCGCCTCTACAAGGTCGGTGCCGCTGTCGAGGCGGCGTTCGTGGAACGCTGGGGGCACCCGCTGATCGAGGAGGCTCCGTCGTTGTGAGTGCCACGGCCAACAAGGCAAAGAACTTCAAGAAGTCGAAGAAGGGGCTGTACCTGTCGCTCGGCAGTACAGCGTTCGGCGCGATCAGCGTCGCCAAGCAGGCCAAGCTGGCCCGCAGCGACGGGGACACCCTGAGGCTCATCGACGCCGCCGTTTCCGCCGCCGCCATCGTCACCGGCCTTGCGATCATCTACCGGGAGCTCAAGCGCCTCGGTGACGACGACGTCCTGCTGGGCTGAGAGGGAAAGTTTCACCGTGACTGTCACGACTGACCTGGTGTCGTACGAGGACGCGCTGGCGTCGTACGACCCCGTCATGGGCCTCGAAGTCCATGTCGAACTCGGCACCAAGACCAAGATGTTCTGCGGCTGCTCCACCGAGCTGGGCGCCGAGCCCAACTCGCAGGCCTGCCCGACCTGCCTCGGCATGCCCGGCGCGCTGCCGGTCGTCAACGCGGTCGGCGTCGAGTCCGCGATCAAGATCGGTCTCGCGCTGCACTTCGAGATCGCCGAGTGGTGCCGCTTCGCCCGGAAGAACTACTTCTATCCGGACATGCCGAAGAACTTCCAGACCTCCCAGTACGACGAGCCGATCGCCTTCAACGGCTATCTGGACGTCCAGCTGGAGGACGGCGAGGTCTTCCGCGTGGAGATCGAGCGCGCCCACATGGAGGAGGACACCGGCAAGTCGCTGCACGTCGGCGGCGCGACCGGCCGAATCCACGGCGCCTCGCACTCGCTGCTCGACTACAACCGCGCCGGCATCCCGCTCATCGAGATCGTCACCAAGCCGATCGAGGGCGCCGGCGAGCGAGCTCCCGAGGTCGCCAAGGCGTACGTCGCCGAGCTGCGCGAGCTCATCAAGGCGCTCGGGGTCTCCGAAGCCCGCATGGAGCAGGGCCAGATGCGCTGCGACGTGAACCTGTCGCTGCGCCCGCACGGCCGCGAGAAGTTCGGCACCCGGAGCGAGACCAAGAACGTCAACTCGCTGCGGTCCGTCGAGCGCGCCGCCCGCTTCGAGATCCAGCGGCACGCCGCGGTGCTGAACTCCGGCGGAACGATCATCCAGGAGACCCGCCACTTCCACGAGGACACCGGGTCCACGACCTCGGGCCGCGTGAAGGAGGAGGCGGAGGACTACCGCTACTTCCCCGAGCCGGACCTCGTTCCCGTCGCCCCGTCCCGCGAGTGGGTCGAGGAGCTGCGCGCGGGCCTGCCCGAGCAGCCGCTGGCCCGGCGCAACCGGCTGCGCGAGGAGTGGGGCATCACCGCCCACGACATGCAGTCGATCCTGAACGCCGGTGCCATCGACTCCATCGTCGCCACCATCGCGGCGGGCGCCGACGCGGCCTCCGCCCGTAAGTGGTGGATGGGCGAACTGGCGCGTACGGCCAACGAGTCGGGTGTGTCCCTGGACGCGCTGCCCATCACGCCCGAGCAGGTCGCCCGGGTGACCGCCCTGGTCAACGAGGGCTCCCTCAACGACAAGCTGGCCCGCCAGGTCATCGAGGGCGTCCTCAAGGGCGAGGGCACCCCGGACGAGGTCGTCGAGAAGCGCGGTCTGAAGGTCGTCTCCGACGAGGGCGCCCTGACGACGGCCGTCGAGGAGGCCATCGCCGGCAACGCGGCCATCGCGGACAAGATCCGCGGGGGCAAGGTCGCCGCCGTCGGCGCGCTGGTGGGCGCGGTCATGAAGGCCACGCGGGGGCAGGCCGACGCGGCCCGCGTCAAGGAGCTCATCCTGGAGAAGCTGGGCGTCGAGGGCTGAGCCCTCGCTCCTTCCTCGCCGAAGGGGCGAGCTGAACGCCGCCGACGCCTCGTGCGTACAAGTGGCTGAGGCCGCTCACTCCTACCGCGTGTAGGGCGATCGGGGGGTACATCGGGACCGATGTACCCCCCATTGGCGTGTCTGCGGACGTCATGCGGGACGACAGAGTTCATTGGATTGTCGTGTGAACTGCCTCGCATTCCTGTGAGTAAACCCACGAAGGCGGCCAACGATCACTTTCGGCTGCAAGAGTGATAACGAATTGGTCATGCGTTCTTTGCGGGCAGTTCCCGATAAAGATCCACAAAACACCCAGGGGAGCTCGTCCGTGGCAGCTCTAGCACGTTGGTGTGTCCAGCACCGCCTCGTCGCCGTACTGCTCTGGCTCCTCGCCTTCGGCGGGATCACCGCCGCCGCTGCCGTCACCGGAACCGCGTACTCGAACGACTACGAGGCACCGGGCACCGAATCGGGCCGGGCCAGCCAGCTCCTCCAGGACGGTTTCCCCGGCCTCGGCGGCGACGGTGACACCGTTGTCTGGCACACCACCGCCGGCACGGTCCGTGCCGCGGACGTCGAGCAGACCATGAGCCACACCCTCGACGAGATCGCCGGCCTGCCCGGCGTGGCCGCGGTCGCCAGCCCGTACAAGGGCCACGGCGCGGCCCAGATCAGCGGCGACGGACGTACGGCCTACGCCACCGTGACCTTCGACGACCCGGCCGAGGACATCGACCAGGGCGAGGCCACGGCCGTCGTCGACACGGCGAAGGCCGCCGGGACGGACGGACTCCAGGTGGAGATGGGCGGCCAGGCCGTCGCGCTCACCGAGCCGTCGGGCGGCCACATCGCCGAGGTCGTCGGCGTGATCGTCGCCGCCGTGGTCCTCTTCCTCGCCTTCGGCTCCCTGGCCGCCTCGCTGCTGCCCATCGCCACGGCCCTGGTCAGCGTGGGCACGGCGTACGCGGGGATCGCACTCCTCGGGCACGCGATGACCGTCGCCGACTTCGCGCCGATGCTCGGCATGCTGATCGGACTCGGCGTGGGCATCGACTACGCGCTGTTCATCGTGACCAGACACCGACGCGGCCTGAAACGCGGACTCTCCGTCGAGGAGGCCGCACGGAACGCCGTGGCCACCACCGGGCGCGCGGTCGTCTTCGCGGGCGCCACCGTCTGTATCGCCCTGCTCGGCATGCTCATACTGCGGCTCGGCTTCCTCAACGGCGTCGCGATCGCCGCGTCCCTGACCGTGGTCCTCACCGTCGCGGCCTCCGTGACCCTGCTGCCCGCGCTCCTCTCCTTCATCGGCATGCGCGCCCTCAGCCGCCGTGAGCGCCGCCGCCTGGACGAGCACGGCCCCCAGCCGGAGATCCCCACCGGGCTCGCCGCCCGCTGGTCCGCCTTCGTCGAGAAGCACCCCAAGCTCCTCGGCGGCGTCGCCCTGGCCGTCATGGCCCTGCTCGCGATCCCGACCTTCTCCCTGCACCTGGGCACCTCCGACCAGGGCAACAACCCGGAGACGGCGACCACACGGCAGGCGTACGACCTGCTCGCCGACGGCTTCGGACCCGGACTGAACGGGCCGCTGACCGTCGTCACGCACGTCGACGGGGCCCAGGACCGGGTCGCCCTCGACAACCTCGACGCCACGCTCAGGGCGACCGAGGGCGTCCGGAGCGCGACCCCGGTGACGTACAACAACGCCGGCGACACCGCCTACCTCAGCGTCGTACCGACGTCCTCGCCACAGTCCGAGCGGACCAGCGACCTCGTCGACCGGCTGCGCGACGAGGTGCTGCCGCGGGCAGAGGCCGGGACCACGCTCGACCTGCAGGTCGGCGGCATGACCGCCTCGTACGACGACTTCGCCGACGTCATCGTCGGCAAACTGCCCCTCTTCGTGGGCGTCGTCATCGGCCTCGGCTGCGTCCTGCTGCTGCTCGCCTTCCGTTCCATCGGCATCCCCCTGAAGGCCGCCGCGATGAACATCGCGGCCGTCACCGCCTCCTTCGGAGTCGTCGTCGCGATCTTCCAGTGGGGCTGGGGCAGCGAACTGCTGGGCCTCGGCCGGGCCGGCCCGATCGAGCCCTTCCTCCCCGTGATCATGGTCTCCGTGCTCTTCGGGCTCTCCATGGACTACCAGGTGTTCCTGGTCAGCAGGATGTACGAGGAGTGGCTGGAGACCGGGGACAACCGGCGGGCCGTCCGCGTGGGCCTTGCCGAGACCGGCCGGGTGATCAACTCCGCCGCCGTGATCATGATCTCGGTCTTCCTGGCCTTCGTGCTCAGCGGCGACCGCGTCATCGCGATGTTCGGCATAGCGCTCGCCGCGGCCGTCGCCCTCGACGCCTTCGTGCTGCGTACGCTCCTGGTGCCGGCCCTGATGCACATGCTGGGCGGCGCCAACTGGTGGCTGCCCCGCTGGCTCGACCGGCGCCTGCCGCGCATCAGCATCGAGCCGCCGGAAATCCGTACCGTCGACGCCGAGGGCCGTGCGAGGATCCCGGGGGCGCGCGAGGACGCGCTCGTGGAGGTACTCGTGAAGGAGCAGCAGCAGGATGTACGCGATATCCCTGGGTGACGACGGCGCCGAACTGCGGCCCCTGGAGCCGTGGCACGCGGTGGAGTTCCTGGCGCACCTCGACCGGGGGCGCGAGTTCATCGGGCAGCACATTCCGTTCGGGGCCAAGGCCGTCGACGTCGACTCCGCGAGGGAACTCCTTCAGTCGTACGCCGACAAGCGCGCCACCGACACCGGCAGCCTGCACGGGCTGTGGCTGGAGGGGAAGCTGGTCGGCGGTGTGCTGTTCCTCCACTTCGACGCCGAGCGGGGCACCTGCGAGGTGGGCTGCTGGCTGGAGCCGGCCGGCGCGGGACGCGGACTGGTCACGCGCGCCATGCGGATCCTCATCGACTGGGCGGTCGAGGAGCGGGGCATCCACCGCGTGGAGTGGCAGGCGTCGTCCGCCAACGAACCGAGCATCAACGTGGCGCGGCGGCTGGGCATGAGCCGCGACGGGGTGCTCAGGGAGAGTTCCCCGTACCGGGGCGTACGCCAGGACCTGGAAGTGTGGTCGGTGCTCGCACCGGAGTGGCGTGCCGCACGCGCGCGTGCCTGGAAGTGACGTCCCGACCGTGACGTCCCGGAGATGACGTCTCGGCAGGGCGTCGGGGCGATGGCGTACGGCCGCCGAGTAAGGCGAAAAGCCGCCCGGCGCGTGAGGATCTTGGGATCTTAAAGAAATTCTCAGACAGCGTCCGTACGGTGCGGAGCATGGGAACCAAGACAGAGGACGAAGCCGGAGCCAAGACCGGCACCGAGGCACAGCGCGACGAGGAGGCCGTGGAGCTCAGCAAGGGCGACCAGCCGGCGATCGGCGAGGTCGAGGAGGCCGGGGCCGCCGAGGCGGCTGACGACCAGGACGACTCCGAGGTCCTCGGTGAGGACGAGATCGAGGACGACGAGGTCGTGGTCGCGGCCGAGCGCGGTTCCGGCGTGGGCCTGGGTGCCGCCGCCGTCGTATCCGCCGGACTCGGTGTCGTCTCGCTGACCGGCAGCTGGGTCGGCACCATCGCGCAGGCGCGCGACGGGCTGTTCGGCCAGCTGGAGACCGCGCAGAGCGCCGGTGTGGCCGAGCAGATCAAGCAGGTCTACGCCGACTCCTGGAACGCCAACGCGCTGGTCGCCGGGCTCTTCGCGCTGACCGCGCTGATCGTCGGCGTCGTGGTGCTGGTCCGGCCCGCGTTCGGCAACCCCGACCGGATCCCGGCCCAGGCCCCGTGGGTCAAGTCGGTCGCCTGGGCGGGTGTCGCGCTCGGTGTCATCGGCCTCCTGCTGGCCGTGCTCAAGTACTCCAACATCCTGCTCGACATGCCGTCCCCGAGCTGACCAACCGCACGTCTGAGGGGCCTTAGGCCCGCCGTAGGCCACTTACGGCGGAACTAAGGCCCTTCCTGCGTTCAAGATGCGGAACTCTCCCGATGTGGCGCACCCCCCTTGGAGACGAAGGTTGAGGCATCGCAACAGAGCGAAGCCGGAAACAACACTTCACGAGGGGTACGAGATGTTCGAGTACGAGCTCCAGCAGATCCGCGCCGCGGAGATGATCCGCGAGGCCGACAACTACCGACTGGTCCGCGAGGCCGTCCGCGGCCGCCGCGCCGCCAGGCGCGAGGCCGCGCGATCCGGCCGCGACGAAACCGAGGGGCGGGTGCATAGCCGGCACCACCGCAGGTCCCGGTCCACACGCGTCGCGTGAGCGCCGGAGCGGGGGAGGGCG
>Ga0307512_10004806_pt1 | contig 14499 bp, 14 predicted proteins | sample 14_EM_MG_FD_200267 | JGI IMG/M metagenome (GOLD analysis project Ga0307512, IMG submission 200267) | Populus trichocarpa ectomycorrhiza microbial communities from riparian zone in the Pacific Northwest, United States - 14_EM | ecosystem: Host-associated > Plants > Roots > Unclassified | place... | reverse complement strand
TTATTCCTGTATCTTCGTATGTATGTATGTATGTATGTATATAGAGAGACTTAGATAATACATGCCGTATTATAATGTAGCGAGATTTCGTGGATCCTCACCGCCGGGTAGTATCATATCTACTCACCTTCCTACGATCCTCGAACTTAATATAGAAGGAACGCGAGGACAGATTTTCGCAGCGTCACCCGTTGCATTGCAATCCCGATCCAAGCGTGTACCCAATGAACCCATTCCGACGTATGGTCACAGTTGGCCACAACGCCAGAGTGTTTGTTTAAAATACGAGACCGACAGAGCGAGAAGAAACGGCGAAACGGCGATCGGTGGGCAATATGCAACGCGACGCGTGGTATTGACGCTGGGCGCGGGGTAATCTGCCACCGGGGTCTCTCTGACGGCTCTGACGGAGCGCGTCCACTCTGACGGAGCCATTCCGCCCGGATGGAAATGTTTTTTGCTGATGTTTTTCTTACCACATTCATTCAAACTGAGCTAAAGGGACTGGACGTGGCAGACGATAGCCAATATGCAATTAAGAGGGAGTTTGAGCCAATCCCCTGAGGAGCGGAACAACTCAGGTACTCCCTGGTCAAAGAGAATCGTCTCGGCCTTAGCATGGTGTGTCTGATTGATGAAGACGTTGGGCAAAGTCAATATGCCCCGATAAGCCTTCGACTCCCTGGCTGGGAATACACAAGTAAGTATAACTACTATCAGTTCAATAATACTGGTGCAGTACATCAAGTGAAATGTCGACAGAGCAATGGTGGGTCGCCACGTAAGTCTCTGAAGCAGCTAAGCCAAATAGCCTATATGGTGAAGGTTGTGTCTTCATTTATCAAGCAATCTGTTTAAAGCCCTCCAAATGACCACATCAGGCGACGGAGAGGTTTCAACTATCTGAAACAAAACAAGTTGCATGATATCTAAGTTGAAGTTACTGTTTGATTAAATCTTATTACAGATGATGGCCCGAGAGGGAGCATAACGCTTTAAACCCAGTCTCAAATTACACAATAACCTTTGGGATGCATGGTCCTCTATATAAGAGCCTGGCTCGTAATAAAAGTGTACTCTAAGATATGACAGATGAGATCATAGGTAAGGTTTGGACAGAAACTACAGTAGTCCAAGAAAGGCTATAAATGAATGACGGAGCTCAGGCTTTGGAAGCGTAGCCCCATAGTTACGAACGATACCTACCTGCAAAAGATGAAGCTGAAATATTATCAAGTTTCAAGTTCTTATTGTTATTTTTATTATTACCAAGTATATTAGTATTGTCTATTAGGATTGTATGCGGTTCCCCAGCCCCATGACTGAGCAGAGATTCAATAACGACTACGATATTATTGTGTGTGCTTTATCATTGTCAATTCGACGCTTCCAGAAGGAAGATAATATATTTGCCGCTCAGTCTATCTGGTAGTTGGCACGTATTATTCAATATACAGAGGTATTGAAGTTCTATCTTTAATATCAAGTATTTCCATCAGGATATATTAAAAACTGCGTAGTTACTCCCTTGGGTCAAACCTCTGATGCAGTTGATCATAACTCCAATATTCCTGAGATACAATTGGATTTAGATACGGATTGATGCACTAGGACAATTCAACAAGATGTAGCAGAAGCTCGAAGCATTCTGCCAAGTAACCGAAGGACTTGCTCCGGTACAATTGTTAAACCAGTTAATCTTTCCAATAATGAATTACGGAAGAGATATCCTAGGTGGAGTCAGCAACAGCCAAAAAGCCTTAGAGTATCCTTACGAAAGGACAGCTTAATATTATAACCCTGGATACAAGGTTGAATAGAATTGATATCTATTATTCAGTCTGTGAAAGATGAGGATTGTAGGGAGATTATGCTTAAGATGTAATATTGCTGATAGTATCTGAACGCCAGATTTATCAAGGAATTAGCGAGAGAAGTTGTGTGAAGATACGTGTCAATATAGATTGCACTATCAATGAGCATTATATTGCAGTTATGTATTAAATTAATCATCAAGATTGATTATACAAATATACCTTACGCTAGTACATGATCACCGAGATCAAGTAGACGAACATACTTTACAATAATAATTGATCAACAGGATTAATTATAAGAGTTATATGTATTGTCAATATTGTTTCCCGCCACAATATGATTTAGTAGCTATCCATCTAATAGCTTCCGATACAATGATACTTATTTGTCCCTTGTGTGTTTACGATCTTCATTATTTAACTATATGATTTGTTTGGGAATACCCATAGTGTGAGCAATGGGTCCAAAATCCCGGTTCGGTTCCGGGTCCGGTTCCAACCCGGAACCGAACCGTTGCAATGAGTTTCCACACAAAACCCTCTCCTCAACAGTCAACATTTTTTGCTTCCATTCAGTATTGGAGTTCTCATCGTATCGCGACATAATCTATACGTAAAAGATGCCGTTCTATGCCCTCTGTCATCTCCCATTCCCCAATTTGCAATCGGATCAATAGTTGTTGAGTCGCGATGGAAACCTGGCGATTTTGGCCTGATATTCGGCTCAATTTAAGAGTGACTCAATGAATATTGATCCGATCGCAAATCTGAGAATGGGAGATGAATTAGGGCATTGATCTGCACATTTCATATATAGATCACGTTGCAATACGATGAGAATTGAAATACTTAATTGCAGCAAAAGTTGTAGGAACCATACAATGGAACCGCGGTCCGGTTCAAATCCATCCCCGAACCCGGTGGGTACCCATGTTTTCCGGGTAACAACCCGGACTGGACCATCCGGTCCGGTTCCAAACCCGGACCGCAGCCGGGTAACCCGGAACCATTGCTAACAATAAATACGCATAACGAATTAAGATAAGACTATGGCCTTGCACGCAGTATGTACTTAAGTATTGATTGATACTTGTTATAAGTATGGTTACTTTGGAGATTGCATTCCTGTAACAGTATAACATTTCAAACCCGTTATCACATCTAGGTATTAAAATATATGAACGAAATAATGCTAGCAGCATATAAAGTACTGTACAACGAAGGAGCTTTCTTCTTACGTACAGAACAACAGTGGGCAGAGTTATAGCAGTAGCTACTCCAAGAACTGCAACATCTGCTAGGCATTTATTCACATTACCATTTGCTAAAGAAGCATACGATTACGGCTATAGTATTACACTGAGTACACATATATACGAGGAAGAGTCAACATCGGTATCTGAAGCTAGAGATTGGTACTTATTAACTTATGGCCAGATTGAACCTTTATTGAGATCTGACGACAGAATTCAATTTCAGGGAAGAAATTAATCAGTCGCATGCCAAATAAAGTCAATATATTTGATTTAGCTGGTTGCACACTGAATTTATTCCAATACGAACCTCTCAATATATTCGGTTCAATAGATATGATTTTATCTGAAGTACCAGATAACGACTGGAATGATCCAATCTTTTAAGAAGAACCCGAGACCCCGACTCCTTGGGTGGAGTATTATCGTCAATCAGCAATTAAAGGAGAATTGCTCGAAGTGGACGATATAATCTTTAAAAACCATTGGAAAGCATATTACTCATTTTACGATAAGTGGCATTGCAACTGCAAAGAAGAAGATAAAACTGAGTGGTGTTATTGCAAAGAAAATATCAGCTCAGCAAAATGCAGCCAGTGGTAGATTTTACCTGTCTGGTGATGAACAAAATTTACGATATCATAATCGTTGTTGTGTTGGCAACTTTAGTGATATATGTTTGAGATTGCATTGAGCAATCTATGATGATGCGATACTATAAGTTTCGGGAAGCAAACGTTATATCATTACAACCAGAATGGGTTTATTTTGTTGAAGAATCGATTCAGGTTGCTTATTCGAAAATTGATAAATATACACCTCGTGACTGGAGGATGTATAATGAAGGAAACGATAGCGGTTATAACGATGGTTATAATTGACAATTAACAGAAGGTTATGATGACAGATGGGATACAGCTGAAGAATATTATCAGAAGATATTCAAAAGAGAGCTTAGGGAGGCCAAAGGAAGTTGGCAAAGAACGTTTGATGAAGTTGGGTGGTTACCGTCGGAAGATATGGATGACAAATTCAAGGACGAATTACCTCCGGATGAGTGGAAGGATTATAAGAAAGATAGTGAATGGTGAAGTAGTATCTGATAAGGAGCTGAGGGATACCATCGAATATTAAGGAAAGGATAGTATAAAGGTTTCTTTACTCAATTGATATTTTGTTATAGATTCCATTGATAAAGATAGTTATCCATGAAGCTTTGTTATACAATAGTATAACCAAGCGCGGATAATTTTGGATTGAGGATATTACAAAAATATCTGGAGTCCAATAAACAATTATGGATGTTAATTACTCTTAAGCATTACCATTCGATTACCTTCCAACATGAGAATCGAGGACATATATGAGGTCTTCATGTATTCTCATTACCATTCGATTACCTTCCAACATGAGAACCGAGGACATGAATGATGTCTTCAGGTATCCTGATCACCATTTGATTATCTTCCGACATGAGAAACAAGGACATGTATGATGTCTTCAAGTATTCTCATTACCATTTGACTACCTCTGACATAAGAGACGAGAACGTATGATGCTTTAGGGAGTCCAGAGAACCACCCATAGAGAGGGAGGTAGTGAAATGAATTGTTAATAATCAATTACGATTCGAATATCTTTTCATCAAGAGAAACGAAGCTATACAAAGTATACTACAGGTATTCTCACTAATGATTTGAATATCCTTTTGACAAAGAGAAACCAAGTTATACAAAGTACTAATCAATGTATTGGCAGCCTTTATGGGCAAAAGAGAAAGCGACATGGTCACAGCCCCATTCTGAAAATGAGCGTCAACAGAGCGTCAACGATTTTGGGTGTTGCATCTTGTATGATCCAAGGGCTGTGCTACGGCATTTACCCATAATCAACATATTGGCCTCCTTTATGGGCAACAGAAAAAGCGACATGGTCACAGCCCCATTCTGAAAATGAGCATCAACAGAGTGTCGACAATTTTGGGTGTTGCATCTTGTGTAATCCAAGGGCTGTGCTATGGCATGTACCGATAATCGAAGTATTGGCCACCTTCATGGGCAATATGGTTAGAGTCGATATCGCTGCACCTAAAAATGAGCGTCAATAGAGCATCAACAGAGCATCAACAATTTTGGCATTGCATCTTATATAATCCAAGGGTTGTGCTATGGCATTTAACCATAGTCGAAGTTTGGCCGCCTTTATTTGCAATATGGGTAGTGTGGATGTTGCTACCACCTTACACTGAGCATCAACAGAGCGTCAATGAGTTTTGGTAATGTAAGTAAGGAAACTGGAAAGGGATATGCTTGCTGTTATGCGTAATGAACATATTGGCAGCCTTTATCAGCAAAAAAAGCAAACGACACAGTCACTTCCCCATTCTGAAAATGAGCGTCAATGGAGCCTCAACCATTTTTGGTCTTGTAAATAAGGTAATTGGTAAGTGATTTGCTCGCTGTTATCCATAACCAACGTATTGGCAGCCATTATAGGCAAAAGAGAAAGCAACATGGTCATGGCCCCATTCTGACAATGACCGTCAACCTAGCGTCAAATGAGGGTCATCAGTTTCTGGTGATGCATATTGGGTAATGAAGGCATCGCATGGATATTTGAGCTTATAATAGAACTATTGACCTCCTCCATGGTGAAAAATACAAACTATTAAAGGAAAAACATGAATTCAAATATTATCGATAATGCAACCTGCAAACCTTGCAAAATGTGATTCCTGGATGTCAAATAAGCGATTTGATTGAGTACTATTATCAAATAGCAAAGGGAAGCGTGTTATATGTATTTACAGATGGACCCACTGGACAACCTGCTGAGGACCTGCCCAAGTTGGATGGGTAGCATGATTTCTATCGAACTGGACCTGAATTGACGGTTGGGGTATATTGATGACCCAGACCACCAATTTGGAGTCGGTTTGGTTCTGACCCGGACACAGACCCGCAGGCATGGTCCAGAACCGTTGCTAACACTATAAGGAAGTAATTGCAAATAGTTTTTGTAGATAGAATGCTTATTAATATTTTAAGGTGTTCTTCGCTGGTAATGTCTGACTGTGGAATGCTGCTAGTGCTTGGTTCATTTCATTGTTGGGGACAATGTGAGTTCTTAAATAGTCAGATCCTCAGGTCAAGCTTGCCTTCGGATTACTGCCATCACACATAATTTGTTTGACAGCTTATCGCCAAGATCAACTTGAGTGACTCATTGATAGTGCCACGAATTCCATCAAGGTTATCATGTTCATGCATGAGTGGTTGCAAGGCATTATGCACCAACTATGGGCCATCCCCATGACATGATATCAAACGCACTGATATGACAACTCATAACTTCAACTTAGGAATCTTGCTTTCCATTCGTTCCGTAGCTGGAACATCTGACAACATATAGTTGTTAGGGGTTCTCCCTGAATAGAGGTATTGGCACTACTCTACTTCAAGATCTACATAACGGCTTCTTCGATACAGTATAGTACATAACCCCAATCTCACAATGAAGTAGTAAGCTATTGTAAGTATGTTTCTCAGCGGGTGATTACACACCTCATGTTGATTTGACAGTGAGCCTCATTCCTGGCGGATTCATTGAAAGTTTACACACTACAGTAGAACTGATTTGATGATGCAATAACCTTGACCAGTTGATAAGCCTTCAAGGCTTATAGAGATGCCAGTTATTTCTTACCACATTCATTCAATCTGAGCTAAGGGGACTGGATGCGGCAGTTGCAGGAATGCGACTGACCTATCAGGCAGACGATAGCCAACATGCAATTCAGTGTGACTTCGAGCCAATCTTGAGGAGCGGAACAACGCGGGTACTCCCCGGTTAAAGAGAATCGTCTCGGCCTTACCATAGTGTGTCTGATTGATGCAGACATTGGGCAAACTCAATAAGCTCCGATAAGCCTCCGACTCCCTGGCTGGGAACAAATGAGTAAGGTAAACTACTATCAGTTCAATAATACAGGTATGGTACATCAACATCAGCAAAATGTATTTTAGTCACTGGAAGACTCCAGGACTGTCTGAGAGGATGTGGATGTTAGGGGTTCTCCCTTAACAGCGATAAAAGTACTTGCAATTAGTTAGATGAATACTTGTCACGGAGTTACTCTCGGTCTAGTCACGTGATATGCGTAACACCTATTCATGACATTGCAAGTTACTAGTCATATAGTTCTTAGCGGGACTACATAAGAGTCGCGCGTCGATTGAATAAGCATGTTTGTTGCTTAGCTGATTCATTGAAAGAATACATACTACGGTAATTCTTATTTGGTGAAGCAATGATGCTGCCAGATCGAAAGGAGTTATCTTCTGCCGAGCGCATTGTTTTCAACCACGTTTATATCCTAGATACTAGCGGGACAGTTTGATTGGACTAGAGATTACTCCGACAGACAAACACAGCAGTTGATAGTCAATATGCGAGTAAGTAGGAACTCTGACATATCGTCTCAGATGATAAGAACAATCATGGTACTCCTCGGTCAAAGAGAATGATCTCGGCCTAAGCATGACATAACTGAGGGAATCATGACGTTGGCTGAAGATAAGAGGCCTGAAGCAACCCTGCTCATTGGATTGAGTTAGTATGCATTGCAACGTCAGACTGGTATTCTTTATGAGCTGACGAGTCAAGTTCTACGTTGGCATAGTATCAGTTGGTCGCCGATTAAATCTATGATGCAAGCCAAACAGCCTTTAAAGTGAGGCATTAATTTGCGATAAGCGCAGCCAACCATTTTGTTGGCAGACGTTCCAACTACTGTTGCAAACGGGTAGTAAGATGTCTAAGTTCAAGTTCCGTCTGACACACTGTCTGACATGATATCATGTGATGGATGGCCTGATTCTTTTCAGAAGTGTAAAGCTTTGAAAGCACATTGCATGAACATGATAACCAACTGGGATGCGTGGCATGTTATCGCCAGGCGCCTGAGTAGGTTCATGATGCGATCACGATAATGCTATCATGAGCATTGTGATCATAGTGTCGAAGTCTGGGCATACAAACCCTCGAAGACAACTATAAAGAGATGGCATTGTTCTGGCAATGAGAAGAACAAGCTCAAGCAGCAATCCACAGTCAACATTCAGAACACCGAAGACGATCTTGAAATATTGTTAAGAATTCTATCGATTAAAATACTATCACAATTTCTTCTTCTACCCTCATCAATACTCGTGACTACGCATCATATGCCTGGACACAGACTGACACAATGCGAGTACGCACTGCAACAAGTTGTCGAACGGTTCGGCAATCTTCTCTTCAGTTAGGACGAGCAACGTTTAACCCACATTTACCGAGTGGTGTTCCGTTTTTGCGAACTCGAGGGTATCGGTTATCTGGTGCTGAGATACTTGAACACTGGTGCTTTACCGTTTGAGGAATTTTCTGAGGAGTGGTTGTTCGACAGAGAGGTGTAATATACATCTATCGAGGAGACAGTCTTTGGTACCGTTATAGATTGCCTGCTCTTGCGACTCAGGTGCAAGAGGTTGAGTCTTAGGATAAGACGAGGAAAGAAAGAGTTTCTTAGATAGGCAGTTGTACTTAATTCAATAAATCTTGTATTGATTATTGGGATTAAGAATCCCCGTAACAGTATAATATTTTAAGTACTCTACGCTGTATCTGAAGATAAGGATATATGACTGAGGAACAATTACGGGTTTACCGAATATTTTACAATACAGGAGTGTTTCTGTATCGACTACCTAACGATCCACACCTATATTTGATTCTTACACCACGACCTCAAACAACTGTTATACATGAGATCTGAGTGTACGGATTGTGAGGATCATTTTTGCTGCATTTATTTGGGACAAAGAACTTGCCCAAAACATTGCAGAAGGCAGAATTGCTTTTGCGCACACTGCCAACTATACCACATCGAAATAATTCGCCCAGCGGTATACTGTCAACACTGCGACATTTTATCAAAGTGTTACAATTATAAGCACGTAGGAAGAATTGCAAACAGAAATTCTCACGTGTTGGGAAAATATTGTGTTGAGCATTGTCCAACACCAGATTGTCCACATAGGGAGGAAACTACGGTCGGAGTTACTACGTTACTAGCTGTACCGATAACTCCTAGTTACCCTTCTAAGTTATATCATAACTTAACACAACATAATGTCGATCCCACGCAGAAGGTTGACATACTTCAGGAAGGCACTATTGCCAGTCAGCTCGAGGATCGAGAAGCCCCGGTCCCCAGCCCCTCGGGAAATCTGAGTATGGGTTCAGTGATACCAGGACCGGTTGGAAGAAGCTCGCAGGGAGTACTTGCTCCTGAAAGCTCACGAGGAACCCGAGGAAGCAGAAGAGGGACAAGGAGAAGTAGCAATGTGGGAGGTGAATTCCGACTTAGTGCAAAATCAGTTGTCGGAACTCGCGCAGCAAGTCATGCATGTTATTCAAGTATGCAACGAAGAAAAAGAAATCATAGAAGATGATTTCGAATCCGTGAAAAATATTATTCAGATACTCGAGACCAGGATTGAAACCGAATGACAGAGAATAGATTCGGAAGTATTGGGAGTATCTTGTCAGGCAGAAATGTACCAGGCATTACTAAAAGAATTACGATTCGGGATCCAGATTCTACAATCCCAAGATAATCAAATTGTGGGAGAAGCCACAGAATTGTTTTCGGGGATGAAGACAGACATGGAAGCTATGAGCAAAAGAATTACAGGCAATTCTATACAGCTATTAGCCAGTCAAAAAGCAAATCAAAAAATACAGGATAGCATGAAAGATTTAACCACAAAAGTAGATGGGGTTAATAAAATTCAATCCAGAATAACCAATTCTTTGAAGGAAGTTCCTATGAAGAAGGAGTTATGGGACCACGCAATATTAATGGAGGATCAGACCATGCGAGTTCAAGATTTAAATACTGGACTAACCATGGCTATGGAAGAATATAAAGTTTCCGAATCCTCTCGTTTTAACTTCAGGCAAAACGTTCCTGAAGTACCATGAGTTAATCCATTTGCTACGGCAGGACCTTCAGGAGTACATCCAGAGAGAAGAGCATACCTTGATAGAGAATCTTCAGTTTCTAGTTTAAGAGATACTGAAAGTGCCTCTACTTGGCTAGGAAGAATAAGAGGAGGTGCTGGGTCTCAAGCAGACGGAGATGCTCAAATGCCCGGAAATGATGGAGCCGCCGGAAATGACTGAGCAGCTGGAAATGATGGAGCAGCCGGAAATGGCGGAGCAGCCGGAGGAGGAAACGGTAATGCCGGAGACCCACCACCTCCAGGATTGGGCCCTCCATCACAGCATGGAAATAGGAATCCAGGGCAAAGTCGAAGGCAGCGAAGGATTCAAGAGCTTCAGTATGCGAAGCCAATTAAAATCAAAGAACCAAAACTGTTTGAAGGAAAACCAGGAGAAGACTTTGATACCTGGTGGATTATGGTCGAAGTATATATACACAACCAACCAGAAAAGTTCTCTAAGGATGAGAGAACCCTTGATTGGATCGGTTCTTTAATGGACAAATATGCAGCAGCATGGCATATTCATTGGATTAAAGGTACCCTGGCAGGAAAACATCCTAAGTCAATAATGGGGTACATCCAAGCCTTGAAGTTGCGGTTCGAAGATAAGGACACCAAGGACGAGGCTTATGCCGATCTTGAGAAAGTTTGATATGATGGATGCATTAGGGATATGTTTACAAAGATCCAAATGTATAATGATAAGGCCATGGTATCCGGAGCTGCCCTTAAGAAACTCATTTTGGACTGGTTACCTCATAAGATTCTAGAGCAAATGCATACTATAGATCTTACAGGAAAAACAGACAATGAAATTATTACCATTATTACTAATGCAGGACGAACTGCAGAGAAATGGGATGCGGCAAAAAAGAACCTTGGACTCAAAAAATCTATCGCCGATGTTAGGCAATGATCAGAAAGGTAGTCACGACTTCCAAAACAAAATCGATTCGATAAACCAAAGGAATTTGAAAATAAATTTCAGAATCGTAATAGCTCGAATCAACCCAAACAGTTCAAAATGAAAAATAAGTCCAATAAAACTTATGCGGAACAAACTGAGGGGATTGAAAAAACCGAGCTAGATAGAAGAAAGGCTGCTGGAGAGTGTCAATGGTGTGCTTGGCCTGCGGATAGGAAAGGATCGCATAAAACAATGGATTGTATCCGTTGGGCCAAAAACAATACAGGAACAGCTCAGTTCCCGAAAGCCAAGGAATACCAAAAGCTCAAGATTGGAGCTTATGATCAAGAGGAATCGGATGTAGATCAGTACATGACAGACAAAGAAGATTCCGATATAGATTCAGAAATCGAGCAGGCAGACGAAGAAGAAGAGCTTCTTGAAGAAGAAGACAAAGAAGAAGTGCTTCTTGAAGAAGAAGACGAAGAAGAAGAGCTTCTTGAAGAAGAAGACGAAGATGATAATGAAGAAGTAGAGGAAGCACCGGCACTGGAAAGGAATTGGTGGGATTCGGATTCGGATTTCGATAATTAGTTAGGAAGCAACATTAAGCTTCATTGGTCGAAATTAATGTTTTACACACCAACTATGCTGGAAGACCTATTTTTTCCTTTGTTAAAAATTTCCTCTGAGGATGGCTGGAAGGCCGAAACTGCCGGACAGTAAGGAAATACGTCTCAACCTTACTATATAACCAGCAATCATATTATCAAACCATCTTCTCGACCTGTTGCGGCTGTGCTATTGTCAAAATGATAGCAATGAGACAACGCAAAGCAACTGATCAGCCGAATCGACTGGCTGAAAAATCCGATAACTCTACTGATTTTTTCTTTTATGAATCTTATCGCACCGATAGGAAAATCAAAAAAATATCATCAACTAAAATAGGAAAGAAACCTATATATCGATTCTTTTTGGATTTCGATAATCGATACTTTCCGTAGCAATGTACGTTACACCTCGGAAGTACGCCATTCGTTATTTCTCCGGACGCCGCGAAAGATTTTAAAATCTCGGTTGTTAAGCGAATTATGAAAGTAAGATCTAATGATGTTACTGGATGAGAGATAGAGAACGAAGGATTGTTCACAATTCCTTCAGGATTATCGTTCGGTAATCACCACTCTTATGATGAGCAGGATCATGCCTTTGAAGTAATGAAAACTTCTTTGGATTATGACTGCTTAATACCAGCCTGGTATCTTGAAAAGCATAAAGCTCGAGGAACGACAACATCACATTTGCATTTTCCACATTGTCTGAATGAGTGCTACGGACATGGAAAATTGCATCCAGAATATTCAATTACTTATGATAAACAAGTCGCCCTGGATAAGGATGCAATTCATATAGGAGCCCTTGCTCAGAGTTCACCTTCTATGCTCGAACGTTTACCAAGATGTTATCATAAGTACTTGGTACTTTTTGATCCTGAGCATGCAGGAAAGTTACCAGATAATCAGGGTTGCGACCATAGGATCGAGTTAATAACTTCCGAGGACAAACTTAGAATGGGTCCAATTTATCAGTTATCACAAGAGGAAGAAAAGATTCTTGTCGAATATCTCGAAAAAATGATTAGGGAGAAAAAGATTCGACCATCAAGTAGTTCGGTCGGCAGTCGTATTCTATTCGTACCGAAACCAAATGGAAAGGGTTTGCGCTTATGCGTGGATTATCGACATCTTAAAGATCATACAAAGAAGGATAAAACACCTTTACCAATTATGGACGAATTATAAAGAAAAATAAGAGAAGACGACTTTATAACAAAGATCGTTATGAAAGCAGGGTTTCATTTGATTCGGATGGGATTAGGACATGAAATGTTTACTGCGTTCAGAACCAGGTTTGGGTTATACGAGTAAATGGTAATGCCTTTGGGACTTACAAATGCCCCGGCTACCTTCCAGCGAGAGATCAATCGAATTCTTAGACCGTTACTCGGTTTAGAATTGGTTATTAATACGAAAGAAGAGATTGATAAGGACAGAGGAATGGTGGTAGTAGCATATATCGATGATATCCTAATAGCTACAAAGGGATCTATTGAAAAACATCATCAACAAGTCGGAAAGGGTTTTCAATTACTGATCGATAACCATATGTATGTCGAAATCGATAAATGCATTTTCGACCTAAAAGTAGTCCCCTTTCTTGGATTTATAGTTAGCGGAGACGGCCTTAGGATGGATCCAGAAAAGTCAAAAGCCATTGTAAATTGGCCAAGAACTATGAGCAAGAAGGAAGTTCAACAACGGCTAGGATTATGGAATTTTTACCGAAGATTCGTGTCAGGATACGCTACGATAGTAGCACCTATTACGGATTTGTTGAAATGAATTAATAAATCAATAGAATGGAAACAACCACAAGAGGCGGCCTTTCTGAAAATTACGATTCTATTTACTTCCGGAAAAACACCTATATTACGGCATTACGATCCATGTAGACCAGCGTTGGTCGAAACAGATGCTTCGGATTTTGCGATTGCCGGTGTATTGTCACAAAAGTTTGAAGACGGACAGTTACATCCTGTTAGCTTTATATCCAGAAAACTATCTCCACCGGAACTTAATTACGATGTGTTCGATAAGGAAATGCTAGCGGTACTATTTTCCTTAAAGACATGGAGATACTTTTTACAGGAGCGGAACATAAAATGATAGTATACCCAGATCATCAAAATTTGACATACTTTAAAACCCCGGTATCCTTAAATAGGAGACAAGCAAGATGGGCAGAGGAACTCGTTACTTTGAACTTCGATCTTTATTACCGGAAAGGTTCTTTGAACCAGAAAGCAGATATTTCATCTAGGTGCCTGGAGTTCACCTCTAAAGAACGGGGTACAACAGCAACAGGAGATCAAATGCTGTTAAGAAAAGAACAATGGCTAGAAGTCAGAGCAATGCAAATAGACAACGAAAGCTATAGTATGATTAACATCGGAGCATTGGATATCGAGCAATTGTTATCAGAAGCGAAGGAAAGAATTAAGCAAAAAGCGTTGCTGGATGAAGACTATAGGTCTATTTGCAAGCAACTTAGTTCCGGAGACACTACAGATAAACATTATGAATTGATCGATGATATACCATGTTGGAAGAAGAGAATTTATGAGCGAAAGGAGATGCGACAAAGGATAATGAAATCCGAACACATGTAAGGCCGTATATCCGTATATGGCCGCGTATGAGAGTATATGAGAAGATACGGTTGCACACGTGGATGTGGTAATATAATAGAGTAGTTGATAGGTAAGATTATCGCTAGCGATCCTAGAGAGATCGCGAGTCGTCTATATAAGGTTGCGGTTACCCGGCCCTGGACACGTCTGGTGCCATTGCCGAGAACCTAATCATGACTGCCATTACATCATCCCCCCCTTTAGGAGCAGACCCCCTGGG
>Ga0307512_10004805_pt1 | contig 14508 bp, 12 predicted proteins | sample 14_EM_MG_FD_200267 | JGI IMG/M metagenome (GOLD analysis project Ga0307512, IMG submission 200267) | Populus trichocarpa ectomycorrhiza microbial communities from riparian zone in the Pacific Northwest, United States - 14_EM | ecosystem: Host-associated > Plants > Roots > Unclassified | place... | reverse complement strand
GCAAAAGACAAAGGAGAAGGAGAAGGAGAAGGAGAAAGGGAAGGGAAAGAGGAAGAGTAGTGGCTGGCGGTGGAAACAACGGAGGTCGGTGGTGAGCTACTCTCCACTGTTTACGTGCAATGTGAACAGTGGAGAATGCAGAAGACGAAGGAGAAGGAGAAGGAGAAGGGGAAGGAGAAGGAGAAGGAGAAGGGGAAGGAGAAGGGGAAGAGGAAGAGCAGTGGTTGGCGGTGGAAACGGCGGAGACTGGTGGTGAGTTGAGGGAGCTACTCTCCACGGTGCTCTGTTGTGCTTTGTTTCTGTTCTTCTTCTTCGACGCCTCTGTTTACTGTGTTTATAAACACAATTTGCAACTCAGCACAAAAAGCAACTTGAAGTTGTTTTCGGTTGTCTTGCGGTTTAACAGCAGATGTTCATGGATCCCACAAACAGTAATGTGCATTTATACCATTACCAAACACATGACAACTGCGTTTTTCTGTAAACGCAGCCGCAACGCCAAACATGCATAGTCCTGCATTCCTCCCTCACCCTACCTCACCAAAGTCAACAAACTTGTACATGATTGTTCATCATTTAAAAAAATAAAAAAGACAGCACTCGAAACGAGGGTAGTTTTTTTTTTTTTTTTCCCAAGCCAGACTATCGGAGAAACATTTGAGAATTGTTAAAAAGTTGCGATGAATGGGGTGTTGGCATGGAGTTGAGTCATGACTTCAACAGGTATGAAGTGGAGAATCTTGTCAAGGAGTTGATGACAAGAGAGAAGGGAAAACAGATGGAGAATAAAGCCAGGGAGTGGAAGAAAATGGCAGAAGAAGCTGCTAGTTCCAGAGTATCATCGTGTGCTCGAACTTAGACAATCTAGTGAATGAAGTCCTGCTATCCAAAAGTTGATTACCCTAACCATATGCATCAATGAAACTGGTTTATCCTGTTGGTAATGTTTGTGTTTCTCTGTATAATTTGCTTTGATCCTCTTGAATAAAGACAATTACTCACTTCTTTCAGGTCAGGAAGATGTAGTAACAAAAAAGAACTAGAATTATTACTTTCCAAATTTGTAACTTTATATTGGGTTTTCAAGGATAATAAAAAATGGTGATAAGAATCAGACATGGAATGTGGAGAACTATTTTGACAGGGTGTGATGATGCCTTCAACTAAATTGGTTAATATATAAATCTATGTCAAATACAGAAAGGTTCATGCCATCTTATCGGCAAATTTCATTTCCAACAGCACTATACAAGTGTAAAGAACAAACAAATACATATATGAGATAATTATTGAGGATCCACGGATGATTCACTTATCTGTCCTCGTACCTTGAAAATCCATGGGCATGTTACTGTGAGAGTTAACTGGAGAGGTGCTTGTCATGTAGATGCTTTGTTGCGATGCCATTAAATTGCGTAGAACTGACAGGCTGTTCCTGCAGCAGTTAATCCCATAATGCATGCTGAGAAAGTTGGGATGAAGAATATAAATCATAACCAATGTGACCTTTTGAAAAGCATACCAAATCTGGCAAGTTACTGAAAGAAGTTTGCATGGTTGGTGCTCTGAAGCCCAACTGACCCTGCAACAAAAAATATTGATCCAGCAGATGTTGATTCTACTTAGTAATACTACAAGTGAAATCAAACTGCTACATAGAACAGAAAAAATTATCAAATTCAATACCAGTCCCTGCATGCTCAGTGGGGCTCCAAAGTGACTAACATGTGTTGGTATCAAATGCAACTGTCCCTAAACATAAATTAAATCAGTATGTCAGAATATACTGCCACTAAAATTTTTTTTGAACTTACTATTGCAGAATGCAGCCAAGCACCATACCAGGACTGGTAAGCCCTGTTGATTGCTATAATAACCATCACGGAATGGAGAAATTGAGTTCAGCTGTCCCTGTGATACAAATAAGAAAATGCATAACCATCCATAATTCTCAATGAATATGTTGCCGCTAAAACTACAAGGTTCCATACCACTCCCGGCGCGCCTTCTTGAGAGCCATAATAGCCTTCAAGATTTGGTGCCCTAGACCCTAATTCCTACAGAAAATAACCAGTATGGTCATTATGAAAAATTTCTTTTGCAATGACTTTGCCTACAATATGTATTTCATACCACCTCTTGCGTGTCCTGTTGAGGAATGTAGCAGTTATCAGTATGGTGTGCCCTAGAGTTAATCTGGTCCTATACACAAAACAAAGTGATGTGAGTTGATACAGACATACAGGAAAATCCACAATTGTTCAAGGATCAATTTGACACAAGTAAGTTTGAAATAAGCAAACCATCTGCTGGTAGCTTTCTTGCAAACCAATTTTTATTCCCCCAGCCTCAGAGTATACCTACAGTACAAAATGAAATCTACTTCACGAGCTTACAATTTCCAACAGTACGCAGTCATTACATCTTCAATAGCAACATTCAGCATACCTTTTTTTTCTTGTAAGTTCTCTTTTTCTTTGATGACTTGGCGAAACAGTTATCACAGTTCTCTTCTTCAAAGCCAGGAAAACCAAGAACATCCAAGGTGTTAGGCTCTAAGACACTCTTAACAGAGTTATTTAGACCTACACAATTTTCTAAGACTTCCTCTAATGTCCGAACAGCAATATCATAAGCTTCTTTAGATAAAGAACCCTCTTTGCCCAGTTTGATGGCTTGTTTACATAAATCATTGAAACGTTGTACCCTATAATGAAGACTTTTTGATACCTTATCAACAGCTTGATTAATCTTGGCACCTTTTGTCCAACGCTTCAATATGTAGCGGGATGGTATGTTGGAAACACCAGACATTTGAAGAACAAGGATTGCGTGTTTACACAAGAAACCTCTGTATTCAAAAGAACGACATATACAACAAATATCCATTGTTGATTTGTTCCAAGATACAAGAAAATTCTGACGTTCTTCAAAATCATCAACTCGAAAGTTAATAGTTGCCTCATCTTCACTTTCCTTTTTCAGGTGACATGAAACTACTCCCAAAACCTCAACCTGGAATTTCTTGAAAATGGCATCTGTATATAATGTCGATGCTTGTTTCTCAAAAGATGAGAGAGACCTTAATGCAGGCTGTTTGTTTTGTGTTTCAAATTCAGCTTTGGCTTCCATCTCATACCCGTCCTCCAAAAATGCTTTATATTGCTCCATAAACTCCTTGAATACAGCTTCCCTGTGAATGTACTTGTCAAAAAAAGAGGCAACGCTTCCAGATCGCTCAGTTGTGGACATTCCAGCTAAAGATATATCTCGTATAAAAGTTGGGACCCACTTTATACGATTTTCATACAATGAGTGAACCCATTCATCCTCCCTTAGTTCAAATCTATCAACCATCTTCCACCATCTCTTTTCAAACTGCTCATCTGTCTGAGACTGATAAATACATTTGTTGAATTTCAACATAAAAATTTCACTTTGATTCATAACAGGAGACAAGTTTTCAGGAATCTTACTGAATACATGCCATAAACTATAGTAGTGGAGTGTGTCAGGAAATACATCCACAACAGCTTCATTCAGGAATCTTTCTTGATCAGTAATAATTACTTTTGGAGCTTGGCCACCCACTGCTTTGAGCCATGTGTGCATTAGCCAGAGAAAACTAGATGCAGAGTGCTCCCCAATCAATGCACATCCAAGTAACACGAACTGGAAGTGATTATTCACTCCAATAATAGGAACGAAAGGAAGCTTATATTTGCTGCTAACATAAAAGGTATCAAAGAAGACAACATCACAGAAACTATGATAATCATGTCTGCCTTTTGCATCAATCCAGAACACATTTCTCATACGTTTTTCATGGTCCAGATCTATTGCATAAAAGAAGGTCGAATTCTCAGCCTGCATGCACATAAAATACTCGAGCATAACTTTTACATCATCCTCATCTAAAGCCAACTGCAAACCTTTCTTCGGACGAGCAACTGCACCTGATTGCTTGTTTCGTCTCCCTGTAGCATTATCATAATCTTCCTTACAAATCTCATGGTTATGCTCCTTTACAAAACCATATATAACCCATTTCTCATCTTCTGTCCTCTTCATGTGCATTCCTGCCTTGCAATCTGTCTTTGTACATGATCGTGGATTAACAGTCACACTTGACTCCCGCTTGCTTCCAAATCTAGAACAAGCAATTTTGACATCAATAAATTTCCCATTCTTTTTTGAACGACGACTAGCTTTTATAGTGATCCCAAATCCCACAGAGAGCGCATAATCTCTATAGAACGCATATGCTGCCTCCTTCGTTTCAAATTTTAATCCATTCTGAGGCACAGAGATCCCACCTTCACCAACCCCATCAACCCCCACACCCCTCTCCTCCACCTTATCCCCACCATCAATAACACCCTCAATTGCATTCAACCCACACGCTTCAACAACCTCTTCAACCAAACAAGAACTTGCAGCCTCATCAATACCACGCAATTCACTTGCGCTATCCATGATACACTCATTTGTGTTCGCTCCAGACTCTAATTTCTCCTGATCACTCGAAGGCAGTTCAAGATCTATCTCCATTGTCCAAACAATCAATTGTTTCAAACAAATAACATCATCTCACTACACATACCTGAAATTTTCAAGAAATCAGCAAGCTGCAACATCAATACTAAAATTAACTAAAAGGTTCCACTTTGATTACCATAATTTGTAATCTTCAATAAAAAAATACAAATTATTTAGCCCATTAACTTTCAGTCGTTGCAAAAATATATCAATTAAACACAAGCAAAAAAATCAACCAAAGAAACCCTTTTAGATAGAATTTCCAAAAAAAGTTTCCTTTCACAAAACCAACTTCACTCACCGTAAAAATTTAATATCTTGGATTCCATTTTCCATAGTCTTTCCTCTGATTTCTTGGAAACCAAAGAGTATGTGACTTTAAAAGGAAATTGAGAGCATAAAATTGGATGTAAGCAAGGAATGAAAGTGAGAATGAGTGTAAAGCACCTGAGCACCATAAAAGAAGCAGCAGTGACGGTAGGGAAGTGCAAGAGACCAAAAAAATCAGAGTGGCTGAGGAAATGCCAAAAAGAGGAAAAAGGGAAAATGTTAAGTCGCAAAGAGGAAAGGAATTTTTCCAAAAGGGGAGCTCTAAAATTGAAGAAGTGAAATGAAAGCAGAAAACTTTGGCAATTAATCGGTATCTTTTGGAAATCACTCCTGGAGTTACCGTAAAAGATCGGGAATAACTCAGCCAGGGAGGAATTAACTGGCAATCAATCGGAATATAAGCGGCCTTGGCGGCGATTAATCGCTAAATCATCGTCAAAATAATCACGACTGAAAAATCCTCGGAATTTACTCGGTAATTAATCGGGAAAAGATCGGAAGTAATATGACAGCGAATTTCCTCACGATAAGTCGGCAATTAATCTGCAAATCATCGGTGGGAGATGACGACTAATCGCCAATTAATCGGGAATCGTATCGATTAATCACCAAATCCTCGGGAAGCGTCGCGATCAATATCCATTTCATTGAAGCGATTTTAATCGGAAATTAATCGGCGAAGTGGTGCTATTAATCGCCAATTCATCGAGAAATGATGCGCTTAATTGGTAAGTGATGGGGGAGCAGTTAGCAAGTAATCGCCAATTAATCGGAAGCCGGAAAAAAAAAATGAGGGATAAAAAAACATCTAATTCTGCCTTTCTATTTCTTTTATTATTAAATTGTTAGAATATGAAGAAAAAAAAATTAAGAGTGGAACTATTTAAAGATGAATTGAAATCACATGGAAGCACTATCAAGACGAATCAAACAATAGTATTTATATCATTTTTATTTTTTGAATTGAAAGAATTCTCAATTCTCTACTATATTTAGAGGATAAAAGATTTTTGGTAACAAGTAAATCATAATTATTTTTATCTTTATTTCTAGTTAAACTTTGATTTATTACAATAGCTTCGGTAAAATTCTTTTTATCAATATAGTTTTTTTTATATCTTTAATTAATTTGTTGTTTTTTTCTTATGAACCAATAAAATATGTATGGTTTGATACATAATAAATTTTTCATCATTTTTTATCGACAGACGGGTAGATTATATGTTTGAGCTGGATGATGTATCAAGATATATACATTAAATTAGATAAGATTTTTCAATTTTAAAGAATTTTAAAGTTTGGGACAGAACTCGAAACTTTTTTGCCATATTATATGTCCATAAATCAATACCTAACGGGGTTGCTAAACCTTAACACAAATTTTTTACCTAACAAAACCTTAAGGATTATTACAATAAAATAGTTTCAAATCCCTTAAATGGAATGTTAAAATTGAAAATCAAACATCGACATTGAACAATGTTTCTAAAAACCAAAATCAATTACATATATTGTTTAAAAATAGCATAGCAACTGATGCACGCTATGCATACATTAATAAAAATAAATAATGTTTTTCATGAATTAAAATACTAAATTTCCCATAACAAATCACATATACAATAACAAAAATACCCAGAAATCCAAGGTATAAGAATTTCAATTTCAAGATTAATTAGTTCTTTTTACTATACTTTCTATATGAAAAATAAAAAATACTCCTGGTTTCCAATTAAAGGTTTTTTTTTTATCATTAAAGTAAAATGCTTGTTTTATCCTCGATCAATTTTAAAATGCTGAAATGATCCTATTGAGAAGATAATTTCACCCTCAATCATTAGCATACAAGTTCTTATGAATGACAAGATAGCAGAAATATTATACTCGTTCATGGTACAATTTTTTTTGGATTCGAGAAAACCATACCCTTTAAAAAGCGCATTTTATTGGTCCAGGTGAGCGAGTAAAACCTTAGCTATTCCAGACTCTTACAAAAAATGCACGCCCTGACTCAAACTTGAAATCTGCTGTACAAATCTCAAGTCCTTTACCATCACGCTACGCCGGATATCCCTTTCAATTTTCACCATATGAAAAAAAGGAATCTTCTCTTTAAGCAGGATCTTCACATCTCCAATTAGCTTAGGCAGATGGAGTGCCATGTCAAAAGGAAAATGCGCATATCGGAATCACAGTTATTGCTCTACCAGTAAGTTGTGCCGCCATGGCTATTGGCCTGGCATATATTAAGATCTGATTCCAGATAAACAGCTCTTGGACAAGAAATCCAGGATCTTCTGCCTTCGTTTTGGTGATTAACTTCTGGACTGTCAAAGAAGCGATTTTCTTCGCTCATAAAAAGAGTACTGCTAACCATTTCCTGGAGTAGGCTTTTTCCAATAAATGTTATACAACTATTTCCTGGAGTTAACTTTTCCAATAAATGTCATATACCTCCAGGGAAGATGCCAGCCATCTCAGAAGGAAAACTGTCATTCCAGCTGCTAATATGAAAGACCCTTCTTCCTTACGTATGTGTTCAAGCACTGCCATGCATATGCGTACGTAGATCTCAAATTAATTAGAGTTATCCTGCAACTAAAAGGCACAGAACAGCAAATATTGATGCCATATCCTCCAAAACTCACCTGCATGCTATAACTGAAACTAGTAGGAGGCCGAAAATCAAATTGCCCCTTTATGGAATGAATATATATGATCAGGCAACTGCTTCATCTGAAACCAAACTTCTCTGGAAATTTATTTTGTTATAAAATACTGTATACCAGCCCATGCATGCTTTGCTGAGTCCCAAAAAACCCATCATGACTTTGTGCTATTGAATTCAGCTGTCTTTCTAATATATGCCAAAGAGAAAAGCAATGGCGGGTATTTGGGAAAACTTCTTCAATGCATGGCTGCCTTCAAGGTTTTGTCTACATCAGTGACTATAACCTTAGGTGCTTGCCCACCCATTGCTCTAAGCCATGTTTCATTAACCAAACAAGTGTTGATCTAGATTCTTCTGCAATAAATGCACAACCAAGTAAGATTGGCTGACAGTGATGATTCACCCCAACAAAAGGCGCAAAGGGAAACTTCTCGTGATATTTTACATAGAAGGTCTCAAAACAAACAGCATCCCTAAAGCTAATTTCTCAGGCGCTGCTCTTCATTCGAATCTATTGCATAGAAGTTTGCATTCTCCTTCTTGATGCGCTTAAAATATTCAAGCACATGCAGCTTGGGCATCCCCCTCGTCCAGAGCCAAATACCGGCCTTTTCCGAACTGCGTATTCATCTCACTCTTTACAAACCCAGCATTTTGATACCCACCAGACTGTCGAGACATCTCAACATACATCTTTCTTGTTCGTTCACTGATAGCATGCAATATATCAATATTGTTTTTTTCGGCCAATTCTACATTCCTATGAATTCGAAAATGATATGCTAGAGCCGGTAAGAGCTCATGATTATGCTCCTTGACAAATTCATGGATTATCCACTTGTCATTGGGTTTGGGACCCTTATATACTCTTCACATGCATGCTGGCCTTGCAATCTGCTTCTTAACAGTTGATCGCCGACTATTACCACTATCAGAATCTGGTGTAACTCCGTATCTAGAACAGGCAAATTTACCATCAGTAAACTCCTATGATTTCTGTGACCACCTACTGTTCTTTATCGAAGTGGCGAACGCCGTAGATTTTGCATATTCCTGATAAAATGAATACGATTCTTCATGTGATTGAAACTCAATGCCATCACATGGTTCAAATTCAAAGTCTACATCCCCCTTCAAACATAGCAACAGCCCTTTTTGGAGAATCAGCAGCAGCAGCATCTCTAATGCGCGTCTCATCCGCCACAACACCAATATTTCCCCACCTACTACATCATCAGCAGGGGCATTATCTTGAAGATCGATCATATCATCGATCATATTATGATTCCTCTCCATCATCGTTATAACACATTCCCGTTAGGACAAAAAATCCACTCTTCACCGCATATATATTCTTTACAGTGGCACCTGAACATATGAAAAAGCGTGTAGCATAACATTGCATGAATTAATTAAATTCAAACAACAGCAGATGTTGCCAAAAATAATAAATCTACCATTTTTCAGTTGAAATTCAATAAAATTCAGTACAGAAATCATTGCCCATTATTGCGTTCTTGATCATTCTCCATTCTCTGATCAGATGCTGAGAAAACTTTCGACCTTGATCTTCCATTCAAGGCATTAATTAATCTTACCAAAAAATAACAAAAAAACTACCATTTTCATTCTCTACCAAATCAAATTCAATAAAAATCACAACCCATTAAAGCTTTCTTATTCCTTTTCTGCTACCTCCTGCTTGGATCCTAAGAAAGTTTTCAAACTTGATATCTCATTCAGAGCATCAACTAATGTTATTAAAAATAATAAAACCACCATTTTCCCATTCTCTAGTGAGTCAATTAAAAAAAAAACCTTAGCCCATTAAAGCATTCTTATTCCTTTTCTACCTCCTGATTGGATTCTAAGAAAAATTTTCAAACTTTATAATTTATCCATAGCATCAACTAATGTTACTAAAAATAATAAAACCACCACTTTCCCATTCTCTACTGACTCAAATTCGATAAAAAGCACACCCTATCAAACCATTTCACTTCCTTTCCAATCCCTTCTTGTGGTTACTAAGAGGATTAGGGAAAACACAAAATTCCACTTTCCCACATTTTCTCAGCAACCAAACAGACAATAAATACAATTGTACACCAAAACTAAAGCAGAGAGAGGTTTTAGAGAGAGGAACATTGAGAGAGACAGAAAGATCCAGAAAATAAGAGGGAATCGTAGTGGCGCTTGAGAGAAAAGACGCGTCTGTGAAAAAATTAAAATGAGGGTTTTTCTTCTTCTCCACACTCGCTGGTAGGAAAAAATTGTCAAAAATCCACTCGCATTTTTCCACTCGCTTCCATCTCTGTTTCTTCTCGGCGCGTTACGGTTGTTTTTTTGTATGCAAATTCATTTTAATCGCTTCGTTCGTTAGTCCTCCACGGCTGGCGCGTGCACTACAAGAAGTACTTTTGATTTAAATTTTTTTTATTATTATAATTAATGTTGTTGTTTGATAATTAATGATTGATTATTGAATGATAAAATTAATTTGTATAATTACCCGGGTTTTAACCAATTAACCGAGTTTAGAGTTTAAAATTTGTTTGAGAAATAAATTCACTGGAATTTTTTTTCTTCCCAGAAACATATATCTAGCTGTGTAAAACACGAAGTATATTCTAACAAAAGGCAAGAGTAAATAGTCATCAATCAACTGGGAAATGAGAACTGATGTTAGCTGATGAAGTATTTAGGTTGAAGAGGAATTACTGCTATAATAGTACAACAAAGCTTTACAAGAGGGAGATTTTACCCCTACTAGAATTTGTTCAACTGGTCTGCTATGGTGATATGCAGTGAAGAAAAAAGCATCCTACTCTCTTATTTTACAAATACTACAGAGTGAGTTCCCTATATTAATCCTGCCATCTGTGATGCGTGATACATTTCATTGTTTACAGAAATCTCAGCTTCAGTGGAGATGAATCTTTCCTGCTGCATAACAAAATAGATATTCATTCTTCCTCGCCTACCAAGAAATGAAGCTGTTGTTGATACTTCAATTGCCACATGATTCAAGAAACTGTTTCAAAATGTGAACTGCCTTACAGTGAGAAAATTGTTCCTCATGCATGCCTGGATCCATCATCATGTAGCTGCGCTGTTCTTACATTGGGGTCGTCCTGCTATGAGAAAGTAAACCCGTTTTAGGAATTTTTTGCAAGTGAAAATAGCATACTCGGAATGAATATCAAGACTAGAAAACTGACCCTGATGCTATAAGCGAATCCAGTTGGTGTGCGAAAGAAATCCATCTGTCCCTGCAAGTTGTAGAAACAGCACAAAAATATCACCATTTGCAGGCTGCAGGAGAAAGAAATTACTGGCTGCAGGATAAGATACAATACCAGCCCATTCATGCTTTGCTGAGTGCCGTAATAACCATCATGGCTTGGCGCTATTGAGTTTAACTGTCCCTAAAATTATGAAATCCATATTTCAATAGTCAAATCATATATGATGCTTAATTACTGGACAGGACCGATAATACATTAAGCATTCACACAACATTTAATACGGCATACCAGGCCCTGGATGGTCTGCTGATTGCTGTAGTAATTATCACGTGTTGGAGCCATCAAGTTTAGTTGCACCTACAAAAACGTATAGCTCAAAATGAGATGGGTAAGAAATTCATTTCACTACATTGTCTTGAGCGTATAACCACATTCACAAGCAAACTTACCATTCCTGGCACTCCCTGTTGTGTTCCATAATAGCCTTCTAGGGCTACTGCTCTTGAACTTAATTTGTCCTAGAAAATCAAATCAAGTTGCAGATACTCAGTAGCATTTAGATCAAATTGACTAGTGCATTCACTTGCATACTAAATGAGTAACAACATGACCAACCCAGATTCATGTAAGGCCAACCAAAAAATGAAGGTCATTGATTTTATTTTTTTTCTATTTTTTGCAAACATATAACATCTTCAATTGTGGTAAATTCAATGTGCCAAGTCAATACAAGTATTTCGTTCTTTTTTTTCCGGTTGTTTGACAAAGTGTAGGAAGACAAACCATTTGTTGCAAGCTATCTTGTGGCCCATCAGTCGTGATCTCCTGCTCAGAATTCACCTGCAGTTATGGAGGAGGTCATTTTTTATGGATATTATTACAACATAAGAAATCAGCATTCATATTCATTATTGACCACCAACCTTTCTTTTCTTGGCTTGATTCTTTTTCTTATTTGTCTTGGTCATACTCCTATTTTGGTTATCATCTTCAATACAGAGCAGACCATGAGTGGTAGATGTACCAGCTTCCACCAGACTCTTGTTAGAATTATTCATGCTGATGCAGTTTCCAAAAACTTCTCCTAGAGCACGAAAGGCAATATTGTAACTCTCTTGAGATAACGAAGCCTCTTCACTCAATTTCAGAGCTCGCTGGCACAAGTCATTGTACCTTTGCACCCTAGATTGAACCTTTTCAGATTCTTCCCCTAAAAGATGTTTGCTCTTTGCATCTTTTGTCCACCTTTTCAAAATATATTGTGATGGGATGGCAGATTGTTGACACATTTGAAGAACAACCAGAGCATGCCTACAAAGAAAACCCTTGTATTCATATAGTCGGCATATACATGAGACCTCCAACCTCATTTGATTCCACAAAACAGTGAAATCTTGATGCTTCTCCAAATCCTGAACTCTAAAACTAACGCTGATCTCATCTTGGCTTTCCATTTTGGGATGGCAGGCGACTACACCTAAGACCTCAACTTGGAATTTTTTGAATACTGCATGTGTGTACACCCCTGAAACACTCTTTTCCAAAGGCGAGGGAGATTTCAATGAAGGTTGCTTGTTCCATGTATCAGAATCTGCTTTGGCTTCCTCCTCATACCTATCTTGTAGAATTGGTTCATACTGTCTCACAAATTCCTGCACAGTTGTCTTCTTATGCACATGCTTATCAAAGTGGGAGTTTGTGCTCTCAGATCGCAGAACTGTAGACATCCCAGCCAAAAAGGCACCTCTCATGTAGATTGGCACCCATTGCTCACGATCTTCATACAGTGATTGCATCCATTCATTCTCTCTTAGTTCAAATCTGTCAAGAATTTTCCACCACCTTTTTCCAAACTCATTCTCTGTCCATGATCTGAAGATGCATTTATCAAATTTGGCCATGAAGTTTTCATTTTGTTTTATCACGCTCCCCAGATTTTCAGAGACCTTCCCCAGAATGTTCCACAAGAAAAAGCAATGATGAGCACTTGGAAACACCTCTGAAATTACTAGCTTCATGGCTTTATCTTGGTCAGTGATTATAACCTTTGGGGTCTGTCCACCCATTGCTCTGAGCCAAGTCTGCATTAACCAAGAATAAGTAGCTGCACTTTCATCTGATATCAGGGCACATCCAAGCAACATGAACTGATAATGTTGGTTCACTCCAACAAAAAGAGCAAGAGGCATCTTATACTTGTTTCTGACATATGTGGTGTCAAAAGATACAACGTCAGAGAAGTTACCGTAGTCATGCCTGCTTTTGGCATCAGCCCAAAACAAGTTCTTCAAACGTTGATCTTCACCCAAATCTACGGCATAAAAAAAGTTGGAATTCATATTTTGCATCTTGGTGAAAAAATCAAGCAAAATTTTGGTCTCCCCAGCTTCAAGTCCCAAGTTCCGGCCCTTGTCAAATGAATTTTTAGGGTCATTCTTGAGACCAGCAACATTTTTATATTCCGCAAACTGTTGAGCCATTGCGGCGTACATCCTTCTAGTTTGTTCACTGACAGCTTGGGCAGGTAAAAGACCATGGTTATGCTCCTTCACAAAACTATGGATGACCCATTTTCCATCTGGCCTTCTCTTCACATGCATGCTTGCCTTGCAGTCTGTCTTTGAACACGATCGTCGGCTAGTTCCATTTTCTGGGTCTTGCTTGGTTTGTCTGGAACGTGGCCGGTTAAAGGACTTGTCATACTCTCGCTTCGTCCCATACCTAGAACAAGCAAATTTCGCATCAATGAACTCCCTCGATGTTTTTGAACGGCGGCTGTTCTGTATCGCAGTATTAAATCCCATAGATCGAGCATATTCTTGATAAAACGAATATGCTGCTCCATGTGATTCAAATTCCATACCAGAAAGTGGCTCAAGATTTGTGTCCTCTTTGAATGTCGTTGGAGTGGGAGAATTCACATCTCCACCTTCTATAGAAAGTATTTCCTCTGCGACATCAACAACATTTCCGGTCTCTGCATCTCCATTATGCAGCTTGACTTCACTCAACATATTATTGACATTTGGTTCTTCACCTTCCTTGTCATGATCACCAGAAGGTAACCTAAGATCAATGTCCATGATGAGACTTGACAACAGTTCTTACAACCACTGCTGTCAAGGCACCTGAAGAATTGACAAAAATTAACGTTCAAAACACTATAAAATGGACATATGCATACATAAACAGCAACAAGATGGTTTTTCGCCTGTGCCAGTACAATACTGTTTGCTTTGTATCTTTCTAATTGCCACACGATAGTTAATAAAACTTTCTTGACACAATTTTATACAATTTTAATCCAGACCAATGGTAAAACTATAGAGGATGCTATCAAAAAGATGCAGCTTCTAGTCTTAAAAACACTTGCTCCATATACAAAGTCTCTCCAAAACCACTTCCCCGATATCTCACCTTAACATGACCATAATTCACCAACAGCTCTTTTATTCTTCTCATCTTAGCAGATACCGAAGAAAAATAACCGTGTTCTAACCAAAATAATTTAAGCACTAAATTCAACAAATTATAGCTCAAGAAATCCTCCCAAAATCATTAAAGACAAAACAAATTCTAACCTTGACCCAACAATCCAATTTACCTTCCCTTTCCCTTACCTCAATTTCAGACAAAACTAAGTACTTCGAACACCCCACCACACCACAACCTTAAAACCCAAACAACGTTAAGCTTTACCAAATTTAAAGAAACCCAATC
>Ga0307512_10004804_pt1 | contig 14511 bp, 12 predicted proteins | sample 14_EM_MG_FD_200267 | JGI IMG/M metagenome (GOLD analysis project Ga0307512, IMG submission 200267) | Populus trichocarpa ectomycorrhiza microbial communities from riparian zone in the Pacific Northwest, United States - 14_EM | ecosystem: Host-associated > Plants > Roots > Unclassified | place... | reverse complement strand
GGTCTGCCGTCAGCTACGACTCAGGTGAGCCGGGCTTCTTTCCTCCCTTTGACGTCAGTTTGAGGCATGTACTCATTAGCTTCCGTAGGTCTACCTTACCCAAATCTACTCGCCTACTGGCTCCGTGGAGCATTTTTCAGCGTTCTTGATTCCGCAATACATCCTGATGCCTTTCACTATGACTGCGTTGGTTGCATATACGCTCAATTACCTCTTCTGAACATCTTAGACAGAAAATAGAAGTTCTGAGTGTATGTGCGCTATCTCTCATTCCATAAATGACCATGCCATTATGTAGTTGACTAGCCGGACCCCGTGCTGGCCCAGCGCTAGATCCAGTTCTTGTTCCCGTTGTCGAGGGCCAATGTGTTCCCCGCTCCTGCGTGCTACTCAATTCAACTCATTTATGGACAGTGGTGGGAAGTCGTCTCTCACCAGGAACCTATCCTTCTCTTTCATGGCGAGCACATTGTGCCTCCTGCGTTGGAGAGGGAGCGTCCAGGCCGCCATGGACGTCAAAGTCCTCTACATTGATGATAGAAATGAAGCATAGCATGAAACATGGAACGATGTAACATAGGGTTTGTACGCACACCGCAGACAATGTTATGAACTGACGGATTCATCATGGGAGCTCTCTCATCACGAACATGTCATCCTCTTTCCACGAATCCACCCATGGGGCATGGTGTGACCTGCCGTGGAGAGGCTAAGGGAAAGGCCAAAATCGAAATGATTCGACACAGGAAACCTTGACGCGAAAGATGTACTTCTCACCCCGTATTCAACATGTACTCGCCTGGTGCTAGTAGTACTGATAGTTGTGAGCGCAAAAACTCAGGACTGCCATGCTAGCGAGACCCCGTGATTTAAATATGGACCACGGAACTGCCATACCATAAGGTTGGACTTGAGCGCTTGAGCGCTTGAGCACTGGCTCGATACCGCCCGCCATTCGGGCACATGTTCAAACGTTCAAAGCCGACTCCTACACCCAATCATGATTTTATGTTAGGCTATGGACGAATCGTCTTACGACACGTTGACGTGATGCTGTATTTCGCAAATCTGTAAAGACAAATGTTCTACAACACTGAATACCGAGGTTCATACCAGCTTCGATATCGTAAAAGGAGAAAATATCACGATAATGGCATCTGAAAGTTTCAAGTAGAGGTGAATGAAAGCAGTGAATAAGAAGGTCGAGGTGATGGAAAGGGAAGAACGCATAACCTCCGGATGTATTTATCGCGGCCTCCATGCTTCCTGAGTCTGGACAGCTACAGGGTAACCAGAGAGCTGCCGCGCGGTGACGAACTGCGCAATGGCTTTCTGGGCAGGTCCCGATGTGCCAAACCCTACGAAAACGCGTAGTAGCGCAGGTAACACTTCTGCTACACCTCCCCCAGTGAGCTTTCGAAGGGCCGGCGCAACATACCGAATTAAGAGCCCGGATAAGGTCAAGTCCTTCACAGTGGCGAACGAATGTAAGAGTTCCAACCATGGGGCACTATCCATGTCATCTATCGGTTCTGGCCCCCCCAAAAAATTCCCATGGATACCGAGGGATTCTAACATGGGGAGGGGAGGGAGGGATGTGCTACAAAATTGTGCCAGAGAGGAAAGCTGCCACTCTGACACTCTGGATGAGATCCGCACTTCTAGCATGCGGCGATCTGCTATCCCTTCGCGCTGAGAAAGCGTGATTTTGATATGGTATTCGGTGAGTGATACGTCTGCTCGGTAGGGTTCTTGGAACACTTCTGTGCGACTGAAGAAGTCGCGCAGCAGTGGAGTGTCGAAGACCATTTGATTGAAGAATGTTATGGTCACCATATCAAGTGCAGGAGCATCGATTCTGCCAACGATGTCCTCCAAGTACTCGCTATCGCCTTTGAAGGAAAACTCTGTGAGAGACGGGAGGACCAGGCGTTTCAACAGGGACAGATGTCGGCGTTCTCGGTCAGCAAGAGATCGAGGGGATCGAAAACCAATGGAAAATTCTTGGAGGATGGTCAATGCGGACAGGCTTTTGACGATTAGCTCGGGTGAAATGTATCCGGAATTCGGAATATCCAAAAGGCGAAGGGTAACAAGGTCCGTGGTGGACAAAAGTAGTTTCCCTAATGCTGGAAACGGAAATGGGATGCCTTTGAATTCGAGTGATTGAAGACGCGGGGCAGATCCACCCAGGAATAAATCCGAAATGACCGGCGGATTTTTATGATATGAGTGAAGCGTCAGATCGATCAACTGCGGAAATCGCTTCTTGATTGCTGCAGATTTCAACAGCGAATTTGGAACACCCCAAATGTCGATTCTACACACGAGGTCGTGCCGCTTGAGCGCAGCAATGACATTAGTCACGTCCGATCGCGGTGAATTGGTGATGTGGGCATCGATGACAATAGGCAACGCCGGCCAGACATCTAGCATCTTCTTCACTGGACTTCTGTCGGTGCAACGAAGTTCCAAATGCAACCAACGGGGCGAATCAAACACGACATATCGCCATTCTCGGCATACATGCACTAATGTATACCATGCGTCTTCGTGGTAAACTTGGTCCACATAGAACTTGAATATTTCCAGAAGGGCATCAGGAGGGAGAGCGCTGATGGTCACTCGTGGGGAGCGCCGGGCTGTCCGACCCAACTCAGTAATAAGGTAAACATGCAGATTACGACTCACCAATGAGTCGACGTGCCACAAGCTTTGTCTTATTGAAGCCCTTCACAGTTAGCATTAGAGATGAGGCCTGAGGGGCAGTGATGTGCGAATAATTGACAATGGACCCGGGGGGGCCTACTAATGAGTCGAGCAGGCTGAAATGGCGACTAGTGAGTGATAGACTGATAGTTAGGTCAGCTCATGTCACAAGGTGAGGGAGTGACCTGCCATTGGGGCATACTTATGAGAGAATGACGACGGCAGGAAATCAAGCTGGGGACGAAGGAGAGACCAGCCATCTTTACATCGTCCACGCCTTAAGGTCGTGTTCCAAGAAAAGCTCCGCAATCCACATGTATCAAACGTGTAGTTTGCACAGCCCTCAAAAATTGCGCCGGATAAGTAACACGGCCATATGAGGGCCACATCATCGAATAACAGAATAAACGTAAAAAAGCTGTCAACACAAATCCACTCTCAGCTAGTCGAACTCACAACCTGTCGTTGACTACGCTTAGTGCATAGGAACGACTCACTAATTGATGATACTGTATCCGTGCAAATTGCAAAAGGCATCTCGGTGGCAGTCGACAAACAACCAATAACAATAGCATGTTGGGATGTGGCGTGAGAAGGTCGGCGGGTCGAGTAGCCTGAGGTTACAGTACAGTACATTCGCTCCGTAGCCTTGTGGCTGTGATGTGACGAATCACAGCCCCACCTTTTATTTTACATGAATGACCTCCGAAAACCCTGGGTAACCTTCGCTGTCGATGAGATCAATAAATAGTAGTTGGCCCAAGATCAAGTTCATGTGTAGTATTCTTCAGCAAAAACCTTCGTCGGAGATGCATCATCCGGCACTTTGGACTGCAAATCATCGATTGCGGTGGAAAAAGACCCGACTGTCAGTGTCAGTGGTAGGACGTTGGGGAACAGGTTATACGGCGAGGTGCCCTAGCTGGCGAAGTCGCGTGCCTTGGGCGTCGACGTTTTTCATGGTCTGTGTTTCGTGTACCGCTTTGTATGCTGAATCTTCTGCTCTGATAGATTCGTCTTCAACAAGTTCAGTGGTCGCCTAAGGGCCGAGGTCATACATAAAGTTATCGTCTCCGGACGGCCCTCCATCATTCCGTCTTCGCAGGGTGCCCGAAGTCGCTTTTGGCTACCTGCCCTCGTCTGGAACTTTGCGGCTGCCCAAGGCATGAGGTCTTCTACCGAGTCGTCTTCGCTGGACTTTCCGTTATGAGCCCCGGAATCCGCCACGGTCGTCAAGGCTTACTTTCGAGTTCTCTGCCATAACTTCCGCTCTCTCGCGGACGTTCCTTCATCTGCGGACTCCAACTATCTCTGCACAGGGCGTGCATCGCCCTGTCATCTTCCTTGCTAACGTAGCTGCGGTATGTCAATTCAACCCTTCCGGCGTAACGATGGATCGCCACTGGCGATACAGTACTTCCCGACTGTGATAGACCTGCGCTTCCGTTTATCCTCTTTCTATGGCTGTACTGCGCCAGCCCCGACTGAAGGCTCTATTCTCCATTAATATTCTCCCTGCCCCTAGAAATTCACAGACATCTCGCAGAACAGAGACCCTCATGCAAACTTTACTCCCGCTCGCGGCACTTTGGCCGAGTTACGGAAGCCCATCCCGATAGTGATTGTCATTTCTGTCGTAATTGCGCTCGCAGATCCGCTCAAAGCGCACTTCCCCCATCGGGCAGCTCCCAACCGCGGTTCCGGCCCGCCACGCCATATGGGCAACTGCCACTGGCCTTTGTCCTAGACAGAGCCAACTTCATCGGCGGGGTGGGCGTTCCGGTTGGCTTGACATACCTTGGCGGCGCACTTGCATGCCTTCGCTTGCGCTCGGGCGAGACATTCCCTCAAGGTGCGATTACAGCGCCAGCCCTGGCGAGGATGGTCGCCACCCCTCTGCTTGGAGTCGGGATCAAGCAATGGTTCGCGCACGCTGGTTTCGTGGATCGGGACGATAAAGTTTTGCCGGTTGTATACATGTGCGTGTCTCGCCCTGCATAAACGCGCTCTTAATCTACGATTCGCTGACGAATGGATCTACGTGCAGTCTTTTCTCGGGTCGGACGTCAGCACGACCTAGTTTGAGCGGCAATTTCTGGCATTTGCCAGTCGAAGGTGACCTGGGCTTCCTCCCCCTTGATGATAGGTTCTTTTTTTTCTACATGTCTCAAGCGTCTTTGATTTTCGTGCTTAACGCAAACAGATTTGAGCTGTCCTCTCAGCCTCTCTATGGCAAGTCGCACAATGTGTGAGGCGTGGAAAGAGAATGACGACATGTCCGCGATGAGAGAGCTCCCACAGTGAGTCTGTCAGTTCACAACATTGTCTCCGTTGTACTTACAGACCTTATGTGGCATCGTTCCATGTTTCATGCTATGCTTCATTTCTATCATCGATGCAGATGACTTTGACTTTCATGGTTGCTCGCTGTCCGGCCCAGGTGGGACAGTGTACTCGTCGTGAAAGAGGAAGATAGGTCCCTGGTGAGACGTCTTCCCATAGGTGAATTGAATTGAGTAGCATACAGGGACGCGGAAACATTTGTTATCAGCAGTCCTCGACAATGGCAACAAGAACAGGATCAAGCTGGGCCACGGGGTCCCGCTAGTCAAACCACATAATGGCATGGAATTTCATGAAAATGAGAGAGATCGTGTACATAATTCAGCCTTTCTATTTTCTTTCTGAGATAGTCAGAAGAGGTAATTGAGCGTATATGCAACCAATCTAGTCACTGTCAGCGAAAGGCATCAGGATTTATTCCGGAATCAAGAACGCTGAAAATGTTCCACAGAGCCAGCAAGCGAGTATATTTGCGTAAGGTAGACCTAGTACTTGGTTCAAACCTCGACGCAGGAAATATTGACGCGAAGGATGTACTTCTCGCCCCTATTCAATATGTACTAGTAGTAATAATAATTGTTAGCACACGTCGGACTCCAACTCAGAAGTGGTCATGGGATCCAGGGATCCGTATACGGGCTATGGGGCTGCCATGTCACTACTTGCACGTACCAGCATCGCAAGTGCGATGCGGAGGAGGTAGAGCGCTATTCGGGCACATGGTCAAAGCAGACTGCACCAAATCATGACAGATCGCCTTACGACATGTTTACATGATGCCTTGTTTCACAATCTGTCAAGACAAATGTTCTACAAGACTACAAGACTGTATACTGCAGTTCGTACTGGCCTCGAGGTATTGTATATGGGAACAATATCATGATAATGGCAGGAAGATCACTGTATCTGGATCTGAAAGTGTCAAGTAGAGGTGAACGAAAGCAGTAAATAGTAACGTTAAGGGGATGGAAAGTGAAGAGCGCAAATCTTCCTGATGTATTTATCACGACCTCGCTGTTTCCATGGCGTGGACAGTTACAGGGTGACCAGAGAACTGTCGCGCGGTGATAAAGTGCGCAAATGCATCCCAGATAGTTGCCGAGAAGGAAGGAACATCCACGAAAACTCGTCGAAGTGCAGGTAACACCCCTGTTGCCGTGTTCCCAGTGAGCTCTTGTAGGGCAGTCGCAAATCGTCCGGCGACCCAGATGGATATGTACAAATCCTTCACATTGACAAACGGACGTAAAAGTTCCAACCATTGATTGTTCTCCATGTCACTTGGAAAGTATTGGCTGCTGAAGCTGAAGTCCGCGTGGATGCTGAGACGTTCCAATGTGGGGAGAGTAGGGAGAGATGCGCTAAGAAATTGTGCCAGAGAGGAAAGCTGCCACTCCGGCACGCTGGATGAGATCCCCACTTCTAGTATGCGGCGATCTAAGATCCCTTCGCCCTGAGAAAGCGTGAAATCGATGGAGGATCTGGTGAAGAATACGTCTGCTCGGTCGGGTTTTTGAAACAATTCTGTGCAACTGAAGAAGTCGCGCAGCAGTGGTGTGTCAAAGACCAGTTGATTGAAGAATGTTACGGCCACCCTGTCAAGTGCAGGAGCATCCATTCTGCCGACAATATCCTCCAAGTACTCGCTATCGCCTTTAAAGTGAAACTCGGTGAGAGACGGGAGGACCAGGCGTCTCAATAGGGACGGAGGTGGGTGCTCTCGGTCAGCGCCGGATCGAGGGGATCGGAAATTGATGAAAAGTTCTTGGAGCCTGGTCAATGCGGACAGGGCTGTGACGATTAGCTCGGGTGAAATGTATCCGGAAATGGGAACATTCAAAAGGCGAAAGGTGCTAAGGTCCGTGGCAGACAAAAGTAGTCTCCCTAATGCTGGAAATAGAAATGGGATGCCTCTGAATTCGAGGGATTGAAGACGTGGGGCGGATCCACCCAGGAATAAGTCAGGAATGATCGGTGCGTTTTCTTCATTTGAGTGAAGCGCCAGATCGGTCAACTCTGGGAATGGCTTCTTTATCACTGCGGATTTTAACAGCCAATTTGGGACACCCCAAAATTTGATTCTACACACAAGGTCGTGCCCCTTGAGGGCAGCAATGACATTAGTCACACCCGACCGCCACTTATTGGTGATTTTGGCATCGATGACAATAGGCAATGCTGGCCAGACATCCAGCATCTTCTTTACCGGAATTTTGTTTGTGCAACGAAGTTCCAGACGCAGCCAACGTGGAAAAGCAAACACGACATATCGCCATTTTCGGCATACGTGAACTAGTGTATGCCATTCGTCTTTGTCGTAGTCTTGATCCACATAGCCTGTGACATAGGACTTGAATATGCCCAGAAGGACATCGTCAGGGAGGGTGCTGATGGTCCCTCGTTGGGATCGCCGCACTGTCCGACCCAACTCAGCATTCGTTCAAGAGAGACATGAAAATTATTACTCACCTGTGAAATCTTCAACACACACCTCTCCTCCAATTCGTCGACTTACTACATGCTTTCTTGTATTGAAGCCCTTCACGGTTGGCATTAGGGATGAGAGGCAGTGGTGTGTGAATAGTTGACTATGGACCTGGGGTTTCTACTAGTTTCCGAGGTGAGCAAACTGAAAAGGCAACTACTAGTGAGTAACATGAAAGCCAGGGGAGTTCTTGGACGTACTTATGAGCGAACGACAACGGCAAGAGTCACTGGCTATTGTCTGTACACACGGATAGTTCACTAATAGGATGATCCGTTATTGTCTCAGGCCGACAGACAGCCAAAAACAGGCCGGGTTGTGCCTAGGTGGCGTAGGCGTGAGAATGTCCGAGTCAGCGGGTCGAGTACTCGCACTATCACTCTTTCGGTTGCAGCCAATTCATGCTGTAGCCTGTGGCCGGGGTGTTGCCAATGACAGTCCTTTGATTTTAAAAAAACTGTCTCCGAAAACACTGGGTAACCTGCACTGTCAGTAGGATCAACAGATAGTAGTCCGCCCAAGATCAAGTTCATCATCCGAGGGATTCTTCAACAAAGATCGTCGTCGCAGCCTCGGAGGTGCATCATTTGGCACATTGAACTACAAATCACCGATCACAAGCGAACAAAGGACGCGACTGTCGGTGCCAGCGATACGGTGTTGGGGAACAGAGTCACAGGTGATGAAACGGTTGTGATGTGGGGACATACGGCCAGATGCGGCAGATGCCCCGGCTGGCGAAGTCATGTACAGTACCTTGGTCGTCGGGGTTTTTCATGGTCTGTGTTTCACGTACCACTTTATATGCTGAATCTTCTGCTCTGATAGATTCTGCCTCAACAAATTCGGTGGCCGCCCAAGGGTCGAAGTCACATGTAAGGCGCGAAATCGCTATAGCCTCGGAACGGAACACTTTCGACCACGTGACGGCCTCGACGCTGTGCAAGCGCGGCGCTACACGTTCAACCACCAACCACTTGCACTCCTCACCTTACCTTTCTCCTCTCGTCGCGCCTCATCCCACTGCCAACGTCACGCGGATCGCCCCCCTTCGCCAGCCGACGCCATAAATCCGTGCCCCCTCAATACCTGTCAGCCCACATCACGCACGGCATACAGCCCCCTGCAAGTCAAGACGCTATTCGGGACCACACATCGTCAGACACGCACCTTAGGACCATTTGACCCACCCTCGTACGTTTCCTTACGCCTCTTTCGCTTAAACCTCCCACTCTTCCTCTTTTGAACTCCTATTTCTACTTAGCCACTGAACACAAGACAACACTCGAAAGCTTGAACGCTGTTCGCCTCTACTCGCGTGGCGTAGTACTCGCATATAACCCTCTCGCGTGGCCCCAGCCAAGGGGGATCATCGAACCCATGCAATAAGGCCATTCTTTTCCCCCTCTCGCTCGCGCGCCATCGTCGCTCCAAGCCTCTGTGTTACAACCGTTACGATTCCGAGTCCCCTCGTGCGCTCTCGGTTTTCCGGGAACGCACCCCCTCTCCTTCATTACTCCTTCTCTCTCTCCCTTGCACCTTCGCCTTTTCCTTCGGGAACGCGGACCCGCTTCGGACCAGACCTTTCCCGAACTCAAACAGCGTGGAGTTACCTCCCGCACTACACATACATGAACTTATCGTCTCCCGATGGCGCTCCTTCATTTTGTCTTCTCAGGGTGTTCCCCCGATGTTTTTTTGGCTACACTGTCCTCCTTTGGCAGTTCGCGGAGACCAGGACACGAGGTCTTCAACTGGGTCAACTTTGCTGGACTTTCCGTCATTAGCCACAAAATCCTCCGCAATCCTTAGAGATTACTTTCGATTTATCTGCCATAACTTCCGCTCTCTCGCGAACATTTCCTCATCTACGGACTCCAACTACCTCTGCACATAATTGAATTGCCCTGTCTTTTCCCTACCAATGTGGCTTTAGTATGTCAACAACCCCTCCGGCGTAACGATGGATGGCCACAGTGGCGATACAGTACATACTCGATTGTGATGTGATGGACCCGTGCTGGGATTTACCCCCTTTCTGGGGCTGTACAGCGCCAGCCATGACTAAAGGCTCTATTCTCGTTCAGCCTTCTCCTTTCCACTACTCGTAGACGCAAATCGAGCGGCGTAATGTCTCGAAGTGAGTCCGATGTTGAATATCGGAAATGGTGTCGGGCTCATCCTTCGAACTTCTATGTACTGTTGCCTCAACCAATTACTATTTTTTGGACAAATTGCCTTACGGCGTGCTGTATTTCACAAAATTGTAGAGACGATTGTCCAATTACTATATTGAACTACCCACTCCATATTAGGTTCTCGAGATCATACAAGGAGGCAGGATTATCATAATGGTTATAAAGTACTGTATCTGGAATCTGAAAGAGTCAAATGAAAGGCGGTAAGTATACAGCATGGAATGTTAAGTGGATGGAAAGGGAAGAGCACCGAACGATTGCCAACCTCCTGATTTATTTATCGTCAACTTCCTTTTGCTACACGGTGGACAGTTACAGGGTGACCATAGAGCTGTCGCACTGCTACGAACTCCGCAATGGTTTCCTGGGTAGGTTCCAATGGGTCAAACCCATCTACGAAAATATGTTGTAGCTCGGGTAACACTTCTGTTACACTTTCCCCAGTGAGTTCCCGCAGGGCGGGCGCAACGCGCTGAGCTAAGAACCTGGATAAGGCCAAGTCCTTCACAGTGACGAACGGGTGTAAAAGTTCCAACCATGGGGTACTCTCCATGTTTTCTGCCCATCGTGGCCCCAATCTCATGAACTCGTGCATGCTGAGGCGTTCCAACGTAGGGAGGTGGGGCAGGGATGTGCTACAGAATTGCGCCAGAGACAAAAGCTGCCTCTCTGGAACGCAGCATGAGATCCCCACATCCAGCGTGCCGTGATCGGCCATCCCTTTTCTCCGAAAAAGAGTGACATTGATGCAGGACGAGGAAATCAATACGGCCGCCCGATGGAGTGCTTGGAATGCTTTTGTGCGACTGAAGAAGTCGCGCAGCAGTGGAGTCTCAAAGAACAGTTGATCGAAGAAAGTTATAGCGAACTTGTCAAGTACAGGAGTATCGATCTTGTCGACGAGATCCTCCAAATACTCGCTATCGCCTTTGAAGTAAAACTCGGTCAGAGAAGGGAGGACAAACCGGCGTGCGAGCAGAGACAGATTTCGGTTTTCTCGGTCATCTTCAGATCGAGGGAATCGGAAGTCGAGGAAAAGATCTTGGAGCATGGTCAATGCGGACAGGTAAGTGGCCATTGCGTTGGGTAAAATGTCGCCGGGGTTCGGAATATCTAGAAGGCGAAGAGTGACAAGGCCGGTGGCAGACAGAAGTAGTTTCCCTAACGCCGGAAATTGAATACCGCTGAGTTCGAGTGATTGTAGACGTGGGGTAGATGCACCCAAGAATGAAGCGGGAATGAGTGGCGCATCGTATGAGCGAAGCGCCAGATCTATCAATTCCGGGAATGGCTTCTTCAACACTGCGCTGTTTTTCAACAGTGAATATGGGACACCCCAGATATTGATTCTACACACGCGGTCGTGTTCCTCGAGTGCAGCAATAATGTTGGTCACTCCTGACCGGCGTGAATTGGTGAAGAAAGCGTCTATGACAATAGGAAGCGTTGGCCAGACACCCAGCATCTTCTTCACTGGACTTTTGTTTGTGCAACGAAGCTGCAGATGGAGGCCACGTGGCGAGGCAAACATGACATATCGCCACCTTTGGCACACGTGTATTAGCGTATGCCATGCATTTTCATGGCAGTCTTGATCCACATAGAACTTGAATATTTCCAGGAGGACGTCGTCAGGGAGGACGCTGATAGGTGCCTGTGAGTATGGCTGGTCTGTATGAACCAGGTCAGTAATAGAACAAGAGGATCATGCGGGTCACCACTCACCTTGACGATCGCCGCCACACACAGTGACCCTCTCTCGTTGACGCGCTACACGCTTTCTCGGGTTTGAGCCCTTGACTGTCGGCATTATGGATGGGATACAGTGGCGATGGGTGACCCGTCGACGATGGAACTGTGACTTCTAGTTTCGAGCAAGCCGAAACAGTAAATAGTGAGTGATGATGATTCGGAATTTATGATAACTGACACTGACAAATCAGGTCCTGTCGCAAGAATGCGAATTTGTGACTTGAGACGTACTTATAAGACGTGATGACAACAAGGTATCAACTTGGGGACGAAGGATGAAACGGTCATTTTTGTATCATCCACGCCTCATGACTGGGCGGTGCCACAGTTCCAAGGAAAGCCCTTGTACTCCCGGGCCGCCCACCGCCCAAACCCAAACCAAGGCCCAAACGCTCAAAAAGTGTACCGGATCACAAATTATCCGTAAGACGGGATATGCAATGCGGCTATATCAATACTGTGGCATGGAGGAGTTACTACTCCTTCGTTCGAGTAGCTGTATTTATTTTCTTCTCGTTTGTGTACTTATGGTCCGGTTCCTGTACATGGTGACAGGGGCGAGGCGGTGTTCGGTCTCGGGCAGTTCGGATGGATCCGGAGTCCACGTGACCAAATCGGACCGTTCTCTCGCACTCTCGTTTTCATCGCTCCAGCCTGCACCAGTGGCACAATTATTTGTCCGGACCATTATCTCCATCGACCTCCCCAACCATAAACACTTCCTGAACCCACCTTGACACGTTGTTTCCCTGCAGTACAGCTTGGTTGCCATGCCAAAGTGGGAAGTATGCCTTTCTCAACATGCCCCCCTTGGCTTGTGTGTGTCGTGTTCCTTGTCGTTTGGGCCTGTCTTCATTACCAGTCATGGCCAGGACTCTCCGAGTTGTCCCCAGCAACAACGTAAATACATCTTCATTTTCGTCTAACACCTTCCACGCTCATACCTCCATCGGATCATGTCCCCACTCCCAGATGAAGAACATTCAGGGCCTCTCACGAACTGTGTGACGCGGCGAAGAACAAGCGATTGAGCCACCTACAGCTCGGGGGCCTAACGGGGAGGTCAATCTGGAAAGCCTTTCTAAGACAGATCAACGCGCACCTGATGCGACATGTCCGTAACACTGTAGACTGACTTTGACGTCGTGAAAAACCCATGACTCACCCGGTATAAATTCACTTCCATAAGATCTACGAAATCCCTGTATGAGAAACAAAGGCACATATCACGACTTCGCATTTCCACGCACATGATCCTCAGCCGAGTACGTGTTTAGGCTGCAAATGTCCGCATCATGGTACGACCGATTAGTAAGAGACTCGACAAAAGGAGCTACGGACGTACCCTTGTTTCACCGAGAAGTACTTCTGTAGCAGACCCTCGCCACGAACGTCGTTCCGAAGCGTGATTTACCAAAACACGCTGAAAGCTCCTGGACGCACAGTGATGAAACCAAACATTGATTCTTCATGGTGGAGTCATGAGACAAGGGAGTCTGACAAGGCATACAAGTATAGTCATGACGATGAGGAGCTATGTTCGACGGGGTGGGTGATAGCGCTCGTGACAAACGGGCGAAGCCCTTCCTTGAAATCGTTATGGTTCACCAGAGTGTCACCAGTAGGGGAAGAATAGCGCGTGCGGGTGAATTTGCGCTCATCTTCATGAACGCGAAAGTCAAGAAACTTCGTTGGACTGCCGAGTTAAGCATTAAGTTACCATGGAAGAACCGAGGTACGCGAGAAGGTGAGGAAGGGGTCAGCCAGTGTTACAAGTAGATGAGTCGAATAGTAGACGCACTTTACGCGCTTCAGGGCATTGTACCTACATGAGACGCATTTCGGGATGCGGCCATGGCGAAAATCGTTACTTCCTCTTCACGAGGGACGTATTGTGCTGACCAAGCTCGCGCAGAGATTCCTGGGAACGAATGGACGGGTCTCGCAGAAGGGGTAGGTCACCATCATTTCCGAGGTCGTCATCTGGATTCTCATACGGCTGGAATAATGCTGTGACAGTTTGATTGATTGATCGCTCGATGGAAGTGGGGGAAGGGTGCTGAGGCCGGCAGCACTGTATGACCATGACGGGCGAGGAATAGTAACGTACTGCCACTGCTGTTAGGGCTGAAAGGGAAGCGGTTTGGGGGAGTTGGCGGGTGGCGGCGAGAGCACATGAAGGGGATGGGAAAGGTAAGAGGGCATAGCGGGTGTTTGCGTGATCTGGTGAGGGAGATTGTCTTTGCGGCGCGGCATCGAGATCGTAGCCCACGGCGCGGTTGGGATTCTTGGCCAGGTGGTGGATATTCCGTTGAAAGATGGCGTGGAGGTTATCTTGTGGGGTCGAGGAGGACCCTGTATGTCGCTCTGGTAGCTAAATGTGTCCATCGCAGGATGATAGGGCGAGAACCCGTCCTTGTGGCACCCGTACTGCTCAGCTACAGCAGCAAACCGAAATGACTGGATAATATATGCATTAAACAGAGTCAGGACATGACCTCTGTGTCACGATGCACGATAAAACAGACGGTTGAGCGAAAGAAGTGAGACTGCGACGGACCGCGGACAACGGCAACGCGAACAGCTTGATGGATGGATGTGGCATGAAAGCCGCGCACGGCCCTTGAGCTTGAGCGCTTTAACTCTCTCCAAGCTCTCTTCACAGGATCTAGTGTGCGTAGACGGGTGTACGTGGACTAGAGACAGTGAAGAACCCATGGTCGATGACCCGCCGTGTTTCAACACGGGTTCAGAGTCCAAGCATACTGTATACAGTTAGATCTCCGAAGACACTGTCGGTACTATACTACGAGGGGGAACAAGGAACGAAGGTGCAAATCACATCCACTTCTCGTTTCCCACGCAAGCGATCTCGCCCCATCCTGTTTCACCCCTTCCCACTGATTGATTTTCTCCGCTGTTTCTGTAAACAATACTGCATCGGCGCTGGAGGTAGACGGACCGGTATAGAACGCCTTACCCATAAAAGCTTTGTATAAATCTAAACCTCCGGCCATTACAACA
>Ga0307512_10004802_pt1 | contig 14515 bp, 19 predicted proteins | sample 14_EM_MG_FD_200267 | JGI IMG/M metagenome (GOLD analysis project Ga0307512, IMG submission 200267) | Populus trichocarpa ectomycorrhiza microbial communities from riparian zone in the Pacific Northwest, United States - 14_EM | ecosystem: Host-associated > Plants > Roots > Unclassified | place... | reverse complement strand
TACAACTTGTGGTTGAGTGCTGGTCCAATCATTGATCTACCAAATCAGACTGTCTATCCAAATAAAGTTCCCTTTTCCCCTCACTTTATTTTAAAATTTTCGCTTCTGATCCTCAGCAGCTAGTCAAGTATCATTAAAAGGTATAGTAATGTTAGAGCCAATGGTGTAGTGGTTATAGTATTTTGCTTACATGAGCAAGCAGGGGGGGCCTGTTGGTTCAATTCCACATGGTGCAAAACATTTTTCCTCACCATATAGGCCATTGGAACTTGAATTTTCAAATGGATCCACCCGCCATGCCACCAGGTCCATCATGGGAGACACAACTTTTTGAATAACTCCCTCAATAAATTTTTTATTCAAAATTGGCCTTGGCACAAATGACTTAAATCTAATTATCCAACTTTGTGCTGAGGCATTTAAAAAAAAAATGTTTTTGTTGGAAAGTTATTCAAGGTTTTGTGTTTGTCACGCATTTTGTCACTTTCATCACATGATGTTGGATGAAACCTTGTGAGCCCTACCTTAACTACAGTTCAAGGCAGACATTTCCAGCACCCCACAAAGCCCAAAACTTGTTCCTGCAACTCCCCCCTCAAAACTCCATCAAATCACTTCAAACCAGTTGCATTATGATTGCATTTAAAAGTAGAATAAACCTTGTTCAGTAGTTTAAAAAAAAATGTTTTTCCAAGCACAAATTGAAACAAAATCACCAAAAAAACATGTTCCCATGCTATACATGTGTAAAAAATACCGGAAATGAGATATTTCAACCATTTACACCAAAGTAAGGCTATTTATTAGGGCTTGGAGGGTGAACAAAAATATTACACCATTGGAGAATTGAACCAACAAACTCTGCCTGCTCACTCATGTAAGCAAAACAATATAACCATTACACCATCTTACCTTACCAATACTATCCCTTTAATAATACATGAATAGCAATGCACAAAAGGCAGCACCTGCATGTTCATGTTCAATTATGACAATTTTCCGTGGGAATTCATATGCATAAGTGATTGAAAATTCACTGGAATGCTCAAACTATCACATTTTGTATATTAAAATAATTTCTATATAGGTAAAAAATAGAAATTGTATTGAAACAAGTGCCCAAAAATCGAAAATAGCAGAATCAGCATATTTTACCCACTTTCCTTCCCAGATTTTGATTACTCGGCTGGGGGCTCAATAGGTAAGCGCCTGCTCACGTGCTGCAAATGTTTGCCCTGAACTGTAGGCACTGCCTGTCGATGGGCACAGGATGGCCACGGAGCGCGTGAGACTAAAACGGGGACACCCGACTATTTCCCTTCCCTCAGTGACCCTCCCTGCCTTCCGTCCACACACAACGTCCAACCACCCTCCTGAACCATGTCGTCGGCTTCGAATACGTCTTCCCCGCTGTCCACCTTCAAAACCCTCTTTGACACAGCTTTGGACAAGTATGCGAAGCGCACTGGACAAGATCTCCGCAACCACCCACTGGCTGCCACCATTGATGGATGTGGGTCTCCGGATGACATTCTTCCTATATTCCAAGCGCAGTCCCAGGCCTTCGATGAATTCAGGAATGGTGATCCCAAGTTGATCCAGTGGCTCAGGCCTGTCGTCAATGGGTTGCACACCATCTCAACCAACACAGTCCTGAGTGCTGGCGCCAGTCTTGTGAGTCCATACCAGTTCCGTATTCCATTGCTGAAGTGTTTTCACCCTAATCTCTAGGCGTTCCCCCCTGCAAATCTTATTTTTTCCGGAATTGGTGTCCTTCTCTCCATGAGTTTGACTCTCGATCTCTCTGTCTGGCCAATAACGATATGTGGGTCTGCCAGACGGCCAAATACGTGAGGGAAAGCTATGAAACCCTGGTCGATATTTTCGAATGCATCGAAAACTTCATGAGTCGGCTAAAGGTTTATACAGAGACCAAACCCGCACCCGCCATGATTGAAACGATGATTAAAATTATGGTCGAGATGTTGGCCGTGATCGCTCTCGCGACGAAACAGATCAGACAGGGAAGGTTGAGTACGTCTTGCATCACTCTTTTCTAATGGCAATCAATGGTTTGACTCGCCGCAGAGAAATTTGCAAGAAAGCTACTAGGAGGGAAAGATATCGAATCAGTTCTTCAGCGTCTCGATCGACTCACCCTCGAGGAGTCCAGGATGACCGCTGCCCAGACGCTTGATGTAGTATATGGTCTGGTCAATAACATGCGAGTGGTGATGGAAGGTACGCATCGTCTTCTCGTATTGATGTCCATGTGGTACGATCCACAAATCTCGTAGATGGGCAAGCATCGACAGACAACATCCAGGAGACCCTTGGTGCGTCTGGCTGACCTTTGCGGTAAAAACTCAATTTTTTTACGTTGTGCGCTAGTCCTCATGCAAGAAATAGCAATGGAAGTAAATAAGATGAAACGTTCGTAGCTCACCAACACACTATTTGGGATGTATAACCTGGAGCTGTCTTGCAGGTGACCAGTTGCGAGACAGGATTCGATCTTGGTTGTCTCCACCAGACCCCTGGTCAAACTACAATACTGCTCGCAAAGCCCATCACCCTGGCACTGCCGCGTGGTTTACCCAAGGCGATACCTTCGGAAAATGGAAATCAACTGGCTCCCTTTTGTGGGTGAATGGCCTACGTGTGCATTTCTCCCTCCGGTCTTTCTATCCCGCTGACGGTTTTCGATTCGTAGCTGGTTTGGGAAAGACTATCATTTCGTATGTCACTAAAACCATTCTTCATTGGGCGTACTCATGTCACCGACAGTTCAAGCATCATCAAAGACATCCAGGACATGTGTCCGACTGGATTGGCCATCCTTGCGATCTTTTATTTTCATTTCGGGGACACCACCAAACAGGATGCGCGCCACCTGCTCTCTTCTATCCTTATCCAGCTTTGTTCCCAATCAGATAAGTTCTCTCAAGTTATCTCATCCATCTATGCGTCCCACGGCAATGGCTCCCGAGAGCCCAGCATAGACACGCTTCTGGAGTGTTTGAAATCAATTCTTGCACTTCAAGGGCAGGCGCCGCTCTACATTGTTGTGGACGCACTCGATGAGTGCCCAAATTCTTCCGGGCTTCGAACACAGCGCCAAGAGGTCCTCGAGATTCTGAAGGAACTTATCGACTTGAAACTCCCGCATCTGCATTTCTGTGTCACCAGCCGGCCCGAGATCGATATTCGAAGAGCTTTCGATCCCTTGAATCCCTATAATGTGTCACTTCATGATCAAGATGGACAAATCAAAGACCTAGCAGAATATGTCAAGTCAGCCGTTGGCTCAGATGCAACAATGCAGGATTGGCCATCAAAGGTGAAAGAATTGGTGATCGATGCTCTCACTAAAAAGGGTAGTAGAATGTATGTGATCGTGGTCCCGACGCCTAGTATTACTTTCTCATGTGTCGACTTCAGGTTTCGGTGGGCATACTGTCAGCTGGAAACACTACGCCACTGTCCGTTGCGATATATTTCAAGTACTTTGGATGAGTTACCGGAGACTCTCGATGAAACGTACGAACGGATTTTACAAGGCATCCCCAAGAAGATGCGGACAGATGCCCATCGGATCTTCCAATGGATTATGGTATCTTCGCGGCCGCTGCGTGTAGCGGAGGTTGCGGAGGTCTTTGCGATTAATTTCGATGAGGAAGAGTCTGGAATTCCCAAGTTTGAGCCAAGCTGGCGGGACTCAAATGCCGAAACGGCAGTACTCGCCGCTTGTTCTACTTTGGTCACTATTGTCGACGACTGGTGGCGGGGCAGAAAAATTGTACAATTCTCACATTTCTCTGTTCAAGAATATTTGACCTCTGATCGCATCGCAAATGCGCAACATGTTTCCCGCTTCCACATTCACCCCAAACCGGCTCATACCCTTCTCGCCAAATTGTGTCTCAGCGTCCTCTTTCATCTAGACTACAGCGTGGATGGAGCCGAGATCAACATGAAGATCATCCCCCTGGCTGGGTATGCGGCGGAGTATTGGGCAGAGCATGCACGGTTCGAGGACGTATTATCGTATATCCGGGATGGGGTGGATCTTCTCTTTGACGAGGACAAGCCACACTTTGCCATCTGGGTCTGGTTATACATCATGGAGTGCGATGTAGACTTTTTGCCTCCTCTAGGGCAACCTGATGCGTCCCCACTATATATGCTGCTCTATGTGGCCTCCGTAGTCTCGTGGAACGCCTCCTCACTGCACATCCAGAAGATCTTGATGATGAGCGCAGCGACTGGGGGGCTCCGTTAAATGCGGCCTTAGGCAAAGGGCATCTAGATGTTGCGTTCTTCCTACTGGATCGTGGTGCGGACGGTGAGAATGGGGGGGACAAGACTGGGTTGTACAGCGCATCATCTCGTGGATATGCCGACGTCATGCGGTCGCTAATAGATCACGGTGCAGATCTGAACGCGATTTGCCAAGACCTTGATGATGAGGGCAAGGATGTGAGGTGGACCCCGCTACATGTGGCGTCATGGAATGGAATGACCTCGGTTCTAAGGATACTACTGGAGTACGGCGTTGATCCCGACGCACCGGATAACTACGGCAGAACTGCACTGCACTTGGCACCTTATGGGGGAGGGACCACGGATGTTGAATTACTCCTCGAATATGGTGCGGATGTGGATGCTGAGGAAGGCCGCGGATGGACCCCGTTGCACAAGGCAGCATACCATTTAAACCTGCAGGCTGTGGCGGTCTTACTGAATTGTGGCGCGGATCCGCTTGCCCAGACCTATAAGGGCGAGACACCTATACAGTTGGCCAACGAACCTTACCCGTGGGACCTGTCGAAGGAGGACCAAGCGCAGATCATACGATTGTTATCGGTGGGCACGAGCGAAAGAATGTAGGGTTCACGATCATGGGATTATTCCCAAAGGTGTGGGCTTCGGTGGAAGCGACTATAGCTATACTGTTGGATTCTGCGGACGCTATGCATGGCCAATTTCAAGCTGTACAGAACGCATAGATGTAACTACTAAATGAACACACCCTTCTGCACGGTATCACGGTGCTATCTAACGACTTCACAATGTCAGCGTCCTCACGTTCGTATTACCTGTTACGCACTCATTCTGTTCTCATAACCCGAACCGATTCGAGTCTAAAGGTAGCAAGTGGCGCCATAGACTTCCAGTTAAGTCGATGTTGGAAAGAGGAATCACGTTTCACAGAATGGATGATTGTTTGATTCAGTGCAGTATCCATGTTATTTCGACTAATAGATTAGAATATATACTGTAAAGCGAGCACGCGCCGTAGCCTCAGAGCGAGCGCATTCTCCCTTCGCCTGACGTGTCCGACACACCTGACGATGCCACAGGGCAGCTACATCTCTTGTCCTTGTCATTAAGGAATGTAACTAGACTGTAAATAGATAGAAACGAAATATATAAACCCGCGTGCAGCACTGTGAACGGGAGGCGAGTAGTGCCTCAGCCCTGCCACAGTTTTGCATTGCATTCTCCACTCCTTTCTCTTCTGTTTTGCCCTTTTCCTATTTCTCCAGCATCGTTCAAGCGGCTCACGCAGAGCCATTTGCATTCACACACACACACTCTCTCTCTGTCACTCCCCTTTCCCCTCTCCCTCTCTCTGCCGGCGGTCGCGCGATTAACAACCGCCAATCCGCCACCCCATATTCACACCAATCTCATTCCTTCTACTTTTGAACTCTCGCGCGGACGATCCGTCTGTGATAAAATACCAAGGTAGGAGCGGAAGCACGAGCGTAGAGCATCATATGATCATGTTCGGCGGTGAATGAATATATGGGAGCGCCCGGCAGAAAAAAATGGAAGAAAGGTAAGAGATATCAGCAGCGTTGGTCATATAGATGAACGTCGCAAAGAACGAGCGCTCGTACTCGGTAAAACGAGAGGAGAGGGAACCGGAGGACAAAAGTAGAGGGGAAAGATAGGGAGAGGCGGAGGATAGTAACTTGGAGAAAAAGAGGCGAGGAAACGAGCGTCTTACGACATTTAGACTGACTATGTCGTGCTACTACATTGTGCGAGTACGTTGCGCGCGTGGAGTGGGATTCAAATTGAGAAAAAAACGGCATTGGTCGTGCAAGATGAGACGAGGTATCGATAATTATTTTGCCGTGTCCGCGGATATCGTCGAATTCGTCAACAGGGCAGAGAATACTTGACACCACGCACCGAAAGCGCTCGTCACGCACTTCATTCTTCCTCTTCCTCCTCTACCACGTTGTGTAACGGCGCATCGTGAATATACCGGAATGGGTTGTCCCGACCATGATCGAATTCGAAGTTCGGCGGTTCCACAAAATCTTTCACCACCAGCGCAGGCGGTTGAATTGCCTGCTCTTGTGAGGAGGTAGCAGCAGACTTGCCTTGGAAGCCTTTACTGCTGTGCCGCCCGTCGCTCCTTCTCGCGGTACATCTCGATCAGCGCGCTCGCCTTCGGCCCGGGCTTTCCTGACAATCTGTCGCGCACCTCCTGCTGTCGTTGCAGGTCACGCTGAGTATATGTCGGTGTCTGTGGGCTCGACGTTGCGGCCGGCACAGGGGGAAGGGGGAGAGTGTGTGCTAACGGCGGGGTTGGGATGAAGACGTTCAGTGTTAAGACGGGTGATGGGCTGCTTCGGCGAGGCTGGCGGCGTCGGCCCGGATGAATAGACGCTCTGGGTCGTGTCACTACGTCGTGGGGGTGTCTCCATACCTCCTGCTGCCTGCGCGAATCCGTCTAACATGTCTCCTCCATCCCCACCCACTTGCACGTGCCGGCTTTCAGGATGCAAGTCAAAATAGCCCATCCGCCGTTGAGGGCGGGGCGGTGCTGGGACTTGAACCTCTTCCGGTTCTGCCAGGTCGACGCTGCCAGGTATCGTCGGCGCGTATATTTCATCCAGACCTGTTCCAGTACTGTCCATCCTCGAACGGTGTGGGACATTCATTGGCTCAATGTTGACGCTTTCTCCATCGAATGGGGTGAAGGGCCACGAACTTGGCCACGAATGCCTGCGAGGACCTGAGCCACTTCTCGGCTCGTGACTTCTGGGACTTGACAACTAGCGTTGCGTGGTCGAGGGCCCCCGGGGCGGCGATGCTCGGCGTCTTGGTTCCCTGCGCGGCATGAGTGGCTCGCGACTAGTATGTCGGCCCAGACATCATCGTTCGATCGTCTGCGTTCCTCCTTCGTCATCTTCCGTGAATTCGCGTTGATGCTATTCAACTCGTCATCACTGTAGCTTGCGAGGCGCGTCTCGAACTCGACGTCGTCTGCTTGCGAAGGGCTCAGGCCAGACGTGCGTGGGTTCGGACTGCGTGGAAGGCCTGTGGGTAGTCGGAAACGTCGCGTGTTTCCGCTTCCGGTGTCTTGGATGCCTGCTTGGGTGCCTGGGGTAGACGGACGAGGTGTAGTTTCCTCCCGCGGCGCAACGAACGAGGGAGAAGAGATGTCTGGTCAAGTACCCTTCGATGAAGGACCCTGTGAAGAACCAGTGGGTCCGCTCTTGGGATGGATAATATCTTGCTTTACTGCTCCATCACGACCGATTAAAATCACCTTCGTCGAACTGCCGTTGCGACGAAGACGTCCCTTGAACTCGGCCTCGCGAGAGTCCAGACTCTGAGGAACGGGCCCAACAACGTAGGGGCATCCATTAAGAGTGGCAGCTTGCTTCCATTGCTTTGTCTTGCCAGGTGAGAAGAAGGAAGTCAACGTCCTTTTGTTTTGTACACTCACAGATGAAAGTTGGCGGTATTCGAGTGGTACAAACTCCTTGAAACGGATCACTGTCGACGAAATGCGTGGGTCGGTACCGCCAGAAACAGTCGAGCTGGTTGATGGAATGGATTTGAACTCAATCTGCAAGGACAAAGGACGTTAAGATGGTGATCATGGAGGACCTTGACAGTGGCTCTCACCAGGGCCCAATTGCGCTTCCTGTCAACTTCCTCACGTTCAATCTCCATCCAACCACTGACACCGAGATGCATCAGGTCACAGAATACTTCCACGAACGCCTCCTCATAGGCCTCAATGGTCACCTCTGTGCCCATCACAAGTTCGGTGTCCCATCCAAATGGTGGGAGAGACTTCTGAGTCTTTTTCAACTTGTGCATGATCTCGGCTTGTTGCTCAGGCCAAGACGAGATCGAATTTGCGAGGGGGGTGCTGAATTGTAGTGTCGTGCTCAGTGGCGTGTCGGTGCGAGTGAACCCGGTGGACGAGAAATCCGTCCAAGCGAGCGTCGTTCGTTTCGCCGCTCGCGACTGCAACACGGTAGGTGAACATTAGCAATACAACATGACAGAGCCGATATCGAGACGTACCGTCCGGGCACTTTCTGTGAGGTCAAACTGTAACTTCTTCTCAGCCGGATCCAGACCCCCGAAGCCCCGCTTCAAATTCGCCCCACTTAAGTTCTGTCAAACTCCGGAATCGCTCTTTTCCCGCGACAACTGGTTTTCCTAAACCAAAGTAATCCGTCGGGCTATCTCCGAGTGTGGACGCTGTGGTAGAGGAAGCGATCGACGCATTGGACGATGCGATGCCCGTGTTTGGATGAAAATTAAGGGGAAGGTCGATGTGCTTCTTGAAACCCGTCTGCGAATCGCGACGTCAGCTTAAGCGTCGGTGGAGCCACTTGAAGCAGTCTTGACAAGATCTGGCGTATACATGCGGACTTTCCGCCTTACGCTGACAACGCGCACCGTGCGCGCTCCATGGCGAGGTTGAAGCCTCTCGTCCTTCCTTGATCGAGTGGCTGGTTCCGGGAGCATGGCTGGGTAGCCCCGGATCCAATCTTTAAGCTGCGTGGGTACACCAAGGGATGCAGCGCTGCCAGGTCCGCCGCCAAACGAACCAGACGACTCATTACTCGGCGTGTCTTGCCAACGAACAAAGGCGAGTAGAAGGTGCTCCATTGCGTTAGTGGCACGAAGGCATTCAAGGTAGCCATGGTGGAAAGGTAACGCAGCGGGACCAAGGTCGAAAAGGAGGGGACCGAAAAGTGGTGAAAGGGTTGGAGGGGTGTGCCCCGAGGATGACGAGTGGGCTGTAAGACGCGCGAGGAGGGAAAGAACATTGATTATATTTGAAGGGAGTGGTTGCTGTAAATGTGCGATGAGGGTTTCAAAATGGGTTGCTGGATAATCTTAAACTATGAACGGGAATCAGCATTTTGCGTATAAAGATGCAGGGGAGAAAGTCGCTTACCGAGTTCGGCTTCACTCCACTCGACGTACATATCCCAAGAGGGAAGGCCTCGCACGGCATTGCCCCCAGAGACGCGCAAGACCCGGGCGAGACCCCATCGCAGGCACATGGCAAGTTCTGCAGGCGCAGCAAAGCGGGCCTCCTCGTGCCATGCACGCTCAGCGTCCGGCGCAGGGAACGATACACAAGTACGGATGAAAGCTTGGATGAGGTGACGAACCCCGGAAGAGTTGACGTCGAGGGCAAGACTGGAAAAAAGGAATGGGGTCGTGAGACCACGTGTGCCGAGCTCTTCGGTGACGGACCGACGGTGTGGACGAGATGGTCGACCTCATCGAGACCGATGACGACGTGGTGGAAATATGAGAGAAAACCGTATTCTTGCTCCCGCTGGCGATGACCTGTGATGCTCATTGTTAGTAAGGGTATCCAAGGTTGGGGGGCGAAAGCACGAGGCCCGATGAGGGCAAACCCGCGACACGCAACGGTGGCGCCCGGGGCACAGCATTAACGATCTCCAAAACTGCGCGAGATCGCGCCCAGCACTTCGAGAAAGAGGGATGACGATGATGATGGGGGAGAAAGATAATGAAAGAAGAGAGTTGAAGGTACGGACCCCGTTCTGAATCTGACGGACTCGCAGGTTCGCCGCCAAGCGGGTCGAGGTTGAGAGGGAAAAAGCTCCCGTCGGGGATGACGATCTCTTCTTTGTTGGGAACGGGACCTACCCTGCCCTTGACGCCGCTCTGGGTGCGGGTGCGGGTCTTTTCGACATTCCTGTCCTTCTTGACGGGAACGGTCACCGCACGGCGGGCAGAAGTTCGGCTGGAAACGCGGCCAAACTAAGCCGAGAGTTTTGTGGAAGTCTTCTGTGACTTGAGAGGAGAGGGAGTCGTGCGAGAACGAGAGAATAAGCTGAGATGGACGGCCCGGACCGGTCAAAAGGTGAAAAGACAGCGAAAACGAGGCTTTGAGTTGTTCCCGCTTTGCTTTGGCTACTAAGCAGCGCATCACAGCACGGGTCAATGGCTCACGAGCGTGTCTCTGTTCGTTACGACTGACACATTCGAACGCCTCAGTCGGCTCGGGAGACTATCATTTTGAATGTATCACTACAACTATTCTTCACTGGGCGTACTCACGTCATCGACAGTTCAGGCAGTGATGGCTCCCGAGAGTACTCGACATCTTCTGCCTGCGAAGGGGTGGGTCCAGACGTGCCTAATGTCTTGCTTTACAGGCCCATCACGAGTGAGTGAAATGACCTTCGCCGAACTGTCGTTGTCACGAAGGGGTCCCTCGAACTCGGACTCGCGAGAGTTCAGACTCCAAGGGACGCGTCCGACAACATAAGGGGGATCCATTAAGAGTCTCCCATTGCTTTGTCCTGTACGCACGCAGATAATTGTTGGCGTCCGGCGCGGGGAACGACATACAAGTACCGAGGAATGCTTAGACGACGTTACAGGGCAGACTCAGTGGCAAGATAGCATGTGGTTCCTTAACCAATGGCTGGTTCCGAAAAAATGGCTGGGAAACTGCGGATCTAATCTTTGATGGGTGCGGAGTCGGACTCGTTGGTGAACAAAGAGGGTAGATCGTGCCACAATTCGTTGATTGCACGAAGAATTCGGGATGGGTGTGATGGAAAGGTGGCACAGCAGGCCCGAGGCGTGCGAGGAGAGGAAGACTATAATAAAAAGGCGCGATTGCTGTGAGAGTGCGATCAGCCTCCAGAGATACACAAAATTTGGGCGAGAACACAGTTGAAGACGTACGACATGTCCTGTGGGGGAGCCAAAGCGGGCCACCTTGGACCATGGGCGGTCGGTGTCAGGTCTAGGGGTCCGAGGACGACACACAAGTACAGAGGAATGCTTAGACGAGGTAAGCGGAGCACCGGAAAGGTTGCCGTCGAGGATGAGACTAGGAAAGAGGAAACAAGTGATGTGACTACGTGTACCGAGCACCTTGGTGACGGTGTAGGTGACGTGGTCGACCTCGTCGACGCCGGGGACAACATGTTGGTGATGGTTGAGGTAACCATATCCTTGCTCCCGTTGGCTGTGACCTACGGCGCTCATTGCTGGTAAGGGTATTCAAGACGGGGTGTGACGAAAGGATGTGGCTCCGTGGGAGACACACAGGTGATACGCGAGATGTTGACCGGACGCGGCATTGACGATTTCCCCACATGCAGAGTGCGAAACTGCGCGTGGAGCGCTTCTGAAAAGAATGAGCGATGGAGAGAAAACCAAAAAGAGGCGCAGATGGGCACATACACCATTTACTGACTTGCAGGGTCGCAGAAGGTAGAGAGTGTGGGAGCTGCAATTGGGAGTGAAAGGTATGGGCGCTGTCTCGGAATCGGCCATTTTCGACCACGTGACGGCCTCTCATGCATCGCCTCGACTTCAGCTCTCCGTGGGGGCTCCTTGAACCGCGACCATTACCAGGCCGGTTTTCCCACGACAATCGTCGGGGCAAGGATTCAACAAAGGATACACCATCCACCCCACACATTATCAGAATAGAACAAACTGATGATGAACACCTGTCCTGTGTGACCCCCTCCAAAACAATACAATGCCTAACTGCCCCCCTCACAATCCCGGGTTTGAGATTAAACCCAACACCCTCTGGCAGTCCTCAGACAGCGATCTCCCGCCTATTATGCCCAGACCCCACACCAGCACACTTCCAAACCACGATGCTGCTATAGTCTACCCAGGAAACTTGTCCTGAGTAGCTCCCGCCTTGTTGACACCCTCTAGCCTGAGGGGGCTGCCACGTCAGCATGCCCCAGTTGCAGCCGCAACTACATGACCCTCTGCCCGCAGTTGAGGCCATGGAACCCCCAACCCACCAGTTGCCCAACACTGTCAGCATGATTCTTGTTGTAACAAAACCCAAGATAAACTGAGGAAAATAGTTTATTGTGTTTCACGATGAACTCCATGTAAACTTAATGTCTTTCAGGGAGGGAATAGCAGAGCACCCCACTGGTGGTCTAGTCATATGCATATTATTTATTCCTTATAGACATAACTATAGGTTACAGTTTATTCCCTGTTACGAGAAAAAACTGGGACAGCGCCAAGCTGATGCATAGTACAACAGTCCAGGTGGGCCTGACGTCAATGCAGCGCTTGAGAATAAGATGTCCATTGGAGGGGGGCATGACGCCCTCCCGACTCCACCAAACCACAAACGCGATGCTTCATTTGGGAGCAAGAACCTATCGATGCGAAGGCCCCCATGTCTGCACAACCCAGGCGCAAAGGCCTGTCCCCGATGCGGGTGTCTGAATGCACCCTGACCCGCGACCCAGCCTGGGCATCGTTACCATCGATCTGGATGCCAACCTAGAATCAACTCCGCTGCTCGAGGGGGAACAAAACATTAACTTACCAATTGCAGAGAGTGGGCAGCATGCCGCCCTATCTACCCCTACCATCCCTTCTTACATTCTCCACCTAAAATCCTCTATGAGCGACCTGCCATGGGGAGAAGGTACCGCCACTGAGCAGCGCGACACCAAAGACAGCCCCCTGAAATTTTGAGGCCGTCAGACTTGGCCGTAGAAGACCTGGAGAAATCAGGGGTATGCCGACAAGGGACAACTCACATGTCCTCCCTGGCAGCCCGGAGACCTCGACCATCGTGCAGGGTAACAATGCCAATGCGAGAGACATCGAACCACCGGGCAATGACATGTGCAAAAGAAGGTGCACCATCGACTACAGGTACGACACCTGCCCTGGCCAAGGGTACTGCTGGCATCGAGCTTGCTGGCAGGGCTGAGATAGCCACCGCTGCAATACTCGAGGCGTTGGAGCCCCTGGTGTATGGGTAGACAGAGCAAAAGCCACTGCATGGCAAGGCCAAGCATGAAATTGAGAGGCTGCAAGAGGGCGAGTGAGAACTCGATGCCCCGCTACCAGAGAGCCGACGCGAACCAAAGGCGCAGACATGAAAGAGAGGGCGTGAATCAACGCGCCGTCGCAAGGGAGCCTAAATAAGGCAAACGTGGAGCTGGGCGCAAGGCGCTGCGTCTGAGCAAGCTCAAACTTGAGGCGCAGTTACGAGTGGACACAACAGAGGGGAAGCTGCCTGCCTTGGAGGACAAAGTCCCTGGAAATCGTTACTTGGCCGCACCAAAACCAGTCAGAAAGTGGCAACCACCAGCAACAAACAACCACGCACCTTGACCCATACCTCTGCCATCCTATCTCACAATTGAAGGGCCAGATCGTTTTCGCTTTTGAGGCCCATACAGAGGGCACGGCATCCTATGGGAGATGTAGAAGCGTACAAGGCACTGGTAACGCACGCCCACATGAGGCCTCTCGGTGGTCGTCACATCCACGTCACCCCTTGTCACTCGTGTCCCGCGTCTCACAACTGTCTCACATGACAACGGAGTGGTCCTCCGATGCGAGAGGGTAATCCATAAAAAGAACCACAGCAACCAAGAAATCAGATCAAGATGGTTATGCGTGATAAACGAAGACTCACCGAGGATAAAATGACCGCGACCAAGATCAAAGAAACAAAGGGTTTACTAGCTTAATAGTAAACACCTGGGAAAAAGTTCTTGCTAGAGAAGGAGACCTCCCGAACGACTGGACAAACAGGCGTGAGGTTTTAGTGGGTAGTAGGGTACGGCCATAAATCATAACCCTGAGCCCCACACTATCCCAGACGGGATGTGCGTAAAGGCATTTTCTTCCTCACCCCCCGGCCTTACGGCCCGGCTTCAGCGCGCTACTTGGGGCTGACGCTCGTCTCCCACCAAGCGGCACTTATTTCTTGATAGTTAGTTTAGTAGCGTCTTATTGAGAAATAAAACGCTTTCAAAAAAAAAAAAAAAAAAAAAAAATGCAGCGCTCCGTCACCCCTCATTCTTTTCCTCGTCCTCTGCCCCTCAAATCACCTCTCGTCTCACCTCAAGCCTGCTGCCGACGCAACGCGAATTTCCCACCTTCGCTGGCTGGCGCCATATGTGCGCGCCCTTCGATAATTGTCAACCCACGTCACGCACGACGCGCACGACACCTCGCAAGTTGGGTCCCTGTTCGGAATCACACCCTCGCCAGAGACACATATGATTGTTTATAGGACTGTTTCTCCCTTTTTTCTATGCTCCTTTATCTTTCTTTCTTCCTAGACCTCTCGCTCCCTTTGTCAGCTTTCCACATTTATCTTAGCGTCTGCTGTCGAGTGCGGCACAATTGCTCTCCACTACTTGCCCTGTGCGTAACATACTTGTCTTTCAGGCGGGCG
>Ga0307512_10004801_pt1 | contig 14517 bp, 13 predicted proteins | sample 14_EM_MG_FD_200267 | JGI IMG/M metagenome (GOLD analysis project Ga0307512, IMG submission 200267) | Populus trichocarpa ectomycorrhiza microbial communities from riparian zone in the Pacific Northwest, United States - 14_EM | ecosystem: Host-associated > Plants > Roots > Unclassified | place... | reverse complement strand
GAAGACCGTCAGGTTGTGCTGGCGCAGGGTGCGGCCCGAGTCGACGACGTCCGCCACCGCGTCCGCGACGCCCAGCTGCACCGAGATCTCCACGGCGCCGTCGAGCCTGATGACGGTCGCCTCGATGCCGCGTGCCGTGAGGTCCTGCTCGACGAGCTTCGGGTACGAGGTGGCCAGGCGCTTGCCCGCGAGGTCGGTGACCTTCCAGTCGGCGCCGCTCGGCGCGGCGTACCGGAACGTCGACGCGCCGAAGCCAAGCGGCAGGCGCTCGGCGACCGGCGCGCCGGACTCCAGCGCCTGGTCGCGGCCGGTGATGCCCAGGTCGAGCTCGCCGGAGCCGACGTAGATCGGGATGTCCTTCGGGCGCAGGAAGAAGAACTCGACGTCGTTGGCCGGGTCCAGCACCGTCAGGTCACGTGAGTCGTAGCGCTTCCGGTAACCCGCCTCGGCGAGCATCTCGGCGGCCGGCGCGGACAACGCGCCCTTGTTCGGCACGGCAACCCGCAGCATGGGGTCCAACTCCTCGGAGCTCAGAGGTGACGGTAGACGTCGTCAAGGGTGAGGCCGCGGCCCAGCATCAGCACCTGCACGCGGTAGAGCAGCTGGGACACCTCCTCGGCGAGGCGCTCGTCGGACTCGTGCTCGGCGGCGATCCACACCTCGCCGGCCTCCTCGAGCACCTTCTTGCCCTGCGCATGGACCCCCGCGTCGAGGGCGGCCACGGTGCCGGAGCCCTCAGGCCGGTCGATCGACCGGCCGCGGAGTTCGGCGAACAGCTCGTCGAACGTCTTCACGCGGATGATCCTGCCATCACCGGGCAACCCACTTTCGAGTCAGGTGAGCAGCGCCGTGAGGTCCGCCACGGTCAGACCCACGAGCGACTCCCGGAACACGCGGCGCTCCCCAGGCTCGACCGGGACCTCGCACGGCACGACCAGCACCGTGGCGCCGGCGGCGACCCCAGACGCCACGCCCGTCGGCGAGTCCTCGATCACGACGCACGCCGTCGGGTCGACACCCAGCAGGCGGCACGCCTTCAGGTACGGCTCGGGGAGCGGCTTGTTCAGCCCGTCGACCTCGTCGCCACAGACGGTCACGTCGAACAGCGACCTCCCGATCGTGTCCAGCGCGATCTCGGTCAACACCCGTTCGGTGGACGTGACCAGCGCCATCGGCAGGCCGGTCGCGCGCACGGTGGCGAGCGCGTCCTCCGCGCCGGGTCGCCACGGCAGGTCCTGGCGGAAGACCTCGGCCATCCGGCGCTCGATCCACGCGGCACCGGCGGTGAGCTGCTCCTCGCTGGGGTCGGTGATGCCGACCTCCTTGTAGAGCAGGTACATGGTGACCAGCACGTTCGTGCCGACCATGGCCTGTCTGGTCTCAGTGGACAGCTGCCCGCCGAGCTTCTCGGTGAACTCGTACAGGGGGATGTCCCACAGCTTCTCGGAGTCGAGGAGGGTGCCGTCGAGGTCCCACAGGACCGCGGCAGGGCTGTCAGGGGACCTCGGATGGGTCTCGGCTGGCATGCGAACCAGCCTACGATCTACAGCGGGGGCCCTCGGGTCGTAGGCTTGCCCAGTGACCGATCCGGACCTGCAGCCGACCGACCCCGACCGCGAGGGTGGCGAGCGACCAGAACTCGTCGAACCCGTGGTCATCTGCGCCTTCGAAGGGTGGAACGACGCGGGCGACGCCGCCACGGCCGCCATCGAGCATCTGCAGCTGATCTGGGAAGCCACCGCGCTGTCAGAGATCGACCCGGACGACTACTACGACTTCCAGGTCACCCGCCCGACCGTCCGCCTGGTGGACGGCGTGACGCGCCGGGTCGAGTGGCCGACCACGAGGCTGTCGGTGTGCCGCCCGCCCGGCGCGAGCCGGGACGTGGTGCTCGTGCACGGCATCGAACCCAACATGCGCTGGCGCAAGTTCTGCTCTGAGCTGATCGAGCAGCTCGAGGACCTGGGCGTGACCACGGTGGTCACGCTCGGCGCGCTGCTGGCCGACACCCCGCACACCCGGCCGGTGCCGGTCACGGGCACCGCGTACGACGCGACGTCCGCCGCGCAGTTCGGGCTGGAGCGGTCCCGCTACGAGGGGCCGACCGGGATCGTCGGCGTGCTGCAGGACGCGTGTGTGCAGGCCGGCGTGCCGGCGATCTCCATCTGGGCCGCGGTGCCGCACTACGTGTCGCAGCCGCCGTCGCCCAAGGCCACGCTCGCGCTGCTGCACCGGGTCGAGGAGATCCTGGACATCGAGGTGCCGCTCGGCGACCTGCCCGACCAGGCCGAGGAGTGGCAGCGCACGGTCAGCGAGATGGCAGAGGAGGACGAGGACGTCCGCAACTACGTGCGCGCGCTCGAGGAGCGCGGCGACGCCGACCTGGCCCTGAACGAGACCAGTGGCGACGCGATCGCCGCCGAGTTCGAGCGCTACCTGCGCCGCCGCCGTCCCGGCCCTGGCAGGGGCCCGTCGGGGGTCTAGCTGGTGATCGTCTCGAGGATGCGCCGGGCCTCGCCGAGGCCCGGCGTCGGTCCCGGCCGGCGCGGTGCCTCGCCCACGAGGCCGGACCGGCCGCCGGCGTGGTGTCTCAAGGGTGCCCCTCAGGGCGTTGAACGCCTCAAGGATGCCCTTCCCGCGGCCGCGAGTCGGTTCTCGGGGGCCGCCGTGTGACCGCTCGCGAGCGTCTCGCCCGGGGTGGGCTCTACGCCGGTGGGTTCCTCGGGCCTTTCGGTGGGAGCGTCGTCGCGTCGATGCTGCCCGAGCTGGGTGGTGACTTCGGCGTCTCGACCGATGCCACGTCGTCGACGATCACCGCGTACTTCGTGCCGTTCGCGGTGCTGATGCTGTTCTCCGGGACGCTCGGCGCGCGGTGGGGGCAGCGGCGCAGCGTGCTCGGCGCGTACCTGGTGTCCTTCGCCGGGTCGACGCTCTGCGCGGTCGCCACCGCGTTCCCGGTGCTGCTGGTCGGGCGCGGTGTCCAGGGCGTGGCCAACGCGTTCACCACTCCCCTGCTGCTCGCGACCATCGCGGCGACCACGCCCCGCGACCGGCTGTCGCGGTCGCTCGGCCTGTTCGCATCGCTGCAGGCGGCCGGCCAGACGAGCGGGCCGCTGGTCGGCGGACTCGCGGCCGAGGCGACGTGGCGGCTCGCGTTCGTCGGGGTCGGGGTCGCCGCGCTGGCGCTCGCGCTGGTCGGTCTGCCTGACATGCCCGACCGAGGCCCGGCCGACGTCGTCCGGCTGCGGTCGGCGTGGCGGCCGGAGGTCATGCGGGCCGCGGCGGTCGCGTTCGTCGGCTGGGGTTGTCTCGGCGGGTTGACGTTCCTGGTCGCGTTCCGCGCCGACGACGCCTTCGGCATGTCCTCGGGTGCGCGCGGGCTCCTGCTCACCGCGTTCGGCCTGGTGGGGATGTGCACCGCCGGGTTCGTGGGCCACCTCGTCGAACGCATCGGCGGGCGCCGGGGCGCGCTGATCGGGACGGTCGCCGGGGCCGTGCCCGTCGCGCTGATCGGCGTGGCGCCCTGGGTGGGCGCGATCGCGGTGCTGTGGGCACTGGGCGGGTTCTGCGCGCAGTTCGTCCAGGTAGGACTCAATACGCTCGTATTGACCAGCGAGGACAACCCGGCTGGCGCGGTGTCGGTGGTGCAGGCGTTCCGCTTCATCGGCTCGTCAGCCGCGCCGATCGCGTTCACGCCCGTGTACCACTACTCGGCGGCGCTGGGGTTCCTGCTGCCGGCGGTCCTGCTGGCGGTGACCGCGCCCATCGCGCTGCTGAGCAGGGGATATGCGAAGGCACGGCCATGACGAGCGCCGGCCGAGAGCTACCTCGGGTCGACTGACAGCGTCGCACCGTCGTGTGCCGCGGCCCACTGGCCGAGTGCGGACAACTGCTCCCGGAGCGAATGACCCAGCGGGGTCAACGCGTACTCCACGCGAGTGGACGCCTGGGGCGTGCGGCTGACCAGACCGTCGTCTTCCAGCGCGCGCAGTGTGCGGGTCAGCATCCGTCTGCTGATGCCCTCGATGGACCGGTCCAGCTCGTTGAACCCGTGGGTCCGGGTGGCGAGCAGCCGGATGACAGCTGGGCTCCACTTGTCGCCGATGCGGCGCAGCAGGCGAGTGACCGGGCAGGCGTCGTAGTCCGCCGCGGAGACGACGACGGTCTCAGTGGACATGAATGTGCCTTCTTTCCGACCCCGACGCGTGCGTCTGATGATCAGGATATGCACACGATCGAGCTGGGCAGCGTCTCGGTGACCCGGATCGCGCACTTCGACAACTGGCCGCTGGCGCCCGCCGAGTTCTTCCCCGGCACCGATCCGGCTGTCTGGGCCGCCAACCGGTCCTGGCTGGCGCCCGCGCACTGGGACGCCGACGCCGACCGTGTCCGCGTGGCCGTGCAGACCTGGCTGCTGCGCAGCGCGGGCCGGACCATCCTGATCGACACCGGTCTGAGCCCCACCCGTGCCGGTGTCCCGTTCCTCCCCGCGCTGGCCGCTGCCGGGGTGGCGCCGGACGACGTCGACCTCGTGATCTCCACCCACCTGCACGCCGACCACGTCGGTGGGCACACCCGCCTCGAGAACGACGAGTGGGTGCCCGCGTTCCCCAACGCCCGGTACCTGTTCTCCAAGCCCGACCTCGACTTCTTCGATCCCCGCACCCTCGTCGAGGAGCCTGGCCGCAGCGCGGCGGTGTTCGCCGAATCGGTCGAGCCGGTTCTCCGCGCTGGTCAGGCGGTGATCTGGGACGGCTCACACGTCGTCGACGAGCACCTCAGGCTGGATCTCGCACCCGGTCACACCCCCGGGCTCGGCGTGCTCACCCTCACCTCGGGCGGCGACCGCGCGGTCTTCGTCGGCGACCTGCTGCACTCGCCCGTCCAGGTGCTCGAGCCCGGGGTGTCCAGTTGCTTCTGCCATGACCGCGCGCAAGCCGCGCGCACCCGCCACAGGGTGTTGGCATGGGCTGCCGACCACGCGGCGCTGGTGGTGCCGGCGCACTTCGGCGGTGGGCGTGCCGCCGAGGTCCGCCGCGACGGCACGCGTTTCGCACTGCACCGCTGGGCCGGCTTCGCCGACGAGCTGGCCGGCTAGTGGCTCAGAGGAGCACCCCCAACAGCGCGTCACTCGCCGCGCTGACCAGTGCCGGGGCCTCGGTGTCCTTGCCTCCGGTCGTGAGCGCCTCCTCGGTCCACGCGTCGACCGCGGCCAGGGCCTTCGGGCTGTCCAGGTCGTTCGACAGGTGATCACGCAGCCGGCCGACCAGGTCGGATGCCGGTGGCGCGGCGGGCAGGGCCACCGCCTGGCGCCAGCGGGCGAGGCGAGCCTCGGCGGTCGTCAGCACCTCGGCGGTCCACGGGCGGTCGTCGCGGTAGTGGCCGGACAGCAGGCCGAGGCGGACGGCCATCGGGTCCACCTTGTCGGCGCGCAGGCGGGACACGAAGACCAGGTTGCCGCGGGACTTGGACATCTTCTCGCCGTCCAGGCCGATCATGCCGGCGTGTGTGTAGTGGCGGGCGAAGGGGTGTTCGCCGGTCAGCGCCTCGGCGTGGGCGGCGCTGAACTCGTGGTGCGGGAAGATCAGGTCCGAGCCGCCGCCCTGCAGGTCGAAGCTCATGCCGAGGCGGTTGAGTGCGATGACGCTGCACTCGACGTGCCAACCGGGGCGGCCGGCGCCCAGCTCGCTCTCCCAGCTCGGCTCGCCGGGTCGGGCGACCCGCCACAGCAGTGCGTCCAGCGGGTGGCGCTTGCCGGGGCGGTCGGGGTCGCCGCCGCGTTCGGCGAAGTACTTCGCCATCTCGTCCGGCGTGTACCGCGAGACCGTGCCGAAGCGGCCGGACGCCAGGTGGGAGAAGTAGATGTCCGGGTACTCCGAGTCGGCCGCGCGGTAGGCGACGCCGTCCGTGAGCAGCTTGGCCACCGCTTCGACGATCTCCGGGATGGACTCGACGGCGCCCAGGTAGTCCCTCGGCGGCAGGACGCGCAGCGAGGTCATGTCCTCACGGAACAGCGCCGTCTCGCGCATGCCCAGCACGACCCAGTCGTCCTGGTCGCGTTCCGCGCGTTCCAGCAGCGGGTCGTCCACGTCGGTGACGTTCTGGACGTAGTGCACGTCGTGGCCGTTGTCCAGCCACTGCCGGTGCACCAGGTCGAACGCCAGGTACGTCGCGGCGTGCCCGAGGTGGGTGGCGTCGTACGGCGTGATCCCGCAGACGTACATGGTCGCGGTCGGACCGGGCGCCGTCGGGCGGATCTCGCGGGCCGCGGTGTCGTACAACCGCAGCGGGCGTGGGGTGCCGGGAACGCGGGGCACCGGGGTGGATGGCCAGCTCTGCATGCCTCCGACGATAAACGTCCGCCTCGCCAACCCCATCGGGCATCGATCATGTGAGCCCCGTTACACCACATGGTGGGAACACGAATAAGGGAGTGGCCACAAGCGCAGCGCACTGACACGAACACAGAACAAAGAAGGTGGGGCGGCCATGACAGCGGCTGCAGACGGGACGACGGGCAGGTACCTCGTCCTCTTCGACGACGACTGGAGCAACGGGACCCAGGAGCTGAACCGGGTCGCGGGCATCAGGACCGAGAGCTCCGAGGACGGCGGCGCCACGCCACACCTATGGGAGGGCGACGGCCTGATGATGCACGAGCTCGGTGTCGCGCTCGTGACCGCGGACGACGACCAGGTCACGGCCCTGGCGAGTGCGGCCGACGAGCCGGGCCCGATCGCGCTGATCGAGCCAGAGCGGTTCGTGCGGGCCATCGAGCCGACCGACACGGTCACCGAGGCAGCGGCGGCGGCGGTCGACGAGACCCTGTTCACGTGGGGTCTGCAGGCAGTCGGCGCGCCGAACAGCACGGCGACCGGCAAGGGCGTCAAGCTCGCCGTGCTGGACACCGGGTTCGACCTGACGCACCCCGACTTCGCTGGCCGGACCGTGGTGCACGAGTCGTTCGTCCAGGGCGAGGAGGTCCAGGACGGCCACGGCCACGGCACGCACTGCATCGGCACCTCGTCCGGGCCACGTGACGTGGAGAAGGGTCCCGGCTACGGCGTCGCGTACGAGGTCGACATCTACGCCGGCAAGGTGCTCAGCAACGAGGGCTCCGGTGCGGACGGCGGCATCCTGGCCGGCATCAACTGGGCCATCAACAGCGGCTGTGCGGTCATCTCGATGTCGCTCGGCGCGGGAACCCAGCCGGGTCAGGCGTACTCACGCACGTTCGAGAAGGTGGCGACCAGGGCGCTGGAGAAGGGCACCCTGATCATCGCCGCCGCCGGCAACGAGAGCGACCGGCGCACCGGCAGGATCGCGCCCGTCGGCCACCCGGCGAACTGCCCGTCGATCATGTCGGTGGCCGCGATCGACGTGGCCAGGAAGATCGCGTACTTCTCGTGCGGGACAGTGGACACCATCGGCGCCATCGACCTCAGCGGGCCGGGCTTCGACGTGTACTCCAGCTGGCCGATGCCGTTGCGGAACAAGCGGATCTCCGGCACCAGCATGGCGACCCCGCACGCCGCCGGCATCGCCGCGCTCATCGCGCAGGCCACCGGGGCACGCGGGTACGAGCTGTGGGCCCGGCTGTCGCAGAAGGGACTGCGACTTCCTTTGCCGAGCACCGACGTTGGGGCAGGATTGGTGCAAGCACCGTAGACCTGGCGTCATCGAGGAGGCCACTGTGGCGGAAGAGCAGGTGGTCATCTCGGTGGCCGACGACCAGGTCGACGACATGGCCTCGGTGGTCGCCGCGTTGCGTGAGGCTGGGTTGCGGGTGGCCGAGGTGCTCGACAGTGTCGGGGTTGTCACCGGGACGGTCGACGGGGATGCGCTGGGCTTCCTGTCGACCGTGCCCGGTGTGGTGGAGGTGGAACGGTCGCGCGAGTTCCAGCTGCCGGTGCCGGACGAGCCCACGCACTAGCGGGGCACTCCGAGTCGGTCGACGATGCGCTGGCCGTGGTCGTCTGTGGACTGGCGGTTGTCCGGGTCGGAGTGTCAGGCCGGGGCTTGGAGAGTTGCGATCTCTTTCAGTTGTTCCTCTGTGAGTGGGGCGTGGGTCAGCACGCCTGCGTTGTCTTCCACCTGGGTGGTGTTGCGGAAGCCCGGGATGGGGATCGTTCGGTTGCTGCGGGCCAGTAGCCAGGCCAGTGCGCCCTGCGCGAGGGTGCGGCCGTCGCTGGTGAGGATGTCGCGCAGGTCGTTGACCGTGCGGGACCATTCTGGGGTTGGTACGCCGTCCTTGAAGAAGCGCAGCCATTCTGGTGCCGCGGAGCGGATGTCCGCGGTCGTTGTCGGGCGGGTGTGGTCTCGCCGGCCCAGTAGGCCCATGGCCAGTGGGGTGCGGTTGATGCTGGCCAGGTTGTGCTGCTCGCACAGGTCGATCAGTTCTGGGGCGTCGTGTAGGACGCTGCACTCGTGTTGGACCGCTACGTAGCCTGGGCGGTCGGCCCATGCGGCGGCGCGTGCCGGGTCGTCCGTGCTCCATGCGTAGCCGCGGATCAGGCCCTCCTTGACCAGCGCCTCCGCCGCGTCGGCCAGTGGTTCGGCCTCTTCCGGGGTTGGTGCGCTGTGGAGTTGGTAGAGGTCCAGGTAGTCCGTGCCGAGCCGGCCGAGTGTGGCCCTGATCGCCTTGTTCATGTACTCGGGGCTGTTGTCGGCGTGGGTGCGGACCTTGGTGTGCTCGTCGAAGACGTTGCCCCACTTGCTGGCGATGACGACCTCGTCGCGGTGGCCGGCGATCGCGCGGCCGAGCACCCGCTCGCTGTGGCCGGCGCCGTAGACGTCGGCGGTGTCGAAGAAGGTGACACCCAGCTCCATCGCGCGGCGGATCGCGGCGATCGACTCGTCGTCGTCGACCTCGCCCCAGCCGAGTGGTTTGCCGTCCGGGTCGGAGAAGGGGCCGCCGATGGCCCAGCAGCCGAAGCCGAGCGCGCTGACCTCACGGTCCCCGATGAGTCGTGGTGTGTTCATGTCTTCCCATAGTGGTAGGTGGAGCGCGCTCCAGGTCCAGGCTATTTTCGAACCCATGCGTAGTGAGGTGAGCCCCAAGCGGGTGCGGGTGTACGCGGGTGGCCAGCTGGTTGCGGACAGTCACGCGCCGGTGCTCGTGTGGGAGATCCCGTACTACCCGACGTACTACCTGCCGGACGCCGACGTGCTCGCCGCGCTGAAGCCGGCCGCCGACGACACGTACGACGTGGTGGCCGGCTCGGTGGTGGTGCCTGGCGCGGCGCGGCGGATGGACGACCTCGTGCGCCTGGACTTCGCCGCCATGGACGAGTGGCTGGAGGAGGACGAGCCGATCTACGTCCACCCGCGCGACCCGTACAAGCGGGTGGACATCCTGGCCAGCTCGCGGCACATCGAGGTGCGCGTCGACGGGCAGACGGTCGCCTCGTCGACCCAGCCGAGGATCCTGTTCGAGACGGGCCTGCCGCCGAGGTACTACCTGCCGCTGTCCGACGTCCGGATGGACCTGCTGCGCCCGTCCGAGACGACGACGTCCTGCCCGTACAAGGGGACGGCGTCGTACTGGAGCGTCGGCGAGCACGAGGACATCGTGTGGATCTACCGCACGACGCTGCCGGAGAGCCAGAAGATCCTCGGCATGGCCTGCTTCTACAACGAGAAGGTCGACCTGTACGTGGACGGCGAGTTGCGGGAGCGGCCGAAAACGCCGTTCAGCTGACCCGCCGGATCAGTAGCCGAGGGCCTCGTCGATGGCTCGGTAGACACGTTTCTCCGAGACCGGGTACGCGGTCTTCAGCGTCTGCGCGAAGTAGCTCACCCGCAGCTCCTCGATCATCCAGCGGACCTCGGTCAGCCTGGGGTCGTCGCCGAGCTGTGCGCGCGCCTCCTTGTAGGCCTCCCACACGCCCTGCACCGCGTAGGTCCAGTCGGCGTCGCGGGCGGGGCGTTCCGGGAGCTTGTCCAGGCGGCGCAGGACCGCGGTCAGGTATCGCTCCACGTCGGACAGTCGCGAGTAGCCGGCCGCGGCGACGAAACCGTTGAACACCAAACGCTTTCGTTGCGCCTGGATGTCCGCCACCGATGCCTCGAAGACCTTGCCCGTCATACGGGACAGCTCCGCGTCCAGTGCCGCGTGGACGGTCAGCACACCTCGGGTTCGCACCAGGACGTCGTACAGCACGTCGTGCAGGTCCGCGCGCACCTTGTCGCACAACGCCCTGAACGCGTCGGCTGTCCACACTGGACCGCCGGCCCGGTCGATGAGGTGGTCCGCCGCGCAGTTGAGGCAGTCCTCCAGCAGGCCGGGGACACTTCCGTGCGGGTTCGCCGACAGTGCCAGCTTCGCCGCGTTGTCCAGCCTGCGCACGACCTGCTTCACCGGGGGTGGCACCGTCAGCAGCACCAGCCGGCGCGTGCCTCGGCGTATCGCCCTGCGTTGCTCCGACGGGTTGTCGAACAGCCGGATCGCCACCGACGTGCCTTCGTCGGTCAACGCCGGGTACGCCGTCACCTGCTGGCCCGCCCGCCGCAGCGACACCGACGACGGCAGCTCGTCGAAGTCCCATGAGGTTAGGCCGTCGCGGGTGATGCCCTCGGCACCCGTGGACAGCGACTCGCGGACCCGCTCGGCCAGCTCACGCTTCAACGCGCCGAGGTCCTTGCCGGCGACGATGGGTTTCCCCGACGACTCCTCGACGACCTGGAACGTCGTGCGCAGGTGTTCCGGCACCTGGTCGAGTTGCCACGCGTCGGGCGGCACGACGACCCCGGTCAGGTCCCGCAGCACCGACGCGACGTCGTCCACCGTCGGCTCGGGCACCGACCGCAACTGGGCGAGCACGGCCGTCACGTAGTCCGGCACCGGCACGAAGTTGCGCCGCACCGGCTTCGGCAGCGAACGGATCAGCGCCGTGACCAGCTCGGTCCGCATGCCAGGCACCTGCCACGGCAGACCGTCCGCGCTCACCCGGTTCAGCAGCGGCAGCGGCACGTTCACGGTCACGCCGTCCGTGGTCTCCCCCGGTTCGAACCGGTAGGTCAGCGGCAGCTGGATGTCGTTGTGCCGCACGGCATCCGGGTAGTCCTGCTCGCCAACCTCGACCGACGGGTTGACCAGAAGGTCACGGGTGAACGTCAGCAGCTCGGGTTGGGACTGGCGGGTCTTCTTCCACCACGTGTCGAAATGCCGCCCCGACACGACATCCTGGCCGACCCGCTCGTCGTAGAACTGGAACAGCGTGTCCTCGTCGACGACGATGTCCCGCCGCCGCGCCTTGTGCTCCAGCTCCTCGACCTCTTCGAGCAACGCGGTGTTGCGGGCGAGGAACTTGTGCCGGCTCTCCCACTCCCGCTGCACGAGCGCGTGCCGGATGAACAGCTCACGCGCCACCTGCGGGTCGATCCGTCCATAGTTGACGGACCGGTCCACGACGATCGGCACGCCGAGCAGCGTCACCCGCTCGGTCGCCATCACCGCGCCGCGCTTCTTCTCCCAGCGCGGCTCGGAGTACGTCCTGCGCACCAGGTGTCCGGCGAGCGGCTCGATCCACTCCGGCTCGATGCGCGCGACGATCCGGCCCCACAGCCGGGTGGTCTCGATCAGTTCGGCGGCCATGATCCAACGCGGCTGCTTCTTGAACAGCGCCGAGCCGGGAAAGATGCCGAACCGCGCGTTGCGGGCGCCGAGGTAGTCGTGTTTCGCGGCGTCCTTCAGGCCGATGTGCGACAGAAGCCCGGCCAGCAGCGACATGTGGACCTGCTGCGGTGTCGCCGGGGTCTCGTTCGGCACCACGTCGAGGCTCTTGGTCATCTGCTTGAGCTGACCCGCGACGTCCTGCCACTCCCGCACCCGCAGGTAGTTCAGGTACTCCGCGCGGCACAGCTTGCGGAACCGGTTCGCCGACAGGTCGCGCTTCTGCTCGGTCAGGTACTCCCAGAGCTTCAGGTAGGACGTGAAGTCCGAGTCGGGGTCCCGGAAACGGGCGTGCTGCTGGTCGGCCTGCGTCTGCTTGTCCACCGGCCGCTCGCGCGGGTCCTGAATGGACAGTGCGGCGGCGATGATCGTGACCTCGCTGACACAGCCGTTCTTGTCGGCTTCGAGGACCATCCTGGCCAGCCGAGGGTCGACCGGCAGCCGGGACAGCTTGCGGCCCAACGGGGTCAGCCGCGGCGTGGTGTCCTTGGTGGACGTTTCGAGGGCGCCAAGCTCGTGCAGCAGGTTCATGCCGTCGGTGATGTGGCGGCGGTCCGGCGGTTCGACGAACGGGAACTCCGCGATGTCGCCGAGGTCGGCCGCGGCCATCTGCAGGATGACCGACGCGAGGTTGGTCCGCAGGATCTCCGGGTCGGTGAACTCGGGGCGGGCGTCGAAGTCGTCCTCCGAGTACAGGCGGACGCAGATGCCGTCGGAGGTGCGGCCGCAGCGGCCCTTGCGCTGGTTCGCGGAAGCCTGGGAGATGGGCTCGATCGGCAGCCGCTGGACCTTCAACCGGTTGCTGTACCGGGAGATCCTGGCGAAACCGGGATCGATGACGTACTTGATGCCGGGCACGGTCAGTGACGTCTCCGCCACGTTCGTGGCCAGCACGACTCTGCGGCCGCGATGTCGCTGGAACACCCGGCGCTGCTCGCCCGTGGACAGCCTGGCGTACAGCGGCAGGATCTCCAGCCCCGGTTTCTCCAGCGCCACCAGCGCGTCCGCGGTGTCGCGGATCTCACGCTCGCCCGAGAGGAACACGAGGACGTCGCCAGGCCCCTCGGCCGACAGCTCGTCGACCGCGTCGAGGATGGCCTGCGTCTGGTCACGGTCCGGATCCGCGTCCGGGTCGTCAGGGTCGACGATCGGGCGATATCGGACCTCGACCGGGTACGTCCGGCCGGAGACCTCGACGATGGGCGCGTCGTCGAAGTGCCGGGAGAACCGGTCAGGATCGATGGTCGCCGAGGTGATGATCACCTTGAGGTCCGGCCGGCGCGGCAGCAGGCGCTTCAGGTAACCGAGGATGAAGTCGATGTTGAGGCTGCGTTCGTGCGCCTCGTCGATGATCAGCGTGTCGTACTGGCGGAGCATCCGGTCGGACTGCAGCTCGGCGAGCAGGATGCCGTCGGTCATGAGTTTGACGTACGTGCGGTCGCTGACCTGGTCGGTGAAGCGGACCTTCCAGCCGACGGCGTCGCCGAGTGGCACGTCCAGCTCGTCGGAGATCCGCTCGGCCACGGTCCTGGCGGCGATCCGCCTCGGTTGGGTGTGCCCGATCAGCCCACGCACGCCGCGGCCCAGCTCGAGGCAGATCTTCGGCAGCTGGGTGGTCTTGCCCGAGCCCGTCTCCCCCGCGACGATCACGACCTGGTGCTCGGCGATGGCCTTGGCGATGTCGTCGCGCCGCTGGCTGATCGGCAGCTCGTCCGGGTAGGTGATCTTCGGGACGGACGCGGCCCGGGCCGCCATCCGGCCCTCGGCCTTGTCGATCTCGGCGGCGATCTCCTCGGCACGCGACTGCCTGACCTCGGCGTTCTTGATCTTGCCAAGGCTGTCGACGCGGCGGCTCAGGCGGCGCTCGTCACGCAGCATCAGCTCGTGAAGGCGGGCACGCAGGCTGGAGGGTGTACTCATCTCGTACCCGATCTTAACGACGGGCACGACCGGATTATTTCTTACTCGAACCGTGCGAGGTCACCAGCGCCCTCGCGGATGACCTCCATCTCGTCGTCGGAGAAGTCGATCACCGTGGTGGGCTCGGTGCCGCAGTCGCCGGAGTCGATCACCGCGTCCACCACGTGGTCGAGCGCCTCCTTGATCTCCCAGCCCTGCGTCATCGGCTCGTCCTCGCCCGGCATCAGGAGCGTGCTCGACAGCAGCGGCTCCCCCAGCTCGGCGAGGATCGCCTGCGTGGCCACGTGGTCGGGGATGCGCACGCCGACGGTCTTCTTCTTGGCGTGCATGAGCCTGCGCGGCACCTCCTTGGTGGCCGGCAGGATGAACGTGTACGGGCCCGGCGTGGCCGCCTTCACCGCGCGGAACACGGTGTTGCTGAGGTAGACGAACTGACCGAGCTGCGAGAAGTCGTGGCACACGAGCGTGAAGTGGTGCCGGTCGTCGAGCTGGCGGATGGTTTTGATCCGCTCCAGCCCGTCCTTGTTGCCGAGCTGGCACCCGAGCGCGAAGCAGGAGTCGGTCGGGTACGCGATCAGGCCGCCGGACCGCACCAGGTCGACGATCTGACCGACCGACCGGCGCTGCGGGTTGTCCGGGTGCACGTCGAAGTACTTCGCCACCCGGGAAACCCTAGAGCCTGTCCGCCTCTCCGGATTTTTGAGTATGGGTTACGTCCCGGCGCGGATGCCGATGTCGAGGTGGACCGTGGCTGGCCGCCGTCACGTTCCCTGAGGTATCTGCTGGTCAGGCCCAGACTTTCGCACAAAGACCCCGGGGACCATCAGATCCTCACCTGAGTGGTCATGAGGCGGGTCAGTTCGGCGGCCGGGTCGTCGGTCAGGCCGGTGTGCGCCGGCGAGGTCTGCAGGATGGTGCTGCGG